>Ga0272441_10015853_pt1 | contig 10500 bp, 7 predicted proteins | sample SSMProp6N_FD_193582 | JGI IMG/M metagenome (GOLD analysis project Ga0272441, IMG submission 193582) | Marine sediment archaeal communities from Little Sippewissett salt marsh, Falmouth, MA, United States - SSM-Prop-6N | ecosystem: Environmental > Aquatic > Marine > Wetlands > Sediment ... | reverse complement strand
CCGAACGCCTACCTTCCCGTGCTCGTCAAGGGCGTTGAGCGACTCCTGAAGCATTACGGCCCGGACAAGTGTCCGGGATTCGAGCCGACCGGCGACCACCGCACATGGTACCCGATTCTGCCCTTCGCCCTCCTCTATACGAAAGACGTCGAGGGCAATCCCCTCCGCAGCGACGAGCGCCTGCGCGGCCTCATCGAGCGAACCGGCCGGGCCATGCTGGCATCCTTCAACGATCCGGAGCTGATCGATCCGGCCACCTGGTGGTACGAAGGCCGGCGCGTCCACGAATGGCATATCGAACACTGGCTCGCCGCGTTTGTACTCCTCCGTGAGGCCGGTCACGAATCCATGATCGCGGACTGGACCGAACCGCTTGAGGTCGCCGGCCGGACCTTCAACCGCTTCTGTGCCCAAATCGAACACCTGAAGCGCCTCACCAGTGCCAACCTCAAGATCTCCACGAATCATTTCTCGTACTTCGCAGCCGACCTCATCCGGCTCGGGCAGGTCTTCGACGTGCCGGCACACGTGGAACGCGGCCTCGACGTCGCCATGAAGATCCTGGATCATCAGCATCCGGACGGGTACTGGCCGGAGACGCACGGCCCGACGGTAGCGTACAACCTCGTTACGGCCGGCGCGGTCGGTCTCTATCACCAGTACACGGGGAAAGAGGTCTTTCGCGAATCGCTGCGCCGGGCTGTCGACTTCCAGCAGCGCTACATGTACCCGGACGGGCGGAACGTGGCAACGCTCGATCAGCGTGTGCGCTGGCGCCAGGCCCCACAGTACTTTCCGTCCTTCGCGCTGAGCCGCTGGCCGGCCGGACGCGGGCTGGCAGAACTCACCTTCGCGGAACAGGAGACCAGGCTCCTGTCGGAGCCGCGTCCGGACGAGCTCGGCCGGATCGCAACGGACTACCTCTACTACGAAACGGGCCCCATCGAGACGCCGCTCTGCTGCCACGGCTCAACGCACTACCGCCTCAGCGACCTCCCGGGCGGCGTGGTGCAGCGCGACGGCTGGTTCACGGCACTGTGCGGCATCCCGAGCCGGCACAGGGAACACCACTATACGCTGGACCGTCAGAACCTGCTGAGCGTCTATCACAACGACACGGGCATCATCCTGGGCGGCGGGAACAGCCGGGACACGCCGGAGATCGCGACGTTCTACGCGAAGATCCTGCGTGATCCGCAGTCGCTGGTGGACAAGCAGACGCACGACGTAGTGTACCTTCCCGTGGCAGCCGACCTGGCGATCCATGAACGGGGCGCCTCCCTGGACCTCGAATACTGGGGCTTCGATGCGCGCCTGGAGATCGAGATCGTGGACCGGCAGTGTTGCCGCGTCCGCGCGTTCGCGGGGACCTTGCCGATCAACGACCCCATCCTTTTCAACCCGAACATCATGGTCGATGCCGAACAGCCGCTGCGGACGGGAACCGGCGCCGAACTCGCACTCGGGAACGGGTCGGAACTGGACCTCACGGCCGGTGATGTCGGGGGGGCCATCGGACAGGGCCGGTGGCGCATCGAGATTCCCGAGCACGCGAAACTGCGCTACCCCGTGCAGCCCTTCTCGTATACGAAGATGTTCATGGCCTCGCCGCTCCTGGTCGTCAGCGTTCCAATCACGAACCGGGAGGCGCTCCTGACGGTACGAGTGGGGTGACAAGGGTTCAGGTTTCGGGTTTCGGGAGGACGGGACCAGGCCTCTGACTGCATCCCCGGAATGCTCACGCATTCCGCTCCGGGGAGCGGCGCCCATGAGCGCGCCGGGGTATGCGGCGAGTCAGAGCGCCTGAGCAATCCGAGTAGCGCACGGAGCGGACCGAAACCGGAAGCCTATTCCTTCAGCCAGCGATCCATGAACCGCACGAACGCGATGTCGGCGACGTCGTCCGCCTCTTCCACCTCGTGGCCGCCTTCGTGCAACTTGCGTTCACAGCGCTCCGGAATGCCGAGGCGTTCGTAGACCGCCTTCACACGGTCGAACGCGACTTCCGATTGCCGCCAGTCCACGGAATCGTCGTGTCGCCCGGCTTCCACGAAAAAGCAGCGCGGACAGATCAGGGATGCCACATCACTGTCGTCGAACTCGTGCAGCCGCGGGTAGATCTTGCTCTCCGAGCAGGTTACGAGGAACGGGCGGAAGCCTTCGCTGCCGAACACCTGCTTGGTAAGGCGTTCGTTAAACGACGCGGAAGAGACGGAAACCGTGAGCCGCGGTTCCAGCGCCCCGAGGTCCAGAGCCATCATGCCGCCCTGCGACAGGCCGTAGATACCGATCCGGTCCGGCCTGACCTGCGGCAGTTTCTCCAACAGGTCGATTCCCCGCGAGAGGGAGAAGGTCTCCATTCCGAAGATGTCTCGGCCGATTATTCGGCAGAGCCGGTTGATGTACGTACGGGCGCGTGTTGCCACGTCCCAGTACTTGGCCACGTCCTTGCCGTGCCTCTCCAGGAGCTCGTTGCGGATCTCGGCGAACTGCGGGGTCATGAGGTGCGGCGCACGGTGATCCAGGTCCCGCGTTCGTTGCGGAGCGAACCCCGTGATCATACGCGTGCCCAGGACAACATAACCGTGCGCGGCCAGGCGCGCCCCAATGCGTTTGTAGATCCCGCCATCCGGCAGATCGCCGTCAAAGCCCAGGATCCGTTCCGGCGGACCGTTCACGCCGACCTGGCACAGGATCGCGGGGAACGGGCCGTCCCCGCGCGGCGTCAGGAGCAACGAGTCGGTCTCTACGGTGTCAAACAGCCGGTACGTCACCCGCTCCATCCGGAAGGCGGCGAATTCCTGCACCGTCTCCTTGCGCGCCTCCAGCGGTCCCCGTTCCCAGGGCCACCCTCCCAGCGAATCCAGGAAATGCTCCCGGTTCGGCGCGACCGACCGCTCATAGGCTTCCGGACTGGAGAAATCCCGGTTCCAGAACCGGCCCCGCCGTTCGAACAGGTCCCGGGCCGTGCGGAACAGGTACTCCTCGACCTGGTCGAACAAGGCCCGCTGGCGCGGACTGACCTCGTCGGCAGAGAACAGGAATTCCCGATCGTCGGACATCATCTTCCCCCGTTCAATACGGCACGACCGCCGGCGCTTCCGGCGGCCACGCTTCGGCACCCTCCGGGCGGCGGGAGAAACACGAGGTCTCGAGTTCAGCCGAAACGTCCTGTTCCATCAGCAGCGGGCCCTGGATCTGTCCCGTCCGGCCCCGTGTCCTCATGGCGCCCGCCTCACCCCGTTTGCCCCGTTGAAGTGCCGTCGCTCGTCCCCGTCGTATCGCCTGCCGTCCTGTCCCTGCCCGACCGCTGCCCGTCGGCGAGCGTCGCGCGGCGAGATGTCGCCGTCCATGTGGGAACCGCCGCTGTCTCGAAGATCATGGCAACCGGGCCGATCGATACTTCGTCGCCCTGTCGCAGGGCGACCTCCGTGACGGACAGGCCGTTGACCTCCGTCCCGTGCCGGCTGTCAAGATCCTTCAGGACATAGTGCCCTTCCTTCAACTCGACCACGGCGTGCTGCGCGGACACCTGCCGATCCGAGATGCAGACATCGGATTCCGGAGAGCGCCCGATCCGCACGGGTTCCTCGGCCAGCGGAAACATCGCGCCGCGCAGGGGGCCGCTCGATACGACAAGCCGGCACGCCTCTCGCATTTCGGGTTCGACCGCCCGCCGGAAGTTCACGTCCCGTTGCGGGAAAGGAATCGTGAGCCCGTACCGCTTGAGCGAGTACCAGACGTGTTGCCGGACCTCGCTGTCGATCGCCGGCAGCGATGCGTAGTTGTCGATCCATACGCGAAGCTCATACAGCAGGCTCGAGTCCGTGAAATCCCGGAGATGCACCTCGGGCGCCGGATGCTGCAGCACCTCCTCGACTTCGCCGGCCGCTTCCTTCAGCGCCTGGATCACGATCCCGCAGGGCGTCGCGTAGCTGATCCCCACGAAAACCCGGTGCATATGGTCTGCCGTCGGCTGGGCATAGTTTCTGACCTGCTCGCGGGCCATTACGTTGTTGGGAATCAGGACGTAATCGTTCTGCCGTGTGCGCACCCGTGTCGCCCGCCACATCTGCTCGACAACTTCCGCGTCTTCGCGCTCCCCGACTTTGACCCAGTCGCCCACCCGGAACGGACGCTCCACACTCAGCACGATCCCCGCCATCAGGTTGCCCAGGAGATCCTGCAGCGCGAACCCGATCACCAGCGATACGACCCCGGACGTCACGAACATGGGGGTCAGGTTCAGGTCCGGGAAGGCCCAGGACAGGAGAACGAACAGACCGATGAAAACGACGATCGCAATGGCTACGCCGCGCAGCAGGGGCGGTACGCCGCCGCGCGTCCGCACGAGCCGCGAGGGCAGCAGCAGCCGCGTAACGGGGTACAGAAGCGAAACAAAGATGAGGAAACTGAACAGGAAGATGAGCAGCGAATTGAGGTTCTTCATGTGGTCGAGGCCAACTGTCTGCACCACGGCCCAGGCCACGCCCGTCAGAAGAATCAGGATCGGGAGAATCCACAGTCCCCGGCGCGCCCTGCCCGACCGGATCAGCAACTGCCAGATCAGGCCGCCCACGATGACGATCGCCGTGACGACAAGCGCCATCAACCCCGGCTCACACGTCGCGCCGGCCACCGCGGCATCGCCGTCCTGAGCCGCGGCGGGCAGTGCCGACACCAGGAAGGCAAGACCAGCAGCCCAGCGTCGATCAGTCTGTCGTCTCATTGGGCGTCTTGTCTTTCGGTTCCGACGGCGACTCCGTGCGCTTCTCGGCCCGCAGCGCGTCCTTCAACGCAAAGAGACGATTGCTCACGCTTCCGGCACGCGAGTGACCCGGCGAATCGGCCAGAAACCTGGCGTACGCCGCAATGGCCGCCTTCTTGTCATTGACATCCTCATCGTACATCCTGGCCGCGTCCAGCAGGAGATCGGCGTCTCGCCCCCCGCCGAGCGTGTAGGCTTTGAACATCGAATCCGCAGCCAGAGCGTGATCCGCCATTTCCCGCTCCGCGGCAACGGTAGCGATCAGCCTGTGTGCAGCTACCGCGACGGGACCGTTCGTCACGGTCTGCAGAATGCGTTGCAGCTTCTCCACGAGGACCTCCTGGTCCCTCTTGATTCGCTTCGTCGTACCGATCGGCCAGGCGGGCTTCCTGTCACCCGTATCCCATTCAAGCTGGCAGAGCCCCACGAGAGCGGCGGGAACGAGCGGCGAGTCCGGGTAGTTGGCCGTCAGGCGGCCGTATTCCTGTTCTGCCTCTTTCCTCAGCTTCTTGGCATAGTACGTCTCCGCAATCGTCAATTGCATGGCCGGCGCCTGGGCGGCATCCGGGTGTTCCTGCAACGTCTCCCGCAACAGGTCAATGGCTTCCTTGTGCTTCTTTCCCTCAATCAAGCCGTCCGCCTTCGCGATGACGGCCTGGATCTTCGCGTCCACAACGGAGATCGTATTCGAAGGAGCTTCGACACGAGGTGCCCCGCGCACCTCAGGGGCTTCCTTTGCCGGCCAATCCCTTGTCAGGACAATCGCTGCCACGACCGCCAAGGCCAGCACGGCCCCCACCCCGCCGCCGATCGCGCTCCAGCGTTGCCGCTTGTTCATCCGCTGCAGGGACAGGACACTGCCGCCCGCATCCTCCGTCTTCGTGTGGCGACCCGCCAGCCTGGCAAGATCGTGCCGAATCGCGCCCTGGTACCGGTCCGCGGGTGATTCGTACAGGCACTTGCGCACGATCGTGTCGAAGCCGAGCGGGATGTCCGGCCGGACGACGCTGGGAAGCTTGAAGTGACCCAGCGGCGGCTTGCCGATGAGCATCTCGTAGAGAATCACACCGAACGAGTAGATGTCCGTCAGGTGCGTCACGGAGTGCGAATCGAGACGCTGCTCCGGTGACATGTAATTCATGGTTCCGATCGAAGCATTGTCGCGTGTCAGGGTGGCAACAATGCCGCCGCTGTCCTCGATCTGGGCAATGCCGAAGTCGGCGATCTTCACCCGATCGGACCGTTCATCGAGGAGGATGTTCGACGGTTTGAGGTCGCGGTGTACTACGCCCATGCCGTGCGCGTAGGCCAAACCGTCGCAAATCTGCATCGCGTAGTTCACGACATCCGGAGTATTGAGCGGCCCGCGCCGGATCAGGCTGTCGAGCCCTTCCCCCTCCACGTACTCCATCACGATGTAGACGATGTCGCCCTCTTTGCCGCGGTCGATGACCTGAACGATATTCGAGTGGTTCATCTGCGCCACAATGGACGCTTCGCGATCGAACCGGGCCAGGAGCTCCGCCGTGGCAACGAACTGGGGAGGGAGGATCTTGATCGCGACCAGCCGGTTCAGGGAAGGCTGCCGCCCCTTGTAGACCACGGCCATGCCGCCCTGGCCCACCTTCTCGATGATCTCGTAGTGCCCGAGCTGCGCGGGCACTCCCTCGGAGTCCGGAGTAGCGGCTTCCCGCTCGTCTGCCATCCTTGCCCCTCCAACCGAAGCACGGCGACCGGCCGCGCATCGAGAACCCGGACAGACTACACGAGGAACGGACAGGACGCAACTCTGGGGATTTGTGCGACCCCGTGCAACGCACGGAGTCTGACGGCGGGCGCCCCCCGAGGAGATGCTCGAGGGCAGGTGTGGCGCGTCATCTCACGATCTTGATATCGGGAAAGGATCGCAGCAGTGCAGTCTGCGCTTCCTTCAACTCGGCGATCGCCTGCCCTTGCGCCTCGGCATCCGCAGACCGGTAACGGCGCATCGCCGCCTCGTAATTGCCGATCGCAGTCGATTGCTCCCGGCTCAGCACGAATCCTTTCAGCCCTGAGACGTCAATCAGCAGGATTTCGTCTTCGGCCAACCGGGGGCCTTCCGTCGGAGCCGGCTTCTCCGGGGCCGGACGGGCGGACTCCTCCGTCTCCCCGGCTTGCGGGAAAGGATCGGGAAACGCGGCAAGCAGGGCGGCGGTCGCCTTCTCGAGCGAGCGCTTCAGCGGCTGTTCCTTGTCTTTCCTGCGGCGCAGCACGTCCATCAGGCCTTCCCGTCGTCTGCCCGTCGCGCGGTCCATCTCGGCCACCAGCGCACTGCTCTCGGCCACGAACGCGTCATACTGCCTGCGCACGGACCTGTAACGCCGGAGCACGTGAACCTGCGTCGGCGTCAGGTTGGGACGGCGCTCCAACGCCGGCAAATCGATCCGCCGTTCGGGTCGCGGGCGCCCTTCGTGCTCGCCGCCGTTGCGCGCCGCCCAACGCAGCGACATGCTCTGCACGTGCATCCCCAGCACCGCCTCCTTGCGCCGTCCGGACTTGATCGTGAAACGGGCCTTGTCGTATCCGACCAGGCGGCCGTCCTCGGGTTCCTTCCGGCCCAGGCGTTGCCATCGGATGGGCCGTTCCTCGTCGAGCCGAAGGCTGCGCACGGCGCCGCGGTCCTGCTTGAGAAGCCGGCCCTCCGTCGTGCGGAACAGGAACTGCCTTTTCCGGAACCCTTCGAAGGCGCCCGAATAGCTTCTCTTTCCAACCGTCAGCACGTCGGCCGAACCGGGGCCTGCAGCCAGGCAGCATGCAACGAGAACGGCGAAACCCAGTCTGGTCCGGCTCAGCATGACTATCGACCGATCGCGTACTGTAGGGTGAGGATCGCGTAGGCTGTCACCAGCGCGGAATCGCCTTCCCAGAACTGGTTGTTCTCGTTTACCCAACTGCCGTCCTCCGCCTGCATGGCCGCCAGCTTCTCCACGATCTGCTTCTGCCAGGGGATCGTCTTCCCGTCAGGACTCGTCAGAATGCTGCTCCCATGCAGGCTCAGCGCCTTGCCCATGATGTTGTAGTAGTAGAACAGGCCGCGCGTCCCCATGCCCGGGTTCTCGTCCACCGACCAGTGCTGTGCCGCCCAGGCGAGCGCGGAGCGCACGCGCGGGTCGTTGCGATCCACCTGCGCATAGATCATCGACTCGATTCCCGCATAGGTCATACTCCCGTAACCGCGCAGAGCCACGGTCCCGTCCTTCTTCACCCGCGTGCCCCCCCGGGATCCGCCCTTCTCGTAGCCGAAGCTGCCGTAGTTGGTGGGGTCGTCCTTGTCCCGGATCTGCAGTTCCTCGACAAAGGCGAGCGCGGCCTCCCAATCGATGTCGACCTTCTCTTCCCCTTCTCGCAGATCCTCCAGATCCTGTGTCAGGCGTATCGCCCGGGCAGCCCAGGCCGTGTTGCTCAGGTCCGCCCGGTTCCGGCGTCCCGTAACCGCCCCGATTACCTTGTGCAGGAAGGGCGGGTTCTTGTCGTAGCCGAATCCGCCCGCGCCCGGCGAATCGCCCTGGAGCTGGCTCTCGGCAACGAACTTGCGGGCCTTGAGAATCTGCGGGGCGTATTCCTTCCGGTCGTGAGCGTGCAACGCGATCATGCAAACGGCCGTGTTGTACGTCGAGAGCCCGCCGCTTCGCCTGCCCAGCCCGGCCGGCTTGTAGATCGAGCCATCATCACGCGCATGCTTGCCGACGAATTCCGCCGCTTTCTTGCACACGGCCGCCTTGTCCGGATGCTCGCTCCGCGCGAAGGCCCAGAGCCCAAGCGCTGTCAGCGCGGGAAAATTCCCGTTTGACCAGGAACCATCTTCCTTCTGGACGCTCTTCAGGTAGTCGAGTCCCTTGCGAATGGCCGCCCGGGCCCGCCGTTCTACGTCTTCCGGCGTGCCGCCGGCTTTCGCTTCGGTCGCGCGCGCACGCACCCCCGTCCCGAGAACCGCGACCGCGGCGATCCCGATAACCGTCATCATGCTGCATCTCTTCATTGGCGCCTCTCCGTCTGTCTATGGATGGAACGACACCGGCAGGACAAATCTTAGCGTGCCGATTCCGCGAGGCGAGTCTTCACAATCTGCAGCAGTGCCCTCGCGTACGGATCCTCGGGATGCATCGCGAGGTAGCGGCGCAGGGCGTTCTCGGACTCGGCCGGCCGGCCGGCGCCGAGATAAAGGCGTGCCAGGTGCAGATCCGCCATCCCCGCCGAAGCATCCCCTTGCTTTCGCGCCTGCTCGTAGTACGCTTCCGCATCGAGAATCGCCCCCTCGTCTTCCGCCAGGCGTCCGGCCCACAGGAACACCGCCGCATCGCTCTCGCCCATCGCGATCAGCCGTCCCAGGACGTCGCGCGCAGCCGACACCTTGCCTTCACGCAATGCCGTGCGCGCCTCGGCGATCCGCATCACCCGCGTACGCCGCTTCTCGGGAACCAGTCCCGTCCATGTACGGACCTTGTCTCCCCGCCCGCCGCTGTCGGCGGCCCGTACGAGCAGCTCGATCAACGCAGTCTCCTTCACAACGCGCGCCCGCTCACTGCCGGCCAGCAGGGACTCGCCGTGCCCGACTGCCGTCAGCCAGTCCCCGGCAAGCAGCAGCGCCGTCAGGTACTGACGCTGTCCTTCGAGGTTCGAAGGATCGCACAGGAGAGCCGCTTCCAGGACAGCCGTCTGCCGCGTCAATTCCTCCTCCCCCGTATAGAGCGCGGCCAGCCGGCGCCACAACTCCGCGCTGCCCGGCTTCGACTCGAGCAGGTGCAGCAATGCCCCGCGCGCACGACGGAGATCGCCTTCCCGTATGAGCAGCGTCACATCGAGCTTGCGGAACCGGGCATCGCCTGGGAAACGCGTGATCCCGGCGTCGACCAGTACACGCCCCAGCCGTTCGTCACCGGTTTCGAGCCCGGCTTGCGCATACAGGGCCAGCCAGTCCGCATCCGCGGATCCCGGGCTGACAACCGTCCCCAGCATTTTCACCGCCGCCGTCCAGTCTCCCTGCTGCGCGTGGATCCGGGCCAACGCCCTGCGTGCGGCATGCATACCCTTGTCCAGGTCGAGTGCCTTGCGATAGGCCGCCGCAGCGCCCGCCAGGTCATCCATGCGGTAGAGAGCGTTCCCCAGCACCAGGTGGCGCAGAGCATGGTCTTCCGATCCGTCGTACTCCCGCAGACGCCGCGCCGCCTCGGCGATCCTGCCTTCCCGCAGATCTTCCTGCGCCTGCTGCAAGACACGCGAAAGCCGCTGGGGAACCGGCGTTGAAGCCGGGGTCTCCTGCCCCCGGCCAGGGCCGGCCGCCCCGAACAGGAGCAGGCTGGCTGCGATGAGCCCGCGCAACGTCCTCATTCCAGCCTCCACATCAAGTCCAACTCGACGCTGGTTGCGACGGGCTGCCCCCGGGTTTCCGCCGGATGGAACCGGAGAGCCCGGGCCACACGCCGCGCCGCCGCCTCGAACACCCCCTCCGGAACGCTCCGCAGGACCTGCACCGAACTGACGCGACCCGATACGTCTACTCCGAGCCGTACCGTCGTCTCACCCGTGATGCCTTTCAGCCGTGCCCGGTAGGGGTAGTACAGGGACAGATCGGGCGGCCGGATAAGCGATGCGCCGCGGCTCAACGATACGGCAGAAGGCAGGGCCGGCTTCGCAACGGCGCCCCCCGGGATCCGCGGGGCTTCCGGTGTGTAGGGAGGCAGAGCGATCCCCAT
>Ga0272441_10015852_pt1 | contig 10500 bp, 11 predicted proteins | sample SSMProp6N_FD_193582 | JGI IMG/M metagenome (GOLD analysis project Ga0272441, IMG submission 193582) | Marine sediment archaeal communities from Little Sippewissett salt marsh, Falmouth, MA, United States - SSM-Prop-6N | ecosystem: Environmental > Aquatic > Marine > Wetlands > Sediment ... | reverse complement strand
GAACAAAGCGGAGCAGTAGACAGCCCAAGCGGAAGAGCCGGCTGGTACGACATCTCATACACCATCACAGACCCAGACGGAGAAACAATAGACGTAGACTTGCCATACTCCGACCCAGTAGGAGGCGGATACTACATGTTCACGCCAACCAAAGTTGGCGAATACTCAGTAGTATGCCACTTCCCAGGAGCATGGAAAAACTCCACGACCGGAAACGAATGGTGGTACCCAATTAACAGCGAACCAGACAACTTCACAGTACGCGACGAACCCTTAGCCAAGTGGGTTGAAGCACCAATGCCAAGCGACTACTGGCAGCGACCAGTAAGCGGCGGATCCCACTCCTGGATCGGAGTTGTAGGAAACTGGCTAGGCTCATACGCCAACCGGCATCCCATCGGCGCTTACGGCGGAACAACCGACCCATACGGTTACGGTGCAGCCCCAGGATCCCCGCACATACTGTGGACGAGACAGCACTATCCATCAGGCAGCCTTTCAGACGAAAGGTTAGGAACAGGCGGAGCTTACACGCTGAACCACTACCAAGACGTTGACTTCGACGGAGACGACGTTATACTTGAAGGCATAATCCACTACACACCACAGTACACTACTCACTGGGGTGCAGGCAGCCCTGTGGATAGACCACCAACAGACGCGTGGGCTGGACTCAGCCTGTACACTGGCGAACAAGTATTCGTCAAAGACGGACCAGTGCCAGATTTTGCATCAGTGTTCCTGTACAAGTCACCCAACCAGCACGGAGCCTTCCCATACCTATGGAGAGAAGACGTTGAACTACCCGCCGAAGTAGAAAAAGATCCAATTTCCGGACCGAACATCACTGATACACTGATAAACAGCGGTGGAAAATCAGCCTGGGAGTGCATTGACGGATGGACTCTAAACAGAGTATGCTGGATAGCAAACGTGACTGACAGCGGTACAATGGTCTACAGTAAGATCGGAGCTGTATGCTACTACAGAACCTATAGTTCAGGAGGCAACTACTACTTGTCAATCTGGAACTCTTCTGAAGCGCTATCGATGTATTCACAAGATGAGGGAACCGGACGTTGGCAGTGGAGACCTCAATGGGGTGGCCACAGCAACTACGTCTACAAGTGGCGCGAACACATTGATGCATGGCACAACGGAGACGACTGCTTCACGATAGATATGGAGATTCCAAGCCTAGCAGGTCCAAGAAATAGCAGACAGAACCAAACTGCCAGTATCCGAGCGATTCGTGAAGACGAATATATGGTCGTTGGAACTACTGGACAAAACGATCCAGACGGTATTGCGCCGTGTTGGATGATGGGTATCAGTCTTGAACCAGGATCCATGGGCAATAAGCTTTGGGAAACATCGTTCACACCACCATACAGAAACATTACTGGCGCAGGGTTCACCCGGGGCTTGGCTCTTGACGAAGTTTGTCCAGAGGAAGAAGTTATCATATTCTCTGACGATCGAACACAAATGGTGTATGCATACGACTTGGCGACAGGCGAGAAGCTTTGGGATTTCAATGGACCACAATTCTGGTACTACGGCGTAAGTCAAACCTTCCACAACGGAACAGTCGTTCTATCCGGATCGTACGGCGGAGAAGCTTACTGCTTAGACCTTAGGACAGGAGAAGAAATCTGGACATACAAGAAGCCCGTAGAAGGTGCAAATTCACCTTACGGTAGACCATTGATTGTCAATCCGGTCGTGGCTGATGGAAAGATATACTTTGGCACTAGTGAACACTCAGCTACAACGCCCCTGTGGCGTTCAGACGGCTTAACGTGCGTAGACATAGAGACTGGAGAGGAACTTTGGAAGATCATGTTCTGGGGCTCTGCCAAAAACACGGCAGACGGCATCCTAGTAGCCTTCAACTGGTTCGACGGCCAAGTGTACGCTTTCGGCAAAGGCCCAAGCGCAACTACCGTGACGGCGTCACCCAAGGCTTCGGTGCACGGAACCGAAGTTGTGATTGAAGGCACCGTTACTGATCAGACGCCTACCTACGGACGTAACACCCTCAATGAGCCGGCGGTCTTTCTAAAGGACACGCCAGCCATAGCTGACGAGAACATGGAAGAGTGGATGGAATACAAGTTCATGGAACAAGGATTCCCGGCAGACGCAACGGGCGTTAACGTCACCTTAACGGTGATCGACCCGAACAACAACATCTACGAAGTAGGCACAGCCACAAGCGACGTAAACGGCGTCTACGGCATGGCGTACGAACCGCTCGTGCCAGGCACATACCAGATAGTCGCCTACTTTGACGGAACCGAATCCTACTACGGAAGCTCAGCCACAACATACTTCACTGTGGAGGAAGCTCCAGCTGCTACTGCTGTGCCTACACCGCCGCCTGCTAGTGTTGCTGACATGTACCTTATACCTTCAGTTGCAGGCATAATCGTAGCAATCGTCGTGGTCGGGATAGTACTTATCCTGATGCTTAGAAGACGCTAAACAACAGCAAACAACACATACAAAAAACAAAACATTTCCCCTTTTTTAGTTTCATAGGCAAAAAACGCGTTGGAGAAAAGAATAAGGGCTGAGAGGGCTCTGGATTCAATGTAACATAGCAACAGCAGTTACATTTTCCTTTTTCTCCTTAATTTCAGGTCCAGAGCCCCAGCAAACCCCTATCTTTCTCAGCGAAAACAAATTCAAAGGATTAGACTAAAATTTAGTTCGCGCCAACAAACTCTCAAGTATTGATTGGTTTTTCCCACTCGTTGAAAACCCTTTCCATTTGTTCCGCCGTAAGCCTGAAAGTCCAAACTTCAACCTTAAAATCAAGCAAAAAAGCTCTGATGAATCCAAGAACTTTCCACTTATTATGCTTAGCCTCTTGGTTTAGTAGGTTTAATTGAACTTTTCGGGTTTTAGAACTGCAAAGGGTAGTTATCAAGTCGGATAGAGCCTCACGGAACTCACCTGAGACGTAGAAGGCTTTTTTACGGAAAACCCAACACATGGCAAGTGTTATTTTACTTTTATGGTCATCATGCTGATATTCAGCGCATTTCATAATGTACTTTTTTAGATAGTTCAAGCCACCCTTAAGGTTGTAAACTGCCTTGATTTTTGTCCAGCTATGCCAGTAAGGCTCAAAGAACTCTTTTTCGCTGATCAACCAGACTTTTCGCATTTTGCCATCTTTGCCCTGCTCATAGCTTTTGAACACTCTGAATCGCTTTTCTTTGAAGATAATAATCATGTGAATGTGGGGATGCCCATTTTCGAACGCTTCAAAACAACGAAAAACCGAGAACTCCCCATACTTTTTCCTTATGTTAGCTCTCCAACGATTGAATTCAATCCCGATTTTCTTCCAAGCCTCAGTATAAGAACAGAGTTTAGTGTCATAAGTCAAAGTGATGAAGAGCATGTTAGTGAAAGGATGCTTTTCGAAATCAAAATCTATATCAGGAATATAGAAACCCAAGCCTCTGAGCCTATTTTCGACACGAGCAACGTAAACATCATTTCCTCTTTTCGCGCATTTCACAGCTACATATTCATATTCTCTCGGATTAGTCTTCCACGCTTCTCTCATATGAGCTATTACCATATAGCGATGATCAAGAACCCAAGCCTCATACTTCTCAATAATGTCATCAAAATCGTAAATTCCTCTTTCAGCTAATTTTTGAAGATAGCCAACCAGAGAAGACATACGCCGAAGGCAGTAGAGAGCCTATGAACCACAGCTAAGAAAAAAAGGGAAAGTTGCGCGGGAGATATCGCCACTTACGGAAGTTCTAAATAGTATGTTGTCACATGGTTTTGGCGAGAGAAGCAAATGAAATACAACTACGATGAGCTGTTGAAGCGTGCGTGTTCACAGATGCCAGAGGTTTCGCTTAAACGCGAACGTTTGGAACTGCCCCGTTTGTATATTCAAACCGTTGGTATGCGCACGATAATCTCTAATTTCAAAGAAGTCGCCGATGTTCTGAATCGCGACCCTCAGCATATTCTGAAATTTTTGACAAGAGAGATGGCTACTGCCGCGACGTATCACGATTCCAGAGCGATTTTTCAAGGGAAATTCCGGCGGGACAGCTTTGAAAGGTTGTTGCAGCGGTACATGGAAGGCTTCGTAATTTGCCCTGTTTGCAAGCGTCCAGACACAAAAATCGTGAAGGAGAAGCGGCTGTCATTTCTAGTATGCAACGCATGTGGCGCAAAGTCATCCATTAAGCAGTTATGAGAGCGCGTTTAACGTGGAAGCCTACGTTAATCTCAAGAAGATGGGTCGAAATGTGCTTTTAGCTATCTGCGACTGTAATTTGCTTGGCAGAACTTTACGGGAAGGAAAAATTGTTTTTCACGTGAAAGACGAGTTCTACAATGGCGGCAAAGTTAGCGTTGAAGAGGCAGTGGGCATGATTGAAAATTCAACGATTGTGAACTTGGTGGGCAAGAACTGCGTTGAAAAAGCAATATCTAAAGGCTACGTGCATCCAGAGGCAGTGCTACAGATAGAGGGTGTACCTCATGCTCAGATTGTCAAACTTTAGCGGGTATGGCTGGCTAAAAGATAGCGACTTTTTTTAGCACTCTCTGATAATAACAAATCTTATTTAACGAATGTATTTACATCTATTTCTACATCCTTTCACATAGTAGTTTCAGGACGAATCAATCATGAAAATAACTCTTTCCAAGCGCGTCTTCGCATTGATTTTGGTAATTGCTCTTGCGCTTTCAGCTGTCAATACATACTTGATATTTGACCTGAGGCGAGCGTTGGAAGACGCTGCAAACGACTCACCATACAATTATGTGATTTTTCAAGATGGTGACACGTACAAGGCAAAAAACCAGGAAAGCGGCTACGTAGACTTCACTTCAGCCGACGCTGCCCTCGTCCTAAACCAAGCAATAGTTGAAGGGAACACCGTTTACATTCAAGCGGGCAATTATACGTTAAGCTCAGACGTTCAAGTCTACAACAAGAAAAACACCAAAATACTCAGCGACGGCGCAACAATAATAGGCAACGGCAAAAAGCTAATCATAAAGGGCGACACCTACGCCACTTCGCAGGGTAACTCTGTTTCAGGTTTAACAATAATCAACGGTACCCTGAGAATTGAGAACTCTTTTGGAACAACAGTATCAAGCATGGCGTTCGTGAACAGTTCCACAGCACTTGAACTCGCTAATACGGAAACTTGGAGCGAAGGCACAAAAATAGAAAGTTGCCGCTTCGTAAATTCCCGAGAAAGCATAGTTTTCAGGACACCAACAGGCAACAGCACCGGGTCTTACGCCAGCTCGCAAATAAGCCGCTGCTTTTTTAATATTCATGACGATTCAGTGGGCATAACAGTTGAGTACCTCGCGGAATTCTCTGACAGCCAACTGCAAGACGTAAGAATGTGGATGGGCGAAAACGGCATGCGTAATCAGACGGGGTTGCTGGTTGACGGCTCAATGCATCAAACGTTATTGTCCGGAGTGGTATTCGAGTCATTCGCCGATTATCCAGATCAGCTGTATGCAATATCCTTGGGAGAAACATCGGTTACTCCTCCGATTCTCGCGGGCGGCATTAGCTTCTTAGGCAACTGGACCGCCAAAGTTCACAATCCCCTCGGCAAGTGGATTTCTGGGCTTGGCGCCGTCTTCAAACAAGAAAACCTGAATATTCCAATAGGTCTAAACGGGCAGTACGGAGTCACACAGGAGTTTCAGCTTAGACCCGATACGATTTCAAGCTTTAAACCAAAAATTCGGGTTCAGGGTAGCTTCGCAACCAACGAAACCATCACGGTTAGATTCCGCTTGGAATTTGTCGACAACATAATCTCCAGAAGCGTGGAAAAATCCTTCATCAACAGCACAACATTGTGGCTAAGCGATGATGACATGCTAAGGCTGTTTCCCTCGCAAAGCATAATTTGGGCTATCCTCGTTGACGCCAAAGCCAGCTCCGCAACAACAGACGCTACCGTTCAAGTCAGCCTTTATGGAGTAACCACATAACAAAAACGTTTAGCTGGGGTTTGTTTCGTTAAGAAGCCGTTTCGGGTCAAGTATGCGCTCCAACTCTTCAGGTTTGAGCAAGCCCTTATCCAGCGCAATCTCCTTCACCGACCGCCCCTCCTCCAACGCCTGCTTCGCAATTTTGGCTGCTTCCAAGTAGCCTATGTGCGGCGACAGAAACGTTGCCAATGCAGGGTTCTTTTCCAGATACTGGGCACAACGCTTCTCGTTTACAGCTATGCCCTCGACACATTTTCTTCTGAAAACCGGTAGGTAATTCGTCAAGATTTGGATGGAAAAGAGCACGTTATGCATTATTACGGGCATCATGACGTTCAACTCCATTTGCCCAGCTTGCACGGCAAAAGACACGGTTAAATCGTTGCCTACCACTTGAAACGCCACCATGTCCAAGCACTCAGCCATAACAGGGTTAACTTTGCCCGGCATTATGGATGAGCCAGGCTGCACCGGCGGAAGCTCAATTTCAGCTAATCCCGTCGTGGGTCCAGACGACAGTAACCGCAGGTCATTCGCTATTCTGATAAGCTCTAATGCTAATTCTTTGAGTGCGCTGGAAACCGTTTGCACTGGTCTGTAGCTTTGAAGCGCTTCAAACGCGTTCTTGGCTGGCTTCAACGGAAAACCAGTTATCTGCCCTAGCTCTACTATGGTAATCCGCTTATACTCGGGGTGTGCGTTAGCTCCTGTGCCCGTAGCCGTACCGCCCAACGCGAGCGCATAAAGGTTTTTCTGCCGTTCCCTTAGCTGGTCGCAAGCGTTTCGCAGTGCTGATGCGTAGGCGCTGAACTCTTGACCTATGGTTACAGGAACCGCATCTTGCAGGTGAGTTCGACCCGACTTCACTGTTTTCCAGTGTTTCTTGCTTAACTTTTCAAAGGCGTCCGCAAGTCTGTCCAGCTCCTTAAGCAACGGCTGCAGAGCCATCAAAACCGCGATATGCGTGGCGGTGGGGAACGTGTCGTTTGTGGATTGTCCCATGTTCACATGGTCATTGGAACCCACGCTCTTGTAATCACCCTTCTTTTTTCCAAGAATTTCTAAGGCGCGGTTTGCCAAAACTTCGTTAACGTTCATGTTAAACGACGTGCCCGCTCCAGCTTGAAAGACATCCACTACAAACTGGTCCAGAAGTTTGCCGGCGAGAACCTCGTCGCAAGCCTGAACAATCGCCTGTTTACGCTTCGCGTCAAGCCAGCCTACTTCCGCGTTGGCTAACGCCGCGGCTTTCTTCACCATCACATAAGCCTTAATAAAAGGGAGGGGCGGTCTAATTCCGCTAACTGGAAAGTTCTCAGTAGCCCTTAACGTTTGAATTCCGTAATACGCGTTTTCAGGTATCGCTTTTTCGCCGAGAGGATCGACTTCTATTCGTGTTTTCATCAGTTAGTCTCCTTTTCTCTTTTAGGATGAAGTTGCTCAAGTATTTTCTTCTAGTTTTCAATATAGCTTCTGTGACTTTAATGTTCTTTGGGCATACCTGTGTGCAGCTTCAGATTCCATTAGGCTTTTTTAAACCTTTCAATCTTTTCCGTGGTGTCGGCTACGTGTGTGTTATCATCGACCACAGGCAGCTCTCTCAACTTTGTTCTTATGTGCAAATATTTCTGCGAAAGGTACGGAAAAGATGCAAGACAGCCCTCTGCGATCCCAAACACTGCTGGTGAACTAATACGCTTAGTATCTAGAGTTACTGCTTTTACTGGTTTTAGCTCGTGCGCGAGATTACTTGTTTTATAGTTGGATACGTCCTGCCGAAAAAGTTTGCCAGATTCATCTATCATTAGTTCTCAAAATACGTCCTTGTTTTGAAAGTGACTTTTGTTATCATTTAAGGATAGCAATTACCGCTTTTTTCATTTTCCTCAAATTTGCCGCTTACGTCTCGAAATAAGTCTGGAAACTCTTTCAGCCATTTACGGTAAGAATCTCTTATGGTAACATCGGTTGTGCCTAATTTCTCGGCAAGTTCTTTCTGTTTCCTTAAGGCATCATACTTAAACCCTAAAAGGTAGAATAAACCGCCAATCAACCCCCTTGAGGATTTTCCACTGAAAAAAACAAATTTACTCTTATTGGCATTGGCTATGATTTCTAAGGCGTTTGCAGTTATTTTTTCAGCGATAAGTTGGTCTGGCCAAATGGTCTTTGCAGCCGTAGTAACTTCCGATGATAACCGGTTTGGGATGTTCAACGTTAAACCTTCAGCATGTGAAACTGCTCGAAGCATAATCTATAGTTAACTTGTGCAAAAAAACAAAAACATTTTAAACACCACCTAATCTTTTGTGACCACCTAGTGAAACATTTGCCGCTAATTGACGAGCTTGATAAGAAAATAATTCAGGAAATGGGCAGAGGTATCAACTCCTACGATTCCTTAGCCCAAAAGTGCAATGTCACGCGCAGCACAATCTATCGGAGAGTAAATCGACTTGAAGAAACAAAAGTTATTACTCGCCAAACACGAGTAGTTCCAAATTTTGAAAAACTTAATCGTATAGCCTTGACCGTGGGAATAAATGTTGCACAGAAAGATGAGCAAAAAGTCATTGACGCCCTCAAGAACTGTGACGATATAAAAATGATGTGGCGAACGTACGGAGCATATAACTTGATTTTAATAACATTCTGCAGCAAGGGCGACGAAGGAAACAAAATTAACAAGATACGAGCTATTCTCGAAGAATTCACCGTGAAATCCGTCGATATGTGTGGGCTTCGGCTGGGAAAAGATGGATATGACGCCGTTTTAGCCTTGCCGTTCACTCGTTTTCTCTCCAACAGAACGCGCAGGACAAGTGTTCAAGTTTTAGAATTAAAATGAGTCGCACTTGATGGCTATTAACCACGGGTGAAGCTAACTGCTAAAAATATTGAGTAGATTGCAAGCAGAACTATTCCTTCACGCTTGCTTACATTCGTGTTCTGCACCATATACCATAACATGATGTTAGCTATTAACGAAAAAAGTATCAGATCTGAAAAAGCTGATACGTCCACGTTAAAAGGCGCTAGAAGGAAAGTTAATCCCAAAATCAAAGTGATGTTTAAAAAGCAGCTTCCTATGATGTTTCCAACGGCAAGGTCCAAGAAACCTTTTCTAACAGAATCCAAACTTGTTGCAAGTTCTGGAACGCTGGTTCCAAAAGCTACAACGGTAGCTCCAACAATAACGGGGGGGAACACCTACACTTAATGCCAAAAACGAAGCTGATTCTACAATGAAATAAGCACATACCACAATTCCGATAACGCCTGCGAAAGATTTGGCAAAGTATTTTCTAAGTTCCCGTTTCTCTGCTTCATCAGAAATCTCTTCCACAGTTTCCCTCTTCCTAGATAATCCATACATATTAAAAACGAAAAGTGCAACAAGCAAAACTCCCGCTATCTGACTTCCATAACCAAGATAAAGCAAAATCACAGGAACAATCGACGCAACGAAAATCCCAAAATTAAGATTTCCAACTTCATCTCTAGCCATTTTGGTGAAAAAACCTACGCTGTCAGGATACTTCAACGCCATTAAAAGGAAGCCAGCGCCCAATATCAAACATATATTTGCTATATTTGATCCCAGAACGTTACCTACTGAAATGCCAATTGACTGGGGGTCCATGATAGCGAATACCACCACAAAAAGTTCGGGAAGAGAAGTGGAAAAAGCAACAAGTATGAACCCAATTTTCGTCTTTCCCAAACCAGTTACGCTGGCTACGTTAACTGAATTGGTGATAGCTAAACTGCTAGCCTTAATTAGGACAGCCAATGAGGCAACGAGAACAGCTATATTTCCTATGACTCCCAGCTGCTCAAACAAGCCTCAAAATCCTCCTTATCCTATAGAATCCGATACTGCCGCCAACATATTTGCATATCTGCCTATGTTTAGTTGTAAATTATGAAAAGGTTAGAACGGACGGTTGTTTCATCGTTAAAGGTAAAGGTGGCGATGATACGTTTTCGGAAGCACAACAGTCTTACGATTTCGCTCATTTCCTCTTTTTACGACTCAAATCAGCTGTATCATCTTCCCCACTTAACAGAAGCCGCAACTCTTTCACTTCGTCCCGCAACATGTTAATCTCGCTTTCCAAAGCCCTAGCTTTCGCATCTGCCATTTTCTTGAGTTCCTCAATTTCAAGCAGCAAATTTTGTCGTTCAGTTTCCAACGCTTTAATCTGCTCAATCGTACTTTTGATACCGCTCATAGCCATTCCACATATCACCTCTGAATCTATCCGATTTAGCACTTAAGATTTTTGTAGCCTAAACGTGTTCCGCATCTCGCGTAGATCTAATTTTTATATAAGAATTTGCAGATAAAAAAGCACGATTCAACTTCATGTTTTGGACTGTGTATTCATGAGGAAAACAATATTCAAGAAGCTTGAAGCTCAAGGGCTCATCTCAAATTATAATCGTCTCAGAAAAAACTTGCCGCCAAAACTCCCC
>Ga0272441_10015851_pt1 | contig 10502 bp, 8 predicted proteins | sample SSMProp6N_FD_193582 | JGI IMG/M metagenome (GOLD analysis project Ga0272441, IMG submission 193582) | Marine sediment archaeal communities from Little Sippewissett salt marsh, Falmouth, MA, United States - SSM-Prop-6N | ecosystem: Environmental > Aquatic > Marine > Wetlands > Sediment ... | reverse complement strand
ACGCCGGCGACATAGCGCTTTTGGAAACGCAAAATGAAATAGGCCGACAGGACAAGAACGGCCGCCATCAACACATCGAACGCCAGACTGAGGGGATGGAATCGACCGGGCAAGGCCAACTGGTTGGCGGCAAACGTGATCCGAACCGTGACTCCAAAAACAACGGCCAGGGTGAGCCAGCGCCACCCGCGGTCGAACGCAACTTCCACCGCCTCACCGGACTTGTTCCACACCGAGGCCAGCCATCCCACGACCAGCCCCATCGCCACGGGCAGCGCCGCCACCGCATACACGCCCGCGGCATAAGCGCTCAGCCGGGGCATTCGCTCAAACACCGAGGAACTGCCCAGACAGGAGCCAATGACCAGGCACTCCGCCAGCCCCGCCGCCGCACCAACCGCCACCGCCCAAGCCGCCAGGCGCAGACTCGCCGCCGCTTTAGGATTCAGCAGACGCCTCCTTCATTCGGTAAATGACGTAAACCTTGTCGGGCGGCAGCTCCATCCGATAGACTTCCTTCAACTCCGGCACTTCCCAACGCCCCTCGATCACCGGTAATAAATGCGCTCGGCGCGATCGAATAACGTCTCCTTCGAAAATCCAGTAATCCACGTCGTGGTTTCGAGCATAAGTCACACATTCCGGATAGGGAGCATGCGGAAAAACCACCCAATCCCGATCCGCGTGATAAGCAATCTCCGGCTGCCGGCACATAATCACCGAACTGGCAATGGTGTTCTCATGGATCCATCGGGCCACCGACTTTAACTCGTAAATGTGCGGAGCGTAAGGATTGAGCCAAATCCGATAATTCACCCCAACGAAAAAAATCACGAGGGCAAACAGAGCCAAGCCTTTGATACCGGCTTCCAGATTGCGGTTCATCCGCATTCTCCAAAGCCCGCCCACGGTCCGGTCCACCCACCAGCTGAGATGGCTCATCCCCGCCGACGCCCAGAGCAACAGGATCGGCACCGCCGGATAGAGGTATCGTTCAATCACGTGAAACATCCAGAATCCCGCCAATGGCAACAGCGCCAGGATTAAATAAAACTCTCCCTTCGCCCGCCGCCGGTCCCACGGCGCGGCAAACAACCCTAAGGTGGCCAGCAGCACCAGGTAGGGTCCGAAAAAGTGCGTCGCCATCAAATGTTGAAGGCTCTGTCGCGCGTTGATGGCAATATCTCGAAAGAAGCCCACCGGATTCTCGAAAAACAACGTCAGAAGTGGAATTTCAACAACTTCCGACGAGTAGTATCGAACTTCCTTCTTGCGCCAATCGAGACCCCAGGATTCCAGGTCAAACTTCACGTAGTCCTCTTGCACCAGCGCTTTCGCCGTCACGTAGGCCTGGGTTGATTTTCCCGACAGCGTCCACGATCCCAGCACCGAGTGAAGATAGAGAACATACGGCAAAGCCAGCAGCAAGAAACCGACCGCCAGCAACGCCAATCGCCCAAGCGCCCGCCCGCCGGCCTCCGCCCGGTAGAGGAATCGAAAAACCCGGTATGCGAAAAACAGAAGAAAATACAGATAGCCTTCCGGCCGAATGAGATAGGCCGCGGCGAAGCATAGCCCGGTCATGAAGTAATCCAGGAACCGGTCCCGGCCCAAGGTTTGATAACCGAAATACAATCCCGAAAACAGAAAAAACAGATAGGGCGGTTCCGTCAGCGTTCCCGCGAAGAGCGTTCCCGCCAACATGGCCGGACTCAGACTGTAAAGAAGACCGGCCAATAACGCAATGCGCCAGCCAAAGATGGCCTCCCCGAGTAAAAGCAGCGGAATCAACGCGAATGTACCGGCCGCAATAAACCAGAAATCGCTGGCCAACACCAAACTTCCGGTCCACTGTCGGGCCAAACCGACCAGTAAAGGATACCCGGGCGGAAACATGATGTCGGGAATTCCCTGGTAGTGGGTAAATCCCTTGCCCGAAAGAAAATTATCGGCCAGCCAAAGGTACGAGGGTTCATCCCCCCAAACCGTTCGGTCGGAGACCATGACCAGAAACAGACGCGTCCCGAAGGCAATCAGAAAAATCCCGCCTAAAACGGCCTTCAACGTGCTCGGGTAAATGGGTCGCTGCCGCCTTTTCACGTTCCCGCCTGCTCTCCCGAATCCTTGTCTCGCTCGACTGAGCGGTCTGCTTTCCTTTGTTCCTCCAGCTCGTCCAACCGCTTACGCAACAACGCAACGGACTGAATCAGGTTCTTGCACTGCTCGCTCAAGCGGGAAAGAACAATCGAGTATTGCAGCATCAATCCTCCCAACGCAAGAATCGCCAGCAGAAACAGCAGCGCTGGAGGATAGTCAATCCCCAAACCATAGATCAGAAAGTCCAGATGGTTGATCCCCAGCGGAATGAGCACGAGAATAACGGCTGAGACCACCCATAAGATCGCATAACGCTCTTGAAGCTTTCGGTGACGAATGAGCCGAATGACAAACCACAGGATGAGCACGCCCAGAAAGACCGTCGCCCAACGCACTCGTGAATCCAGCCCCAGTTCAATCATTGTCCCACCTCACGGTTCACCCGCTCGAGGCTTCGGTTACTCGATCCCGGCCCCATCGAACAGACCCGGATTCGTCTCACCCCGCGCCGGATTCAGGTTGATAGAAATCCCCCTATAAAATTCACTCCTGTCGACTTGATTGTAACCGTTTCGCGGTCCTCTGACAACCACCTTGGAAATTCCCCCCGCGTCGAAACCGAATCCTCACGTCCCGCCAGCGGCCTGATGCTGCAGGTATTCCACCGTCGGCACCAGCCGGTAGGCCCGGCTCAACCGCTGAAGCATCGACTCGTAGAGCCTGCGCTTGTCCTCCCAGGGAACACGGAGAAAACGAAAGGAGGCCATGCACGGATCCTCAACGGGATCGATCAACTCCGCCGGGTGTAACAGATAGGTGATCCCCCGCGCCCTCAACGAATTCAGCAGGAACCCCAACCGAAACACCCACGCCCCGAAACCGATGACAAAGGTGCTATGAAACGGCAGCCGAAGCCCCGGCATCGTCGTCACGGGGCACTCCCAAAGCCTTGTCTCTCCCCGCCGTTGCGGCGCGTCCAGATCGGGATGGTAGGGATTCAGGGGCGCCCAACCATATCTCCAGTGACCGTACTGCGACTCATCCAATGGACAGCGGGACAGTCGGTGATGTCCCCACCGCATCAGCGGCGACCACGGCGTTGGGAGAATCGAGGCGTCGTACAGGTAGCCGGCCCGTTCCAAAAAATGAAGCACCGCCGGACTGAGTGAAAACGCCGGCGCGCGAAATCCCCGGACCGGTGCTCCGCCGGCCTCGGCGATCCGCTCGCCGGATTTCAGGATCTCCTCCTCCAGGCGCTTCGCCGGCAGACGCGCAAAGCCTCTCGGATGCGAGTACGAGTGATTCGCCAGCTCATGCCCCTGCTCTGCCATCCGCCGGATTAGTCGACGCCGATCGGCGCTCTCCAGATCCCGGCCGCAAATGAAAAACGTCGCCCGGATCTCGAACTGCTCGAACAATTCCAAAAGGCGAGGAAGCCCCTGAGCATAAACGGGCCCGCTTTCCCCATCCGGCGAAGGCAGGCTCAGGCTTTCATAGTAGACGGCGAGTTCATCGACGTCGACCTGGATGGTCCCGTAAGGGCGATTAGACACGTTATCCTTCAAGAATCGCCGGATTGTCGCCCCGTAACAGTGCGAATCCGTTTTGAATGAGATTTTGCAGCTCGGTCCACGTTCGAACCCCGGCGGCTCGCTTCAGAATGTACTTCGGATCGAGATAGAAAGAGCGAATAGCCCGCCTGCGGTAATCCCATAAAGCGTCCCGACTCAATCGCTCGGTTTCGACCACGGGATAGGATCGGCCGCTGTCAAACGTCTCGCCCTCCGGCCGGTAATACCCCTTCTCGATGGTCATGCGGCGCAGGTCCGTCCCGACTTGGGGAATCACCACGTTAAAGGACGCATAATCGCACTTCAACGCTTTGGCGTATTTGACCGTCTGGAGAATAGTCTCGGGCGTCTCTCCCGGCAGTCCCAGGATAAAATGCCCCAGTGTTCGAATGCCAACCTCCCGGCAAAGTCGAAAAGTCTCGTGAGTTTGGTCCTGGCCGATGTTCTTGCGGTATTGCTTGAGTAATTCAGCGTCCGCCGTTTCCACGCCGAATTGAATCGTGTGGCACCCGGCGCGTTTCATCGCCTCAAGCAGCTTCCGGTTGACGGAATCGGCCCGGCAGGCGCAAATCCACGTCAGGTCCAACTTTCGCCCGACGATTTCATCGCACATCTCAATGGCGAGCTCCTTCCGAACGCCAAACGTGAAGTCCTTAAAAAACATCTCTTTGACGCCGATCGAAGCCACATGCTCGAATTCGACCATCATGTTTTCCAGCGGCCGGTAGCGGTAAGCCAAGGGACTGGCCACGCAGAAAGAACACGTATAGGGACAACCATCGGACATCATCACGCTGGTCAGCGGCCGCCGCCGCCCATGCGGTAGCCGGTACCGGGACAAGTCAAACAGCTCGTGCCTCGGCAGGGGCACTTCAAAAACCTTTCCCTTCGGCTGCCGCTTTCCGGCAACCACGTTGTCGCCCCGGCGATAACTCAGATTGGGCAGTGTCTCGCGCCCGTCGCCCGCGCCCTCGATGAAATCGACCACGTCCCCGGTGGTAAAATCCAGCAGAATGGCGTCCAAATGATCATTCGCCTCCAGGATCGGCGTCCCTTCATAGAGCAACACGCCGCCGACGCCGATCAGCAGCGCACCCGTGCGCTCCTTGAGCGTCCGCGCAAAAGCCAGATCGGCCGGCCACGACGTGATCCCGGTCAGAAAAATCACGGCGTCCGGCCGCCACGAGGCGATTTCCTCCGCGCACTGCTCGGGCGCAATCCCGTGAATAATCGCGTCGATCACGCGTAACTCATACCGCTGAGCCAAAAACCCGCTGAGCAGAATCAGGTCGATCGGCGGCCAGTAATAGCAGGCCTTTGAAACCGAGCTGCAATATTGGTCCCGAAGATAAAGCTGCTCCCCCGGCGGATTCAGCAGCAAGACTCGCTTTCTTCGCTCAATCCCTGCTTTCGACATCTTCTCCGCTACTCCCACTCCCATTTTAAAAGAGCCGTAATCTTGAAAAAACTTCGCCTGTCTCTGGAAGCCTCTCTATAATCTTACCTTTCACCCTTGCTTTTTGCAAGAATGCCTCGCCCACAAAACCGGGCAGGCCGGCCACTGTCTGTAATATCAGCTCCTGTCGAGGACCGCGAGAACAAATCAGATAAAGGGAAAAATCCCCGCCCTAAGGCGCTCCGGGGGATGCCGCCCGACCAATCTGGCGTCGCCTCAGGAAGACGATGAAGATTGAGAGGACCATCTTCAGAACATAGTAGAGCAGGGACAATCCGGTATGCATCGAGGCGCCTCCCATGCGTGCCCGCATCTTCACCGGAGCTTCACAAATTCGAAATCCGGCATAATGCAAGGTCAGCAGCGTATCGGCGTCTGGATAGTCCGTTGGGTAGTTACCTGCGGCAAAAAATTCCAGCACCGGCTTCTTCAACGCCTGATAGCCCGAGATGGGATCGGTGTACTGTCTACCGGTTAACACTCTCAGAACCACCTGAAAAAAGACTCGCCCCAGCTTTCGGGGCCAGGAGGTCTGATACTCCATCGTTCCCAGATAGCGCGAACCCAGGACAATATCCGTTTCCGGCTGATTGAGCGCTTCGAGCAAAGGGGGAATGCCGGCCGGATCGTGCTGGCCGTCTCCATCCAGCTGGACCGCGCTCGTATAGCCCCGCTCAATGGCATAGCGAAATCCGGCTTGGACCGCTCCGCCGTAACCGAGATTGTCCCCCAGTTGAAGGACGATCGCACCTGCTCGCCGAGCGACCTCGGGGGTCGAATCCTCCGAGGCGTCGTCCACAACCAGAATATCGATCGGCAAGGCCAGTGCACGAACTTCCTCAATGACACGCCGGATGTTCATCGATTCATTATGAGTGGGAATAATGGCAAGAATGCGGCCTTGAGCCGTACCGGCGGACGGCCTTTTCATCGCTGCCATAAGGTCTGTCGTCGATAAAGGCATCGACGCCGCCCCCCTTGCGCCGAGGCTGCTTCGCGCGCCACTCCTGCGCGAAACGGCGCGAAATCCGCTTATGTCACTTGCTGATCGTCCCGTTTCTCAGGCGCGTTGCCCCGAGCATTGAACCAGGATGGTTTCCACCAACTCCACTCGATACACTTAAAGCAGGAAGGAATCTCCTTTAAGTCCTTTTCCATGTGCCGCCGGCGCAGGTCCTGCATCGCCGGCCCGTTCCAGGCCTTCATCACTCCGTCCTTGACGTTGCCCAACGGGTGCGCCGCCTGAAAATCCCGGTCACAACAAACCAGTGTGCCATCCCAATAAATGTGCGCGTGATACCATAACATCGGGCATTGCCACCGCTCTTTCGGAAGACGCACCCGCTTGCCGGCCAGCTTGTTGACGTCCTTGAGTTGGTTGCCCCACGAGTCAAACGCCTTGATATTGATCATGTCGATGCCCGGCCGCGTCCACTTTCGCTTGAAATCCTCGATTTCTTCGTGCGTCATCTTCATATCGACAATCTGGATAAAAGTCGCCGGGGACCTTTGCCCGCGTGCTTCTTTCAGCTCGATAAAGCGCTCGATGTTCCTCACGGTTACTTCGTAGGTCGCCTTTCGCCGAACCGCTTCATAAGTCTCTTTCTTGTGCCCGTCGAGACAAAGATAGATCACGCTCAGCCGGCTATCCAAAAGCCGATTCGCCGTTTCTTCGTCAAGAATCGTTGCATTGGTGGAAATCTCCACGGACAGTCCAAAAGGCGTTGCATACTCGATCATATCGATCAGGCGGGGATGCAAAAGCGGTTCGCCCCAAATGTGCAACGTCGTAGCCGAAACATGCGGTCCCATCTCGTCCATGATCCGCTTGAAGAGATCGAAATCCATGAACCCCTTCGGCCGGTTGAGCACCTTCACCCCGGTCGGACACATGATGCAATCCAGGTTACAGACATTGGTCGACTCGAGGTACATGCGATCCGGAAACGTGTTCACCACGGTTTTGCCGTTCTTGTAGTTCCAATAAATGAGCGGGTTCCGCGCTTTTTGCTTCAGGGTTCTCAGGGCTGAGAGCATAAATCCTTCCATCTCGCTCCGCAGGGACAAACATCCCTGCGACGGATTCTTCCTGCCCCGGCAGACTCTTCACGGTCTGCCTGAGTAAATCAAAAGAGACTCTGCAGATAGAACAACGGCCGCCATTGGCGAACCGGTCATGGGGAAAAAGTCACTGCGGATACTTGCCGCCGTCTCTTGTATTCCATTCCATTATACTCCAAATTCCACAAACTGCCTGTGAAATCGCCGGGAATCCACCCCAATACCTCAGCTTCCGAGGAAACGCGGCCGGAGAAATCCCGCCTTCCAACAATCCCGACCAACATCGATTCCCCGAATCCCTCGCTCTTTCAGGAAAATCGGGCTATAATCGAGCTAGATAATTCTGTCCCATATAATATAAAGAGACGCCTGGAAGATGGACGTATTTGTAAATATAGTTTGCAGTCCTGAGCAACAATGCACAATGTTTTGTAAATCTTCATTACATCTATGATCGTGCTCAACATCTAACTCTATCGAAATTAAGCCCTTAGACAATTCATTCTCTAGGTATAATACTTGCACGTAAAAAAATGATCTTTTTTTTCACGGTTTTACGGCCAAGCCCGGCACATGCGTCCGGGATGTCCGAGGAGAGGCATAATCTCATGGGCGTCAAGCGAACTGAATCGCTCATCCGATCGGCGGTTCTGGCTCTGGTCCTGTTTTCCACAGGCGCTATGGCTGATCTGCGGGTCAACCCGGATCACCCTTATTCGTTTTTGGACGGCGATCAACCGGTCTACCTGATCGGCGCCGGCTGGTACGGCCCGCCTCGTTGTGACGCCTACGACCTCGAGCAGTACCTTGACCGCCTGGCCTCAGATGGCATCAATTTCACCCGCCTCCTGCCCTTCTACCTCGGACCGGAAACGATTCGCTCTGGCATTGCACTGGCGCCCTGGCTCCGCACCGGTCCTTCGAAGGGAGCCGGGAACCGGCTCGATTTCGATTTGGAGCGCTTTGATCCCGCTTATTTCAACCGACTGAAACAGTTCATGGCCCTTGCGCAGGAGCGTGGGATTTACGTTGAATTTTCCCTTTTTGAGGGCTGCGCCTTGAAGGAGCCGGAGGATTGGCGGTTTCATCCTTTTCACAAGGACAATAACGTCAACGGGATCAGCGCGGACTTCAACAACGATGGACTGGGTTTCGAATTTCACACGCTGGGCAGTCCGCACATCACAAAGATGCAAGAGGCTTACGTCAGGAAGGTCCTTGAGCAACTGAATCCCTGCCCCAACCTGATCTGGGAAATCGGGAACGAAACGAATAACTCCAGTCCTCTGAAACAGGCGGAAGCGGAATGGACCGCTCACTTCGTGGAATTCATCAGGCAACAGGAGCGCACTCCGCCCCGGCAGCACTTGCTGGCGGTAAACGACGATTACACGGACTTCGACGCGGCGGCCGATCCGCGCGTGGACGTGCTCAACTACCATTTCAGTACTTGGCAACCGCAGAGAATTCACGCGATGCTGCAAGAAAGAACAGGCCGGGGCAAACCGGTCGTGTTTGACGAAACCCCGCCGGTGCAGAAGGACACGCCTGTCGCCGACGTACGGAACGCCCTCTGGGCCACTCTGACCGGGGGCGGTCACATCAACCTGCTCGACTGGACCTTCGCTCCCAATTTCGGGGGCGACAGCCGGGGACGCGGCGGCAAAGACCATCGCCGCGTTCTCAAACATTTGTCGGAGTTCGTCCGGCAGGTCGATCTCGCCCGGCTTCGGCCCTGTGAGGGACTGTCGGACACCGGCTTCTGCCTGGCAAATCCGGGAAGAGAATACGTGATCTATTTGCCAAAAGGCGGCGCCCTGAGAATCGACTGGAGTGCTTGTGAGGAGGCCTTCGGGATCCATTGGCTCGATCCGGACCGGGGCGTTTTCACAATCATGAAGCTCACCCCGGGAGGAAAGCCGCAGAAGTTTCAGTCCCCTTTTCGAGAAAGTGCCGTGTTCTGGGCAAGGGCGGTTTCCGCCCCAGTGCCGGTCCTCGAAGCGAGGGAGTAGAAAGAAGCGAAGCATTCGCGCCTGGGACGACAAGGAGAATCCACTCTCTTCTGGCTGTAAAAATGGAAGAGAGATCGTAATCGTAGAAGGAGTATCTTGATGAAATCGAAACAGTGGATGACCGCCATCCTTTTTGTCGTCGCCGTAGGAGTCTCTCTAGCGGGCACGGCGGATACTTATTACGTCGATCCAGTGAATGGAAACGACACGACCGGTCAAAAGAACAACATCGCCCGCCCCTACCAGCGCCTGAAGACCATCGACAGTCTCTTGAACGCCGGCGACACGGTCTTCTGCCGCGGGGGAAATTATGTCGGCGACTATCTTTGGCCGTCCCGCAGCGGGACCGCCGAGAATCCCGTCACCATCAAAGCCTATCCGGGCGAGACTCCGGTCATCTCGGGCGCCGGATATTACGACGTCGTCGTCAACCTCGGCTGGGGGGCGAAAAGCTATTACATTATCGACGGCCTGTACTTTGACAGCGTCTCGACTCAGTCGATCTATTTCAACAATGGCTCTTCCTATAACATCGTTCGCAATTGCACCTTTACGAACAATACCGGCTACCAAGTGATGTCCTTTGTGCGGGCGACTTATAACACGGTCGAAAACTGCTCCTTTGACAAAATCGGCACTCCCGCTGACGCGGGAAGCGGCGAGCACATCTTCGTCAAGGGAAGCCACCGAAACCTCATCCAAAACAACCATTTCACCCGCGCCGGGCACTACGCCATTACAATCGAGCACTACCTGAACTCCGACGAGCCTTCCACGATGAACGTCATCCGGGGCAACTTGGTCGAACAACAGTGGGGCGGCGGCTTCGGAGTTGGGCTGGATGCCTTCCACAACCTGTTCGAGAACAACTTTGTCTATAACGTTGGCGAAGAGCTGATCGGGTATCCGAAAACCGGCATCCAGATTCGCGCTGACAAGAATATCGTTCGCCGAAACGTCTTCGCCTTTGCCAGCCCTTCGCCTTATCCCCACGCCGGAATCGACATGCAGGCCTATATCTTCCATAGCATGCCCCAGGACTGCAAACACAACCGGATTTACAACAACGTCCTGTACAAAAACGGGCGGGCGGCCGTCTGCGTCAACCAGAAGCAGGATCGCTCCAATACGGGCAATAAATTCGTCAACAATATCGTTTACTTCAACAAGCTGAAACTCGACGACACCTATTTCGGCCAGAGCACACTGGTCTTCGACACCTATCATTCTTACGCGACCAATAAATGGGAGAACTTCCCTAACGACAACTTCTTCTATAACAACATTCTCCTCCATGCCGACGAT
>Ga0272441_10015849_pt1 | contig 10503 bp, 1 predicted proteins | sample SSMProp6N_FD_193582 | JGI IMG/M metagenome (GOLD analysis project Ga0272441, IMG submission 193582) | Marine sediment archaeal communities from Little Sippewissett salt marsh, Falmouth, MA, United States - SSM-Prop-6N | ecosystem: Environmental > Aquatic > Marine > Wetlands > Sediment ... | reverse complement strand
AAATTCAAAAAGCTCTCCGCCATCGGCGGAACGGACTCTGCAGATTTTTATTCTATTGTTTGCCTTATAAAGATGAGGACGGGCAAAATCAACAAATCCATTTATTATAAGAACATGATCTTTCGGTTCCGTAAATTCAACCGTAAGTTCCGTTCCAATGCCCGGACCCTCTTCACCTTCAGCCCAGGGCACCAGGGTATCGTTCCACCGGAAACCGAGCCAGCCTGAATAAAAAAGGTCATTGAGGCCGTCGGGAGAATACTCAATTCTGTTTTTCCCTGTTCCCTCTGTTAAAAAAGTACCGGCTGAAATTTTAGCAATACCGTATTTTTTCCGTTTAAAAGCTCCTTTTGCAGCCAGTTTTGCCAGGGAAACATCAGGATTATACACACTGTAGTTCTCCTCTCCCCGCTCAGCAAGGAGGACAAAATTCCCGCCGTAAAGAAAAATCTGATTCCCTCCGAAAAGGGAAGTCCGGAAATAACCGTCCTCATCAGCAGCCAGCATTTCTTCAGTTACAGTTTCATACCTGTAACCCTCTGGAGTCATGATATAAATCCTGATCTCCCCATTCTCAATAAGGTAGAGAGATTCATAGGTCAAACTGCCTCCGTATTTCTGGTTCCAGAAGAGGTCTTCGCAGAACACAGAGGCTGAAAGAAAAATCATCACCATACCACATAAAACAAATCTTTTTTTCATAAACATTTTACACTCCTTTTATTTAAACATTTGCAAATCCGTGGCAATGTCGTACCCGGACTGTAAACCCCAATCGTAAAGCTCAGTATTAATCCTGCACCAGTCATCAGTGGTAAAAATAAAACAGCCGTCACTGCAGGCATTCACAAAATCCTCCTCTTTTCCGGCAGTCCTGTTCTGATGCCAGAGCCACCTGCCGGATCTCCCGGCTGCAGGATCAGCGTTGCCGTCACTGTATATCCGGGTGCCGTCGATAGTTTTGGTATCATGCATCACCCATACCGGCTCATCAAAACCGGCGGAGTCCATGCCGAAACGGGTATAAAAGGACCCCGGGGCAATAGTGTTCCCCTGGATTTTTCCGTAAACTGGATGGTAAAAGTACTGGTCCAGGTTATCGTGATTTTTGTTGGTGAGCATCACGTCAACTGTATGAACACTGCCTGCTTCCAGGGAGGAAATAATTTCTCCTGCCAGGTCCTGTTTCACAAACCGTACGGAATCCAGCCGCTGGTTGACAAGGTCTCCCATTTCACTGGTATAGCTGAGCGGGTCCCGGGAAACAGAAGCGGAAACAGTGAACTTTTCATACTCCCCGGAAGAGAGAAGTCTATTGGAAATATAAATCCGCCCTGCAGGCATTAAGTCGGTAAAGGTAAAAAGGACATTCTCTCCGCCTGTCCACTGACCTTCCCAGGCCATGCCCCGGCTTTTCATGAGTGCTTCTCCTGCGAGTTTCTGTTTTTCTTCCAAAGAGAGAGAATCATAAGCGTCTGTTCCTGACGCAGATGCAAGACATTTCAGCTGATGTTCCGTATATCCGGTAACATCAAGAAGTGTCTGTTCATCATACGCGGAAAGATCATCAAGGGGTTTGCCCAGAATCTCCTCTGCCCGCTCGAAACCGAGATACCGGGCAAGAGCCCGGCTCATGGACCTGGCTGTATCGTCTATCAGGAGATTTCCGTTCCAGTCATAGAGGGAGGTTTTTCCATCCCAAACAAGAGTGCCCTTTTCAGTAAGTTTCCAGAAATCGCCGGTACTGGAATATGCAGTATTCACATACCTGCTGAAGGAAGGGTCTCCCTGCATATATGCATAAAGATCCTGCTGAAGTGCGGGGTTCTCTTTTATCAGTGAATACCCGTAATCTCCGCAAAGGCGGATCATCATTTCCGTGTGAGCTTTAACAGCATCTTCGGTTTCTCTCCTGTTATTGCCCTCAACAATTCCGTTTCTGATACTCTCATGTTCCAGGATAATTCCCTGGAGAAGACGTTCATCCCGGTTACTGCCAAGTACTGCAAGATGTATGATATTACCAGTCTCACCACGGGAGGTCATGCCGGGATTACTGATGTAGCCTACTTTTAACGTATCATCTCCCTGGAGAAGACGCTGATAAAGAGCTTTCCCTTCAGTATCCCCGAAACTGTATAATTCCCGTAAAGCGGTACCGGCATCTCTCCATCCTGTGTAACAATCCGCAAAAACCACATTTCCCGTAAACTGCCGTATACGGTTATTTTCCTTCCACACATCGAATCCACGGACTGCATCAAGGGCACCGGACAGGCTCGCATCGATTCCCCGGGTCCCTATTTCAAAAGCATGGCCTCCGGAATTCCCCAGGTGCAGTTCCAGAAGACCTGTGCTTCCGGAACCTCCCTGGAAAAGATCCCGGGTATTCAATACATTGAGGACCGCTTCGCCGGTCAGTCCGTATGCTGCAGCCACCTGTACAGCACTGCCGACAGATCCGGTAAAAGAAGTAATCCGGCTTTTATCATAGTCACTGAAGCCTTCAATGCCGCCGGAAAGCCCCCTGGTTACCGCTGTTCCGGCTAAATGAGAAGCAATTCTGCCTGCTTCCTGTTCTCCCAATAAAGATCCATAACCTTCAGGAAGATTGATCATTCCTGAGCCAAGGGCAGTATAAAACTCTTTAAGCCCCTGAATGGAAACTTCAGCCATTACTCCCTGAAGTCCTGAAAGGTGCTGCAGCCCCTGGAGGACTGTATCCGCTGTTCCCCCGATACCGGATACAAAAAGCCCCTGGGTTCCCTTTCTCACAATCCGCCCGATTCCGGCACCTAAAGAGACATTGCCCTTCTTTATATCAGCCCCTGTAAAGAGAAGATCATCAGCAAGGTTCAGAAGGGCTGAACCTGCCGGTCCGGCACCTAAAAGTACGGATGCGGCAGTCATTCCCGTATCTGCCAGCTGCCTGAGGGTCGGTGCTTTTAAGGTCCTTCCTTCATCATCCCAAAGCCTCCTATCATAAACCGGGGTAGTGAACTCCTTCCATCCAAACCCCTCCTCCAGCTGATCCTGCATGAAGGCGCCTATAATTCTGCCGATCTCTCCTTCTCCGGGAAACAGAATATTCTCCCCAAGGCTTTTATCAGGCAGTGCATCTTTTTTAAATTCCGGTGCAAAGCCGGCATAAGCCCCAAACTCCCCAAGCCCCCGGTAAACGGTTCTGGAAAGGGTATTCGTTACGAGATATTTCTTTTTAAAGGCTTTTTCCACTTCTCTGGTCTGCCCGGTAACCTCATTGGTTTCGCTCACAATCCGGATTTCATTTTTCCAGCGTTCTTCAGTCACCAAGGTCTTCTGCAGCACAGTTTCAGCGGAAATACCATCCGCAGAATATCCAAAAATTCTTTTCCATATTTCGCTGATTCCTTCCAGTTCCTTTTCAATAACAGCGTAAATGCCGTCCTTTGTTAAACCTGCAAAACTCTCCGGAGCATGAGAACCATTCCCCGTAACATCCGGAGAAGAAAACGGAACATACACTGGAATTTGCTGAATCTCCTTTAACGTACCGTCAGCCGCAGTGGCTCCGACGACCGCTTCCCGAACATAGAGAGCTCCTTTTCTTGTGTATCCTGAGGCAAACAATGCCCTTTCCAGGCTGGTTCTCACTGATCGGTTTGCTTCTGCAAGGGAGAGGAAAAGCTGTTTTTCAGCTGATCTTACAGTCCTAAAAGCCTCTTCAGCAGAAACCAGGGCAAAATGCTTCGCCAGCTCTACGTTCCTCTTTTCCTGTAATTCAAGAAGATGTTTTTCCGCAGAAAGAGTGTTTCCTAAAAGTCTCCGCACAGGAGAATGGAGTGTTGTTTTGATCGGATCGAACAGAGTACTTAAATTCCCTGCGCCCTGGATGCATTGGTGAAACAGTGAATTGTCTAAAGCATCTTCCACATCTTCCCGCAAATCAAGGTCAGGAAAGGGGGCTGTGCATACCGGTATGCCGGGAGAAAGTTCTTCAATTACCTCTCTGTCAGCAGATTGAATCCATCCGCTTTTCCCTTCAAGAAAATTCCTGTATTTCCTGTTCCACAGATCCAGAGTGTCCTGATACCTTTCCTGAAACCTGTATTCCCAGTTATCCCGTTTTCTGCAGAGGGAATCAAAGGCTGTGTCCCATTCCTTTTCGCCCCTCTCAGCAACGGTATTAATCCTTGCCTGCCATAGATCTTTTCTGTCGGAGAGTTCCTGTCGCCTGAGAAGCCACATATATTCCAGAGTTTCCATAACACCCCGAATTACCAGATCTCCCTTCTCAACTGCTGTCCCTACTTCTTCAGCAAGGAGGCGGGAATCAGAATAACTGTTTCTGAACCGGAGATCCTGGAGAGTACTGAACATCCTGTCAGAATAGGCAGGTTCTGAAAAAACAGGATTTAGAAAACTCTTCTCCGCAGAGGTTTGACATATATCAAAACCTGTCCCTGTGGAAAAATAATCTGCAGCCGCTTCCGCAAACAGGACTGTTCGCTCTGACTGCTCTTCCCGGAACTGCCCGGCAGCCTTCTTAAGAGATTCCCTGGAAGCATCAAGAAGACTTTCCCCTTTTTCAGCACACACCCTTAAAAGGGAAACACCATCAGAAGCACCTGCCCGGATATCTTCAGGAAGCAGGCCGGTAATCCTGGAAAAAAGTCTTTTACACTGCAGCCGGGAGAGGGGCGCCTCTTTTCCTGCAATAGAGAAGGCGGAAATAACACTTCCCGTAATCTCCTTTACGGTTATTTCAGAGCCGTCCTCTTTAGTACAGCACAATACCTTGAGGATTCCTTCTTCCTCAGCGAGAGATTTCTTATCCGAGGAAAACCGGTACAGCTTCTGGATCAGCAGGTTTTTATCAGATATAACTGAAGAGCTGATTGTACTGTAATTCCTATTAATTGTATTTTTAACTTCTTCCAGGCGCTTTGCATGGTTCCGGGATGAAGAGGCAGATGCGATCAGCCCGAAAACAACAGCCTGGTAGGGAGGAAAAAGAAAACTCATCATCTGGGCGGCAGCAGCCCCTTCCTCATACTGTTTTGCTTCAGCCTCATAGACGGAAATCTTCCTGTCCAGCTCCCGGGAAATATACTCCTTTCCCGAAAGAATAACGCTGTCTTTCAGAAAAGAGAAAACCGGATTATCCGGAAGAAAATTATCAAGGGAACAGGAAACATAATAAGAAAACAGCTCCTTTTCTCCCGGATTTCCCATTACCCGGTAATAGGCGGAAGCTGCTGCATCAGCCACATAACCGGAAAAAGAAATCCCTTCTTGTGCCAGGATCTCCCGGGGGCCTGATCCGGCGAAAATGTCTCCGGCAAGGGGCTCATAACGATCGGATTCCCCCTGAATTTTCATTAAATGCCAGTGGGCCAGGCCCCACCTGGAGAGCATTTCCGAAAAAGCAGATTTTCCTTTGTTATACAAAAGGGAAGACATAGAGGAAGCCCAGGTTTCCCGGTTTTCCTCCTCCGGTAAAACCAGGGCATCAAGGCTCTTTTCTACCCGTTCGTGCCACTGACTGACTTTTTCCAACTGCAGGGCCGAAGCCTTATCAAAGACCTGGGAAAATTCTTTTACATAGAGGAGCTCCTGATAATCCGACCGGAAAGCATCAAAAGCCTCCCGGTACTCCGGATTATAGAGATATGGATCAGGAGAACTCCTTTCGTCATCCAGGGACTTCAGCATCTGCCACACTTCCCGGGCACGCTCAAAGCGGATTCTGCACTTCTCAACCGCAGTACCGGGGTCTGCAGGATGGAGATATCTGCTCTGTGCGTATTCAAGGATCTGTTCACAGGCAACAAGTTCACCACGTTTTTTTTCAAGAGCAGAAAACAGTTCCTCTCCATCTTCATAGACCCTGTTGTAAACTGAAACAGCATTCCTGAATTCTTCTGCCGATGCTTCCCATGCTTCTTCCAGGGAAATACAGGAGCTTTTAACCTCTTCGATTTTTTCCTTACATGGTTTAAGAATATTCTTAAAAACACCGCTCCGGTTCTCCCTGAAAACTGTCAGAGAATATCCGATATCAAGGATTTCTTTTTTTAAAACACCTAGTGAAGCAGAATCTTCCCGGAGAGCCTGCTCCAGAATCTGCAGTTCCTGAAGCAGTTCGGCAGAATTATCTTCTCCGGAATAATTTCCCGCGCCCGGGGAATACAGCAAGCTTAACGCATCCCGCAGAATAACCAGCCCATCAGCAGCCTCATTATATAATTCCTGTTCAAGGCCCTTATAATAATTTCCGGCTTCCCCGGGATATTCCTCCGTACAGTACATGAGAAAATGACCCTTTTCATCCTCCTCAAAATCCCCGGGAGTAAGAAGAAATCTCTGATACTCAGAAAGGGCCTTACAGCAGCCGGTTAAGGATTCATGAAGAACCGGATTTATGTTTTCAAATCTCCTGTCTATTTCACCGAATAAATCTTCCGCTGACGCAGAAAATGACTGAACAGCTTCATCAGGAGAATAGAACTGTACGGAACCGCTGCTGTCATAATAAGCAAGATTATTACTGCAGAGAAAAACCTCCAGCTCCTTCCCTGCCTGCTCCATAAAATATTCTTTTAATGCCGGAGCAATAGACATATATTCTTCGCAAATCCTGAGGTCCGTCTGCCGTTTCTGCATCTCAAAAAATGCAGATGAAGATACAATTTCTCCGAAATCTATTCCGAAAGCATTAAAATTCGAAGCCGCCTGATACGGGCCGCTGTTTTCCAGAAACCCCTCAAGTTCCCGGGCCCTCTCCAGGGCATAGGTTTCTTTTTCATTGCTGTCCATTCCGGCAGAAAAAGAGAATAAAGCCGCGAGGAAATCAGCATCTGAATCTGTATCCAAAGAACCGCCTGAGAAAAGAAACGATTCAAATGCCGCTTTTTCCAGAACAGCTTTTTCCCGGAGAAAAAATTCCTCTCTAGTTGAATCCTTCTCTTTAATCATTTCCATAATTTCAGATGACGTTAATCCTTCTCCCCCAGGGCCGTACCACTCCTGAAAAGAACCTCCGGTAAGAAGCTCCAAAGCCCTTTCCCTTTTGCCGGCCTCCCATTGATAAAAATCGCAAATATATCCTGAAAGTCTGCGTATACAGGCTTCTGCAGTATCTTTCTCATCAGCATCAGAGGCGGATTCGCAGATATCAAAAAGCTGTATGAAGAGCTGATAATATGGTGAGGATTCCTCAAGGGAAAGGTCTTTCTCCAGGGAGGACAAAAAACCGGCCCGGTCAGTAAGAAATTCCCATTCCTCTCCCTTTTGCTCCCGGACATGAAGTTCATCAATACTCAGGTCTCCCTCTATCCGGCCCTCTGCCAGGGCTTCAATCTCCTCCTCTGATTTTTCAAATGCAAGGGCAGAGATATATTTTCCATATTCTGTAAAAATATTATGGTATTGTTCCCGGATACCCGGATTCAGTCCGCCTCCATGATGGACCTCTGCAAGTTCTTTGCTTAAGGCATCGAGCTTATCTGCAAAATATTCTTCATTATCCGAAGCATAAACAGAAAAGAGAACAGAATATTCCTGATTAAGATTGTCCAGCTCCATGCGCTTTGTCTGGAGTTCAGCAAAGAATTTGTCCAGGTCCTCTCTGCATCTGACAATATCATCAGAATATTTCTCAAGCTCAGAAGCAGACACACGATACCGGTTTAAAGCGGATTCATATCTTTCTACAGCCTGCAGATATGCCTGATCCGTCTCTTCCTCCTGAGGCCTTTCCGATGAAGTATCCGCGGCATATTCATACACTGCCCTGGCAACAGCAAGCTGTTCTTCCCAGTACTCCATTGCTGCTTCGGCTTTGTACAGGGTCTGCTGAAGATCATCACAGGATTTTTCATATACAAGATCTTCAGAGATAGAATTATAGATGCCGGTTAAATCCGCATTCAGTTCCCCGTATCTGTCAGCTGATTCCGCATAAATTGAGTTCCAGTAGAGGAGTTCATCCTTTGCAGGGCACTCTTCCTCGATTGCGCTGATATATTCCGCAAAATCATGAGTGCCGAATTCCGGGGCAATACTGTCATTCTCCGGAAGTATTAGATCCTCAATCAAGCACTCCAGATAGTACTCTCCTGTTTCCCGGGCCGCGTTCATCAACTCCCGGGACGTGGACATAACTGATATAATAGTTTCCTGCTGATTCTCTATTCCCAGATTCCTTTCTTCCAGGGCTGATGACAGGGTGTCACGGGTCTCCGCAATTTCCTGTTCCAATTCCGCAAACTTCTTTTCCCAGAGAATTTCCCCTTCGTCAATTACGGAATAGATTTCCTTTTCCCAGTCATGCCGGGCTTTGTTAAGCTCATCCAGTGCTGAATACCATTCCTCCCCGCCTTCGGTAAAAGCTTTTTCTGTTTCAGCTTCCCAGTCTATCCTCTCCTGAAGAAGCCTTTGTTCCAATGCGTCCCAGGCGGCGATACCCTGCTCAATCTCCTTTCTGCAGTTTTCAAGCCAGTCATCCCCCCGGTCTAAATCCGGAGAATCAAGATAGAAGACGGTCTCCTCCCGGATACTTTTACGGAGCCGGTCTATGCCCTCCTGAACCTCCCCGGATGTTTCCATGGCCAGTTCATGGGCAATTGAATCTGCGCTCGTCCTGTCCTCTTTTCTCCGTAAGCTGAACTGGTCCATGCCTCTCTTTTCAAGAAACCGTTTCTGTTCCAGATAGAAACATTTCTCCAGCTCATACAGCATTCCCTGCCGGTATTCTTCAAAGGTTTCCCCATAGAGATTAAGAAAAGCCCCCTCCCCCTCCCCGGGGATTTGACGAAGAAGCTCCCCAGGAGGATTCCGGACCTGATCTTCCCATAGGGCAATTCCCTCAGCCGGACTTTCCTGAGTCAGACCCTGCCACAGGAAGAGATCTTCCTGCAGATCCTCTTTTTTTCTGAGGACAGGATCGCCGAGGCTGTCGTAAAGAGGTTTTCCTGTATCATCAGTTACAGAGAGGTATGCAGTATTTGCGGAATCTGCAGAGGCATACACAGCCTCAAGGTTCAATGCTGATTTTTCCTGAAAAAACCGGGCAGTTATCCATTGAATAAACCGGTCTGTCATTTCCCGGTCAACAGACTCCTGTATACTATCCCGTAAGGGAGAAATGTCATAATCCCCTCCGAAAAGGAGAAGGACCTTTTTCTCCCAGGAGGAAATAACCGCCTCCGCACCCAGTTCAGCCCTCATCTGCCAGTCAGTCCGGCTGAAACTCCTGTCAGCCCGTACAAAGCAGAGGTCCAGGGCATCATCATCAAAAAGGGAAAGAGGATCTTCGGAAAAAGGATCCTGGGAAAAGACAAAACCGTCCCAGATACAAAAAAAGAGAAAAATCCAGCAATACCGCAGCATATACCGCCTCCAAAAAAAGTTGGAATATACTGTCAGTAACAGGGATTTTATCTCTGGCGATTTTATTTTACTGAAAAAATGGGGATATTTTTTTTATTCTGGAAAAAGCTTCCCGGAGAACCGGCCCGGGACAGCCGATATTCATTCTTTGAAACCCTTGCCCCCCGGGGCCGAATTCCCTTCCATCGCTGAGGGCCAGTTTTCCATGTTCCAGGAGAATAGTCCGTATTTCATCAGGATTTTTACCGGTTTCCCGGAAATCAATCCAAAGCAGGTAAGACCCTTCGGATTTTACTGCCGATACACCGGGAATTTCTTTATGGAAAAACTCGACAGCCTCATCCCTGTTTTTTTCCAAATACTGAAGGAGACTATCAAGCCATTTTTTCCCATGAGTATAGGCGGCTTCAAGGACAATAGGCCCGAAAATATTTACCATAGAGTGGGTACACCGGTTCATGGCAGCTCTGAACTGTTTTCTCAGCCTCGGATTCGGAATTATTGCGTTAGCAGTGCATAAACCGGGAACATTGAAGGTTTTACTCGGAGCATTAAGAACAACTGCGTTTTGGGCAAAATCATCAGAGATTCTGCCGTAGGGGATATGGGAATTCCCCGAAAAGACGATATCACAGTGAATTTCATCGGAAACCACCAGGGCCCCGTAGGAAGCGCATAATTCTCCGAAGGCCTGCAGTTCCTCTTTCCGCCAGACTCTGCCTACCGGATTATGGGGGCTGCAGAGAAACACAAGGCGGACGCCCTGTTTCAGACATTTTTCAAGGTGATCAAGGTCCATTTCATACCCGCTTTTTCCTTCCCTGAGGGGATTGAGGACCAGTTTCCGCTGATTTTTTTCAATTACATCGAAAAAAGGATGGTACACAGGGGTCTGGATACAGACCTTATCCCCGGAGGAGGTGAAACTCTCCAGAGCCAGGAAAAGACCGGGAACAACTCCGCTTATGAAAAAAACCTCCTTTTCCTTCACCTTCCACCCGTGCCGCTCTTCCAGCCACCTGCAGAGTGCCTGTACAGCGCTTTCCGGCGGAAAAGTATATCCGAAAATCTCATGGGTGCATCGGTTTCTGATGGCTTCTGTAATTGCTGGATCAACAGGAAAATCCATAT
>Ga0272441_10015848_pt1 | contig 10503 bp, 3 predicted proteins | sample SSMProp6N_FD_193582 | JGI IMG/M metagenome (GOLD analysis project Ga0272441, IMG submission 193582) | Marine sediment archaeal communities from Little Sippewissett salt marsh, Falmouth, MA, United States - SSM-Prop-6N | ecosystem: Environmental > Aquatic > Marine > Wetlands > Sediment ... | reverse complement strand
CGAAGAAGGCCGGCACCCTGCCCAGGCAGCTCGAGGCCATCTGGGGCAGGCCGCAATGGGCCATCAAGACGGACACCGGCCGCAGCGCCTGGGACGAGCTGAACGCCACGCGGGCCGTCCGCGAGCTGGCGCCGGGCGTGCACCTGCCCCTCATCAGCATCACGGGCCGCGGGATGAGCAAGCCCACGCGCGACTTCTTCGTGGCCATGCTCGAGAGCGGCCAGCCGGTCATGGGGCGGTTCGGCGTCTACGGCGGCGGCACGCTCCTGCCCGTGAGCCGCACGGGCACGTGGACGGGCATGATCCGCCTGGACGTGCGGGCCGACCAGGCCATCCCAGCCTTCCGTGGCCCGGAGGCCGACAGCCTGTGGCAGCCGCCGAAGGAGCCATCGGGCAACCTCGTCGTGAGCGACGGCGTGCAGTGGTACTGGGGCAGCATCGGCACCGGCTGGCGCTGGAAGACCGACGACCTGGTGGACGAGCCGGCCCGGTTCGAGATCACCCTCCTGTGGGCCGGCCGCGCCCAGCAGAGGCGCCCGACCGCCACCGTGACCCTCCGCCGCTTCCGAAAGCTCCGCCTCCGGGCAGGCCACGAGTACACCTGCGAGGTCCGCTCCACGGACGGCGCGGAACTGGCGACGACGAAGGCCCGCCTGAGTGCCGGCCGAACCCTCACCCTGCGCGGCGTGCCGATCCCGCGCGAGGGCGCGCGACTGATTGTGAGACCCTGAGATGCAAGACATGGGAGCGCTTCCATGAGCGGACGAGCGCTGTGCCTCGTGCTCCTGGCCGCAGGACACGCGGCGGCCGGGCTCCGCAGCGAGAGCTGGGGCGCCCAGGGCAAGCTCACCCATCCAGGCACCCTGAAAGCCGGCTCCGCTGGCACCACGCCGCGGCTGCGGTTCGACCTGTCGGCCGTGCCGGCCGGGGCGAAGGTGGTGCGCGCGTGGCTGCATGTCTGCGCCGCCCAGCCGCGCGAGCCGATCCGCCTGTTCGTCCTCTCCGCCATCGAGGGCGGCGCCGCCCGATGGACGGGCAAGCCGCTCGAGGTCGGCGGCCCCTACGACCGCTCGCTCGATCTCACCGAGGCCGCAGCCGCGTGGGTCGCAGACCCCAAGGCCAACCTCGGCCTCGCTATCCAAGGCCCGGGCGGCGGCTTGGCGAAATCCGTGCTCTGGGTGCAGTTCCACACGCCCCAGGAGCCCACGGGCCTCCCGCCGCAGGCCGAGGGCCTGGCCATCGTCCACCGCCACGGCCAGACGTTCCTGCGCTGGAAGGAAGTGCCCGCCTACCGCCCGCCGCCCGAGGCCGCGCGGTGGGTCCGCCACGTCGGCAAGGGCATGCCCACCACCGACCGGCCGGGGGAGGGCAGCGGCGGCGCACCCATGCCCGCCGCCATCACGCTCCAAACCCTGCGCGACCTCCAGGGCCTCGCCGTTCGCGACACCCCCGTCGGCCAGTGGGCACGCGAGATGCCCCCCTTCAAGCGCCTGCGCGACGTGCCCGGCGTCGCCTACCGCATCTACCGCCACACCAGCCGCATCACCCCGCAGAGCCTGCCCCGCGCGGAGCGGGTGGGCGAAGTCCCCGCACTCGCCAGCTACCAGCAGAGCTTCATCCGCATCAAGAGCCACGGGGAGTACTACGCACCGTACGAGGATGCCACGAGTGTCCTCCCCACCTGGACGCTCCCCGAGGGCAAGCCCCTGCTCCCCGGCGAAGCCTGCTTCGTCTACACCCCGAGCCGCGACGCCCAGGCCTTCTACGCTGTGACCACCGTTCAGGACGGCACGGAGAACATCGCCGCCCTGTCCGACGCCAACGCCTCTGCTGCCGTGGCCGAGACGCGCGCCGAGCCCCAGCCCGTGCTCCAGTGGATCGCCGAGAACAAGACCCGCTACGGCAACAGCTCCGCCGCCGAGCACTGGTTCGCCTACTGGCTCGCCCCGCCCTGCGCCAACGTGCCCGACAACACCCCGCGCCGCATCGTCGTGGGCGTGCCCAAGGGCTTCAAGGAGCCCGGCCCCCTCGTCGTCGCCACCCGAGCGGGAATGGGGCCAGGCTGGAAGGTGGACAACATCGACAAGGCGTACCTCCACATCGAGCAGGACGTGCCCTACGGCGGCGACCTGTGCTACCACTCGGGGCGCGGCACCCTCCGAAGCTACCGCCAGGGAGCCGTGGACTACTACTCCGACCGCTACGTCACCCGCATCGTCAACTGGGTGCTCGGCCGCTGGAGGATCGACCGCTCACGCATCACCGCCAACGTGGGCACCCACTACGGCATCCGCCACCCCGAGCTCTTCCCCATCCTGTGGAATGCACCCTACGCCGTGGACTACAACCAGCGCTGGAACCCCGCCCGCTACAGCCTCGACGGCCGACTCGGCCCTCGCGACCTCGCCAGGACCGTCGACGGCCACCGGGCCTGGGACGCGTTCGACATCCGCTGGTACCTCCTCCAGAACCCAGGCAAGGACATCCCCTTCTGGGTCCACGACATCAACGGCAAGGAATCCGGCCACAACGTCGAGTACGGCTGGCAGGACGACGCTCAGGGCCAGAGCGCCCTGCGCGATGCCCGCCAGCCGCACGTCGTGCGGTGGGGCGGCCACGTCAGCCGCGAGGTCATCGACGGCCTGCGCCGCATGAGCTGGACCACCTCCGTCCCCGCCTTCTCCAACTGCTCGCTCGACTCCAACCCCGGCAACGGCGACCCCGCCGACGGCGACCCCTGGGGCCAGATCAACGGGTTCCTCTTCTGGGACACCCGCTCCATCGTCGACAAGCCCGGCCGCTGGGAGATCACCGTCTACCTCACGGCCGATTGCTTCGCGGACCGCTGCACGGTCGACGTCACGCCGCGCCACTTGAAGGCCTTCAGCCCCAAGCCGGGCGAGAGGTTCCGCTGGAGCAACACCCCGCTCGGAGCCGACCGCCCCGCCGCCAGTGGCACCGTCGCCGCCGACAAGTGGGGCCTCGTGACCCTCGAGGGCCTCGCCGTCGCCAAGGCCAGGAACCGCGTCGTCGTGGCCCGAGACCGACAGTGAGAGGAGGTTGGGCTGGTACGAGGTTGGGGTGGTACATTATGACGGCCACGGCTAAAGGTGGGGAGGGGGCACCTGACATGCCGTGGCCGGCCGGCTGAATCGCCAGCACATGCTATGGTACGCAGCGCGGGTGCGCGTGTCAAGTGCAAGATTCCTGAGAATTTGTCCCTGGCTCCTGGTGTGCGTGGGTGGTCGCTCGGGGCGCCTGCCGCTGCTCGGGGGCAGCAGTCGGGCGAACCATGCTACCTGCTGCCCAGGCAGAGGATCTTCCCGCCCACGGTGGGGACGTAGAGGCGCCCGCCTGTTGCGGCCAGGCCGTCGTAGACGGGCGCGGCCGCGAGTGGGCGCTCGGCCAGCTTCGTGCCCTCGGCCGCCGAGAGGGCCACGAGCAGCCCGCCGCGTCGGCCCTCGTAGGCGGCCCACGGCGCGTCGGGCCTCAGCTCGTCGCGCGTGCCGGCGATGAACAGGGTGGGGCCTGCCAGGGCCATGGCGGTCACGCGCACCGGGAGACGGACGGACCAGGCCGGGGCGGGCTCGCCCGTTGCCTTCGGGGCGGCGCGCTTGCCCCCCCGCTTCAGCGGCAGTGCGGGCCGCCGCGCCTGCGCGAACACGCGGTAGCCCGCCGCGCCAGGCTTGTGGAAGCCGCGGTTGGCATCCCTGGTGGCGAACGCCTCCACGCCGTAGACCGTCCGCTCGGTGCACACGAGGAGCCCGCCGAGCGGCTTGCCGTCGGCCAGCCAGTGCGTGCGGTTGAACCAGGCGCTCCCCAGCAGCCCCGCCGTCGAGCGCAGCCCGCGAGCCGACGGCCTGGTGTCGGGGCCGAGTTGGCCGAACACCGGCAGCCCGCGCATCCACACGCGGCCGCCCTCGCGGACGAGAATGTCGGGCAGCGCCCCGTAGTAGGCCGTCTGGCTGCGCCCCGTGCCCACTGGCATCGAGGCAGGCGTGCGCAGGGTCGTCTCGGTCAGGGCCTCGCCCGTGGCCGCGTCGAGGCAGTAGGCGAAGATCCCGCCGTCGAGGAAGGACGACCTGCCGGCCACAAACCACACCTTGCCGCCCTCGGCCAGCACGCTGCCGTGGACGGGCCAGGCGGATTCCAGCCGGCCGTAGGCGCCCACGAGCCGTTCCCGCGGCGCCGCTCGGAAGCGCCAGGCCAGCGTCCCGTCCGAGGCTCGCAGACAGTAGACGTGGCCGTCGGCGCACCCGAAGATCACCTGCCCGCCACAGACCGTGGGCGGGGTGTCCACGGGGCCGCCCGCCGTGAAGCTCCACAGCGCCTTGCCGTCCTGGGCGCCGAGCGCGCGGACTTCGTGCGTGGCGACCGACGCCGCGAACACCCTGCCCTCCGCCACGGTGCAGGCGCTCGGCGCAGCTCCCACGCTGGCCTCCCAGAGCACCTCGAGGTCCTTGCTCACCGGCGTGGCCGTGGCCCCGCTTCGGCGAGGGTCGTGGCGATAGGTCGGCCAGGCATCGGGCTCCGCTGCGGGGGCGGCGGGCGGCGTGGGCGCGTAGGCCGGGCCGCGGACGAGGCGTGGGCCGGGCGGCCCGGCCCCCTCGTTTCCCGAGACGGGCGCCAGGGCCAGCCATCCGTTCAGCTTCGCCGAGATGTAGCAGTCGCACGGATGCGGGGTGGCATACACCAGGCCGTTGCACGGGAATGCCCCCAGCCGGCACGTGCCGCGCACCCAGTGGTTCAGGTGCGTGGCCCCGTCGCCCCAGCCGATGAACTCGAGTCCGCGGAAGCTGGTCATCAGCCAGCGAGTGGTGGCCTTGTTGCGGTAGCAGCGGTGGTGGTGGCCGTTGTCGAAGGCATCGAGGTTCGGCACCTTGCGGCGGACCTGACCCGTGGCGGGGTCGAGGCCCAGCACGAAGGCCCGCGGGGCGCGCGCCGCCCGGTCGCCCAGGTCCCTGGCCGTGTGCGGGGTGCCTTGGCGCCGCGTGCGGGGGCGGTCGTCGTAGTCGTGCACCCACACCAGACCGTCCACGATCACCACGTCGGCCGGGTGCCCCCAGCCCCACGAGGCGCACGGGCGCTGCCAGAGCTCCTTGCCCGTCTCGGCCGAGAAGGCGTGCAGGCGTCCGCGGATCTCCCGCCAGTCGATCCTCCGGTCGGGGTTCAGTTGCGCGAAGTAGAGAACCTCGCCGTGGCACACCAGCGAGCACATGTCCGTGATGCGGATGTCGTAGCGCATCTTGTGCTCGGGCACCTCGGGGCGCGGAGCACGCCACACCTCGTGGCCCGTCTTGAGGTCCAGGCACACCAGGGCTTTGCGGTCTGCGAAGAAGACGCGGCCGCCGCCCGCGGCCAGGGCCAGGTGGCTCAGGGCATCCATCGAGCCGGTCTTCGAGCGCAGGCCCACGTAGTCGCCACGCCGCCACAGGGTCCTGCCGGTTGCCGCATCCACGGCCATCACCCGCTTGGGCACGGGCCTCGCGGGCGGCTGGCCCCGGCGCGCCGGGGGCGCGGGCTTCTGCGGGCCTTGGCTCACCGCCAGGATCAGCGTGCCGTCGAGGAAGAGGATCTCGTCGGTGAACTCCGTGCCTGGGACCACGCGCAGGACCTTGCCCGTCGCCGCGTCGAGCTCGCTCAGGGGGGCATTGAAGCCAAGAGTGACATACAGGCGGTCGCCCGCCGCCACGAGGCGCCGCGGGATCTGCGTCGGCACGGTGAAGCGGCAGTGCCAGTCCGTGCTCCAGGCACGCCAGCCCCAGTCGGCCAGCGGGATGCGCCACAAGGGGAGGCCGTTGAACGCATCGCGCGCCACGAGCGCCCACTTGTCCGGCGCGTCGCCGTGCATGCCGGGCGGCGCCTCGTCCACGATGGCGAACACACGCCCGCGGGCCGAGACCATCGCGCTCACGCTGGGCACCGTGTTGTGGTGGCGCGACCAGACCGGCGGCCCCACCCACTGCAAACCCCGCGGCGGCCCCGCCGCCTCGTCGCGCGCCACCGCGTTGCCATCCGCAGCGTGCAGCCAGTGGGTCCACTCGTCGATCGCCTTCGGCCACGGCTTCACCATCCTCGCCCACTCGCCGCCCCGCCTCACGCAGGCCACGCCCCGCGGGCACAGCACCCGCATCACCTCGTCCATCCTCACCGCCCCCACGTCCTCCGCAATCAGCAGGTTCACCAGGTTGTCTGCATAGGGTAGCCGCCTGCCATCGAGACGCTGCACGGACACGCTTCCATACAGGCCCAGCGACTGGATGTGCCGCCGCGCCTGTGCCACCTTGCCGGCGTCGGTGTCCAGCCCGTGTACCACGTAGCGCTCGTTGGCCCGCAGCGAGGCCGTGAGCTCGCCGCTCCCGCAACCGAGGTGCACCACCAGTCCCCCGGCCACGCCGCTGGCCTCGAGGAGCTCGCGTGGCGCGTCCCCGCTGCCAGCCCGCAGAGCGCCGGGCGAGAGGCCCAGCGCGAGAGCGAGGGCGAGCGCCCAGCCAGGCGAGCCCCCGCGCTGCCGTCGTGTGGTTCTCACGTGCGCCTTCCCCCGTTCACCGTGCGGCTTGGACTATAAAACGGCAGATACAATATACATGAAGCATAGTGCACTCCACGTGTCAAGGAGCCCATTGGCGACGGGTGCCTCAGAGCGGCCATTCAGCTCCGTTGTGAAAAACCTGCAAAAGCGCTTGACAAGGCGGGCCGGCGTTTTTATAGTCAGGGCGCTCCTCTGCTCAGGTGGAGGCAGTATGCGCTGACGTTGTGGCCTTGAGGGCGGCCCGATCTGCGGTTCAGCGGCCGTCCCCAACAGAGCGGCAATCCTGCACCCTTGCTCGAGGGTGCGGCAGGCTGGCAGTTTCCCCGTTTCTGCTGCACAGCGGATGCGCAGCAGGAGATGGCTCACGGAGTTCCCCCCATGCCCCGGCCGCCGGAGGCGGGAGCAGCCCCGCGGCGGCCCTTCAGGCACTGGAGACCCCTGAGAATGAATGCATATGCGAGCGGAGGGCGGAACGTCGGGACGAGCACGGCACGAAGCAGTGAGCGGCCCCGAGGTTGCCGATGGCGATTCGTGGGAGCGGCGCTCCTGGTCCTCGCGCTGGCGCCACTGGCCATGTGGGCCGGCGAGGCCGCCGTGCCCGAGGGCGAGCCAGGACCCGCATTCGACGTGGCCGAGCTCAAGCTCTCCTACGGCGGGTTCGACGACGAACGCCATGCACTCCACAAAGGCCATCCCGGCCTGCCCAGCGTCGAGATGCTCGGCGCCGTGCAGGTCACCCTCGGCAAGCTCCCCGCCGGCTACGTCTCCGCCCGTCCCGGCGTCGAGACCGCCACGTTCACGCTCAGCGATGTCGCGGGACTCGAGCTCAAGAAGTTCTTCGCCAGCGCCATCCTGAGCATCGAGGAGCAGCTTGTCGCCCACTTCAACCGCCAGAACCTCGTGGGCATCTTCGTTGCTCCACACCCCGACGACATCGTGGTCGAGCTGACCATCGAGGAGGGCGTGCGGAAGATCAGCGACCAGGAGGACCGCCGGCCCGCCACCAACAAGGCCCTGCGCCTGCTCGTGTGGACCGGCGTGGCCACCCAGGTGCGAACCGTGGCCTCCGGCACTCGCATCGCGAAGGACAAGCGGGTGAACAACCCGCGGCACGCGCGGATCCTGCGCGGCTCCCCCGTCCGACCCGCCGCCGAGGGCGACGCGGCGCGCCACGACCTGCTCAAGAAGAATGAGCTCGAACGCTACACCAGCTTCCTGAGCCGCCACCCCGGCCGGCGCGTCGACCTCGCTCTCTCCTCCGACGACAAGCCGGGCGGCGTGGTCCTCGACTACCTCGTCAGCGAGGGCAAGCCCTGGTACGCCTACATGCAGGCCTCCAACACCGGAAGCAAGCACACCCGGCCCTGGCGCGAACGCTTCGGCTTCGTCCACAACCAGCTCACGAACCACGACGACATCCTGGCACTCGACTACGACACTGCGGGCTTCGACGAGGCCCACGCGGCATCGATCTCCTACGAGGTGCCCGTCTCGTGCATCTCCGACCGCCTCCGATGGCGCACCTACGCAGGCTGGAACAAGTACACCGCCTCCGACCTCGGCCTCAACCAGCTTGAATTCGACGGCAAGGGCTGGACCATCGGCACCGAGGCCATCTTCAACTTCTACCAGCACGGCGTCTTCTTCGCCGACGCCGTGGCAGGCGCACGCCTCCAGTACCTCTACGTGAAGAACACGCTGACCAACGAGAAGGGCGAGGACCGCCTGCTCATCCCCTACGTGGGCTTCCGCTTCGAGCGCCTCACCGAACTCGCCAGCCTCTTCGGATCCCTCGTCCTCGAATGGAACCACACCCGCGCCGCCGGCACCGACGTCGATGAGCTCGAAAAGCTCGGCCGTACCGACCCCGACTCGAGCTGGACCCTCCTGCGCTACGACCTGAGCTACTCGTTCTTCATCGAGCCGCTCCTCAACCCCAGGGCCTGGCAGGACCCGAGCACCTACCGCAGCTCCACCCTCGCCCACGAGCTCTTCTTCGCCCTCCGCGGCCAGTACTCCTTCGGCGACCGCCTCATCCCGCAGCTCGAACACGTCATCGGCGGCTTCTACTCCGTGCGCGGCTATCCCGAATCCATCATCGGCGGCGACTCCTCCTACGTGGCCACCGCCGAATACCGCTTCCACGTCCCCCGAATCTTCAGGCCCCAGGCCAAGCCCAGGAAGCTGCCCGTCTTCAACGAGCCCTTCCGTCTGGCCCCGCAGCAGGTCTACGGCAGACCCGATTGGGACCTCATTCTCAGAGCCTTCTACGACGTAGGCCGAGTCGTGAGCAATCACCCGCAGGTCTTCGAGCAGGACATCACGATCCAGGGCTGTGGCGTCGGCCTCGAACTGCGGGTCAAGAGCAACTTCAGTGTGCGGTGCGACTACGCCGTCGCCCTCGACGACGTGCCCGACCCACAGGCGAACACCAACGCCGTGAGCTCGGGCCACAACCGCATCCACACCGTTGTCACAGTGTCCTTCTAGCCCAGGCCCGCGAGAGGGCAGGGGCACTGAACGCAGGAGTGTGAAACCCTCGAGCCACGCGGGACGCGGCTCCGCCCGCACCCGCTGGCTCTTGCCAGGAATCCATGGAAGGCATCACTGGAGGACCACGATGATGCTGGGCAACGACCGTCGACCCCGAACCCGCTGGGGCTCAACTGCGCGTGTGGTCTTTGGCCAGGCTCTCCTTCTCGTCCTGCTCGCAGCCGTGGCCGCCGCAGGCCCGATCGGCGAGGAGGTCGTGCGCGGAAACGTCTCGTTCTCGCGCCAGGGCGACCTCACCCTCATCCAGGCGAGCAACAACAGCATCATCAACTACCGCGGCTTCGACATCGCGGGTCACGAGACCGTGCAATTCCTCCAGCCGAGCGCCTCCGCGCGCGTGCTCAACCGCATCAACAGCTCCGCGCCCACACAGATCGACGGCACACTCCTGGCCAACGGCCACGTCTACCTGGTCAACCCCGCCGGCGTGTTCTTCGGCAAGAACTGCGTGATCGACGCCTCCGGCATCCACGCCGCCGCCGCACGCATGAGCAACGCCGACTTCCTGGCGGGCATCGACCGCTTCGTGGATGCCAGCGGCTCGGTGGTCAACCGCGGCCAGATCCTCGCGGGAGCCGTCACCTTCGTCGGCGCCAACGTGGCCAACTACGGCTCCATCGTCGCTGAGAACGGTACCGTGGTCATGGCCGCCGGCGAGGATATCCTCATCGGGCGGCGCGACGGCCACGTCTTCGCCCGCATCGAGGGCGCGGCCGCCGGCGGAGCCAAGGCCGCCGTCGAAAACGCCGGCTCCATCCAGGCCGGCAACGGCACCGTGATGCTCGGCGTCGGCGACGCCTACTCCCTCGCCGTCTGCAACACCGGCGCCATCCGAGCCCGCACCGCCACCGTGGACGCCGGCACGGCCACCGCCGAGGTCAGCGGCACCATCGAGACCCCCGAAGGCGGCTCCGTGCAGGTGCTCGGCGACAAGGTGAAGCTCGTGGGAGCCACCATTCTCGCCCCTGGCGGCTCCGTCCTCGTCGGCGGCGACTTCCAGGGCGGCGGCTCCGTCCCCACCGCCAGCCGCACCGTGGTCGACGCCGACTCCTCCATCGCCGCCGACCGCGTCATCGTCTGGTCCGATGAAATCACCGGCTTCGCCGGACGCATCTCCGCCACCTTCGCCGAGGTCTCCGGCAAGCAGAGCCTCCTCTTCCTCGGCACCGTGGACGCCGATACCATCCTCCTCGACCCCGACACCATTACCGTCCAGGCCGCCACCCCCAACATCAACGGCGATATGACCACGGGCGACGACATCACGCTCCTGACCGACCTCGACAGTGCCACCCTCGACTTCCCCGGCGCCGCGAGCATCATCACGGCGGGCGCCGTCAACGGCCTCCTCACCGGCAGCAACACCCTCACCCTCGCCGCCGCCACCAGCATCGCAGTGAATGCCGCCATCACGGGCG
>Ga0272441_10015847_pt1 | contig 10504 bp, 7 predicted proteins | sample SSMProp6N_FD_193582 | JGI IMG/M metagenome (GOLD analysis project Ga0272441, IMG submission 193582) | Marine sediment archaeal communities from Little Sippewissett salt marsh, Falmouth, MA, United States - SSM-Prop-6N | ecosystem: Environmental > Aquatic > Marine > Wetlands > Sediment ... | reverse complement strand
TCCGGATGAACCCGGACCGAGCCCATGTCCAGTCTTCGACTTTCAGACGGTCCTCCGCCGCGAAGGCCGGTCGGTACACCAAGAGACCGCAGAGGAGCAGGAATCCGAAAAAGGCGAGCCTTGATGTGCGCTGTGCCCGCATGCTGCAGAATATACACCCGGAGGGCCGAAATTCCCACCTTGTTCATGCTTGCTGAGTTTCCGCCTCAGTCGCCTCGCCTCACGGCCCCGGTCCTGAGCTCCCTGGGCTTCCAGAGGCGGGAGAGGTAAATGAAGGGAGTATCCACCGCAGCCACGACGATCTTGAGAAGGTAGGTCGAGAGCACCACTTCGAACCAGGCGACCGCAGGCATGGTGCCGAGCAGCGCCACGGTGCAGAAAACCAGCGTGTCCACGAGCTGGGAAATCCAGGTGGACCCGTTGTTTCTGAGCCACAGGCCCTTCCACCTGCGCCGGATGAAATCGTACAGATAGGTGTCGAGATTCTGAGAGATGAGGTACGCGACCATCGAGCCGGCCACGATGCGGGCCACGGGGGTGAAGATGGCCTCCAGGGAAGGCTGCGCCCAATCCCAGGGAGCGGGACGGAAGAGCAGCGTCACCGAAAAGGCGAGCAGCGAGAAGACCGAGCAGAAGAAACCGATCAGCACCGCCCGGCGGGCCTCTCTGCCCCCGTAGTATTCCGAAAGGAGATCGGTGGCCAGGAAAATGGAGGCGTAGAGGACATTGCCTCCGGTGGCGCCCACCCCGAAGATGACCATGCCCTTGGTCACCAGGATATTCATGACGACCACCGCGGCCCCGATGAATCCCGCGAGCCCGGTCTTGCCGAAGAAACGGAAGATCAGGAGCAGGACGAGGAGACCCAGTATTGCCCATCCGACAAACAGAAGTGAATTGAACATGGCTCCTCCGCGGCTCCTTGGGGCGCGGGCGGACCCTGGAGCGGCACGAAGCTTCTGGAATCATAGCAGTTGCGGGCGGCAATCTCCAGCCGGTCCCGGCCACGTCAAGCGCCGGCAGGCAACTCCTCTCGATTGACGGGCGATCCGGTGATGTCTTAATATCGTAGAACGTGAGCGCTCAAGGGATCATGATCCTCTACCTCGTTCTCTTCTCCGCGCGCTACGTGTGGGAAAGCGCCCTGAACCTGGCGAATCAGCGTTTCGTGCGCAGCCGGCGGGACGACCCGCCGCGCTGGGCGGCGGAGATCATGGACCGTGAAACCTACTCTCGTTCGATCGACTACACGTTCACCCGCAGCCGGTTCTCTCTGCTCTCGGACACCTTCGGCTCATTCTTCCTGCTGGCCATCGTACTCACCGGGACTCTCGGGACGCTGGATGCTCTGGTGCGACGACTCAACGTAGGGTTTGCCACACAGGGAGTGCTCTTCTACTTTTTGATTGCCGCCGGCTTTGGCCTTTTTTCCCTGCCCTTCTCTCTGTACCGCCAGTTCGTGATCGAGGAGCACTTCGGGTTCAACAGGATGACGTGGAGGCTCTTCTTCCTGGATGCACTCAAAGGACTCGCCGTTTCCGCCGCCCTTCTGACGCCCGTCCTCTACGGTCTGTTCATGTTCATGGCCGAGACGGGTCGCTTCTGGTGGATCTACGCCTTCTGCGCCTTAGCCCTGTTTCAGTTGGTGATTACGGTGATCTATCCCTCTTTGATCGCCCCGCTCTTCAATCGTTTCTCCCCGCTGCCGGAAGGAGAGCTCAGGGACCGGATCAATGCCCTGGCTGTGAAGCTGGGCTTCCGTACGCGGGGGATCTACGTGATGGACGGAAGCAGGCGCACGAAGCACGCCAACGCCTACTTCACCGGATTGGGAAGAGCCAAGCGGATCGTCCTGTTCGACACGCTGATCAATCAAATGGAGCAGGAGGAGATCGTCTCCGTTCTGGCCCACGAGATCGCCCACGAGAAGAAGAAGCACACCATCAAGCGGCTCGCGGTCAACGCAGCCGCTTCGCTGCTGGCATTCTGGATACTGAGCGGGCTCCTGACCTACAGCCCTTTCTTCGAAGCCTTCGGCTTCGAGGCCCCCAGCTATCACGCCGCCTTGGTCCTGATCAGCTTCTGCGCCGGGCCTTTTGTGTTCTTCCTGCAGCCGCTGTTCGCCCTGTGGTCACGGAAGCACGAGTACGAAGCCGACCGCTTTGCCGTGGAGGCCGTGGGAGACACCAAGGGCCTGCGGGGGGCACTGACACGGTTGAGCCGCAACAGCCTCGCCAACCTCACCCCGCATCCATGGTACAGCTTCTACCACTATTCCCATCCCACCTTGGGGGAGAGAATCGCCGCCATGCAGAGCTCCCACGTGCGGGAGGAGACAGGCAAGGCCGCGGCCGGCGCCGAGCCGGGGCCGGCCGCCTTGCGGGAGGCGGGCGATGAGGCGTAGGCTTCCCCTGCTCCTGCCGCTCGTCATCCTCCTGGCCACGGGCGCCGGTTTCACGGCCGGCGCAGAGGTGCTCGTGGGCGCGAAGAAAGCCGTCAACTTGAGCGTCCACGTCGGTCCGCCTCCCCCCTTTCCGAAAAAGCGCAGACCCGTGGCCGGGTGGGATGCCGGCGTCTGGGTCGGCTTCCCCCTGGGGTCGCGGCTTGGCGTGCAGGGTGAGTGGCTCTACGCCTCCCGGGGTGACCGGGTCAAGGAAGAGGATTCCAGCGTCAAGATCATCTATACCTACTTCGATCTGCCGTTGCTGCTGAAGTGGGAGGTCGGTCGATGGAGCGTGATCAGATTGCTGGCCCCGCAGGCCGAAGACTTCCTGACGGCGCGTCTTTACGGCGGACTCCGCTATTCAAAGTCCCTGAGCGGCCTCTACAGCGAAGAGATCGACGGGCTGTACAACAGCTGGATCCTGCCCGAAGAGGACTACGGTCAGGACGATCTGAGTCTGGTCCTGGGCGCTGAGTGGCAGGTGTCGTTTCTTCATCATCTCGTCCTGGTAGACCTGAGGTACGCGGTGGGCTTCTTCGGCGTGGATCACCCGGAAATGGATCTGCACCACAGTGCTCTGTCCCTGTTTCTGGGCTACGGCTTCCGGCTCAAGTCCGAAGAGCGGCGAAGAAGACGGCGGTGACGCGGCGGGCATCGCGCAGGCGCCGGCTTCATGAATCACCAGATCGACGCGGATTCGCCGATCAAATACTCCAGCCTCGCAACGGCCTGCGACAGCTCGTGGAAGGCGGTCAGCCTCTCGAGCCGCGCGGCGGATAGCAGGAGACGGGCCTCCCGCTCCTCCCGTCGGGTTGTCAACTCGGCCTCCAGAGATGCCTGCGCGTTCTTGTATGTCTCCTCCGCCAGCTCCACGGCCGCCTCCTCCTCGTGCACCGTGTACGCCGCGGACAACGCATCCGCACGAATCCGGTAGGCCTCCAGATCCAGCCACTTCTCGAGCTGCCGCAGGGCAAGCCTTGCGCGTTCGATATTCTCCTCCGCCTGCCGCACTCCGGCGCGGGATTCATAGGAATCGAAGAGCGGGAGCCGAGCCCCCAGGCTGACCCGAAGGTTCCCCCTCCAACTCCGATCCCAGTCCTCCTCGGACCAGGGAACGTGACCCCCTTCCAGGTCGAACCGCATGTCCAGCGAGAGATCCGGCTTGAGCGGCCCTTCACCACGGCTGAGCGCGGCGTCTCGCTCGGCGAGACTCACGGCCGCAAGCAGCACCCGACGGTCCGCCGAGTTCTCCAGCGCTGCCCCCTTCAACCGGTCGAGGTCGAGACCGGTGTCCTCCGGCGGATCTCTGAAATCCGATACCAGGCGCAGACCCTCCGCCGACACGTCCGTGAAGAACTGCAGAGCTCGCAGCCCGGCTGCGGCATTCAGCCGGGTTTGCTCCAGCCGCCGCTCCGCTTCGGCCAGGCTGCTCTTCACCTCCAGGACGCTCTGGTAGTTCACGAGACCTTCGGCGTACGCATCCTCCACATCCCGAAGGATCTCCATCAACAACGACCGGCCGACCTCGAGCTCTTCCAGCGAACGCTGGGCCAGCAGGGCCGAGTAGTAGGCAGATGCCGTGTCGCGCACGATCCTCTTCCGAGCTGCCAAAAGGCTCCAGCGCGCCCGCTCCACACTCAGCTCCGCCAGGCGGACGGCATTGTTCAGCTTGAGAGAGGTGAAAATCGGCTGACTCAAGATGAGGCTCACGGTGAAATACGTGGGCTCCGAATCCTCTACGAAAACCAGCTCTTCGGTAGGAATGGGCGGAAACGCGGACAGCGAGCCCGGCTCCACCGTGATTCCTTCCGGCGGATCGGACATCCAGGAGGCGGAGGCCTCCAGCGAAAGCGAAGGCAGGGTCCCGGCTCTGGCCTCCACGCGACTCTGCTCCGCCGTGCGCAGATCCGCGCGCTTGATCGCGATCTCTTCCGCACGCCCCTCACTCAGCCGCATCGCTTCCTCCACCGTCAGATCCAGGCCGTGAAGAACACCTCCGGCCGCCAGGAGGCCTGTCACCAGCAGGCCCAGCCCGAGGAAACCGATGACCCGGGTGGTCGGAACGCCGGCGGCGCGCTGTAGCCTCATGATCGTCTTCTCCTCGCTCTTGCGGACTCCACCAGCCAGTAGAGGGTGGGGATGAGTACCAAAGTGACCAGCGTGGACGTAAGCAACCCGCCGACCACCGCCCGACCAATGGGGGCACGAAGCTCCGCGCCAGTGCCGCAGCCGAGGGACGCGGGCAGGAGCGCAAAGATCGTCGTGAAAGTCGTCATGAGGATGGGTTTGAGCCGCGTCTTGCCCGCCTGCACGATCGCCCGCCTCAGCTCCATTCCGCGCTTGCGGAGCAGATTCGTGTAATCGATGAGAACAATGGCGTTGTTCACCACGATCCCCACCAGCATGATGCCGCCGATAAAGGCTACCATGCTGAAGGTCGTATTGCTCACCAGCAGCATGGCCACCAACCCCACAATGGCGAAGGGAACCGAGAACATGACGATCAGAGGGTGGAGGAAGGACTCGAACTGGGAGGCCATGACCATGTAGACCAGGACCACCGCCAGGATCAGGGCAAGACCGAGGCTGCCGAACGACTCGCTTCTCTGGCTCTCGGCTCCGGCATACTCGATCCGGATCCCGGGCGGTGGAGTACCCAGCGTCCCAACGCGCCTGCGGATATCCGCCATGACACGGCTCAAGGCGCGCTCGCCGGTGAGCGCGCCGACCACCTGGATCACCCGGGTTCGGTTTTTCCTTTGGATGGCGAGGGGTCCCCGCTCCTCGGTAATGTCTACCACGTTCTCCAGCGGGACCGCTGCTCCGGCGGGAGTGAAGAAGAACAGGTTCTTCATCCTCTCCAGGCTGTTCCGGTCCTCTTCGGCCAGCAGCACGACCACATCGTAGTCACCCCCATCGGTCTGGTAGCGCGACACGGTGGATCCTCTGTAGGCCGTACGGATGGTCACGGCTATTTCCCGGGAGCTCAGCCCCAGGCTGGCGGCTTCCCGGCGCTTCACACGAAGCTGGATCTCCGGATTGCCGCTCTTGAAATCCACCTGTACATCCCTGGTGCCGGGGACCGCTTTCATGGCGTCGGCCACGCGCCTGGCATACGCCTCGGTCTCCGCAAGATCGTCCCCCAGGATCTCCACCACCAGCGCGTCCAGCTCCCCCGTGGCCAGGGAGGCGGTGGAGGACATCCCCTCTATCTGTATCCGCATCTTGAGATCCGTGATCTGCTTCCTCATTGCCCGGGAGACCCGGGAGACCAGCTTCCAGATGCTCTCACTGCGTTGATCCTTGCTCACCAGACGCACGCTGATCACGGCCAGATGGCTCCCCGTGGCGGACAGCCCCATGAGCTTGCCCCCGATCCCCACGGCCGAGGAAAGAGAAACCACCGCGTCGCCCATTTCCCTCAGGATGATCTCCTCCGCCTCCACCACCTTGGCCTCCGTGTCCTCGTACGAAGTGCCCACCTTGGTCTCCAGGCTTATGGAGAATTGCCCCTCGTCCGCCTCCGGTAGAAACTCCATGCCGAGGAGGAAGATGGAGCCCACGCTCAGCGCGAGAAGAATCACCGCCGCGGCCATGATCGGTACCCCGTGGTGCAGCGCCCAGGCGATGACTCTCTCGTAGCTGTCGTCCATCCATCGGAGCGCCTTCTGGATGCCACGGGAGGCGCGATCGAAAACGCCGATACCCGTTACCAGCTCCACGTCCGCCAGACTCACATCCTCCTCCCGGCCCGCCTCGCGGGAACCGGCCTCCGCCACCCTGGCTGCACCGTGGAGCCTGAGAAAACGGGAGCAGAGAACCGGTATCAGGGTGAAAGCCATGAAGAGCGAGATCAGAAGCGCAAAGGAGATGGTGTAGGCCAGATCCCGGAACAGCAGACCGGCCAGCCCTTCGACGAACACCAGAGGCAGGAAAACCGCCACTGTCGTAAGGGTGGCCGCGGTGATGGCCCGGGAGACCTCCCCGGCGCCCTCCACCGCCGACTCCTCCACGCCCACACCGTGGAGCTGTTTGCGAAACGTGGATTCCAGCACCACGATGCCGTTGTCCACGAACATGCCTATCCCCACCGTGATTCCCAGAAGCGAAAGGATATTCATCGTGATGCCCGCGAAGTACATCAGCGAGAAGGTGGCGATCACCGAAACCGGAATGGCTACCGAGATGATGGCGGTGGAGCGGAAGTTCCGCAGAAAGAGCAGCAGCACCAGGATGGCCAGCAGCCCTCCCTGCCAGGCCGCCTGGCCCACCCCGCCTATGGACTCAAGCACGCTCACCGACTGGTCGCTTTCGACCTCCACGATGAGCGACGGCGGAAGCCGTTTGCGAAGCCTGGCTACCTCCTCCTTGACCCGCCGGTTGACCTCCACGGTGTTGCTGCCCGGCTGTTTGCGGATCATGATCTGGACTCCCCCGTAGCCCCCACTGCGCAGAAACTGGCGCCTCGGAAGCTCCCCGCGCCGCACCGAAGCCACGTCCCGGACGTAAATGGGCACCTCGCCCCGGTAGGCGAGGAGCACGTTCTCGATGTCCTCCAGACTCTCGAATTCCCCAAGGGTTCGCACCACGAGATGCCGCCGCTGCAGATCGATGGCCCCGCCGGGCAGGTTGATGTTCTCTCCCTGGAACGCCGCGAGTATCTGACTGATGGGGATCCGCAGCTTGCCGAGGGCGTCGAGGTCCATTTCACAGATCACGGCCGTTTCACTTCCGCCGAAAAGCTCGACGGTGGCCACTCCGTCAAGGCGTTCGATTTCCGGCATGACGTCGTCTTCGACGAGCTTGCGAATGTCCATACCCCGGCTGCGGGCGGAAATATTGAGAATCAGAGTGGGCAGCTGCTCGGGGTTGAACCGGACGATCCGGGGCTGCTCCACTCCTTCGGGAAAATCTTCCTGTATGAGAACGATCTTCTCCCGGATCTCGCTCACGATGTCGTCCATCCCGGTGCCCCAGTCGAAATTGATGACAACCAGGGAAACCCCTTCGCTGGAGGTGGAGCTCACGTTCTTCACGCCGTTCAGGGTCGTCACGGCGGTTTCCAGCGGCTCGGTCACACTGGATTCTACTTCTCTGGGGCCGACTCCCGGGTACAGCGTGAAGACCACGGCGGACGGAAAGGTGATGTCCGGGAACAGCTCCAGACCGAGGCGGGAAAGGGATATGGCCCCCAGAAGGAACAGCGCCGCGAAGACCATGGTCGTGGTCACCGGATGTCTGACGGAGGTTTCGGTGAGGTTCATGGATTCATCAGTATCTCGACGTCCTGGCCGTCCTCCAAAAACGCGTTTCCATCGGTGATGATCCAATCATCGAGGGCCACCCCTTCCAGGATCTCGACGGAAACGTCATTCCTCAAGCCGGTGATTACCGGGCGCATCTCGGCAGCGGCAATGCCCTCCGGATTCCCGTTATCGCCTTTCTCCTTGGGAAGCGCCGCGAAGACCACCTCCCCGCCGTCCCTCATCACGACAGCCGAGTGCGGGACAAGAAGCGCATCTTCCACTTTTTCGAGCCGGATCTCCGCAGTGACATACATCCCGGGTCTGAGACGACCCTGCGGGTTTTCCACTTCGATCTCCACGGTGAATGTCCTGCTCACCGCATCGACAACGGGGTCCAGGCGCCTTATCACGCCCAGGAACGGTTCCTCATCTTGGTAGGCCACGGGCTGGATTCTGGCCCGTGATTCTGCCGCGTCTGCCGCCAGGGCGGCGAGCTCCCGATAGTAGCGCTCGGGGCAGGCTACGTGAGCCACGACCGGGTCATCCTGCACGATGACGAGCAGCGGAACCGACTGGCCCACCATGTTGCCTGGGTCCTGCAGGGTCTCTGCAACGACCCCCTGGGCCGGGGACCGCACTACCGTGTAATCGGCCTGAAGCCGTACGAGCTCGTACTGCGCCTCAATTGCCCGGGCGTTCTCACGAGCAATGGCCAGCTCCTCTTCGCTGGCGCCCTCCTCCATGAGCGCCAGCGATCTCCGAGCATTTTCGAGTACGGTCTGGGCGGCGCGCAGGGCGGACTCGGCCTCCTCGGCGCCGGCCTTGGAAACGGCCCCCTTCTCGTAGAGACGTCCCACCCGATCGGCATTCTCCTGAGCCATCCGAGCGTCCTCCCTCGCCTTGTCGGCCAAGGCCCGCAGGTTCTCAATCTCCTGCCGCCGCACCCCTTTGCTCGCCTTCTCGTACTGCGCCTCGGCCGCCTGCCAGGCCGAATACGCCTGGTCGAGCCGCAGCATGAGACTCTCGTCTTCGATCAAGGCCAGCGGCTGGTCGTTCCGCACCGCTTCGCCCTTCTCTACGAGGAGGCGGTCGATCCTGCCTGCTATCTTGGGCACGACGGTGACCGTGGTCTCGGGAACGAGATGGCCGGCGTAGCGAATGGTCTTCTCGATGGGACCCCGGACCGGACGCTCGACCCGTACCGGAACTCCACGGGTCGGCTCCTCTTCTTCCGCCGAGTGGAGCCTCCTCACCACGCCCAAAGCCACCAGGGCGGCGAGAACGAGGAGGACTATGGGTATGAGCAGCAGGCGTCGGCGCTCGCGCACGGCAGGTTCCCGGTCAGTGCAGATACAGGATCGAGACGCGCTCGTTCTGCACCATGAGCCCCCACGGCATCTTGCCCTGGGCGGTGGCCCAGTACAGCCCATCCGTCAGGGCCTTTTCCTCATTCTCGTACATGGCAAGAGAGACGTTCCTGGGTTCATCACGCTCGGTTTTGAGAAAGAGGAGCCACACTCTGTCTTCGTAGAGCGAGACGCCGTACGGCGTAAATCCCTGTTCCGAGTAGGTCTTCAGCGCTTCTTCTATGTCGGAGGCCAGCGGAGTGGACGTCGTGACCCGCCACGAGGATATCTCTACGTCGGCTTTCACGAGGAGGAAATACAGACCGGACCCGGACCGGGAAAACCCCATGGGCAGCCAACCGTCGAGCATCAGTTGACTCAGCTGCTTCTCCATGGCACCGAAGTCGGTAATGTGGTGCAGCAGCCACGCGGTGAAAGGAATGTCCTCTCTCTCCGCGTAGATCACGCTGATGGCGCGCCCTTCGTCCACTTCCACGCCCACCGGCAGGAAGCCGTCATTACACATGGCATCGATCTGGCTCTCGGCCTCCTCGACATCGAAGGGGTGCACCGCCACGCGGTAAGCCCGGCCCTCCCCCTCTTCGGCGGCAACGCTCATCATCAGGGCTGCCAGCAGTCCGGCTATCAACAGCTGTCTCATGGTATATCCTCACACATGTTCTCTTCGGCCGTCGCACCTGGGATGCCGGGCTCTCACACTTCGAAGAGCTGCCTCGCAATCGGCATCCGCCGTCCGGTGCCAAAGGCCCGCGGAGAGACCTTGAGCACCGGCGGCGCCTGCCGCCTCTTGTACTCCGCTCTGCCCACCATTTGCAGTATGCGATCAACGGCGGCCGCGTCTGTTCCCTGAGCCACGATTTCCTCACGGCCCCTGTTCTCCAGCAGGTAGAGGGCCAGCACGCTGTCCAGGACGTCGTACGGCGGCAGGCTGTCCTGGTCCCGCTGACCGGGCCTCAGCTCTGCGGACGGGGCCTTTTTCAGGATGCTCTCCGGTATGATCTCCTTTCCACCGTTCAGGTGGCGGGCCAGAGCATAGACCTCAGTCTTGAACAGGTCCCCGATAATCCCGAGGCTCCCGTTCATGTCTCCATACAGGGTGCAGTATCCGGTGGCCAGCTCGGATTTGTTGCCCGTGGCAAGGAGAAGGGAGGCAGGAAACTTGTTGGAATATGCCATGAGCAGCGTGCCGCGGATCCGCGCCTGCAGGTTCTCCTCCGCGATGTCCGGCTCCCTCCCCCGAAAGACCGGCTCCAGAACCTTTAGAAAGGCCCGAAAGGGCTCCTCAATGGCTATCACCTCCAGTTGGAGACCCAGACGGCTGGAGAGCTCGCGGGCGTCCGAAAGGCTGGCTTCGGAGGAGTAGCGGGAAGGAAGGGCGAATGCCTTTACCCTCTCGGCCCCCAGAGCTTTCACCGCCAGAACCGCCGCCACCGCCGAGTCAACGCCGC
>Ga0272441_10015846_pt1 | contig 10504 bp, 8 predicted proteins | sample SSMProp6N_FD_193582 | JGI IMG/M metagenome (GOLD analysis project Ga0272441, IMG submission 193582) | Marine sediment archaeal communities from Little Sippewissett salt marsh, Falmouth, MA, United States - SSM-Prop-6N | ecosystem: Environmental > Aquatic > Marine > Wetlands > Sediment ... | reverse complement strand
GCCCACAATGATGATGCAGTTCATCCGTTTCTTTATTTCACCGGCAATGAACAGGCTCCGTTCCACATTCCACAGGTAACAGGTAAATGCAACCACATCCACGTTCATTGAAACAATTTTTGATATAATCACCTCATCCCCGCCGTAATCGATAATATCTCTGGATAATGTAATCATAGCCGGTGTCGAAGAACCGAGGTGTGAAACCGATGACCAGAGGCTTGCCGCGGCAATGGGTTGATTTCCCGTTTCGCGGAGCGGAGTGGGAGTAGGGATGGGCAGCTGGACCATGAGAATGGTTCCGCAAATATCGTGGATCACGGATTTCCCGGAACCTATAGTGGAAGAATCGATCTGATTAATCATGGGAGCATGGTAAGCAGTAGTCAGATCGCAGCCAGATCTCCGCGGGAAACCGCAGTATCTTCATCCGGTATAAAAATGAAAAAATCAGTACCTTTACCCGGTGAGGATCGATAGGTTATGGCTCCACCATGACCTTCAATAATACGTTTTATTATTGCAAGACCCAAACCAGTACCTCGCTTCTTGCCTACCGTGACGAATGGATCAAACAGCGTCTCTCGAATCGATTCAGGAATACCGCGTCCGTTATCGGAAACGGAGATACGCACACCGCCATTCTCCCGAAGGGATCGAATCTCAATCCGGCCCGATTTCCCGTCAAAGGCGTCAATAGCATTGGAAATAAGATTCTGCATGACACGGAGCATACGATCTTTGTCTATGTACATATCGTGATTCGAACCTTGGATGTGAAGTTCTATGCCATGTGCGGATGCAAAATCCATATTCAGGAGACGCACTTCTTCGAGAAACTGATCAGCTTTCCATATGCGTATTCGAAAATCGGTGCGTCCTTCAACGAAATCGAGAAGCTGTTGCGCCATGGCGAGCATGCGATTCACCTGTCTGACAATGACCGAACAACAATGATGTACCCGATCATCGCGGATCCTATCGCGGATTTCCTCCGCTCCGAGATGTATACTGGTCATGGGATTTTTAAAATCGTGAATTATCGCCCCAGCCATCTCTCCGATGGTATGGAGCCGCTCCTTGCGCACCACTTCATTGACGAATCGCTCATTTATGGTTCGGAGATGACATGTCATGTGACTGAGAAAGTGAATTGCCACCGCACCCGGAGAATCCTCCAGGATTGCGAGGAGGGGTTGCTGAGGAATCATGGCAAGCTCGCTGTCAGACGCGGCAATGGCGGTAGCACTTCTCCCGCATCTATTTAATACCCCCATTACACCAAAGAAGTCACCTTCTTCCACCCGGGCGAGAGATTCTTCGTGCCCGGATTGTGTACGCTTCAGGAGATCGACACGACCACGTAATACAAGGTAAATACCGTCAGGTTCGTCATTTTCCGAAAATACTATCCCTGAGGATTTGTATGTGCGGCAAACAGCATCCCTCCATAACCGGTGCCGCTGAGGGAGGTCGAAGGGTTTGAAAAACAGATTATCAGGAATAGTCATATTAGCCGAATGAATTCCTTCCATACATCTAAGAAGCGTACCCAGGGTCCGGAATCGAAACATACCCGTATTCGCGTAGAGTTCCAAACGTCTGGCCCTGAGTGATCATATCTATGAATCAATAGAATCATTCACACATTGTCATGCATATCATACTGATCCGTATGAGCCACCGTATAATCACCGATACTATCATTCCGGCGGGGACGGAATGATCAGGGGATCTGATAAGATTCAGTCGGATTCAGCTGAATGGCAGAACAGAGAAAGGTTATGAGAAAGACATCCCCCGGAACAGAACCCCCTGCGGAGGTGCTTGCAGGACGCGCATCGATCCATAGAACCGAGTCTTCGATATGGGTGAAGCTTTTCGAAATAAAAACGTGCAATCTGATTTCGGTTTTCGAACCTGGACAGGTGGGTATTCATGATCGTGGAAAGAGGAAAACAATGCCATACGTCGAGATTCGTTCCGATATCTATAACTGTAGGACATGTAAAGACGAACGGTGTTCCATTGAAATAGAGTTCGCCGAGTTGTTGTTCGGAAAACATGCACAGCGTGAAGCCACAATCAAAATCCAACGCGATATCATACTCCGAGCAGCGCTTCGCCAGGGCTACGATCTTTCCTGAAATGTCGGAGTATTCTTTTACCGGTATATACGCATTATCAGCACCATAAATAGGCTGGGCGAGCCCGATACGAAGTACCCTTCGGAGTCCGTGACGAATGGTCAAATCAACGAGGAATGACGAATCAAATCGCTTGTTGTAGATATTGAAACCCAATGATACCTTCCCCCCGAGACTTTCAAGGGTACCGATCGTTTGAGCCCATTGTTCATCCCGATATTCATCAGGTTCATTGATATTGATAATGATACTCGTACGGCGAGGATCGGTCCGTTCGAGATACGAGAGGTGCTCCGGGGGAATAAGTCCATTACTGAATACGCGAACGTTAAGATCCTCCGCATATGCTCGATCAAGGATTTCGGTAAAACAAGGATGAAGCGTAGGTTCGCCACCGAGGGCGGTGAATGTACCCACACCGGAGCGCTTTAGGAATTTTATTGCTGTATCGACATTCTCCATTGATATGGTGCCGTCGATCCGATCGGTTCCATCCGTATCAGTGGATATCTTCTTTCGTGCGAAGCAGTATGCGCAGCCTCTGTTGCAGAAATCCGTTAATAAAACATTGGCCATGGTTTACAATCCCTGACGTAATTCCGTGATTCCATATAATTCGAGATCGGAATACTCACTATTCCGATCCGGGGAGAATACGGCATACTGCTCTCCATTTCAACGGTACCGGTCCAGGGAGCGCATTTCGCCTTGCAATTCGTCCGTTGACATGCTTTCATTATAAAAAGGGGAAACGCACCTGCTATGCGAATATATTTCATCCCCATAGCAGATGTATCTGGTTAGTATGGGTTCCATTCGCCTCGTATTGAGCCGTATCGGACACTATTCTAATGTTAGCGGGACCTCTGACGGCGCGTGAACGCGCCGTCAGATTTTTCAGGATTATGAATACTCCTGGCAGGATTATTCATAAACGAGAATAGTAGAGGAGTATATACGAAGACTTCGACTTTGGTCTTCTCAGAAGCATTATCGAGACACCCCGAATACATCCGCCGATAGATCGGTGTGAGTTGACATGTGAATGGTGCTTTGCCATCAGAATCTAATGGGGGATGCGGGGATCTTGAGTGTTCGGACGACGAATACTGACAGCGTTTCGTTTTTTGAGCGGAATTGTATCATCATCGATCGGAATACATGCTCATCCATGGGAAGGACGGGGAAGGTGTAATGTCGCCATTCGATTCGGAATTTGGTCCCCATTGGCGTGATTACTTGTTTCAAAGCCTCATCGCGACCATAGTCATATTTATCGTGCTCCTTGTTTTACATCTGCAAAATGCGGTTATCGTCGCATCAATCGGTGCAACAACGTTCATAATATTCGCCATGCCCAAAAGCGTTACGGCACATCCGAGACGCGTTATCGGCGGACACATTGTCGGGCTCGTATGTGGATCAATGGTTTCTATTTTATCACCGCACGAGGGTATTGTCTCCATGGCGCTCTTCGCCGGGGCTATCGGATTGTCCATATTCCTCATGGTAATCACTGATACGGAGCATCCCCCGGCATCAGGTACTGCTCTCGGCGTTGCAATGTCCGGTATTTCGGTACGTATTTTTCTCGCGGTTTTATTCAGTGTCTGTATACTCTCACTCTTTCATGGTATCACTCGATCCAGACTTCGGGATCTTACATAGACGGTTTATGATCACAGCCCCCATTTTTCACTGTACTTTACTGAAATCACGGGATGCCCGTAGGAAATGAATACACATCATCAGGAACGAGGATCAGGATGTATACTGAAATCCTGGAACACATAGTTACGTCCATTAATTCGTCAGAGCCATGCGTTCTGGTGACGCCAATAGCCCGTTCGGGTTCCGTACCCGCTCCGGATAACGCAGCTATCATTTTGAGGAGACACGACTCTGAAGGAACGGTAGGCGGAGGAATACTCGAAGCTCGAGCTATTGACGCCGCGAGGGTTGTTCTGCAAACGGGCAAGCCGGATTGTGCTACGCTGCGGCTTGATGCAGAGGATGCGGCTGACGACGGTATGCTCTGCGGCGGAACCGTGACCTTTTTATATGAACCCGTACACCATGATAACTCTGACTGCTGGCATGCCGCGGCAAACGCTGCAAATGAACGAAAGACCGGTGCATTCATTGTCGAGTTGTCTCTAGATACACCGGAACAAATGAGTCGTCAGTGGGTCGGTGAAAACGAAATTCATGGACTCGATAAAGAGATACAGAACTACATTCAAGCATCCATTCAGACAGGACGGCCGAAAACAATCCTGTCCGATGATCAGATTCGATACATCGATCCGTTGGTTCTCGCCGATGATCTTCTCGTATTCGGAGGAGGACATGTGGCACATGCCCTCGTTCCTATTGTATCACAACTCGGATTCAGAGTATGGGTGATCGATGACAGAGCGTCTTTCGTTACTGAGGAGAGATTTCCATCTGCTTATGCGCGCATCACGGGATATCCGGCTGAACGGGTGCATGAATTGCCTCATGGTTCTCATGTATTCGCGGTGGTTATGACTCGTGGGCATAAAGATGATCAGGAAATTATCGAGAAACTCCTCGAGTTTTCATACCGGTATATCGGTATGATAGGTTCGAGTCGCAAAAAGAGAACTATATGGGATCAGCTTCTTTCTCGGGGAGTTGATGCGTCTCGACTGGATGATATATCATGTCCCATAGGTCTTCCCCTGGGAGGATCGACACCCGCGGAAATCGCCGTCTCAATTGCCGCGGAACTACTGACCGTTCGATATAACGTGCCGCGGGAAGCCGTTACAGTTCAGAAATCCGACTCTGAAGTGAGTCGATCCGCCCTCTGATCGCCGCCGGTTCATTGGTAACGGGTCCGACGAGCGTAACACTTGGTATCTGATCCATGAATAGTAGGCGTGCGATCCTGATGACATCGTTGCCGGAAACACGATCTACCGTTTTCAAAGCTTCATCGAGACTCATGAACCGGCCATAATACAGTTCCTGAGTCGCCAATCGTGTCATCCGGGCGGATGTACTTTCCTGACTGAGAACCAGTGCGCCTTTAATCTGTTCTTTCGCCTCCCGCAGCTCTTCAGCCGTGATCCCGTTTCTGCATATATCGACAAGTTCCCGGGTTAGTAAATCGGTCGCCTGAACCGCTGCCGCGGGTTGCGTAGCCAGATAGAGCCCGAGATATCCCGCCGTTCGCATCTGAGTAAGATGCGAATACACTGAATATGCAAGACCGCCATCCTCACGGATGACTTGAAACATCCGTGATCCCATGCCTCCTCCCAGCGCGGCATTGAGTACCAGGAGCGGGAAGCGTGACTCAGCCAGCGCGCCTTCTGTCTTTGCACCGATAAGAAGATGCAGCTGTCCAACCTGACGCCGTTCCACTTTCATGGGAGATACTTCATCGGGTATATCGGATATCTCCCGGGCACGGGCGCCATTCTGAGGATATCTGAAGTACCGATCCACGAGTTCGAGGAGTCGAGTTGGATTCACGTTTCCGGCGGCAGCCACGGTTATCGTATCAGGTCCGTAGAGCTCTTGCCAATAGTTTCTGACTGTCTCCCGCGTCATGCGGGACACGGATTCCCGCGTTCCGAGAAGACTCGTCCCCAGGGGATGATTCGGCCAGAGGGCCGCCGGCAGGAGTTCGTGTGCGAGTTCTTCAGGTGAATCCTCCAGATCGCTGAACTCCTCGAGGACGACCGCCTTTTCTCTGGCAAGTTGATCATCGGTAAACCGGTGATTGAGAATGATATCTGAGAGAACATCAACAGCGATCTCGAGATGCTCATCCAGCACAACGGCATAGTAGCAACAGAACTCTTTCTCCGTAAACGCACCGAGGTGACCCCCCCGGCCTTCTATGGCACGGGCGATCTCCCTCGCCGAGCGATTCCTGGTTCCCTTGAAGATCAGGTGTTCCAGAAGATGCGCGACTCCTTCTTCACCGTCGGATTCGTAAATGCCACCTGCCTCAACCCAGAATCCCACCGCCACGCTCCTGACGGATGACATACTCTGACAGAGTACCCGTACACCCATGGGGAGTACGTGGCGGTTGATTTTGGGATCGGATACAGTCGTGGACAATCCTATCTTCCCCGGCGAGGGGGACGTCGCTTACCGTTCCTTCTTTGATTGGATTGACCGGAACGACGTTCACCAAAGTCGGAATCTTCTTCAACGCTTCCATCCGGTCTCGGAAGAAGGGCCTTTCGACTTAGATCAATTCTGCCCTGCTCATCAATACCGATACACTGCACCTCGAGAATATCACCTTCATTAAGTACATCTTCGACCCGCTCTACACGATGATGGGCGAGTTTCGATATATGTACGAGCCCCTCTTTTCCGGGGAGAATTTCCACGAAAGCGCCGAAGTTGGTGATGCGTTTTACCTTACCGGTGTAAACTTTTCCGACTTCAGCTTCTTCCACGAGTCCTTCTATCCATTCCCGAGCTTTAACGGAGCATTCCTCATCCACCGCGGCAATTATAACCGTACCGTCGTCATCTATATCTATCTGAGCACCCGTCTCTTCGGTTATACGGCGTATCATCTTACCGCCGGGGCCTATGATATCCCCGATTCGATCCGTCTTTACCTTGAGAATAGTAATTCGAGGTGCAAAAGGCGAGAGATTGGAACGCGGTTCCGCAATGGCGGCATCCATTGTTCCGAGAATCCTGAACCTCGCGTCGCGAGCCTTTTCAAGTGCTCGACCCATCTCTTCCAGGGCGATGCCCGATATCTTAAGATCCATCTGAAACGCGGTGATCCCGTCTTTCGTTCCCGCGACTTTGAGATCCATATCACCGAGATGGTCTTCATCACCGAGAATATCAGTCAGAATAATCGCCTCGTCCTCTGATTTGATCAAACCCATGGCGATTCCAGCTACTGAAGCACGAATCGGAACCCCGGAATCCATGAGAGCCAGAGATCCGGCACAGACCGTAGCCATCGAGGAAGATCCATTTGATTCAAGGATATCGGAAACAATGCGTACCGTATACGGAAATACATCTTCACTCGGCATAACCGGTTCAATGGCCCGTTCGGCAAGAGCGCCGTGTCCGATTTCACGTCGACCAGGTCCGCGAATAGGTCTCACTTCACCAACGCTGTAAGAAGGGAAATTATAGTGGAGCATATAGCTTTTCCAGCTCTCCCCTTCCAGGTCCTCGATCTTCTGTTCATCCATTTTCGTACCGAGAGTCACCGTGGTGAGACTCTGGGTTTGACCACGCGTAAACAGAGAAGATCCGTGCGTTCGGGGAAGAAGCCCGACTTCACATGTGATTTCGCGGATGTCGTCAAAACCACGTCCGTCTAAGCGTGTATGATCGCGTACGATTCGCAATCGTACCATCTCTTTTTCCCGATCGTATATCACGCGGGATATATCGCCCTCGGATTCGGGAAAATCTTCGCTTAATTCATCAATGATACGCTTTTTCATTGTCGATATCGCATCTGCCCGTTCCTGTTTATCCGTGATTGATATCGCCGCGGCCAGATCGGTCTCTGACAGCGACAGAACCCTGTTTGTCAAATCCTCGGGGATCTCAGGAACGGAGACCTCGATCTTGGGTTTCCCAACGCGGGCGGCAAGTTGATTCTGCATCTCAACGAGAGGCTTGATATGCTCTGAGGCGAACGAAAGAGCGCCTACCATTTCGTCCTCGGAAATCTCCTTCGCACCTCCCTCGACCATAACAATAGCCTCGGCAGAGCCGGCTACCACGAGATCAAGTTCGCTATCCGCCATTTCCTCAAATGTGGGATTCAGGATATATTTGCCATCTTTCAGTCCAACACGTACAGCCGCGATTGGACCGGAAAAAGGGATATTACTGATCGTAAGTGCGGCGGAAGCGCCGGTTATTCCTAAAACATCGGCACTGTTCTTCTGATCCGATGATAAAACAGTACAAAAAACCTGAGTCTCACGACGGAATCCATCCGGAAACAGTGGTCTTATCGGCCGATCCATAAGTCGGGCACTTAATACTTCCGTGTCCTTGGGTTTTCCCTCGCGCTTAAAAAAACCGCCGGGAATTTTCCCCACGGCATATGCTTTTTCCCGATATTCCATTGTGAGAGGGAAAAAATCGAGTCCTTCTTTGTCTTCCTTTGAACAAACGGCTGTGACGAGCACCATCGTTTCGCCGTAACGAACCAAAACAGCGCCGTTGGCGAGTTTTGCCATGCGTCCTGTTTCTATCGTCAGCTCTCGTCCGCCAAGTTCTATTGACACGCGGTCCATGAATGTCTCCTAACGTCTTAATCCTAATTCCGCTATAATCTTTCTATAACGTGTGATGTCTTTCCACTTGAGATAATCGAGCAATCTTCTTCGTTGTCCGACCATCTTGATAAGACCGCGCCTGCTATGGTGGTCCTTTTTATGGGTAAGAAGATGCTGGGTTAGTTGTTTGATTCGCTCACTCAAAAGAGCAACTTGGACCTCCGGCGATCCTGAATCACTCTCATGAATCTGATACTTGGAAATGATTTCCTTCTTCGAGTCGATGTCCAGTGGCATTCCAACCTCCTATCACCAGTTCAGGGAAGAGTCGTATTCCCAGCGGTGTCTGATCTACTAATGCCCGATATCTCAGAACGTAAAAGATTACGGGCACGACTCACATCTTTCAAAATCTGATTATTGAGTCCATCCACAGTATCGAAATGGTATTCGTCCCGAAGACGGACGTGAAAATCTATACTGAGATCCTTGCCGTACAAATCGCCGCTCCAATCAACGAGATGAACTTCGAGGCGTACATCGGATCTCTCATGCACATCCTTCAATGTCGGTGCGATCCCGACATTTCCCACTCCCCAGAAGAGCGAACCACAACATGCTACGATAATACCGTATACGCCGGAGGCGGGAATTAGCCTCTCGGGCGGTTCAGGATCAACATTTGCGGTGGGAAACCCGACAACTCCGGTACCGACACCGGAGCCTCGTACTACGGTTCCCGTCACCCGGTATGGTCGTCCGAGGAGTGTTTTCGCACGCTCGACCTTGCCCCGCGTAAGGAGTGATCTGATTCGTTGCGAACTTACCGTCTCACCGTCTATCGAATACGTTGGAACCTCATGAAATCGTATTCCTTCACTACCACAAAGCGTGGAGAGAAGTTCCGGATCACCACTCCCTGATCGACCAAAACGATGAGTTGAACCAACGACTACGGCGCGAGCGTGAAACTGCTCTCGAATGATTTTGCGGAAAAATTCCTCGGGACTCATGCGTTGAAGCATCCGATCGAATGTGAGAAACGAGACTTCCTGTATTCCCGATTTATTGATATACTTCACACGCTCCGTCTCGGAGAGAAGCAAACCGCCTTCTTCCTCTATGGATTTCTTACGGGGATGAGGACTGAACGTCAGGACCAGGGGTATCAACCCATCATCGCGGGCAATACGAAGAAGAAGGGAAAAGATCCTCTGATGCCCGCGATGAACACCATCAAAAACGCCGATAGTCAGAGCCGTAGGATCACGCATGATCAAGTCGATTCCCATGACCGGAGAACTATCCACGGCCTGATCTGCGAATCATTCACACGGGCGAGTACGAGCACATCACCATTATTGACGATTTTTACCGTATCTCCCGATCGGTATTCTGTTGATTCCGGAAGAGATATGAATCCTCCCTGCTGAAGGCGCCTTCGTCCTTCATCGGGGAGGTCCAGTTCAGGAATCCACGATAATGCTTCTTTCCCCGGAACGAGATGACGGGAGATCATTTCACGCGTCAATCCTTCCGGTGAAACCGCATGCGTGATCTGAAATGGACCGATGCGCTCTCGACGGAGAAATCCCAGTGTTGTTGCGACGTTGATCCCGATACCGAGATCCCGAATCCAGCTTCGTACAAAAAAGCCCGAACTTACCACAATCCTGAAGTCACTTCGTCTTTTTGTCCGTCCCGGTCGTATCTCCACATCCCGCATGGAAACGATTTTTTCCGATATCGGTGTTTCCTTTCCTTCCCGCGCATACCGGTGGAGAGGTTTCCCCTTCCATTTGCGCGCGGAATACTGCGGCGCTTCCTGCAAAACCGTTCCGGTATGAGATCGAGCCCATTCCGCCGCTTCGAATACAACGGATTCCGGAACTGAAGACCTTCGATTCGTCTTCCCTTCAATATCCAGGGTATCCGTCTGACGCCCGAAGAGTATCGTGCCGCTATACTCCTTCTCCAAATCCGTGAAAAGCCTGGCCGTCCGCGTCATCCGCCCTATACACAATATAAGCAATCCGCTGGCCGCGGGATCGAGCGTACCGGTATGCCCCACTTTTTCGTTCCCCAACGACTTTC
>Ga0272441_10015845_pt1 | contig 10504 bp, 23 predicted proteins | sample SSMProp6N_FD_193582 | JGI IMG/M metagenome (GOLD analysis project Ga0272441, IMG submission 193582) | Marine sediment archaeal communities from Little Sippewissett salt marsh, Falmouth, MA, United States - SSM-Prop-6N | ecosystem: Environmental > Aquatic > Marine > Wetlands > Sediment ... | reverse complement strand
AATTTCTTTTTCCATTTTTTTCTCACCTCACTTAATATACTGTGTATTCTCATACAAACTATCAAAAAAATCATCATCATATTTCCTTTGTTCATAATTCTGAGACTGTGCAGGTTTATTATTTTGTGATTGCTCCTTATTTCTATTCATTTGTATTATCAAAGTACCAGCCTTTTCCCTTAGCTTTTTAGTAGACAATATATTACTTTTCCAAAAATGGTCAGACTGGCAAAATTCAATCATTTTATTTATTTCAGCAGCAGAATATTTGTCAAGCCTCATAAGCTTATCTATATGTTCAGCCCACTTTTGTATATTAGGTTCTTTTGCTTTATCATTGTTGTCTTTCATTTTTTTAAAAAGAAGCTTAGATAATTTTATTTCATCGGAGTCGTGTGAAAATTTTTCACACTCTTCTTTTATATTGTTTTTATTTAAAGAATTGTTTTTATTTAAAAGATTGTTATTATTAGTACTGGAATTTTTCCTTACTGGTATTTTACCATACTGGTTTTTTTCCTTACTGGTATAATTACAGGATGGACAATTGTCTTCTTTATTAGTAATAATTGTATATCTATTATTATCAAATCTTCCTTTATCTCTTGATTTTTCAATCGAAACATATTCATATTTAATTAATAAATCCATATGTCTTTTAAAAGTTCTCCAATCTTTAAAACCTAAATCATTCATCATTAAATTAGTTGATGGAAATGAACTTTTGCCATTCCCAGAAAATGAACATAAATATGCATAGATAGCTTTTGCATTATTACTTAAATTTTTATCTCTCATTGGTTGTTTTGCAATTACTCCATAACCTTGTGAAAATATGCCAGTTAAATTTATTTCATTTTCCATAACAATCCTCCATTTTATAATGATTGTTTAACTACAAAATGTGTACAATCAGCACAATTACTAGTACATTTGTGTTTACAATTTTCCCAAGGTTCTTCAAAATAATTACAATAAAAATCTTTTTTATTAATTTTTTTAGTTTTAGGTTTGCCAATGATTATTGGAGTTAAAATAATTTTATTATTCTCAAGATTGAGATTAAACTCAATAGGATTTCCAAGCAATTTTAATATATTTTTATCAATAATAATGGCTTTACTTTTAGCAAGTGATTGTAATTTTTTAACCATAATTAATACCTCCGTTCTTAATTTATATATATATTATACACTTAATATAATAAATTTTTATATACAAAATAACCAAAAATAATAATAAAATTTGTTAATTTTGTATATAAGAAATATGGTATAATTATTTAGATTAAAAATAGATTAAAAAAAGTAAATTAAAGTTTTAAACCACGGCCCGGTATTGCTAGTACTGGGCCAATTCTATGCAAAATAAAACTATCCGGAATTACCGGATAGTTGAGAAATTATGAAACTTTTCAGCGAAATAATAATATATTAATTATATCATCTTTGTATCATCATATTCCAATATTCACCTAATTCAAAATATAATTTATTATCTTCTAATAACTTATCAAATTCAATATAGCAATTTTGTTTATGGCCGTAATTGATAACATCATAAAATTGCCCTTCAAATGTCATGTATATATAATAATCTTCTATATCAAAATATTCTGATAAATAATCGCTTATATTTATAAACTCAGTTTTTAACTCACCATCAAATGTATGAATTCTAGTATCATCATAATAAAAAGCTATATCTTGCAAGCAATTATGTTTTGATAATAATTCTATTATTTTATTTATTATTTTTAATTTATCTTTCATTTTATCACCTCAGCATAATTGACACTATTGTCAATGTCCTTGACATTTAATCTTATCTTAGAACCATCTGCAAAAATATAAGTATAATCCTTGTATCCTTCAAATTCAGAATCATATATTTCTAAGTCATATACTTCATAGCCTGATTTATACCAGCCATCAAGAGAATATTCTATGTCAACACACTTATTATTTTCGACTATTTCTAGTGCATCATCTGCAATATTAGTATTTTGTTCATCAGCAGATATAGACATACATGATAGTGAACTGAATATTATTATAAAACATAGTATGCATAATTTTATTATTTTCATGTTTCTTCCTCAAACTCCTTACTATTTACAATTGTTTGACTTGAATTTATAGAACTATTTCCACTACAAATATTAATTTGTCCAGTATTATTATTTAGCTTTTTATTCTTTCTCTCTAATAAATCTATAATTGTGTTTAAATCTTCAGTTTTAACTGTATAACCAGCATTAACGCAATCTCTTAATTCTTTAACTATTTCTATTATTTTTCTCATTTTTAGCTTCCTCCATATTAATTAATTTACAAAAATTATTATATCCAATTTTTATATCGTTTACTTTTTGGTCTATATAATTTTCAAATATTTCTTTGATTTTGTAAAAATCAATATCATCTTGATATGAAGAAAAATAAACTGAATATGCTGATACTTTATATTTATTAAAATCATCTTTATGTACGCCAACAGAATATTTTTTATCATCATCTTCTATATTTGACCAACCTTCTAAATAATTTTCAGTTTCAACAATATCATGTATGACAGTTCTTTTTATGTTTCCAGTTTCAAAAGAAATATTATATGTATATATTTTTTTATCCATTATTACATTTCCTTCCCTTTCTAAGCTTCCTCAGCATCATTACCATAATTTTATTAAAATATAATTCATTATCCTTTTTATTTTCAGAATAAGACAAAATTAGATCCACCTCGTCTTTCTTGCATATTCACAAACAAGCTCATATATTCTTGTTTTTTGACTCTGTCATTTAAATAGTTTTTCGCTTAAAGTTCCATCAATTATTTTGTCTATTTCTTCATTAAGCCCATCTAAATCAATTTTAAATGTATATCTATCACTCATTTCATCAATCTCCTTCATTTATCTAAAATCTCACCTGTCTCAACATCTAATATATTCAACTCTTCATCACATGTTTTCGTGATAAAGTATTGAAATCCATCATCTTTACAATTTTCAATAAAATGTTTTTGTTCATCTTCGTTTAAAGATTCAAAACCGTTGATTAATATTAATTTTAAATCTCCAGATATTTTCTTAACAATATCCATAACAAATTTAATTCTTTCACCACCAGATAAATTTATAATTGGCCTGCCATTTATGTTTATTTTTCCTTCTTTGTAAGTAATATTATCTACTGGCATATCTGCTTTTTCTAATAATTCTCCAGGTAATTTTCTTATAATATCTAAATTTTCAGTTAATAATTCAGATTCAGTTTTCTTTATCAAATAAGTAAGTTTTTTACTTTCTAATTCTTCAGCAATTCTTATAAAACTTTTATATAATTCTTGCTCTTTGTATTTAGAATTTAATTCTTCTAGATCTATTATTTCATTTTCTTTTATATAATTTTCTGCTTTTTTAGCTGTTTCTATATGTTTATCTATATCTGAATCCCTTTGGTTTTTTATCATATCTATCTTTTCTAATAAATTATTTATTTCCAGCTCAGCTTTATCTTTTATGGATTTTATGTAGATATCTCTTTCATTACAAATACTTTTTGCTTTTTCAATTCCAGAATTTATTTTATTTGCATTATTAATATTTTCAAATGTTTCTTTTAAATTTATTAATTTTGCTTTTTCTATATTATATCCAGCAGGAATTTTATCTTTATAACCTACAATTTCACCACCTATTAATTTTATTTCTCTATTAATTTCAGTTCTTTTATCATATAAAATTGTCTCCAGCTCTTCACAAACTTTTAGCCCATGCCTATCGTTATCAATATTAATCCCAATTTTTTCTATAATAGAATCATCAATCTTGATATCAATTAAATTCAATATTAATTCAGTCAATTCTTTATCAGGCATTTTAATTAAATCAATGGGATTTAATTGTAGTTCATTTACTAAGCTTTTTAAATATGTTCCTGGTGATTTAACTGTTAAATCATTGTTAATTAACTTAGTAGTTGTTTTCCCATTTTGAGTGTACTTTTTCGTTAAGTTTATATCATCATCAATTACTAAATAAACTTCTCCTTTTCCATCTGTTGCGGTATTAACAAAACAATCCCTTTCGCTTTTGCCTGTAATACTTCTTTGCAATGCTTCTAAAATAGATGTCTTTCCTGAGCCTGACTTACCTTTTATCATTGTTATATTTCCGGGTTCAAAATTTATTTCTTGTATTCCTAATATATTTTTAATTTTTAATTTATTTATTTTCATGTTTATTTTCCCCCAAATCTATTATTTCTTAAATTCATAATATCATTCAATTTTTTCTCTAAATCTATAGTAGAATCAATTATATTATTATTATCTCTACTTTTATTCTCGTTTTCTTCAAATTTAGATATCATATGTAATAAATATCTATTATATGATTTAGTCCTTATATCAAATATTTTTCTAATAATTAAATATATAATAAAAATAATTATTAAAATAAATAGTATTATTAAAATAACAGATATAAAAATTTCAGAATTATTCATAAATTATCTTCCTCCAATCATTCATCCTCCACACATATATACTAAGTACACACATTAGGCTTAATATATAAAAATATATATGTATGTCAGAATATCGTTCTGTCAATATATAATTAAATATTTGATTCATTTATATCACTCCTTATATAAATTAAAAGGCAAATTATATTGTAGTGGCAATATCCAAAGATGATACATATTAGCACCATCAACAAGCTCATCTTGCTTAGGATATATTTCTATTGCTACAGCAGATTCACCAAATATTTTATTTTTTATTTCTTGCTTTTCATACCATGTGACCTCAGTAGATTCTAAATTTCTTATAGCTGCATGTTTGCATAATCCAAACTCATTTTTTACAGTTCTTACAACAACTGAAAATTTTCCATTTACATAAGCTCTATCTATTTCTTTAAACCATCCGGTATCAGAATATTTACTTTTTATTTCTTTAAATTTTTCATTTGACACCCTTACAAAGGTATCCAATAATATCACTCCTCATATTTTAATAAGTCATTTAGCTCACATCCAAAAAACTCTATAAGCTTTTCAAGATGTCCGTTAGGGATGGACTTATATGTCCCATCCCTATAATTTCTCAATGTTTCATCCCTTAATCCAGTCTCTTTCTTAAGTTTATATATGCTTAAATTTTTACCATTTTCAATCTGCCACAATATTACTAATTTTCGCAGATTAAATTTTACTTTTTTCATGCAACCACATCCTTAAAAAATACTAACCAATGCGTTTTAGCTCTTTTATTGCCAAAAAGAGGCTTATAATTGATTAGTCTTAATATTTCTTTAAGTTTTATTTGTTCTTCATTCCATTTAAATATGAGAACTCCATAATTATCTAGAACTCTCATACACTCATTAAACCCTTTTATTAAATCTTGTTTCCATGTATCAGGGTTTAATTTCCCGTATTTCTTGTACAACCAGCTTTTAATCCCAACCTTTAATAAATGAGGAGGATCGAATATAACTAGTTTAAAAGTATTATCTTCAAATGGAATGCTCCGAAAATCTCCAATTATATCTGGTTTTATTCCTAGTTTTCGGCCATCACAGAGAATATCTTCGTATTCTCTTATGTCCATATATATAGTGTTTTGGTTTTCTTTGTCGAACCAAAACATTTTAGAACCGCAACAGGTGTCTAGTATTCTTTTCATTCATCTTAGCCCTTTTCTTTTATTTTTTCTATAATTTTTATCTTTGATTAATGTAGGTATTTTAGCTTTTTTATTTCTCTTTTTTATTTTCTCAGCTTCGCATTGACTACAATAGCCATCATAATTAATTAAGCATCCGCATCCTTTACATTTCATATATATCACTCCTTTTAATTATTATCTATATTATACATCGAATTTCGTCATACGTCAAATTATATTACAGTTATATTACATTATACTAATTAGTATTGTTTTATACGTATATATATGGTATAATGTATTTAGAGGTTGAGGGAACAACCTACTAAATTATAAGGGGATAATACAATGACTAGAGAAGAATATTCAAATCAAATTAACTGGAAAGGGACAGCGACTAGAGAAATTCAAATAGATGAATTACCAAAATATGAAATAGGTCAAGTTATAAATCCTGGATTATCTTGGACTGATGGTGGAATGTTCAATGTAGAAACTTTTGGAAAATATTCTGTTATTTTTGTAATAGATGAGAATGTTGAAGGACATCAAATTGATTATGATAATGAGCAAGAATGCGAAGACCTTGGTTGTGAAGATTGTTGGGCAGAAGAAGAAATTTTAATTAATAAAGATTTTATAGTAACTGATTTTTGGGAATATGATGAAGAAACAAAATTTTCAAAAGTATTTTTAAAAGTAAAATAAAATATAAGGGAGATAATACAATGACTAATTCAGAATTCGACAAAATTAAATATTACGATATTAAGATTAATAAAGATGGAAATTTGAAAATAGGGTATTCAGCAAAAAGAGCATATAATAAAAACCCTTTTGACTCAGATATTCATAAAATAATTAATATGTTTTGCGAATTACATCCAGATAAAGTTGATACTCAATTAGATACAATTCTAATGATTAATGACATATGGGAAACAATTACAAACAATGAAAATATTTTATTAAAATTAATGGAGGTTATGTGAATGTATAAAAATTTTAAAAACAAAGAAACAATAAAAAATTATAGTAAATTTTGCAATTGGTTAGATGAAAATAATTTAGATTGCAAATATGAAACAAGAAAAATAAACAACGATAAAATAGTAATATTTAAGAAAAATGGAAATATGATAAATAATGATATACATTCTTATATGTCTGATAATCCACCTAAAAGCTGGAATACTTTAAAGACATCAATAGAAAAAATAATGGATGCAAAATGAATAATTAACTGTTAGTGCTTATCTAGCAGGTAGGCACTATAGAGTTAATTACTCTAATAAAAATTATGGAGGAATGAAAATGAAAAATTTATTTGATGGTTCAAGAATAGGAATCGAAGGAGAAAGCAGAATATATGTTCAAGGAGATTACACACCTTGGCATAATGAAGATGAGGACATTTTAGAAGGCCAAGATTGTCCACTAGTTTACAAAAATTTAGAATTAATTTCTATAGACCAAGATGGTTTATGGTTAGAGCAAAAAGGAACTGAAAGTTTATTAGAAGATACAACCTGGTGCTTGTATGAAACAGATTGTACAGGTAAGGAAGAAAATTATCTTGATGCTGAAACACTTAAAATACAATTATATTGTATTGAAAAAGGATTCACTCAAGAACAATATTATAAAAAATTTTATTGCAAAGAAGTTGATTCAATTGAAACAAAAGAAGAATGGACAACATTAACATGTAGTTTATGTGGACAAAGATTTTTATATCATACATCTAACGAATGTAAATGCTCATGTGGTGCAACTCTTAATCTATTTCCTGATGATGTTAAAATTTTATTAGCACCAACATTAGAAATTGCAAAAACTATTGATGCTGATATTACAATTGAGGCTGAATATGGAGATACAACAATTGAAGGAACACTTTACACATCAGCTCATCATGGTAAAAATCAAGATAATCCTGCACCATGTATAGATGATAATATTCCGATTATTCTTGAAGGAACAATTTTAGGAAGTCATATAGATTTAGATTTTATTTTAGGGTGTGGAAAAGCTTTAGGTTTATATGAATATAAACATTTTGATATGATGAGATTTAGAGGAATAGCTTCTCATATTGATATTAATGGGCCTCATCATATCAATAAAGAAAATTTTAAAAGTTATAAAGAATGTTTTGATGCTTACTGGGCTTGGAACGAATCAAGAGGAAAAGAAATTGGCAATGCTGAAAGAATTGTTGAATTGAAAGATATTAGACAAGCAGTATTAGAATCATTAAGCATAATAGAAAAAATTGTTAAGCATAATGATGAAGAATTAATAGAAAAAGGTAAAGAATGGGCAAAAAATATACAAGAATCTACAGAAAAATGTTTAAAAGAAGAAACAAAACATTATAGGCTATTTTCAACAGATAGAGTATTCTGCGGGGCTTCTTACTATAGCCAACAACAAAATACAATTATCCCTGCAATAATAAGTTATAACGAAAAATTCAAAGCTATAACATTAAGCTTTGAAGATAGTGGAAAGAAGTTTAAGGCTGATGAAATAATGAAGGAATTATTCGGCGATGGTGCAGGTGGAAAATCTGGAATAGCTGGAACGCCTAGAGGCAAAGAATTTACATTTGAAGATACTATAAAAGTTATATCAAAATTAAATTCTCTATACATGAATTGCCAGTGTCAAAATTGTTTTAATACATTTGATGCAGATGTAAATAGTTGTCCAGTATGTGGTAGTCCAGATATATGGTATGAGAGGTAAACAGATATGGAAAATGAAAGAATTTTATTAGAAAAAGAGCTTGAAGGTAGTATATATTCAAAAGAAGATATAAAAGAAATGGATCTAGAAGAATTAAAAAATGTGGTAAATCAATTTAAATCATTTAAAAATGAATTAAGTGAAACATCAAAATATTTTGAAAGTTTTTCAAGAGAAATAATTCTTAAAAAACTTAAAAGCTTAAAGTTAGACTTTTTAAAAATAGAGTGCCACAGTAATACTGTATATATAGCTATATACAACAACAACATAATATCACGAGGTAATGTTTATTATGGAAATATAGATTATTATTTCAATAGCTTTATGTTGTTGGAAAATGTAACTAAAGAAGAAGTAAAATATGTAGAAGGAGAGTATGATGAAAAAAATTATAAAGATACTATGGTAAAAAAATTTATGAATTTATGATTTGGAGGTAAAAAATGAAAACTAAAAAAACATATACGTTTTCGGATGAAACACTCCGAAAGCTTAAAGAAATAGAAGAAAAAACATTGTTAAAGCCTAACATGATTGTAGAAGATGCAATAAGTAGATACCTCGACATGATTGAACAAAATAATTATGATTTAAGAAAATTGAGTTTCTCAAAATAATATTATATAATGATTATGCCAGCCGAAAGGTTGAGTATTTTATACTATATTTTAAATAATAAAAAAATATTCTATGGAAAAACTAGAAAAGAGCCATGTTAAGGCTCTTTTTGCTATATATTTTTATAGTAAGAACATTTTGGACAACGATATTGTTTCTTTTTAATCCTTTTCTTTTTACCTAAAAAATTGTATGTTGTCTCAAATATGTATCCTTGATATATCAAAGCTACTCTGCATTTTGGACAATATAAAATACCAAACATTATTTTTCCTCCTCGTATAATTGGTTTACACTTACCCCAAATAATTCAGCAAGCTTTTTCTCTTCTTTCTTTTTTATCATTCGTTTGTTGTTTTCTATGCTTGCTATAATATGATAAGGAATACGCGTTTTTATAGTAACATAACTCTGCTTAAAGTCATTATATAATCTTAACTTTTTAACACAATTTATTTTAATAGGTTTCAAATTTCTATATTCATATTTCATCAATACACTTCCTTTATTTTTAGTTTAAATTTATCTTCAAACAATTTCTTTTTAATTTTATATACATCTGTTTTAAATCCTTTAACATCAATAATCTCGGTCGTTCCATCAAGATTCCAGACAATAAAATCTGGTCTATATGATATACTAGGTGAGAGTATAAAAATTGGTTGGATGCAAAAACCTAGTATGTCATTTGCAGATAGCCTAAGTTTTAATTCTTGATAGTATTCAGACTCTTTTATGCTATCAAAGGTATGACCATCGATTTTTATTTTTTTCGCATTGTATTTAGATTTTTTTGGTTTTATTTTTGGAGAGGTTTTGTTGGTCCTCTCCAAAAATTCTTTATATTGGTCCTCTGTCCATCTCATTTGGTTTTTACCAATTCTTCCAAAACATCAAATTTATATCCAGCAGCATTTTTATGTCCGCCTCCGCCATTTGATTTTGCAATTTCAGATACATCAAAATCTCCAATGCTTCTTAATGATATTCCAGAGCTATGAATTAATGCAGCATATTCTATTCCAAATTCTTCACACATTTTATTTCCTAACATGCTAGTACAATCAATATTGTCACAAAAAACATATCCAACTCTATTTTCGTTTTTATCATAATCAAAAATAACTTCTTTCATTTTTGAATCAATGTACTCATTATTTTTCATATTAAAATATTGTAATAAATATTGATGATTTGGTCTTATATCAAAAACACTTGGATGTCCATTTCTTAAAATATCAGCATATTCTTTTACAAAATCATCTATGCCAATGATTTTAAATACATCATTCAGCATTTTAGCTTTAATATTATCAGTAGATTTCCATTCCCATGTATCATAAGCCCTTACCAAGTCTACAAAAATAGATATATTTGTATGATTCTTATATAATAAATCATTATCAATTAAATGCTTGTAAAATAAACTTGTTCCAGATTCTAATATTTC
>Ga0272441_10015842_pt1 | contig 10507 bp, 7 predicted proteins | sample SSMProp6N_FD_193582 | JGI IMG/M metagenome (GOLD analysis project Ga0272441, IMG submission 193582) | Marine sediment archaeal communities from Little Sippewissett salt marsh, Falmouth, MA, United States - SSM-Prop-6N | ecosystem: Environmental > Aquatic > Marine > Wetlands > Sediment ... | reverse complement strand
AAAACTGCTCAAAGGCAAGAGGATCAACTGGCCCCGGGCAGAGAGCGATGATTACATCCTGACAGCAGGAAACGCTCGTCCGTTAGAACAGGCTCTCCAACATGCTACCACTGAAATGGTACGCTGGCTTCAGCAGGACTTCGGTCTGGACGCTCGCGGTACCCATGTCCTGATGGGACAATGTGTTGAGTACGATGTTGGCAATATTTTCGATCCTGCTTATACAATGGTATGCAAGCTCAGGAAGCAGTTTTTGCCTGCATAACATGCGGCTATCATTTGCCTGTTAAGAGCTTCTTAATGAAGAAATGTGGAACTGACCTATAGGTTGTTCGTGCGCCAGGATATTTCAGATCCGCTTCGATGCCCAACTCATCCATCTTCTCTTTTAGCTTGACTCCAAACATAACGTGATGGACTTTCCATCCCCGGGCCTTCTGAGGGTCATCTGGAACGGGATCGTCCGGCGCCATTCTATAGGTCATGAAGATAGGTGGATCATCTTCTGAGATGAGCGAAAGGGCCGAAACTTCAGCTACCTTTTTAAGATATTCTTCCTGGGTTTGAACACCGAATGTCTCGAAGAAATTGCGATGAGACGATTCATAGCCCGGGATCCATTTCTTCCACCAATTCATATCCATCGTCGTTTGGCCGCCGTTGGTTGCCACGCAGGTCAATCGTGTCGATTCCTGCTTTGCAGGGTCAGAGCTTTCCGGAACTGCCATTTCATCGTGGAAAGCCAGCCACATGCAGATTTGTGCTCCTGCGGATCCACCAAAAGCACCCACTCGCGTCTTGTCGATGTTCCACTCCTTCGCTTTTGAGCGCAGGAACTGCAATGCCTGGCGGCAGTCATAGTGCGCGGCAGGCAGAGGAGCGTGTGCCATCAGTCGATAGTTTAGCGCGGCTACCGATATACCCGCATCAAGCAGCTCCCGCAGTGTATTTGCATTGAGGGCTTCCTTACTGCCCCCGGTGAAACCGCCGCCGTGGATAAACATCACCAGTGGCGATGGATATTCTGACTCCGCCAGCCAGAGATCCAAAACGTTCCGCTCATGGCTGCCGTAAGCCACATCTTTGTAAGTTGGTTTCGGTTTGGTCGGCTTCTGGTTTGCGCGATCCCGCTGGTTTTCACTTGCTTTAGCGGAGGTTTGGAAAAAGGTAACCAGTGCCAGTTCAAGGCAAATGAATATTACTGAAAAAGCTATAAATCGAGACATGCTAGTACCTCCCCAATTTTTAGTAATTCCCAATAAATGTTTCGCGATAACAGGTCGGGACAGGAATGTCCCGACTATCGTAACACAGCCCATAGGCTGGACATTCCTGTCCAGCTTTCATAGGGAAAATCAAAGAAAAATACTGATAGTCACATCAGACTCCGAGCCAGTAATTAAGTTTGATGAGAAACAGGTTGGAGCCATCGTCAGAGAAACTGCTTTTCAGCCGGTCAAAGGGACGAAGTTCCAGGTCTTCCGGAGTTAATTCCTCCGGTGACGCACTTCGCGACTGAGACCATACTAAAAAGAGCGTGCTGCCGGGATTAAACTCCCATCTTAACACCACATTGCTCCTCAGTGACCGGCTATGGAAATCCCAGTCTTCGTCAAAGGAGTATGCTTTGAAATCGTAGGATTCAGGCTCAGTAAGCTCCTTGAAATTTTCATAATCGCCAATAGCAACGAACGGCTGAAGGTAAAGCTCCAGGCTGAGTTCAGGTGTGAAGCTGACACTGGCCCGCGTTGTGAAATCCAGTGTTTTGCTGTCCAATTCGCCGTATACATAGTGGACGACTTCCTCGCCATCGACCTCCTCCTCAATTCTATCAATCCATTGAGCAAAATAGACGCTGTGCCTGTAAGAAGGTTCCACGGAAAGCGACATACTGGTCATGGGCCTGACCTCAAGTCCGAATCTCACGCTGCTCCTGTAAGTCAGTCCGTCATCGTTACTCCACCAATCGGGACGGAAGCTGAAACTGACAGCTTTGCGGTCATCTGTGCCGATGCTTCCATGCACGAAGTAGCTGGCAGGCCTTTTGATAACCGGGCCATCCCGACTTACATCATCATCATTCAGCGCCGCAAAGCTCCTGCCGAAGTGAAAATGCAAATCCCAATAATTTTTTAGTTCACCCCATAATGAGACGTCAAAGCCATTCTCCAGGCGCATCCCGTCATAGTTCCACACCAAACTGCCTTCGCTTCCCACGTCGAATCTCCGGAACGGTCCCAGCGGCGTGTTACGGATCAAACTGAGCCTGCTCCAGGATCTGATCTGATCATTGCGCCGAAGGAAACCCAGGTCGTTGACATTCAGGCCGGGCGAAATTGCAGAACTCCCAACTTCGACCTCCGCCCAGCCGCCGCGTTTGTCAAACTCCAAATGCGAGATATAGCCGTTGCCACGCTCATCCGGTTCGCCTGCCTGGCTGCCGACCAGCGTCCCAGTTACATTATAAATGTCCTTATGAAATTTTAGATCCCAGTCCACAGATCCCACGTAAGCGGAAGCAGCATCCCGCCGATGAACTGCCGTTGTCATCAGACCGACTTTGGAGCTACCACCCAATATATCCTGAGTTACGCGCCCCACGAAGTAGTTAGTCAAAGGCTCAGCAAGATGATCACTCTGAGAACTTACCCCGTCCACCTCCTGCTCAATAATGCCATGTTCAGGCGCAGTGACCGCTTCCAGGACTCCAAAAGATGTCTTGCTCTCTGTTTTGCCGGTGACTTTGACAGCGCCCAGGATCGTTGTTTCTCCAGGCCATTCCACTGCCTCAGCATCGTCCGGGATAGCAAAATATCCTGGTCTCCTCCCTATTCGGCGCGAATGAAACAACCCATAGTCCCAGTTCCTATAAACAGCAGAACCCTCCACGAAAAACGGACGACGTTCGGGAAAGTAATCTTCAAATGCGGTCAGGTTCAAACGGGCCGGGTCTGCCTCCACCTGACCAAAATCGGGGTTGATGGTTGCATTCAGTGAGATGCTTGACGTAACGCCATAGCGAATGTCCATGCCCATGCTGCCTGAGTAATCCCCTTCATCATCCACAATCGCACGTCCCATAGCATAAGGCACAAGTTCCAGGTGCATAGGAGGATTGATTCCCTGAATGCCTTCTAGCTGCCCGAACTTCGACACCAGACCGGGTTCGTCTTTTTTATTGAGCACCCACTGGTCGCGCTCCTTCCTGCGGCAGATGTTACGCTCTATATTCATGCCCCAGACATACTCATCTTTGGGGCTGAACCTCAGAACATGATAGGGAATCCTGAACTCAGCTGACCAGCCTTTGTCATGAGTTTTCGTCTTCACTTCCCAGACACCATTCCACGTATCATCTCCCCAGCGATCGTCGGAATAAGTTCCATCTCTGACAGAGCCTGAAACATAGACAGCAAACCAATAGCCCGTCCGACGGTCACAGTGGGGATCAAGGTTAACGGATACCCAGTCCGCTTCGACCCAGCTATCCCGTCGGGTCAGACGAGAGACTATATTGTCAGGTTCGCTGTCATAGCATTGGATAGCGAAGTATACAGCTTCATCATCGTATGCGATCTGAAATGTCGTCCTTTCCGTCGCGTCCTCACCCTCATTCGGGTTCTGTTGCATAAATCCCTCATAAGCCGGCGCGTTCTGCCATACTTCATCATCCAGCACACCGTCGATCCCGGGTGGATCTGCACCGATCCGAACGGCCGTTGCGTTCTTCACCGGTGCGGCAATTCCCGTATCTTCAGCGTATGCAATGCCAAAACTAGACACGAACCAAACTCCCAAAACCATCCAGATTGTAGAGGTATTCAGACTGACTTTCAAAGCTTCACTCCTTAGTTATGCTTACCAAAAGCAAAATCTAATACTGAAACGATGGTTTCGTTGTGGATTCCCGCGAACGCGGGAATCCATTCAACTTTAATGACAATGTTCCCGTAGCGTCACCCCTCTGTGGTAACATTTGGCGGGACAGAGCCACGCCTACTGATCTTTCTGTCTTTATCCGCGGGAATCCGCCGGATCCGCGTCATCCGCGTTCCATCCTTTGCAGTTTTCATCACAGCCCCTCATCGCGTTCCTTCCCGTATCCATTCCGCGGCTCACTCATCCTGAACATCAATACATAAGCTCCTAACCCAAAGACAAAAGACAGCATGAACGTAGCCTGAAACGAGATCAGTTCAGCAATGATACCGCCAGCAAGCGGCACCAATACGGTAGGAGCAAGTAAAACACTCATGAACGCCAAGTAAGAAGGTCTCTTATCCTCAGGAGAGATTTCCAACAGGTAATTCATAAAACCCATGCCTCTGCCTTTCATAGATATTGCTGATAGGGTAAACGCGATGATAAATACCACAACTCTCAGGTCATATGACCCCAGTAAGGGGAAATTATAGGAAGGCAGGTAATAGGATAAAGTGGCAATGATGGGAACAGACAGATACATAAATGTGGATATAAGCAAAAGGAGGCGGTTGCCATACTTGTCACTGATATGGCTCCAGACGAAATTGGACGGCAGCGCGAAACAGGTTGAGATTATTATCAGGACTCCTACAAAAGACTCAGGCATACCGAGCGATTTGATGGCATAGGGTATAAACACCACCGAACCGATCCACCCAACTGAACTCAGAACCCGAATTGCGAATAGCAGCCTGTAATCTCTATCTGTCTTCAGGATGGATGCTCCTTGAGCCAGGTGCTCCCTGAAACTTGCCCTTTTCTTTCTCACTTTCACAATAGGTTCCGGAACAGCAGCGAAGGCAAGAAGAGTAGCAGTCTGAAATACAGCAGCCGTAGCAAAAAGCCAGGCATAGTTAGTCGGGAAATCCGGGCCACTGACACTGAGCATGTGTTTGACGTAAAAACCGGTACCAAACCCTAAGATACCACCCAGAAACCCTCGCGTCCCCATGAATTTACCCCGTCGGGTCGCCGGAATCGTCTTGCCTACAATATCGCTAAAAGCGATCCCGCACACTCCAGAACCAGAGGCATAGCTGAAATACAGAATGGGAAAGAGAAACACAATCAAACCAGTATGCTTTGCTCCCAGCAGGTAAGTGGAAAAAGCCATTAGCGATAAAAAAACGACGCGCGCCATGGCCGCTATAACGTAAAATGGTTTCTTGCGCTCCCTGGCTTCAGCAACGTTAGATACTATTAGCTGAGGCCAAAGTGAACCAATGCGCATCAACGCAAGAGGCAAAGTCGCGAAGGAAGTAGAGTTAGTCAGCTTCAGAAAAAAGGCTGATAGGACCAATCCCGGCTGAAGTACCGACATAACTACCGCAAAGAAAACTCCATTAAGCACCCCCATCCTGAAGGCTTTGTCCTGCATATTAGCTCCTGAAATCCAGTATGGTTATAATGTGGAAAACTCGTATGTTTGAAATCCTTGTCAGGACAGGAATGTCCTGCCTATCGGCGTCTCGATAGTCGGGACTTTCCAGTCCCGACGACAAAACTTGATAATATCATGCTGGAAGTAGCTCCATATCAGCGACAAGCGAACAGTGATCTGAAGCCATTCGCTCATCAACAGCCCATGTATCCATGACTCTCCATCGATCTGCTGGTCGGAACAGGATGAAGTCAATCTGTGTTGGCTTCGATGGAAGCGTTATGTGCACCTGGTTTTCCGTTGCATTCGTCCAGGTTTTGCAGAACGCATCCATTGTCTGACTTTCGGGCTTTGCGTTCAGATCACCCACGAATAGAGCTGGCATTTTGGGGTCAGGAAGAACTGCCTCGACGAACCTGACAGACCTGAGCCGGGATTCCTCATTAAGAGATAAGTGGGTAGCCAGAAACATAAAAGTCATCTTCTCCGTCTTATCAAACAGGATGTCTACATCCGCGGCCAAAACTGCCCGGGGTTCACGAGCGCCCGGGAGTGGATAGTTCCGAACATTCACCACAGGATGACGCGATAATATGGCATTGCCATACTGACCATTCGGCCTGATGATTGCTGGCCCAAATGCTGCATTCAGTCCTGTTAAACTCGCCAGTTCTTCCGCCTGATCGATACCTCCTGTGCGCTCCAACTGATAGTCTACTTCCTGAAGGGATACCAAATCCGGCGAGATTGACTTAATCACTTCAGCAATACGCCTCAGATCGATCCTGTTGTCCATTCCCTCACCGTGATGTATATTGTAGCTCAGGACACGGATGGTTTTGGTGCCACTTTCTTCCTGGGTACTATGCATTACGATCATAACCTCCTAAAATCGCTCTTGTTATTCAGGCCCAAATGGGAACCCGCTTATATCATCTTCTATAGCTTTCAGCAATACTGATATTTCCCGCTTATCATCTGCATCCAATTGCCTGGACGGCGCTCTTTCCGCCATAGAGGTAATCACTCCCCGGCGTTTGAGCATATAGCGCATGAAAGCATGGGTTTCCAGGTTGATCAATGGAAGTGCCCGGGTATGGAGGTCGCGTGCGCTTTCCTCATCTCCAGACCACCAAAGCTCAAATACTTTGGCAAGGACATCCCCTATCTCACACGCAGGCATACATCCATTAGCACCGCGCCTGATCTCGGCAGGTATATGCTTACCGGCGGAACCACCGAATATAGTCTTCAGCTTATGACCAGCCAGTTGTTTCACATCAGCAATATTTGGTGGAGCCGGATTCCTTTCCTCTTTTACATACTCGATACTGGGCACGTCATCAATCAGCTTAGCGATCTGCTCCCCTGTGAGGGGAGAATGGCCGCTGGCGTTCTGAACGATTATAGGGCCGTGGAAAACCTCTGCTATCCTGTGGAACATATCAATGGTCAGTTTCGCGCCTGCCCGGGCTGGGGCCATAACGACCACCGCATCTGCTCCAGCCTTCTGAGCACCTCTGGCGTAAAGTACGCTCTGAGGGGTAGAAATGCCTGAACAGCCGAAAACTACAGGCAATCTGCCATTTGCCACTTCGATTACAGCACCTAGATTCCTTATTCGCTCCGATTCTCCCAGGAAGTAATATTCACCAACCATCACAGGCCATACAATGCCATGCTGACCTGACTCACAGCAGAAGCTGGCAACCCTTTTCAGATCATCCGTATGGATTTCCAGATCATCGGTATAAGGCGTAGGTAATAGCCCAAACAAACCTTTCATGATACCGAATTTAGCCATTTTTGCCCTCCTTATGTAAAACTCGCCATGTTCATCCCAATTCAAATCCTCCCAACCCGAATGTCACTGACCTAACGGGATTAACCGATATACAAGCATACTCCTGTAGGGGCAGGTTCTGTTAGTCAACTCGACGCCTATGATGGGAAAAACGACCTTCTTTTTCCCAAAAAACAACCAAATGGCCAATAGAAACCTGCCCTCCTCAACTGCGGACAGACATTCTATGAGGGCAGGTTTGGTTCTTCCATTGGGTATTCACACTGGCAGAGACAATCATTCTGTCTTGCATAGTCCACTTCGCATTCGCCACAGAACCTGCCCCTACGGAACCATGCCTATACGTTATGTCAGTACCATTCACCCCATCCCGGCGAAAGATCCAATTGCTATATCGAACTGACGCTATATTATAAAGTAGGTATTATAGTCTACATATGGTGCATGTTCAAGGCTGCATCTCATCAAATATTGAAATATATTGTCTACACACCAGATTTTTGCCGTTGAAAACACATCCAGCGCATGATATTATAACGCACCGATCTGGCATATTTGACAGATACTGGATTTTCCCAGAAATATGACAGGAATGAAGGAAAAAGATAGGCCTATCATGGAATGATGAGAAAATCTCCAAAAGATGATCGCCAGCCATCCCGCATCAGGTTCCACGTCCTGTTGATCGGCCTTGTGTTCGTCGCGCTTAACAGCTACTGGGCGCTCATGGGCAGTGAGGTATGGCATTCCACACAGCTTACCATAGCTTCTCTGTTCTTCAACGCGGTATTTACACTGCTGGTACTGGTGTTGATCAACCTGGCCATCCGAAAGTTCATTCCGCGTTTCGCCATGTCACAGGCGGATCTGCTCACTGTGTATACTATGGTAGTCATGCTGACAACCATCAGCGGGCATACCATGATGGGATATCTTCTTCCTGTGATAGCCCATGCTTTCTGGTTCGCAACCCCTGAGAACGAATGGCTTCAGTTGTTTGGAAACCACGTGCCCAACTGGTTGGCTGTCAAAGATGTCAATGTGCTGCGCGGTTTCTATGAAGGGGAGTCCTCGCTTTATTCACCGGGGATCTTAAGAGCATGGTTAAAGCCTGTCCTGGCATGGTCTTCGTTTGTTATTGCGCTGTGGATAACGCTGCTTGCTCTGACTGTGCTTATCCGGAAACAATGGACTGAAAATGAGCGGCTGAGCTATCCCATAGTCCAACTGCCAATCGCTATGACCAGTGACCCGCGCCGGTTCTTCAAAAGCCGATGGATGTGGGTTGGCTTCTCTATCGCCGGCGGCATCTGCCTGATCAATGGGCTTAGCTACATCATTCCGGCTGTTCCCTATATCAACGTCAAGAATCAGACCGTCGCAAATTTTGCCAACAGGCCCTGGAGCGCGATGGGCCCGGTCAGGATCTCTTTCTATCCGTTCATCGTTGGCCTGATGTTCTTTACGCCGCTGGATCTGTCCTTTTCCTGCTGGTTTTTCTATGTTTTTGGGAACATTCAGCGTATTGTGGGAATAGGGATGTTCGGTGCAAAGAGCATTTACCTGTACGAGCAATCCATCGGCGCATGGGTCGCCTTCGGACTGATCCCGTTGTGGATGGGTAGGAAATTCTACATCCGCATAATACGCAAGATCCTGCGAAAAAGCTATCCGCTGGATGATTCCCATGAACCTATAAGCTATCGTACTGCCATGACCATCGTGGTGATCGGATCTCTGTTTCTGTTCGTGTTCCTTCACCAGGCCGGGATGTCCCTGTGGGCAATCGGGATATTCTCTCTCATCTATCTGCCCATGGCTATGGGGATCACGCGCTCGCGGGCTGAGATAGGCCCTCCTGTTCACACACTGATATACGTTGACCCGGGCAGAACTATGGTCACCACATTGGGAACACACCGTCTGGGCACTGCGAATCTCACCATCCTGACTTATCTTTACCCACTCAACCGCTGCTTCCGCGCAAATCCCATGCCCAGCGAATTGGAGGCATTGCGCATCGCAGAGCGAACCCGGATAGGGTATCGCCAGATGCTGGCAGGGATGGTTATCGCGATCATATTCGGTATCTTTGTGACCTTCTGGCTTTATCTCCATGTGATGTACGATCTGGGGGCAACCAGCAAGGCGCGAGGCTGGATTGGCACAATGGGATGGGAGTTCTTTAATCGTCTGAATAATTGGCTGGTATATCCAAAGAACCCGAATGGCGCTGAGACTGGCGGAATCGTCGGCGGATTCATGTTTACCGTGTTCCTCGCGTTTATGAAGACCCGGTTCATCTGGTGGCCCTTTCATCCAGGCGGCTACGTCCTCACAACTGGCGGTGGCCTGGGGCGTTCATGGTTCGCTGTTTTCATCAGTTGGCTTCTCAAGGCAATTATATTGAGAACAGGTGGCGTGCGCCTCTATCGCAAAGCGGTTCCCTTTTTTCTGGGACTCATCCTGGGGGATTATACTCTGGGCTGTATATGGAGTCTGATTGGCATTGCGTTTGAGATCCCAACTTATGGAGTTTGGCATTGAGTTTATAGGGGAGGTGTAGTAACATGGCCAGAGCTTTGACAGATTCTAAGAGGAAAATTGAGGAGAGACTTCGGAAAAAGGTCTACACCGTTCAACTGTATTACGGCAAACTGCCCCATCTCCCTCAGCCTTTAACCCAGAGCGAGATAGCCAAGCGCATTGGAACGTCAACCAGCCAGGTTTCCCTGCTCCTGAAGGAGGCTCAGCAGGAGGGGCTTGTGGAAGTATCCATTCATACGCCGCGATCCTACCTGCTGGAAGGCGAGATTATCCATGCCTATGGACGGTACGGCCTGCGACAGGCGAGGGTTGCTGTGGTGGGTGATCCGGATATGGAGGCGGCGGTTATTGATGCAATTGGCGATTGTGCTGCGCGTTACGTGGGAGAATCCCTTGAGGGCGGCAGCAAAGTTGGCGTCGGAGGTGGAAGGACTATGCGGAGTCTGGTAGACCATATGCGTCCGGGGGAGCTTCCGGAACTGGAAATATATCCTATGGAATCGGTAGGGACTGCTCATGTATCCGCCAATACCATTGCTGCGAATATGGCGGCCACAAGCGAAAAGGTGAATGCGTTTGCTTTACCTGTTCCACCACTCACGTCAGGAACGCTTGATGACGCGCGGATCATACTCGATTATTTCCTGACCCTGGAGCCTATAGCCAAAATCTATGATAGTCTGGAGGAACTTGATGTGGCCATAGTTGGCATGGCTTCCCTTACTGACTCCGATTCAATAGAGCGGGATGCGAGCTATTACGGTGTAGAGTTGGATATTATAGAAAGCATC
>Ga0272441_10015841_pt1 | contig 10507 bp, 9 predicted proteins | sample SSMProp6N_FD_193582 | JGI IMG/M metagenome (GOLD analysis project Ga0272441, IMG submission 193582) | Marine sediment archaeal communities from Little Sippewissett salt marsh, Falmouth, MA, United States - SSM-Prop-6N | ecosystem: Environmental > Aquatic > Marine > Wetlands > Sediment ... | reverse complement strand
TTTATTTTTTATTCTGATATCAATAAGGCAAAAAACAATCTTTAATTTATAGATGTGAATAAAAGGAAATAAATGAAAAAGAAGTTAATAAAGAGTACGAGGATGCCTGTGTACAGAGATACAGGTTTTGAGCTTACGGATGCCGATACTACCAGGCAGGCGTTCCTGTGTGAAAAAGATATCGAGCACAGGCCTGAAAATTTTATCTACTCAAGATATCGTAATCCAACAGTTATTGAAGCGGAAGAATTATTAATGAAGATTGAAGAAAGTGCATGGGCTTTGCTCACTCAGTCGGGCATGTCTGCAATTGATACAGCTTTTTCAGTATTTCAGAAAGCAGGTGATGCCCGACCCTGGCTTTTCTTCTCTGAGATATATGGAGGGACAATTTCATATATTGACTCTGTCCTGAAAGAAAAGAGAGGAATAAATATTCACAGGTTTTATCCTGATGGAATGAGTTACGGCCTAGATAAACTCGAAGAGAAGATGAAGGATCTCAGACCTTCAATTGTATTTCTTGAGACAGTATCAAATCCAATGCTAATAGTAGCACCTGTCAGAGAAATAGTTGATATTGTACACAGGTATGAGGCCACGGCAATAATTGATAACACCTTTGCTACACCGTATCTCCTTAAGCCACTTAAGTTTGAAGCAGATATTGTTATTCACTCGGTCACCAAATATCTTGCCGGGCATGGTAACATTACGGCAGGAGCTCTTTGTGGCAATGATGAACAGATAATGAAGAAAGCTATAGAGTATCGAAAATATGTGGGTCATATGATCAGCCCTGATGATGCCTATCGCCTTAATACACAAATGCAATCATTTTCTCTCCGTTTCCGGAGACAATGTGATAATGCTGAAGCTGTTGCTACTGAATTAGCTGAATCAGAAATAATTGAAAAAGTTTTTTATCCTGGGCTTGAAAGTCATTATACACACAGCATAGCTAAAGATATATTCGATGAAAAAGGTTTTGGTGCAATAGTTACCTTCAGCTTTGCAGGTAAGAAAGATAATCAAAAACGCCAGCGCAGGGATGAATTTATCAGGTCGCTGTCCGATCAGATAAAACTAGTGCCCAGCCTGGGTGATTCAAATACAATACTGATACCAGTTGAATCAATCTGGGGTGACAGGTATCCTGATCCAGGAATGATACGGTTGTCACTTGGTATTGAAGACACAGATGAAATTCTCGGCAGAATAAAAGCATCCCTGGATCGTATGCCCTGAATTATTCTATTTTTATCATATTTTCAGGTTTCCATTTATCCTTAGGGCTTTCTTCTCCCGCAGGATATCCGACAGGTATAATATTTAAAGGAATGTGGTTATCAGGCAGTTCTATGAATTTCCGTATTGTGCTTATTCTCCCATCATAAGGAAAAACAGCTGTCCAGCATGCGCCCAGGCCCATTGACTCGGCAGCCAACAGGATATTTTCAGAGGCAGCAGAACAATCCATTACCCAGTAGTTCCTGTACGTAGTGGTATCTGCTTTGCTTATATCTCCGCATACCATTATAGCTGAATTTACTGATCCCAGCATTTGGGCTGTTGGCAATTCATCACCCAACTGTTCCAAAAGCTGTTTATCGGTAATAACATAGAAAATCCAGGGCTGCAGGTTTTTTCCACTAGGTGCCGCCATACCTGCTCTAACAAGCTTTTCGAGATCTTCTTCACCTACCTTCATGTCATTGAATGATCTCACACTTTTACGTGAGTGAATTACATCTGATACTGCTTTTGTTCTAATATTCTCGTCCATAAGCTTTTCTTTATCATTTTTTTTACAACTATATGCAAGTGTCAGCAATAAGATAAATATTACAGCTGCTATGAATTTCATCCATATGGTGTTGTATTTCCTGTATTTATAATATTTCATTTTCATGAGAATAGATATTAAGGCCATTCATAGAAATTATATAGATAACTTACTGATCATATTTCAGGACCAAAGAAAACAGCATTCATAAGCAATTTATTTGTGCCATACCAGCATCCCCTGAAAACAGGATCATCGATAAAAAAACTTATACTCCCTCTTCCCTGTGAGAGGGATAAGAGACTAACGCTTCCTTTCATCTTCTGCAGGTTTTCATCTGTGCAAAAACCACTTATCAGAGGGTCTTCAGTATATACTACAACATTAGATGTGGGGCTTTGATCCTTATCTACAAAAAGTGTATGGTTCCTGTAAACTGTAATTATTCGGCTGTGATATCCAAATCCCAGGGGATGACTGGTATCAAGATCCGCCTCACAGAATATTCCGCCAATAGAATGTTTTCCTGATTCAGCCCTGACCTTATCGTAATCAATTCGTTCATTAACAGGCCCCGGTCTTTGACTATCATATTTTATCGTAGCGATCTTTGAGTTCTCAAGGAACCTGAATGCATTGCCTACAGCTATAATGTTGCCTCCATTTCCAAGCCATTCCTTTATATTGTTGATTTCACCCTCAGATAGCTCATCATAACTTCCCGAAGGAAGAATTAGAGTGTTATAATCGTTAAGGTTAATTCTGTTAATACGGCTAATGTCGGTTTTTGTAACAGGCAAAGATAACTTGGTGTCGAAAAAATGCCACAGGGCTCCGGCATTGGTGCTGCTTATACCATTGCCTGTTAGCATCAGCACTTCGGGCTTATTGATTGCCCTGAAGCTTCCATTACCTAACCATGGGCCCTCATGCGTGACTGAACCGGTTATTGCTTCTATGCTTGTTTCAGCTATTTCTGATGAATTGCTAACAATAGTGTAAACATCCTGCGGGTTTATATCCTGGTATTGAACGGGAATAAAAACTGATCCTCTGCTATATTCTTTTATTCCTTTGGAAGTTCCTATGCTGAACTCATCCCATGCTGCCCTTGCTTTAAGACCTTTGTTTTGAATATAAAACAGTGCTTTGGCTGCATTATAATCAGACCAATCAAATACATAACCATACTCACTATACTCTGGTTTTTCATAATCTGATTGATATAAATCACCGGGGTTTTCTCCGTAAGGAAGTTTTTCCAGGGTCGCAAATGGTATACCATAACTATAAACCATAGCCCATGCAGTCGCATCATAAAACAGACTATCATTAAAGCTAAGGTTCGTTTCGAACATAGTCCTAACCATTTTGTACTGCTTCTGGTTAGTTGGTACAAACCAGGATTTACCTGCTGGAAATTTATAACCATTTTTCTCGATGTCGTTGTTGTTAACCCATACTTCTATCTTATGCATGAGTAGAAGCTCAAGAAAATACTTTGTCCTGTTCTTATCATGAATATCACCAAAGACATATGCTTTTACGGGGTCCTTTTTTGCTTCTTTAATTGCATCATTATAAAATCTCCTCATATAATCATTTAGAAGAGCCTGGTTATTGATTGCTGTACGTACTGTTGTAAATGCAGCAAAGAGCTGGTTTCTTATCCCAAGGCTATATGCAAGGTCATAACCCAGATCTGTCTCCTGTACAAGACCCCTTGAAGATGCCTGTTCAAAAAGCAGGGCCAGGCCTCCGTGCACATCACCATATGAACTTCCATACCCGGGATATAAATTATCAAATGATCTTCCTGAATCGTAATAATGATTTATACCATTAAGTGCTTTTGAATATTCACGGGCAAAAAGGTTATTCAGTTTAACATAGTTTTCCTGAGTGATGATCGGATTCTCAGAGCCTTTTTTTGTTGGTTCAAAAAAGAATGTGTTGTTAGTGCCCATCTCGTGGTGATCGGTAATGACATTGGGCAGCCAGTTATGATACCTACTAACCCTGTTCCTGCTTTCTGCCTGTGACAGGGGCAGCCAATCGCGATTAAGGTCGAAAAAGTAATGATTTGTTCTTCCTCCAGGCCAGGCTTCGCTATGTTCACGGTCATTAGGATCGGTAACGGCAGGATAGCCCCTGTTCATATTTACCCATGAAACAAAGCGGTCACGACCGTCAGGATTCAATACCGGTTCAATGAAAATAACGGAATTGCTAAGTATGTGATTGATTTCTTCACTCTCTGCTGCTGAAAGAAAATATGCAGAGAGCATTGATGCTTCTCCTCCACTGGCCTCATTACCATGAACATTAAAGCCGAGCTGAATAATAACCGGTATACTATCCTGACCGGTTATTACTGACCCTGAGCCCGATGCAAGTTCCAGATGTTTCAACCTGATTTCTTCAAGCCTGGTATAATTTGCTGGAGAAGTAATAGTGAGTATTACCTGTGGCCTCAGTTCTACAGAGTATCCTATTAGTTCAAATTGTACCCTGTCACTTTTTTCAGAGAGCGTTTTCATGTAGTCAACAATAATATCATACCGTGTATGATGCGCTCCTACATCATAACCCAAATACTCCCACGGGGTAGGTATATCAGTATTAAAACTATTATAATCAGGGAAATAATAATCAGCCTGTGCTCTTGAAAGAAAGCTGGCTGATAACAGGATAAGTAAAATATAAACTTTTCTCATTATTCTAATATTTAATGGAATGTTGGAATGTTGGATTATTGCCTGCCTGCCGTTTGGCAGGGAATAATGGATTATTATATAAAAACTCTTAAATCTTTAATCTTAAATCTCATATCATATATCTTAAATCATCATAGTCCGTCAGCGCCAGTCAATAGCTTCCTGTTCTGTAAAAATAAGGAATTCATTGCATTGACTGAAGTGATTATTCCCAAAGAAGCCACGGTTTGCCGAAAGTGGGGAGGGATGGACCGATTCAAGTACCAGGTGCCTTTCCCTGTTGATGTGAGCCCCTTTCTTCTGTGCATATGATCCCCAGAGGAAAAATACTATGTTTTCTTTTTCTTCAGCAATAATCCTGATTACCTCATCGGTAAATATCTCCCATCCCTTATTCTGATGTGATCCGGGAGAATGTTCTCGTACAGTAAGTGTTGCATTAAGTAGAAGAACACCCTGCCTTGCCCACCTTTCAAGATTTCCGGATTTATAACACTGCACATTCAGATCATTTTTTATTTCCAGGAATATGTTTACCAGACTCGGAGGGAGAGTTACACCATCTTTTACTGAGAAGCATAATCCATGAGCCTGTCCGGGTCCATGATACGGATCCTGTCCTATAATAACTGCCTTTATCTTATTATAAGGGCATTTTTCAAAAGCATTAAAGATTAGCGGACCTGGAGGATAAACAGTATGTTTAACATATTCATCTTTTACAAATTCTGTTAAACTGACGAAATAATCCTTATCAAACTCAGGATTAAGTATTTTCTTCCAGCTTTTTTCAATACGTACTTCCATCTGGTAATGTATCGGATTAATTATATCAAATATACCATAATAGTATCTGTACAAACAAAACCTGGCTCAAAATATTTATCGAATCCGAAATAATGCTTGTTTTTTTTTTACATATATTGCAAATGAACCAACCTAATACTATTTTAGCAGCATAGTGCAGATTAAACTCGGGGACGATTATAGTGAAAACATCTGACAGTCTTCTTTTCTTCACGGGAGATATTGATTTTAAGTATCTTGAGTCACATATTGGGATTTATGGTTTCGATGTTTTATTCTCCAGTGATGAACAAGAATTTACAAGACTTTGCCTCCAGAATAAGTATGACCTGATAGTCTATAACGGTTATGAATCTGACGAAATTGATGAAAAAATATTAGAGAGCCTTACAGGGAAGAAGAATTTATACACCCCAATAGTGATTATTGCCGGCAAATCTGATGAGGAAATGATGAACCTTGTTCTCAGACATCAGTTTGATCTGATAGTATTTCCTTTTACACCACCGGAGTTAATTACGAGGTTCCAGCTCTCAGTAAGACGCAAGAATACAGAAATGTCGATACATAATAACCTGGTTGACTATAATGTCCTTTTTCAAAATTTCCCTTCCGGTATTCTTCAGACAGATGTGAACGGGAAGTTCATCAGGTTCAACAAGGAGTTGAAAAATATACTAGGAATGAATGAAATCGATTTTACTGAAATTAATTTCTTCCAGTTATGTCACCCCGATGACTACCTTATTGAAAGACAATGTCTTGACAGATTACAGCGCAAGGTATCGGATATCGTTTCATTTGAAGTGCGTCTGATAAATAATAACGGTAATACCATAGTGAGTAAAATCAGGGCCAGCAGCGTTTGGATAGACCAGGACACTCTCGGGTCATTTATTTTTTCTATTGAAAAAATAGGTTGAATACCCTGTTATATTCACTTTATAATACTGTTCAATGCATTTACCAGCTTCTGCCTTATTGTAGCGGTTATTCTGTTCAATTCAGGATTATTGATCATTTTCATCGATTCAAGTGGATTAACTGCAGCAACCTCAACATATCCGTTATCCAATTGCTGTATAATAACATTACATGGAAGCAATGTTCCTATCTTATCTTCTGATTGTAATGCCTGATGTGAAAAAGAAGGATTACATGCACCCAGGATTACATATTCCCTGAAATCAATATCCAGCTTCTTTTTAAAAGTATCCTTTATATTAATTTCAGTGATTATGCCGAATCCTTCCTTTGAAAGTGCTTCTATGACCTTTTCTTTTGTTCCTTCAAATGCATCCTTGACCTGGATATCATAATAATAGTTCATATTGGAGTATTTTAAGAGCAGTGATTAATTCATCAATTCCTAATTCTTATTAACAGTAAATATTATAAAATGTTTTATTTTTACCACATTCAAACGATACCCGATGAAGACAAAAATATCTTAATCATTAAGCATTGCCAATCATTTTATTCCACCAATTTCTTAATGGGTATCCTTTCCTATGATATTCTTAAACAACTGCATAAAGTCAAACACAAGAAGAAAGATTCATAATTTTTTCAAAGATATTCTGGAATCTGTCTCAGGTACTGAACAGGATTTTACGGAAGGCAGGCTCAGCAGGGCTATCTTTCTTTTGTCCGTGCCAATGGTTCTTGAGATGGTTATGGAATCAATCTTTGCATTAGTGGATATTTATTTTGTTTCGAAGCTGGGTTCTGATTCAGTGGCAACTGTAGGGCTGACAGAGTCAGTTATCACTATTGTCTACGCTATTGCTTCCGGATTGAGCATGGCTACTACCTCTATAGTAGCCAGACGGATAGGGGAAAAAGACCGCGATAAAGCAGGCAGGGCAGCTTTTCAATCTATAATAACAGGAGTTTTTGCTTCTCTCATAATCAGTATTCCGGGAATCATATATTCTTCGGAAATATTGAGACTTATGGGTGCGAACGATAATATTGTAAAGGAGTTGTCCTCTTATACCAGCATAATGATGTATGGAAATATTGTTATTATGCTTCTCTTTATTATGAATGCCGTGCTCAGAAGTTCAGGCGATGCTGCTATATCTATGCGCGTTCTGTGGCTGGGTAATATTATAAATATTATTCTTGATCCGTGTCTTATTTTTGGATGGGGACCTTTCCCTGAACTGGGAATTGCCGGTGCGGCTATTGCTACAACAACAGGAAGGGGTATTGCCGTTTTATACCAGCTTTATCTGTTATTCTTTGGCAAAAGGCGAGTAAAGATACTCAGGGAGCATATGCGTATTAATTTCACGCTGATAGGCCATATACTTAAAATTTCATTTGGCGGAATAGGACAGAACCTTATTGCCACATCAAGCTGGATAGGACTTATGAGGATAGTGTCTATGTTTGGAAGTTCAGCAATTGCAGGCTATACCATAGCAATGAGAATAATAATTTTTGCATTGCTGCCTTCATGGGGTATCAGTAATGCTGCTGCCACCCTGGTAGGACAGAATCTTGGTGCAAAAAAACCTGAACGTGCTGAAAGAGCAGTATGGTTAACAGCTGTAGCAAACATGATATTATTGGGATCATTTGGATTGGTAATGGTATTATTTCCTGCAACCTTTATTGGCTTATTTATAAATGATTCTGATGTGGTAGCATCTGGTATATATGGCCTCAGGATAATCAGTATAGGATTTGTGGCCTATGCACTTGGAATGGTACTGGTTAATGCATTTAATGGCTCAGGCGACACAATAACACCTACAAGAATAAATATCGTTGCCTTTTGGATAATTGAAATACCAATTGCCTATTTACTTGCAGTGAAGTCAGGTCTTGACGAAAATGGTGTTTTTGTAGCTATCGTGATAGCGGAAAGCCTGATGACAATCATGAGCCTGTATTTTTTCAGAAAGGGTAAATGGAAACTTAATAAAGTATAAAGGAAACAGGCTTTGGCCGGAAACAGTAAATATCAGTCAAGCTTATTAAAATCTTCTTCCTCTATTTTACTAACCCATACACTCATTTCCCTGTTGTTCATCTCCATCCATGCGGCATATATTATTCCGTTATATGCATCAATATCAATATAGTCACCGAAGAAAATATCGCTTTCAGGTATAAATGGGTTTTTGCTGATTTTATAGTTTTCAAATGTTTCTGCACCATCATCTGATCGGGCGATCCATACTTCTGTTTCATCACCAATGGTCTCACTCCGATCATAATATGCTATGTATAATATCCCTGAAATAGGGTCCACGACAATATTGGGAAAAAACTGGTGAGCGTTATTACCTTCTGAATTAACCATTTTCCTGGGTGTCCAGGTGTTGCCTCCATCCTCCGATTTCATTATGAAGATATCTGTATTATCAATACCGTTTCGCTGATCTGACCACATTACATATATGTTGCCGCTAAATTCAGAATCACTGTTATCGCATACGGTGAACGGCATACCGTTACACCTGTAGATGCCCGGAATATCAATAGCCCAACCCCCCGGCATATCGCTTATGATCTTGTCCTGGCCGAAAGTCTGCCCACCATCAGTTGATTTGTCAAAATATATTCCATCTGGTCCTGACCATGCAATATAAATATCTCCGTTATTACCCACACATGGAACAGCTCCTTCCACAGTATTATCACCATCAATACAGTCACCTTCAGTATCGCTTATAACTATGGGGTTAGACCATGATTCAGACTGGTCCTGTGAATAGGAGAATCTTATCCTTGTCCTGTCAGCAGGATCTGCGCTCCCATATTCATCAAATTCAGTCCAGCTTAAGTACAGATTACCTGAATATGCAGAATTACTCCCGTCAAAACATATCCACTCCTTGTCCTGCACTTTTGTTCCATTGAGGCCAATTCCCCTTCCGTCATCCCAGGTCTGACCTCCTGTCAGTGATTTTTGAACCACAATGCGATCAACCCATGCATCGCCTTCAGGATTGGAGAGATGACAATAATAAGCTATACCTAAATCATCGAACATGACTACAGGATCTCCCCATACACCATGCTGTGTGGATACAATATTTTTTTCAGTCCAGGTACTGCCACCAGTGAAGGAATAATAATGCCAGTCAAGATTTGAACCTATAATAACATTTTCAGTGTTAATGGGATTTACAGCAACAGTGATTTCATTCGGCCGGTCATTATCAAAGCTGCTGACCCTGTAAATCGGAAGTTCAAACTTTTTCTCCGGTGGTTTCTTCTCACAGGAATCGAGAATAAGAATGAGCCCCATAATAATGAATATAAGCTTTTTCATGGTATCTGATTTAACATATCAAAACTAGGCAAAAAAAATTGATTACGAAGAGGACAAGGATTAAAAGAATGACAGAGCTCCAACTTTAATGAACTACAATTACCGGCTTATTGTATGTGAGCTCATAAAATAATTTGTTAACTTTATTTGATTGATTGCAGAGGGAATTTAATCTAATCTCTTAATACTACATGGAAGATCTGAAACAGGAAGTATTATCCTGTACTAAATGCGATTTACATAAGACCAGGCATAATGTCATCTTCGGAGAGGGTAATACTAATGCCAGAATACTCATTATAGGGGAGGCTCCCGGCCATGACGAAGATATGATAGGCCGACCCTTTGTGGGTAAATCGGGCCAGCTCCTTGACAAGATCCTTGCAGCCTGCGGATTCACACGTGAGAAACACGTATATATAAGTAATATTGTAAAATGCCGCCCTCCGGGAAACCGTGTTCCTTCAGACCAGGAAGCTAAGACCTGCATACCGTATTTAATGAAACAAATAGAGCTGATTGATCCCCTTATACTTTTACCACTCGGTGCTTCAGCCTTGCGTGTTTTCTTCGGGAAGGAGTACAGGATAACACAGGTGCGCGGTAACTGGCTAAACTGGTATAATAAGCTGGTTATGCCCGTTTATCATCCTGCAGCCCTTCTCAGAAATCCTAACCTTAAAAGAGATACCTGGGAAGACTATAAGAAGATAGTGTTCAAATATAGGGAGCTGGTTGACCCACAGCATCATTCGGATCACGTATGATTAGCAGGGAGCAGGGGGCAGGGAGCAGGGGGCAGGGAGAGATATGAAGAATAACGAATAAAATCCCGGTTCAACAATTCAACCTCTCAACCTCTATACATCAATATCATTCCTCGTACCTGAAATACCTGTTGCATGA
>Ga0272441_10015840_pt1 | contig 10508 bp, 8 predicted proteins | sample SSMProp6N_FD_193582 | JGI IMG/M metagenome (GOLD analysis project Ga0272441, IMG submission 193582) | Marine sediment archaeal communities from Little Sippewissett salt marsh, Falmouth, MA, United States - SSM-Prop-6N | ecosystem: Environmental > Aquatic > Marine > Wetlands > Sediment ... | reverse complement strand
TTACATGGAGACCATGTTTTCGGGTTGTTTGGATTAATTTCATCATTTAATTTAATTGGAAGAAAATCTGATTTACATATTTATGCAAATAAAGAAATTGAATCAATTCTCGGTAATCATTTTAAACACTTTGATAAAAACAGGGAATATAAAATTATTTATCATCATTTAATATATGGCAAAACAGAACAGTTATATGAAGATAAAAACCTTATTATAAGCTCATTCCCTTTGAATCACAGAATTCCTGCACATGGATTTTTGTTTAATGAGAAAAAAAGACCAAATCATATAAGAAAAGAGATGATAGAAAAATATCAAGTTCCAATAAGGTGTATAAATGATATAAAATTTGGTGCTGATTTTACAACAGAAAAAGGGGAGATAATTAAAAACAATATATTAACTTTTCCATCCTATAAATCAAGGTCTTTCGCATTTTGCTCTGATACAAAATATGATGAATTAAATGTTAAATATATTAAAGAATACGATTTATTATGGCATGAAGCTACTTTTTTAAGTGATCTTAAACATAGAGCCGAAGAAACTTTTCATTCCACAGCCGAAGATGCTGCAAAAATTGCGGAATTAGCGAATGTTAAATATCTTATTCTAAGTCATTTTTCTTCCAGATATAAAGAATATGGTATAATAAAAAGTGAGGCAGAAAAGTTTTTTAAAAATATATATATTGCTGAAGATGGAAAAGAATTTAACGTAAATACTGATGGAACGCTTACTATAAAGACTATATCCAATAATTGAAAGGATAATATTTATTATATTTGTTTGTTGTATTAGAGTTAATAAAAGATAATGCAGGAGAAAATACTTATTTTAGATTTTGGTTCACAGTACACCCAATTAATTGCCAGGCGTGTTAGAGAGCTTAATGTATACTGTGAAATATTTCCCTTTAATAAAATTCCGCCTATAAATGGTGAAATTAAAGGAGTAATTTTATCAGGTAGCCCCTCATCTGTGCGTGATAAAAATCCATTAATACCTAAGCTAAATAATATAAAATCGAAAATTCCTATTCTGGGTATTTGCTATGGAGCGCAGTATCTAACACATTTTTTTGGTGGTGAGGTTTTACCATCTAAACACAGAGAATACGGCAGAGCAAACTTAACTTATATCGATAAATCAAATAAATTATTTAAAAATATAACAATAAATACTCAGGTATGGATGTCGCATGGTGATACAATAGCCAAATTACCAGATAATTATGAGAGAATAGCAGCAACAGAAGATGTAAAATATGGGGCTTTTAAAATCAGAAACGAAGAAACATACGGTATACAGTTTCACCCCGAAGTATATCATACTACTGAGGGGTTGAATTTACTTAAAAATTATGTTGTTGATATATGCGGATGTAAACAGAATTGGACTCCTGCCTCCTTTATTGAATCTAAAATACAAGAATTGCAATCATTACTAGGTAATGACAAAGTAGTACTTGGGCTATCAGGGGGAGTTGATTCATCGGTTACTGCAATACTACTAAATAAAGCCATTGGCAAAAATCTTACAAGTATTTTTGTTGATAATGGGCTGCTTAGAAAAAACGAATTTGAAAAAGTATTAAAAAAATATAAAGATATTGGGCTTAATGTTATTGGTGTAAACGCCAAAGGTAAATTCCTGAATGATTTAAAAGGTATAACCGAACCCGAAAAAAAACGTAAAAGTATTGGACACAATTTTATTGAAGTTTTTGAAGCACAAGCAAAAAAACTTAAAAGTATAAAATGGTTGGCACAAGGAACTATATATCCTGATATGATTGAATCAGTATCTGTTAATGGGCCTTCAGCCACTATTAAATCGCATCATAATGTTGGCGGTTTACCAGATAAGATGAACTTAAAAGTGGTTGAGCCATTAAATCTATTGTTTAAAGATGAGGTTAGAAAAGTTGGAAAAGCCCTGGAAATTCCTGATTTAATATTGGATCGCCATCCGTTTCCGGGACCTGGACTAGCAATTAGAATTCTCGGAGAAGTTACTAAAGAAAAAGTGAAATTATTACAAGAGGTTGATGATATTTACATAAACGGTTTGAAAAAATTTGATTTATATAATAAAGTTTGGCAGGCCGGTTCAATTCTTTTACCGGTTCAGTCAGTTGGTGTAATGGGTGATGAACGCACCTATGAAAATGTTGTTGCATTAAGGGCAGTTACATCAACAGATGGCATGACTGCTGATTGGTCTCATCTCCCTTACGAGTTTTTAAGTAAAATTTCGAATGAAATTATAAATAAAATAAAAGGAATAAACAGGGTAGTATATGATATTAGTTCTAAACCGCCTGCTACAATAGAATGGGAGTAAAATGAAAAAACCAGTAAAAATTATTATTCAGCTATTTATTATCTGTTTTTTTATTTTATTAAAAATAAATTCACAAGAAATAAATCCTGCTATAAAGCAAGAATTTAATGAATACATAACTCAGGCTGAGAAATATGCAAAAACTGGAGATTTAAATGAAGCTACCAGGTTTTATAATAAAGCAGGGTATTTACTTTGGACAAATGATGCATATAAATTGGCTGCCGATTATTATTTAAAAGCACTGGAATACAGTGAGCAATTAGGAAATACAAATGCAATAAAGCTAATTTGTTCTAATTTGGGTTTAATTTATACCGATTTAGAAGATTATAGAAGCTCTCTTATATATTTTTATAAAGGTCTTGAAATAAAGCGTAAAGAAGGTTTAAACCTTGATATAGCTTCCGATTTATTAAATATAGCTAATGTTTTAAAAAGTTTAAATAAAATTGAAGAAGCAAATGAAAAATTGTTAGAATCTGTTGAAATATCTCAGGAGCTTAATGAGATAAGGTTAATGAAGCGTGCATATGGTATGCTGGCTGAAAATCATGAGCTTCTTGGTAATTCAGAAAAATCGTTTGAATATTTTAATCTTTTTTCATCACTGGATAAGTTAATTAAGGATCAACAAATTAAGGAAAGCGAAAAAAAGACAAAAGAAGAAATTCAGAAAATGGAGGGGATTACTCGAAAAGCAATTAGTGATAAAGAAGCCACAGAAGAAGTATTAAAAACTACAGAAGACTCTTTAAAAATAGTAGAGAAAATTAGTAGAGAGCAGCAATTAAAAAATGATTTATTAACTAAGCAAATACAGCTTAATGACTTAATAATGAAGGAAAAAGATGCCAGGTTAAAGAATATTGCATTAACAAGAATAATATTTATTAGTATTTCTATTTTACTTTTAGCAATTGCCTTTATTCTTTATAGGGGATATTTACAAAAAAAGAAATCAAATACATTATTATCGGAACAAAATGCTAAAATAACAAAACAAAGTGCAGAAATAAACAAGCAAAATATTAATATAAAAAATAGTATAAATTATGCATGGCGCATTCAAAATGCTTTATTACCACCTATTAATATGCTTTCGAATTATATCGAAAATTCAATGATATATTTTAGGCCAAGAGATGTTGTTAGTGGTGATTTTTATTGGTTCTCCGACACAAAATTAAAATCAGTATTATCCAAGTCAAAAACAAAGTTTTACGAAAAAAGAATGAATAATACTGCGGCTGAAGAATTTATCATAGCTGCTGCTGACTGTACAGGCCATGGAGTACCAGGAGCATTAATGTCGATGATAGGTTATAACCTGCTTCATGAAATAATCAGCCATAATATTAATCGTCCCAACGAAATATTAGAATATTTAAATAAGGGAATTATTGCCGAACTAAAACAGGATGATAAGTCGGAAGTGCAGGATGGAATGGACATTGCATTATGTAATGTGAATAAAAAAGATAAAAAGATTGAATTTTCGGGGGCAAAAAATCCTATTGTATATATAAAAAATAATAAGTTTTATCGAATAAAAGGAGATAATCATTCAATTGGTGGGCAAATATTTAATGAAGACAAACGTGAATTCACAAATCATATAATTGAAATTGATAGTCCAACAACTATATATCTTTTTTCTGATGGTTATATTGATCAATTAGGCGGTCCCGAAAACAGAAAGTTTTACTTTTCCAGGTTTAAAAAATTATTAATGGATATTTATCAACTTCCTTTTAATCAGCAATCTGATATTCTTGATAATACAATACTTGAATGGAGAAAGGATAAATTTTCGCAATTGGATGACATATTAATTATTGGATTTAAAATAGAATAAAAAGTAAACATTTTTAATTTATTTTAAAAAAAGTAAAATTTAATATTGCTTAATATTATTTATTTGAATATTTTTATTGATTTTTGATTTGTATTTATTAGATTTAAGTGTAATTTATTAAAAATTTTATTATGCAAGCCTTAATAATTGAGGCAAGAGAAGATTCACCAGGTATTAAATTAGACAAAGAGAATAACCTTTTTGAAATTTCGGGTAATTCTTATGCTGATGACCCGGTTCCGTATTATATACCAATCTTTGATTGGCTTGATGAATATAAAAAAGATCCTAACGAGATAACTTCTTTCGAGTTTAAATTAAATTATATAAACACTGCATCTTCAAAGCAAATTGCCAATATTCTCTCAATACTACAAGAAGTTATGGATAAAACCACATTAAAAGTTAAGTGGTATTATCATAAAGATGATGAAGATATGTACGATGAAGGGCTTGCTTTAAACAATAATTTGAAAATTGATTTCGAATTTATTGAAACCGATTAAGTTTTTTTACGAATAAAGGATTAACTTACTTAATTTAACAGGTATGAATCGTATATTTAATTGTTTCTTGGCAATAATGGTATTTTCAGGAGTATATGCCCAACAGCCTTTAAATCATAATAAAAAGGCTTATATGTCACCTGAGGGTAAATTATTTATAAATAAAGAATTAGGCGTTTATTTGTGGCTTTCAACATCTCCTGATGAAAATTCTCAAAAAATTAAATTAAAAAGTGAGATATCAAAACAATATACAAATCCTTTATATTTTGATACCGAAGGGAGAAATACAATAAGAACTCCATCTGCAGTTGATACAAGCACAAGGAAAGTTGTATATCCTTTGCAGGATATTATTTTTGAAGTATATAATGATGGAAAACCACCATATACAACATTAAAATACGGAGATATTTTTATTCATAATAAAGAAGGCAAACTATATGCAAAACCCAATATTGAAATAGAGGTAACTTCAAAAGATGCTATGTCAGGTGTTGAAAATATTTATATTTCAATTAATAAAGATTCATATGTAAAATATACTGAAAAAATAAAGCTCTCCGAAGAAAAAGAATATTTTATTCAATATTATGCAGTAGATAGGGTAGGAAATGTTGAACCAGTTAAATCACTTACTTTTGTTATTGATGGCACACCTCCAAAGTCAAAACTCGAATTTATTGGAGATAATCATGAAAATGTTTTTTCACCCAGATCGCAAATTAAGATTGTTTCATCGGACAAGAATGATGTTTTTGCTACTTATTTTCAAATTGATGATAGTGAAATTATGTTATATAAATCGCCGCTTAAAATGTATGTGCTCAATCAGGGTGAACATACTTTACGATACTATTCGGTTGATAAAATAAAAAATGAAGAACCAGCAATTACATATAATTTGTATGTTGATAAAACACCACCAACAATAGTTGAAGAGCTATTGGGTAATAGTTTTATCTCAAATGGTATTGAATATTCATCTGGCCGCACAAAATTTAAAATTACTACATTTGATAATAAAGCAGGAGTAAAAGAGGTATATTATTCAATAAATAGTGGTGAATATATAAAATATGAAAAACCATTTTATTTAGATAATACTGGCGGGGATTTAAATATAAAAACCTATGCGCTTGATAACGTAAACAATAAAAGTATTGATAATAGCCAGTCTAATACCAAAATTGATATTCCCTATATTGACCTTTCAGGACCAAAACTGGACTATAATTTCATTGGGCCAATGTTTGTATCAAGAGATACTATATTTATTAGTAAAAATTCTAAGATTAATTTACTGGGAAAAGATCCTGAATCGGGCGTTAGTAAAATTGAGTATAAAATTGACAATGGGCCTATGCAGGAATACACAGAGCCTTTTTATATTGAAGAGCCCGGTATTCATAAAATATATTTTAATGGTACTGATAATGTTAATAATAAAAATCAAGGCGAGCTGGCTGTAATTATAGACAATACAGGCCCTGAAATTTACACCCATTTTAGCATTGTATCTATTAATAAAAAAAACGTTAATGGAATAACTGTAGATGTATACCCTGGTCATGTTGCATTATTTCTTTCTTCAACTGATAACTATGTGGGTTTTGAAAAGATTTTATATTCTTTAAATGGAGGGCCTGAAAAACTTTATACAGGTGCAATAAAAGGTTTTTCAAAAGGCAGTAATAATTCTCTTAATATTAAAGCATTAGATAAACTTGGAAATTCAACTACAAAAGAAATTCAATTTGCTACATCTTTTTAATATTAATAACATTTTGGCCCAACTATTGTTATACTAAAAAGGATTTTTACTTTTGTAGATATATTATATTCTCATAATTTGCACTAAATCATAAAAAAAAAATGTATAGGTTTTTATATTTAATATTATTATTAGGATTATCATTAATTAATTATTCACAATCTTTAAATAGCCAAATATTTAAATTAAGCAAAGTATTAGGTTATATTGATATTTTTTATGTTGATACAGTTAATACAGAAAAGTTAGTTGAGGTAGCTATTGATGGAATGGTAAAAGAATTAGATCCACATAGTTCATACCTTAAAAAAGATGAAGTAAAAGAAATGAATGAACCCTTACAAGGTGGATTTGAAGGGATTGGAATTCAATTTAACGTAATTTATGATACCATATATGTTATTAATCCTATTTCTGGTGGCCCATCAGAAAAAGTTGGTATAATGGCTGGCGACAGGATAATTAAAATTGAAGATGAGAATGTAGCTGGTATTGGTATTACTACAAAACAAGTTCGAGATAACCTTATGGGCCCAAAAGGCACAAAAGTTAAGGTTGGAATAAAGAGAAGAAATGTTAATAAAATTTTGGATTTTACCATAACAAGGGATAAAATTCCAATTTATAGCATGGATGCATCATACATGATTAATGATAGTATTGGTTATGTTAAATTAAATCAATTCTCTCTTACAACTATTGACGAATTTTATGAAGCCCTTAATAAATTTAAAAAATCCAATTTTAAACATTTAGTTCTTGATTTAAGAAATAATGGAGGTGGCTATCTGCAGGTAGCATTTCAACTGGCAGATGAGTTTTTAGAAAAAGATAAGATTATAGTGTATACAAAAGGATTAAACAGTCCGCGACGCGAATATATTTCAACAACAGATGGGAGGTTTGAAGAAGGAAGATTAGTTATTTTACTTAATGAGGGATCAGCATCTGCAAGTGAAATTGTATCAGGTGCAGTGCAGGATTGGGATAGAGGTATAATAATTGGACGTAGATCATTTGGCAAGGGTCTGGTTCAAAAACCATTTAATTTACCCGATGGATCAATGCTAAAGTTAACAGTTGCAAAATATTATACTCCAACTGGCCGGTTAATTCAAAAACCATATGAAAATGGCGAAAAACAAGAATATGCTAAGGATATTATTAATAGATACAATAATGGTGAGTTGGTAAATGAAGATAGTATTCATTTTCCTGATTCATTAAAATATACCACTCTCGTAAATCAAAGAATTGTATATGGAGGAGGTGGGATTATGCCTGATTATTTTATACCACTCGATACAACATCTTCATCTGAATATTATCGAAAAATCATAAGACAAGGCATTTTTAATAGATATATTCTTGATTATGTTGATAATAACAGAAAATCATTAACAAAAAAATACAGTAGTTTTGAAAAGTTTAATAATGAGTTTTTTGCTAATGATGATATGCTTGAGGGTTTAATAGAATTTGCTGAGAAAAAAGATAACTTAGAGTTTAATGATGAGGATTTTGAAGACGATAGGGAAGAGGTTAAGCTATTAATTAAGGCATATATAGCCAGGGATTTATGGAGTTCAAGTGAGTTTTTTGAAATATATAATACTACAGATGAAGGATACCTTAAAGCATTGAATTTTATTATTTCGTCAAATAAATACAATCAATTAGTAGGTAAAAAGTAATAAATAACTGTATGTTACAGTTAATTGAATGGGTGCAGGATAATTATATTGAGATATTAGGCACAATATCAGGTTTGTTATATTTATACTTTTCTATTAACCAAAAAATATGGCTTTGGCCTTTGGGAATAACCACTTCAGCATTTTATGTATATATTTTTTATGTTTCAAATTTATATGCTGATATGGGCTTAAATGCATATTATGTTATTATTAGCATTTATGGATGGTATTACTGGATTTTTGGTAAGAAAAAAAGAGCATCACAACAACTGGAAATTTCAACTTTAAATAGAAAGGGTTGGGCATATACAATAATATCAATTATTTTACTATGGATAATAATAGCAATTATCTTATTAAAATTACCCAAAATAATTAATATCCCTCCTTCTGATTTACCTTATTGGGATGCCTTTACTACTTCGGCAAGCATTATAGCAACTTATTTATTAGCCAGAAAAATAATTGAACAGTGGTTACTTTGGATAGTTATTGATGCTGTTTCTGCTGGTTTGTATATTTACAAAGGGCTTTATCCAACAGTAATATTATTTACTGTATACACAACATTAGCTGCTATAGGTTATTGTAAATGGAAAAAAGAGTTACAAATTATATGAATAAAGTGAATAAGATAAAAAAAATTGTGATTACAGGTCCAGAATCAACTGGAAAAACTGAATTAGCAAATAATCTTTCAAATTATTATAACACGTCATTTGTTCCTGAATATGCACGTGATTATATATCTAGGCTTAAAAAGTCATATAATTATTATGATATTGAAAATATTGCCAGAAAGCAAATCGAATTAAGTAAAACCCAGCTTAAGAATGCCAATAAAATTCTATTTTTTGATACCTATTTAATCATAACCAAAGTTTGGTTTCAATGGGTATATAACGACTGTCCGGAGTGGTTATTAAAAGAAATTAAAAATCTTAAAATTGACCTTTTTTTATTATGTAATATTGATATTCCCTGGATTCCTGATCCGGTAAGGGAAAATGGCGGAACCAACAGAATAAAATTATTCGAAATATATAAAACTGAAATTTTAAATTATAAATTCAACTTCGAAATTGTTAGTGGATCAGGACAATTAAGATTCGAAAATGCTAAGTCATATGTTGAAAAAATTATTAATGAATAAGTATTAGATAATAATTATTGATTAAATAGACTAATTTTGTTTAAAAATTTATACAGTGATGAAATACGCAAGCAATATAACCCAATTAATATACAATACTCCTTTAGTAAAACTTAATAAAATTAATAATACCAATTGTACTGTTTTATTAAAGATGGAGTCGCTTAATCCTGGAGGTTCGGTTAAAGATAGACTTGCATTTGCCATGATTGAAGATGCAGAAAATAAAAATTTAATAAATAAAGATACTGCCATAATTGAGCCAACCAGCGGAAATACCGGTATTGGTTTGGCACTTATTTGTGCTGTAAAAGGTTATAAACTTATATTAACAATGCCTGAAAGCATGACTTTAGAAAGAAGAAAACTTTTAAAAGCATATGGTGCCGAATTAGTATTAACCCCTGCACACGAAGGCATGAAAGGAGCAATTAAAAAAGCAAAAGATATTTTAGAGAAAACGCCAAATTCATACATGCCAATGCAATTCGAGAATCAATCAAATGTTGAGATGCATAAAAAAACAACAGCTAAGGAAATATGGAATGACACTGAAGAAAAAGTTGATATTTTTATTGCCGGCGCAGGCACAGGTGGCACAATAACAGGAGTAGGCCAAAGATTAAAAGAATTAAAACCAGATATAAAGATTATTACAGTTGAACCTGAAAATTCGCCTGTTTTAGCTGGTGGTGACCCTGGCCCACATAAATTGCAGGGAATTGGCCCGGGATTTATTCCTGCTATTATGAAACCAGAAATTATCGATGAAATTTATCACGTTAATTATGATCAGGCCTCTGAAATTTGCCATGAGTTAGCAAAACAGGAAGGCATTTTATGCGGAATTTCGTCGGGGGCAAATGTTTATGCAGCATTAAAAGTTGCAGAAAGACCAGAAAACAATAATAAAATATTAGTTGTTATAATTTGCGATACAGGAGAGAGATATTTAAGTTCAGAATTATTTAAATATTAATAATGGATAAAATTCAAGTAGATTTAAATTCAGTAATTAACAGTCTTTCAGATTCGGGATCATACAACGAAATGTTTCATGAACCTATTCATGGCGAGCAATTACCTTCAGTAAAGAAATTAATTGAAATAGTTGATATTTTAAGAGAGATTTTATTTCCGGGGTTTTTTGGGCATTCGTCATTGCATACTG
>Ga0272441_10015839_pt1 | contig 10508 bp, 10 predicted proteins | sample SSMProp6N_FD_193582 | JGI IMG/M metagenome (GOLD analysis project Ga0272441, IMG submission 193582) | Marine sediment archaeal communities from Little Sippewissett salt marsh, Falmouth, MA, United States - SSM-Prop-6N | ecosystem: Environmental > Aquatic > Marine > Wetlands > Sediment ... | reverse complement strand
GGCCCTGGACGTGGCGGTCACGCCTTCCGTGCTGCCCCATTTGCCCTACAGCCGGGACAGCGTGGACTATGCCAGGACCCGGGGCTGCGATCCCCTGCTGCACCTGCCCATGCAGCCAAAACATTTTTCCTTAGACCACCCGGGATATCTCAATCCGGGCAAAGGCGCCATCCTGGTCGGTATGACGGCATCCCAGATATACGGCATTATTGAGCGTGACCTGGCCAGTGTGGGCCCTGTGACAGGCGTGAACAACCACATGGGCTCACTGGTGTCCGAAGACCGGGACACCATGGCCCGGGTGTTGCAGGCCATTAAGTCCAACAACCTGTTTTTTTTAGACAGCCGCACCACCCCCAAGACCGTGATTCCTGAAATCGCGCGGGATATCGGCCTGCCCTACCTGGAGCGCGATATGTTCCTGGACAATTCCAATTCCCAGGCCGCAATTTTAGACAACCTGTACAAACTGGCGCGACTGGCGCAGAAACAGGGCTATGCCATCGGCATCGGCCACTTAAAGCCCGGCACCGTGAAGGCCCTGTCCGCGTTCAGCCGTTCGCCCTGGCGCAGCAAGGTGCGCATGGTATCCTTGAGCACCCTGATACGGCAGGTCTATCAGCGGGACGCCGGCAGATGACGGACATTCTCCTGGCCATAGAAAGCTCATGCGATGACGCGTCAGCCGCGCTGGTGGACTGTGACCGCCAATGCTTGCTGGACAGCAGAGTGCACTCCCAGACCATGCACGCCCCCTTTGGCGGCGTTGTGCCGGAGCTGGCCTCCAGGGACCATTTGAAACAGGTGCCGCGGCTTATTTGCGAGGTTTTACAAAGCCAGGCGCTCAACTGGCAGGATATCGGCAAAGTAGCGGTTACCAACCGTCCCGGCCTGATCGGCTCCCTGCTGATGGGTCTTATGGCGGCCAAGACCATCGCCATGGCCTGCCGGGTCCCCCTGGTGGCGGTCAACCACCTGCATGCCCATATTTTTTCCGGCTTTTGGCAGCGCAAGGTGGCCTTCCCCTTTCTTGGCGTGGTTGTTTCCGGGGGACACAGCGACCTGTTTCTGGTACAGGACTATGTCACCATCACCCGCAAGGGGCAGACCATGGACGACGCGGCGGGCGAGATTATCGACAAGATAGCCAAGGAATTGGGCCTGGGCTACCCGGGAGGCCCGGCGGTGGAGCGGCAGGCGGCCCTGCACAGGGGAGACCCATTTCCCCTGCCTGTGCCCATGCGCCACAAGCCGGGCTACAACCTGTCCTTTTCAGGCTTGAAAACCGCTGCCTATCTGCTCATTAAACGCCTGCGCCGTGAAGGCGGGCTGCAGGCAGGGCAGGTGCACACCCTGTGCTTCTCCCTGCTGGACGCCATAGGCAAAAGCATTGTCGCAAAAATAAAACGCGCCTGCCGGGACCTGGGCCTGGTGCGGGTCGTGTGCGGCGGCGGGGTGATGCGCAACGCCCAACTGCGCGCCTTCCTGGCCCAGGAGCTTGAGCAAGCGGGTATTGAGCTGCATCTTCCGCCCAAGAAATGGTGCACGGACAACGCCGCCATGGTTGCGTATTTGGGCATGGTGCGGGCGCAAAAAGGCCTGTTTGCCGATGCTGCATTAAACGCCTATCCGGCGTATGAATAAAACAGAGGACGCGATTGCATTATCTATACCCAAGGAGGCAGCCATGAAACAGACACTCATCGCGCTGATGCTTTATTGTTTTTTTGCCGGCGCGCTACTGCACGGCCAGGTGGTTTTGGAAACCGGTTCCATCCAGGAATCCCTCTTTTTAGACGGCGGTCTGTACTATGACTTTGACGCAGCCGTTGATTCGGTCCACCTGCTGGCCAGGCTGACATACGGTATGTCCCGGTCCACGGCCTTTTTTATTATCCTGGACTACGGCACGTATTTTCCGGATTCCATAGACACATCCGGGTTGGCCGTGGGTGTCGGCGCTGAGTTCGCCTTGGTCAAACGCGGGGAATTTTCCCAGCCATTGGCGGGTTCCTTTGTGTTGCGCGGCGATATTGATGTCATGGATGACTTGAAATACTACAACATGCTGGCTTACACGGTGTTTTCCTACGCGCCGGAGCATTGGCCGGTTATCCCCTATGCCGCTTTGGGGTTGCGCTACACGGACTACACCTATGAAGCCAAGGAGCTTGGCGAGCAGACCGCGGACAGCACCCGGGGGTTTGTCAGCGCCGGGGCGTGTGTACCCCTGAGCGCCGGGCTGCGCATGCACGGCGAAATATCCTACTCGAAAGACCTGACCGCGAGCCTGATGCTGCGTTGGCGCCCGTAATAAGGCCCGGCACGCTGATTAAATTCCTGCGCAGGTAAAATATTGACAGCCCTGTGGATACCTGTTATGGCTGATAAAAACTGGATGGGCCCATATTGGATATAGCCGAATACACGACAACCATTCCTGAAGGTGAATACATATTCAAGCAAGGGGATCCTGGGGATTTTCTCTATATTATTCAGGAAGGCATGGTCAAAATCATCCGTCACATCTCAGGCTATGAAAAAGACCTGGAAGTACTGAAAAAGGGAGATTTTTTCGGTGAACTGGCCATCGTGATGGACAAGCCGCGCGCTGCTTCCGCCAAGGTAATCAAAGAAGCGACCCTGCTTAAAATTACCCGGGAAAACCTGGACATGATTTTCCAAAAACGGCCGGATATCGCGCTGTCCCTGTTTAAGGGGTTATCCGAACGCCTGCTGAAGACAAATCGCCAAATAGATCTGCTGCTCACGCGCGATCCGCACAAACGGGTTATCGGCGGCCTGCTTATTATGAGCAACATGCTTTCCCCCTTGCGCAGCAACTCCCACATTATTATCCACTCCAGTGCCGACAACCTGGCCTATGAACTCAACATGGACCTGGAAGTGGTAATGGGCATTTTGAAAGAGCTTGAAACAGACAGTGTCATCGAGCTGGGTGAAGAGGAAATCAATATCCTTAATGTAAAAAAATTAAAACATTTTTTTGAATACTTTAAGAAGAGTACATAATGAAACATCTGCTTATTGCTGCCGTGATTCTCTGCGTGTGCTTGGGCGCCTATGGCGGGCAGAAAGTACCTGAGGCTTTGACCAAGGGCGACAAGAACGAAACAAAAGACACAAATGCGCAACCGGACGCCACACCCGCCGACTCCGCTGAAACGGACGAACAGAAGCCCAAACCCGAAGACTTAAGCCGGTTGAAGATCAATGCCGACCACTATGATTTTGTTGATCAGGACCTGCTTATCTTAAAAGGCAATGTGTTTATTCAGTACCAGAACCTCGAACTGTACGCGGACCGCGTGGAGTACTACCGGGACCGCCAGGTGGTGGTGGCTGAAGGCAGTGTGCTGTTCCGGCAGCTCACAGACGAGATCAGAGCCGGCTCGCTGGAGTTTAACCTGTCCAACAGCACGGGGCGCATTATTTACGCGGACGGCTACATCTCTGACGCGTTTTACATTAAAGGGGACCAGATCTACAAGGAATCGGACACGCACTACTCCTTTAACGACTGTGAACTTTCCTCCTGTGACGACGACCACCGCTTGTGGTTTTTCTCTTCCACCGGCGGCACCATCACCCAGGAAGACTATGCCAGGTTGAAGAACGTGGTGTTGTGGTTCTTGGGCGTGCCCATCTTTTACACCCCATACCTGGTGTACCCGGTAAAGAGCGAGCGCTCCACGGGCTTCCTCGTGCCTACCTTCGGCTACAGCGGCAGCAGGGGGTTTTACCTGCGCAACGCCTTTTTTTGGGCCATCTCAGACTATGTCGATACAACCATCGAATTTGACTATTTCTCCGAGCAGGGCTACACCGCGGGCTTGGAGTTTCGTTATGTTATGGGCGAAGGCCGGCTGGGATCGCTGAATGTAGACTACGCGCACCAGCGCAACAGTTTTTTCGGCAATATCGCGGACGAACCGTCCAACCGCTGGAACATCGATTTTATGCACAGGCACGACATATCCCATTCCCTGGAAGCACTCGTGCAGTTCGAATATGTAAGTGACGACAATTATTTTAACCTCTATTCCTGGGACAATTACTACCGCACCAAAGAGTCCCTGGGTTCCTTCCTCTCGCTCACCTATACCATCGGCAATCCCAGGGGCAGCCTGATGTTCCTGGTGGATTCCAACCGGGACTTGCGCGAGGAAAAAGGGGAGGAGCTGTCCCGCGTGCCCGAAGTGCGCTACACCATTTCCAGGGCCAACTTATTCGCCGACCTCTACTTCGACCTGGAAGCCACGGTCACCAACTTCTATGACCGCAGCCGGGAGCGCTTCCTGCAGAGCCAGACCTATGGCAATGATTTCGTAGACAACCAGGTCCTGCGCGGCAAGGCCAAAGCCGCTCTGTCCTACTCGCTCAAGCCGGCCCTGTGGTTCAACCTGACCCCTACCGTTAAATTCTGGGGCGTGTATTTCAACAAGAGCCTGGACCTGCTGGATGAGAACAACAATGACTTTAATAAGGACTTAATCGATGAAGCGAGCCATTACGCCAACTATGCCGTGTCCGTCAAAGCAGAGGGCCCCAAGTGGTACCACATCTACGGCTCCGGCGACAGCCGGCTCATGCACTTGGTGTATCCCTTCGCGGAATATGGTTACCAGCCCTTTTTAAGCAGCCGGGAAATCCCTAAGATAGACGATTACTATGAGTATGATCCCGACAATTATGTCAAGTACGGCATACGCAACAGCCTGATTTACAAAGACGGCGACAAAAAGCGGGAAGTAGCCTCTTTTTCCATTTACCAGAGTTACGACTGGGTGAAAAAGGAACTGCTGGATTACTACAGCTTTGAGCCCGTGAACCGCCAGGACGAACCCAAATCGGACATTTACTTTGATCTCACCATTTATCCCTCCGGTATGTTCGATTTTCGCTCCAACTTGCGCTATGACCCCACGGAAAGCCTGCTGCGCTCCGCGAACATTGATCTGTCCTTTTACAGCACCTTTTTGCGCGCGACCATCGGCTACTCCTATTACAAACCCTATGATACGGGCATTGACTTAACGGGCTTTGAGAACACCTTCTTCGGCCGCTCCAACCAATACCTGAGCGGCAATATCAGCTTAAAGCTCTTTGACACCATCGGCTTGGGGGTAAACACCAGCTACGACTTTGACCGCAAGGAGCTGCGCAACGGCATTTTTCGCCTGGCCTGGCTGCACCAGTGTTTCAGCATACAACTCAGCGCCATACGCACCACCAACTACTACTACTTAAACTCCCAGGATGAATGGCGTTTTGAGGTGAACTTCCTGTTTCTGAATATCGGTTCCGTGGGCAACAGCACGGTAGACAACGAGTTTGTCGAGGACTGGGGCGAACGCGACCTGCGCCAGAGCAACGTCAATTTCTGGTAGCCCTTTCGCTGTTTTCCTGCCCTGGGGGCGATCTTCCTTGAATTGTGCCCGCTTTTTCCGTATATAGCCTATAGAACATACACAATGCAGCCAGGAGGTATTCATGAAAACAATCTTGGTTACCGGCGGCGCCGGCTTTATTGGCTCCAATTTTATCCACTATGTGCTGGCCCAACATCAGGACCTGGCCATAGTCAACCTTGACAAGCTGACCTATGCCGGCAATTTGGACAACCTGCGCGACGTTGAGCAAAACGCGCGCTACCGTTTTGTGCGCGGCGACATCTGTGATGCGGCCACTGTAGACGATTTGATGGCCCAGGCGGACTATGTGGTCAATTTTGCCGCCGAGACCCACGTGGATCGTTCCATTCTGGACGCCGGCGATTTTATCCAGACCGATGTCTACGGTACGTTCGTGCTGCTGGAAGCCGCCCGCAAACACAAGATAAAAAAGTTCATCCAGATATCCACGGACGAGGTGTACGGCGAAGCCTTCCAGGGCAGGCCCTCTCTGGAGGACGACCCCTTGTATCCCAAATCCCCCTATGCGGCCTCTAAAGCCGGGGCCGACCGGCTGGTCTTTTCCTACTGGACCACCTACGGGCTGCCCGTGCTGGTTACCCGCTGCTCGAATAATTTCGGTCCCTACCAGTACCCGGAAAAGATGATCCCCCTGTTTGTCACCAACGTGCTGGAAGGCAAGCAAATGCCTATTTACGGGGACGGCAAAAACACCCGTGACTGGATTTACGTTACAGACCATTGCCAAGCCCTGGTGCGCCTGCTGCTGGAGAGCGATGATTTCGGCGAGACCTTTAATATCGGCGCTGCCACGGAAAAGAGCATCATCGACATCGCGGACATTATCTTAGACGAGCTGGGCAAGGACCAGGCGCACAAAACCTTTGTGCCCGACCGCCTGGGCCACGTCATGCGCCACGCCGTGAACACGGACAAAATACGCAAGCGCATGGGCTGGCAGGCACAGACCGCCTTTGAACAGGCCCTGCGCCGCACCATTCGCTGGTACGCGGACAACGGCTGGTGGTGGCAAAAAATAAAGCACACGGACGCTACTTACAAGCAGTACTACAACAAGCAGTACGGAACGGATACGCAATGAAAAAGCTCATTGTCACCGGCGCCAAAGGCATGCTGGGGCAAGCCCTCTGCGCCTGCGCGCCCTGCGCGGAGCAGACCTTTGCCCTGGACGTCGAAGAAATGGACATTACCGACGCGCGCGCCGTTGACCGCATGTTTGCCTTAATAAAACCGCACAGCGTGATCCACACCGCGGCTTACACCCAGGTGGACAAAGCCGAATCCGACCGGGACGCGGCCCGGCGCGTTAACCGCGACGGCTGCCGCAACATCGCCGCCGCCTGCAAGCGGCACGGCGCCTACCTGGTGGCCGTGAGCACGGATTACGTGTATGACGGCGACAAAGCCGATCCCTACTCAGAAGACGACGCCCCCAACCCGCAAAGCGTTTACGGCCTCACCAAGCTGCAGGGAGAACAGGCCATCGCGGACACCCTGGAGTATTATTCCATAGTGCGCACCTCCTGGCTGTACGGCCCCTGGGGCGGAAATTTCGTCAACACCATGCTGCGCCTGGCCCAGACAAAACCCAAACTGCAGGTCGTGGCCGACCAGTGTGGCAGCCCCACCTACAGTTTTGACCTGGCCCGGGCCTTGCTGCTGCTGGCCCTGTTTCCGCTGAAAAAACAACGCTGCTACCTGTTTGCCAACTCCGGCTACACCAACTGGGCCGCCTTCGCCCAAACCATATTCAAACAAGCCGGCTTGAACACCCAGGTCGAGCCCATTGCCACCAGCGCGTATCCCACGGCCGCGCAGCGGCCCAAAAACAGCCGCTTTGTATTAGACCGCTTTATCAGGGACACCGGTTTCGCGCCCCGCACCTGGCAGGCGGCCCTGCGGGAGTACCTGCGCTTGTACGGTTCTGTCGCGGGCGCCCGGTGATGAGGGAGACGCCATGTTCGGCCAGATAGGCACCGTTGAGCTGCTGCTCATCTTCGTGGTGATCCTGCTGGTGTTCGGCCCCCACCAGATCCCCCGGCTGGCGCGCAAGCTGGCCCGCTACTACCGGGAATTCAGCCGCCTGCGCGACAACCTGTTCAGCCAGTTCAACGACCTGGACTTTGATGACAAGCCAACCGGACCGCCGCCGCACGTGCGCGACATGCACGCCTTAAACGAAGCCCAGGAAAAGCATCATGACGAACCAGAAGACCCCGCCTGAATCCCTGCCCGAAATGGGCCTGGTGGACCACTTAGTAGAGCTCAGGCGCCGGCTGATCCGCATCATCATCATCGTGGTGGCCGGCAGCGTGCTCGCCTACGTATTGCGCGAACACATCCTGGCCATTATCATCACGCCCATTAAGCAGTACTATCCCAATATCACGGACATCCTGGTGTTCATCACCCCCTCGGAAGCCTTTCTCACGTTCTTAAAAATATCGGTATACAGCGGCATTATCATCACCGCGCCCCTGCTGATAAACGAGGTCTGGCAGTTCGTCAAACCCGCTTTATACAAGCGGGAGAAAATACTCACCGGCCGCTTTCTGGCGGTCAGCACCCTCCTGTTCTACTTGGGCATCCTGGTGGCCTACTACCTGATTTTGCCCTTTGGCTTCCGCTTCCTGCTCGGCTTCTCCGGCCCCTACTTAAAACCCATGCTGTCCATCCGCGAGTCCGCGGTGTTCATCTTCCGCATCCTGGTGGTCTTCGGCCTGGTTTTTGAGCTGCCCATCATCCTGTTCGTTATGTCCCTGTTGGGCATCGTCACCTCCGCCAGGCTGAAAAAAGCGCGCCGCTACATCATTGTGGTGGTGTTCCTGGTGGCCGCTTTTCTCACGCCCCCGGATCCCCTGACCCAGATCATGTTGGCCCTGCCGCTGATCCTGCTCTATGAAATCTCCATACAGGTCATAGCCCTCAAAGAAAAAACCCGCCGCACGCTGTCATAATTGCGTGCCGGTTATAACGCGGCAGGTGATTGCTGTGCCTTTTCCCGCTGTGTAGCGGCCCGTCTTTTTAATTCAAAAGCGGTGTCAGGTGAGAACGCCTCTTCCTTGGCGCCGTGCGTGGCCAGGAACTCCTGCCATTGGGCGCTGGTCGCGGTAAACAGCAGGCCGGAGGATTCGGATTCCATGAAGGGCAGGTCCAGTGCATTGTCTTTCAGGGCCTGCTCCAGCCAGTCCGGATTGATCGGCATGAGCAGCAGGGTGTCCTTGCTGTGACGCACCTTGCACAGGGTGTGCACGGGCAGGACGTTGCAGGTCCAGAATATGTTGACCGCCGACTGGTCGGGCGACGCGGCGGTGAAATCGCAGAACAGCATGTCCTTTACCTTGAAGAATACGGGTTTTACGCTGCTTTTCACCTGCTCCTTATCACAGGTGTGCAGTTCTTCCTCGGTAAAGGTCCAGGGGATCTCACCCGTCAGTGTTGCGCGTTCTTTCGGCTGGGTAACGGAGTCGCGCGCCAGCAGCCAGTCGCCCAGTATGCCGGCAGGCACGGGGATGCGGGTTTCCTCGGTGTAAAAGGGGAAAAAAGACTGTACCACGCAGGCAGAGGAAAGAAGGATGAACAGCAAAAGGCCCGGCAGGCGGATTTTTTTCATGAGTGCCTCCTTTAGGGGGATGTGTGCCATAGCATACCGCAAATAAGGGTAGGATTACAATCACTTTTCTTTGCCATGGTCGTTTGATTTGCTATACTGTTTTAGGTATCAGGGGAGCATACTATTAAAAGGAGGGAGAAAGTGGTATACAGCAAATCATTCCTGAAAGCTCTGGAAGTGGGCCGGCCGCCCAATATCCAGAAATTGTTTCCCAACTCAAAAGCCCTTATCGTGAGCGGCAAATACATTGACCGGGCCATGCGCAAGAAAGGCAAGGCCATTGCCATGGCTGCCAACGGCCGCAACAGCTTTGTCATCCGCGGCGTGCTCCAGGCCGCCCAGCAGGCCAATGCCTGTTTAATCATTGAAATCGCCCGCTCTGAAGGCGGCGCGAGTGCCTACTGCGCGGTCAACTTTTGGAACCTGGCGCGCATTGTGGATGCCTTTTGCAATGAAATGGGCATCACCATACCAGTGGCCATTCACGCGGACCACTATGGCATTAAGAAACCCGAAGACATCGAACCCGCCAAGCAGGAAATCCCCAGCCTGTTTGAAGCCGGCGTCACCTCGATCGCTATCGACGCGTCCCACCTGCCGGACGATCAGAACCTGCTGGCAAATCTCGAACTCAACCCCTTTGTGCCTGACTGGGCCGGATTGGAAACCGAGGTGGGCGAGATCAAGGGCAAGCAGGGTCTGTCAACTGTTGACGAGGCACTGTTCCTGATTCAGGGTTTAAACGCAAACGGCATCTTTCCGGATTGGATTGCCTTAAACAACGGCACCACCCACGGCATAGAAAAGAGCGACAAGGGCATCCAGGTGGACCTGACCCGCAAAATTCACCTGGCGTTGGAAACGTACGGCGTCTCCGGCGCGCAGCACGGCACGTCCGGCAACAGCTCGGAGCGCCTGCGCGCAATCGCGGAACAAACGCACACCACCAAGGCCAACGTGGCCACTGCCCTGCAGATGATATCCTGGGGCGTGTCCGTGAATGACTACGGCAACGCCCAAGTGGATGAAGCCGGTGAATTCCTCAAAGACCAAGACCGGGGCGTGACTGTGGACATGTGGCGGCAGATGGTGGCCTATGCCCATGAAAAGGGCCTAAAGGGCGGTAATTACAAGAAACTGAACCGGCCCTTTGAAAACCAACTGCTGGGCCTGCCCCACGGCATTCGCGCCCGTATGGTGGCCGGTGTCAGGCAGTTTGCTTACCGCATGATATCCGACGTGCTCAACGGCAAGGACAGCGCGGACATCGCCATTGACCACATCCTCACCGCGGGGGTCTATGACCCGGGGGTAAAGTGCAGCAGGAAGGAAGATCCCGCGCAGTGGAGCGAGGACAAGATCGTGCAAAAGGCCAAATTAATTAACACGGACAAAGGGCCTTCAGGAGATTTTGACGACTAACAGCTTGTTTTTCCCTA
>Ga0272441_10015837_pt1 | contig 10508 bp, 7 predicted proteins | sample SSMProp6N_FD_193582 | JGI IMG/M metagenome (GOLD analysis project Ga0272441, IMG submission 193582) | Marine sediment archaeal communities from Little Sippewissett salt marsh, Falmouth, MA, United States - SSM-Prop-6N | ecosystem: Environmental > Aquatic > Marine > Wetlands > Sediment ... | reverse complement strand
AGCCAGGGGCCATTATCAGAAGTAAAGACAACAATTGTGCTATTTTCAAGGCCTTCCTCCTTTAACGTGGCAATTATTTTACCAACCCCATGGTCAATTTCTTCTAATACATCTCCGTATAATCCGCGCTTACTTCTGCCTTTGAATTCTTTCGATACAAATAGGGGTATGTGGGGTAAGTTGTGTGCCAAATATATAAAGAAGGGGTTTTCCTTGTTTTTCTTTATAAATGAAATGGTTTCATTGGTATATCTGCCGGTAATGGTATTCTGATTGGCCGGGCGTTCTATGATCTCTGTATCCCGCATTAAAGGAACATTAAAATGAATTGTTTTAATTGCGTCATTGGGTTGTTTCCAATACTCCCAATAGGGAATATCAACCACCTTATCCATGTCATTGGAATATGGAATCCCATAATAATAATCAAAACCATTGTTGGTTGGGAGGTATTGTTCTTTATGACCCAAATGCCATTTTCCTATACAGGCCGTTTTATAACCCACCTCTTTGAGCTGTTCAGCCAGGGTGATTTCAGTTGCAGGCAAACCCCTGCTCGAATTCGGATAAAGCACTCTTCTTTTATTACTTGACATGCCACTTCTTACCGTTAATCTGCCCGTAAGTAATGCCGCCCTGCTGGGGGTACAAACACTGGCCGCTGCATAAAAATTGGTCCATTTTTGTCCCTCATATGCCATCTGGTCCAGGTTTGGCGTTTGAATAGAGGGATGACCGTAAACCCCAAGATCTCCATAACCAAGATCGTCGGCAAAAATTATGATAAAGTTCGGTGGCTTATTATTCTTATCTTGTCCCAGGGTTTTTTGTATCGCTGTTAAGCAAACCAATACACTAAAAATTACCAGTAAACCTGATAAGTTGATCTTAATATTCATTGTTATATAGCTTTTAGCAGTTTTAAAGATATGTATATCTAAAAAGAACTTAAAAATTAATATCTGAACTGGCGTTGATAACTCGTGACAACTCTGCTATTTATCAATTTTGTTTTTAATTATTTTTAGCTACTTTTTTTCAAGCTGAAACCAAACTAATATGTACCTCATTTTTGATACTGAAACTACTGGCCTGCCAAAAAGATGGGATGCTCCGGTAAGTGATACGGACAATTGGCCCCGTTGCATTCAAATTGCCTGGCAATTGCACGATGCATTGGGAAATTTATTGGACCGGCAGGACTACCTGATTCAGCCAGAAGGCTTCAATATTCCGTATGACGCTGAAAAAATTCACGGTATTTCCACCGAACTCGCCCAGGAGAATGGAATTCCTTTGGCCGAAGTATTGGAAAAATTTAATGTCGCACTTACTAAAACCAAATTTGTAGTCGGTCAGAATGTTGGTTTTGATCTTAACATTATGGGGGCTGAATTTTATCGGGCAGATCTAAAAACGTTGTTAGGGGAATTGCCCGTTCTGGACACGTGTACGGAACATACGGCAACGCTCTGTGCTCTTCCAGGGGGACGAGGCGGTAAATTCAAGCTTCCTACCCTTACTGAGCTTCATCAATATTTGTTTAAAACTCCATTTGCAGAAGCGCACAATGCCACAGCAGATGTTGAAGCAACTACCCGTTGTTTTCTGGAACTGGTAAGAAGAAAGCAATACACCAAAGAACAATTGGATGTACAACCAGATTATTTTGAAAAATTTACCGAAGCCAATCCACAGGAAATTCAATTAATAGGCTTAAAACATATCAACTTAAAGAAAGCTTCTGAAAAAATAGCCAAACATCTGAAAAATTTAGATGTAGCAGATATTTCCGAGGAGGACCTGAGCCAAAATATAAAGTCACTTGAAGATGCAGAATTTATACATCTGCATAACCATTCTCAGTTTTCGGTACTACAGTCTACCATTAAAATAAAGGACCTGATTGCAAGTGCTTCTGAGAACAAGATGTCTGCAGTAGCACTGACAGATCACGCCAATATGATGGGGGCTTTTCATTTTGTCAAAGAGGTTAAGGCCCATAATAGAATGGTAGAGGAAGCTGAGGCTAAGGAAACGGATAATGAAGACACCATTAAAAGAAATTTTATAAAACCCATTATTGGTTGCGAATTTTTCGTTTGTGATGACCATTCTAATAAAAATGTAAAAGATTATGGGTATCAAATGGTGTTACTGGCTAAAAATAAAAATGGTTATCACAACCTGTCAAAAATGTCTTCTATTGCTTACACCGATGGATTCTACTATGTCCCCAGAATTGATAAAAGTATTATATCGCAATTTAAAGACGATATCATTGTCCTGAGTGGAAACCTTTATGGCGAAGTGGCTTCTAAAATATTAAATATAGGAGAAAATCAGGCCGAAGAGGCTTTGCTATGGTGGAAAGATGTTTTTAAAGATGATTTTTATTTAGAAATCATGAGGCATGGTCAGGAAGATGAAGAAAGAGCTAATAAAGTACTGGTTGAATTTGCCAAAAAACACCAGGTAAAATTAGTAGCCACCAACAATACTTATTATTGTGCAAAGGGAGATGCAGATGCACACGATATTTTATTATGTGTAAAGGATGGGGAAAAACAGGCCACCCCAATTGGCAGGGGCCGGGGCTACAGGTATGGCCTGCCCAACCAGGAGTACTACTTTAAGAGCGGTTCTGAGATGAAAGAATTGTTCAAAGACCTTCCTGATTCTATTCTGAATATTCAGGAAATAGTAGATAAAATTGAACCTTTTGAACTGGCCAGGGATGTCCTCTTACCCGAATTTGAAATTCCTGTCGAATTCAAGATTAAAGAAGATGAAGCAGATGGCGGGAAACGCGGTGAAAATGCTTACCTCAGACATCTCACTTATGAAGGGGCCAAAAAAAGATATGGCGAGATAACAGATGAAATAAGGGAGCGCATTGATTTTGAATTAACAACTGTAGAGAACTCCGGCTATCCCGGCTATTTCTTAATTGTAGAGGATTTTATCAGGGAAGCAAGAAATATGGACGTTTCTGTAGGCCCCGGAAGAGGCTCTGCTGCCGGTTCGGTTGTAGCTTACTGTCTTTGGATAACCAATATTGACCCTCTTAAATACGACCTGCTGTTCGAGCGTTTCCTAAACCCGGACAGGGTTTCAATGCCCGATATCGACATTGACTTTGATGATGAAGGCCGGGGAAGAGTTATGGATTATGTCATCAATAAATATGGTGCCAACCAGGTAGCTCAGATTATCACTTACGGTACCATGGCTGCAAAATCCTCTATCAGAGATACGGCAAGAGTTCTTGACCTGCCATTGAATGATGCGGACCGGATTGCAAAATTGATTCCCAATATGTCCAAATTGAGCAAAATTTTTGGCGTTCCTGAAGCTGACCTTAAAAAGCGGTTTCGGTCAGATGAATTGGAAAAAGTGAACAGCCTGCTCAACATTTCAGAAGGTGATGACCTGGAGGCGCAGACGGTAAATATGGCCCGGATATTGGAAGGATCTTTACGAAATACTGGTATCCACGCTTGTGGGGTTATCATTACTCCCGATGATATAACCAATTTTGTCCCAGTTGCCACGGCTAAGGATTCAGACCTTTATGTAACCCAGTTCGATAATTCTGTGGTAGAGAATGCAGGCCTATTGAAAATGGATTTCCTCGGACTAAAAACGCTGACTCTCATAAAGGATACCGTTAAAATTGTAAAAGCCCGACATGGAATACAATTAGATCCGGATGAATTTCCCCTGGATGATGCCCCCACTTATGAGTTATTTCAGCGAGGGGATACGGTTGGGATATTTCAATATGAATCTGTGGGAATGCAGAAACATTTGAAGGATCTGAAACCCTCTGTCTTTGATGACTTAATTGCCATGAATGCGCTCTACCGTCCGGGTCCAATGGAATACATCCCCAGTTTTATAGCGCGGAAGAATGGCGAGGAGGAAATTGCCTATGACCTCCCGGTTATGGAGGAAAATCTTAAAGAAACCTACGGAATAACTGTTTATCAGGAACAGGTGATGTTATTATCACAAAAACTTGCCGGTTTTTCTAAAGGTGACGCCGATGTTCTTAGAAAGGCAATGGGTAAAAAAATATTTGCCTTGCTTCAAAAACTTAAGCCACAGTTCCTTGACGGGGGTGAAAAAAATGGCCATCCAAGAGAAATTTTGGAGAAGATCTGGAAAGACTGGGAAGCTTTTGCTTCCTATGCATTTAATAAAAGTCATTCTACCTGCTATGCCTATATCGCCTATCAAACGGCCTATTTAAAGGCACACTACCCTGCTGAATATATGGCTGCCGTGTTGTCTAACAATATGAACGACATTAAGCAGGTTACTTTTTTCATGGAGGAATGTAAACGAATGGGGTTGGAAGTTCTGGGTCCAGATGTAAACGAATCCTATTATAAATTTGCGGTGAATAAGGACAATGCAGTTCGTTTTGGCATGGGTGCCATAAAAGGGGTAGGACGTTCAGCGGTAGAGACGATTGTTGAAAACCGGAAAGAGAACGGCGCATTTAAATCAGTATTTGATTTAGCCAAACGAATTGATTTAAGAGCAGCCAATAAAAAAGCATTTGAAAACCTTGCTCTGGCCGGTGGGTTCGATTCTTTTGGGGACACACACAGAGCACAATATTTTCACAAGGAGGGAGATGGCAGCACCTTTCTTGAAATGGTTATAAAATACGGCTCCAAATTTCAGGAAAGTGAAAACTCATCTCAGGTAAGCCTGTTTGGTGACACCAGCGAAGTACAGATTCCCGAACCTGAAGTGCCGCCCTGTGGAGAATGGGGTACCATGGAAAAACTCAGAAGAGAAAAAGAAGTGGTTGGTATTTATATCTCAGGGCATCCACTAGATGATTTCAGAACAGAGATTAATGCCTTTTGCAATGCCAATGTTTCTTTCTTTAATAATTTGGAAGATTATGTAAACAGGGAGCTTTCCTTTGCCGGGGTTATTACGGATGTGCAACACAGAGTATCTAAAAATGGTAAGGGATGGGCCTTATTTACCATGGAGGATTATACAGACACCTTTGAGTTTCGCATTTTTGGAGAAGAATATTTAAAATTCCGGCACTTTTTTATGATTAATTCCTTTGTATTTGTAAAAGTATTTGTCCGCGAAGGATGGACAAACCGCGAAACCGGTAAAAAAGGAGATGCACGGCTACAGTTTGTCAATTTTATGTTGCTGCAGGAAACTATGGAAAACTTTGCTAAAAAATTGACTATAAAATTGAATATTGACCAGCTTAAAGAAGAAAATATTCACGAGCTAAAAGACACCCTTATCTCCTATAAGGGCAAACATCCACTAAATTTTGTTGTTTACGAAATGAACGAAGAAATTAAAGTTAACCTATCCAGCAGAAAACAAAAAGTAGAGATCACCAGCGAACTATTACACACTTTGGAAGAAAAGGACGTACACTATAAATTAAATTAAATAAGCATTTTCAATAGTGTAATAAGAAAAACGAATACTATTGGAGTAATGAAAAGGTAGAATAATTGACTAAATTTGCATAATTATAAATAAAAACGATATGGCTTTAGAAATAACCGATGCTACTTTTGACGAGGTAGTTTTAAAAAGTGATAAACCCGTAGTGGTTGATTTTTGGGCAGCATGGTGCGGACCCTGCAGAATGGTAGGACCTATTATAGATGAGGTAAGTGCTGAATATGAAGGTAAGGCCGTAGTAGGAAAAGTTGATGTTGATACCAATCAGGAATTTGCTGCAAAATACGGGGTACGAAATATTCCAACGGTTCTTGTATTTAAGGATGGTGAAATTGTGACAAGACAGGTTGGAGTATCTCCAAAAAAAGTATATACCGATGCAATTGAAGCGGTTCTTTAGTTAAAAAAGAAACTTCTATTTTAAAAAAGGTTTAGCAGTTGCTAAACCTTTTTTAGTTTATCTTGGTCCTATGGATTTGCGGTCAGAATTAAACAGAGCCCCTTTATTTCAAAACCTTGAATTATTGGCGAATCAAATTGTGGAAGGCTTTATCAGCGGAATCCATAAAAGCCCTTTTCACGGTTTCTCCGCAGAATTTGCCGAACACAAAATTTATAATACCGGGGAGAGCACAAAGCACATAGATTGGAAATTGTTTGCAAAGACAGACAAGCTTTATACAAAGAGATATGAAGAAGAAACCAATCTGAGATGCCATATGATATTGGACAATTCGGCTTCTATGTATTATCCAGAATTGCAGAAACTTTCCATAGATCATTTAAATAAAATAGGCTTTGGCGTTCTTGCTATTGCAGCCTTAATGAACATACTTAAAAAGCAACGGGATGCCGTGGGGTTAAGCGTTTTCTCGGATAGTTATACCTTTTACGCCTCTGAGAAAGGGAGCGAAAGACATCATCAGATGTTGCTGTCTAAACTCAGCGAAATAAGCCTGGATAGGAAACCTGCCAGGCAGACAGATATCTATACCTATTTACATCAGATCGCAGAGAAGATAAAAAGACGAAGTCTTGTTTTTCTTTTTACAGACATGTTCCAGACCTCGACCACAGATGAAAAGCTTTTTGATGCCCTGCGGCATTTAAAATACAACAAGCACGAAGTAGTCTTATTCCATTTGCTGGACAATGAAACCGAATTGCATTTTAACTTTGAAAATACTCCCAAAAGATTTATTGATGTAGAAACAGGTAGCCATATAGACCTCTATGCAGATACCATCAAAGAGGCCTACGAAAGTGGAGTTGGTGAATACTTGACTGACTTAAAACTAAAATGCGCCCAATATCGCATAAAATATGTGGAGGTGGATATCAAGGAACCCTTTACTAAGGTATTGAATACTTTTATGATTGAACGTCAGAATTTTTTATAGCCCAAACGGAATTTTAAAAAAATTGTTTGTGGAATTCATTTAGCAACGTATATTTGCACACGCTAAACGCCACGGTCCGGTAGTTCAGTTGGTTAGAATACCTGCCTGTCACGCAGGGGGTCGCGGGTTCGAGTCCCGTCCGGACCGCCACAAGGTAAACCCTTCATACATAGTATGAGGGGTTTTTTTATTCCAAGCTTGGAGCTTGCTTCAGGAGCGAAGGATATAAAAGACATAGCCGGCTTTGCCGGCAGTGGGTTACTTTGTGGCAGGCCACCCCCCCAGCCGCTTTTGACACACTGAAGTTTTAACGAAAGTGAGGAGAAAGCAATCCCGTCCGGACCGCCACAAGGTAAACCCTTCATACGTAGTATGAGGGGTTTTTTTAAAAACGACTTGTCATAAACTAAGGGTTTTCAAATAGCTCTCCATCAACCGAAGGTATTTATCTACTTCAGACAATGCTTTTGTTCTTTCTTTTTCGTTCACCGCACTCTTTGCCCGTAAACTATTGACCTTGGCTCGTATATTGGCGCGATAGGCCTTGTAAAAAACAAAAAGATGATGCTCTTTAGGCGATTTCATTGAGGGGAAAAATTGATTGTAATATTCAAGAAATAGCTCGGATAAATCTTTTTTGCCAAATGCATCGAGATCCATACATAGAAAGGCCACTTCGTTCAAAACATCGATTTGCCTGTAATCATCATTGAATTCAATACAATCGAAAGGCTGAGGCGATGGTAATAAAAAAATATTCCTTGAATGAAGGTCTCCATGGCAATCCCTGAAGAAACCGACCCTGAGTCTGCCTGCTAACAACTCCTTGTTTTTCTCTAAAAAAGTGTTTGAGGTTTTTATGGCATTGGCAATAATAGTTGCATATTTGCCACCGTCGGTTTGCGCTGCCAGATACTTCTTTTCCCCTTCCAAATCATTGAATTTTCCCTGAATATCCAGCACGTCTTTTTGATGGATTACAGCAGTATTCTCATGAAAGAGGGCGATTTTTTTGGCCAGGTTTTTAATGTCGGATTTCGTAACTTTATTTTGAACCAAAAGCCGGTCCATTTGTTTAGTCCTATCCATTTTATGCATTCTCACGGCATAGTCGATTACCGTTCCCACATTTCCTCCAATTTTGTAATGGTCATTCAATTTATTTATTGGAACTACATCCAGGTAAATGGCATTGGTTAGCCGCTTATTCAATTCAATTTCCCTTTTGCAATATTTTTCACGCTTTTCAAGGGTAGAAAAATCAAGGAATGAATATTTTATGGGCTTTTTGATTTTGTAAACGAATCGGTGGCAAAGAAACACCCATGATATGTGCGTTTCTACCAATTCCCTTTCTGCCGAAACTTCCGGAAATTTCCCTTCTAAGAGCAAGCTATTTATCTGTTCCTGTATCATTCTTCCAACCTAGGTGTTGCACAGCTTTTAGCAACATTTCTTCAATATTATTATTCGTTGATTCCAACACCAAATGGTTCTCGTTAAACGGTTCCCATTGTTGCTGGATTAGTTTATATACTTCAAAATCAGCTTCGCTATAAGGCCTGCTTTCTTTTAATCGCTCCTTGATCGTACTTTCGGCCGAATGTAATCCAATAAAAAAAACCTCGCCCTGATCTGATAATTGCTTCATAAAAGTATCTCTTGTTTCTTTTTTATGGAATGTGGCATCGAGTACCAGATTTTGACCTGTGGCTATTGCTTCTTTCATCTTGCCGAGCATGGTATCATAAACCACTTTTTTCTCATTATGGGAATATGTTCTTTGTGCAAATAGTTCCTTCCTTAACTTATCACTATTCACATAACTGGCATCTATCATTTTTGCAAGTCTTGAAGCAAAATAGCTTTTGCCCGTACCTGGCAAACCAAAAACAAATACGATCATCCTGTTTGCTCTTTTAGGGTACTAAGTTAAACCGTTGATTTCAGAAGGTTGATGATTTATATCATAGGCTACATTGCACCCAGCTAATACATTTATTGTCCAATTTTATGTAGAATAAATCAATGAAACGATTAAATAAAAAAGTATCTTTTTGCGTGTTGAGATAGTTACTAATAACCAATTGTACTTTCTCCGAAACCAGGTTTTCATCCTTACTTAACTTTACAAATCCTTTTCCTTTTCAATAGTCAAAAATTGCTTTTGGAACTATATTATTATTTTTTTTATAGGGTAATTACTTCCGTGACTATATTTAAAGTAACAGGAGAAACCTACTTATATTTTTTTTGAATTATTATTACTAAGTAATTCTAATAAAATCAAAGTTTAAATAAACGGTTGGTAGTGTTTACAGGATAAATGAAATATTACCTTTACACAATTGTTATATTTGATGGGCGTAAATACTTATAGCTCACTATTATTTGATATTAAGATGAATGATAAAACTGCGATAATATATTCTTCCGTAGATGGACAAACTCTAAAAATTTGCAACAAGCTTAAAAACAGCTTGCAACAAAGCAACCCAAACATTGTTCTATTTTCAATTGATGATTTTAATGAAGATGTATCCCATTATGATAAGCTTATTATTGGAGCAAGCATTAGATACGGAGTTCATAATAAAAAAGTAATTGACTTTATAAACATTCATAAAAAACAACTTGATAGTATAAAAACAGCTTTCTTTTCCGTTAATCTGGTTGCAAGAAAATCTGAAAAAAGCACACCAGCCACAAACCCGTATGTGATAAAATTTTTTAAAACCATTGATTGGACACCTACTATAGTTGAAGTTTTTGCAGGAAAACTAGACTATAAAAAATATCCGTATTTTGATAGAATTATGATTCAATTTATTATGTGGATGACCAAAGGGCCAACAAATGTTAATACAGAAATTGAATATACCGATTGGGAAAAAGTAAAAAAGTTTGGAATGCAACTAGGCAATATGTAAAGAAGTTATTTAAACAGTACTGAAAGTAAAAATAAATACAGAGGATTAAAACGCTTCAAATTCCTGAGGATAAAGTTCAAATAAAGGATAGCTTTTAATCAGTTTTGTTAATAATTAGAATCAGTCTCTACCCTCAGGCCGCTTTTGATCCACTGAAGTTTTAACGAAAGTGGAGAGAAAGCAATCCCGTCCGGCGCACAATGTAAAATTATTAAACACTTATTAATCATTCAATTGGTAAGTGCTTTTTATTATTCGCTTTGTTTGTAAAATGAATTTTCATCTACCACAATTGTTGTCAATTCAACTGTATGTCCGTCTGGATCTTTTGTGTAAATTGAGTGGAAATAATAATGGTCCTGGATGTTATATTCCAAATTCAGATCCATATAACGCTTTTTTGCTTTGTCAAAATTTTCTTTGGTTACATTGAAAGCAAAATGGTCAATTTTTATGTTTTTTGATTTTAAATCAAGTTCTGTGTCGGAAGTATTTGCGGGGAAAAGAGCTATTCCAGACTTATTTGCAAGCATAAAAACAGGAAAGTCTCCCCATTCTGACATTTGATATTTTTTTAGCCCCAAAACTTTATCGTACCAATCCGCAGATACTTTTAAATCCTTAACGCGAATTGCAACGTGGTCTAAAAATTCTATCTCTATTTTATTTTCTTTACTATTCATTTTTCAAATTACAGCTGACGTTTGGACCATGA
>Ga0272441_10015836_pt1 | contig 10508 bp, 8 predicted proteins | sample SSMProp6N_FD_193582 | JGI IMG/M metagenome (GOLD analysis project Ga0272441, IMG submission 193582) | Marine sediment archaeal communities from Little Sippewissett salt marsh, Falmouth, MA, United States - SSM-Prop-6N | ecosystem: Environmental > Aquatic > Marine > Wetlands > Sediment ... | reverse complement strand
CCCTCGACCCGGCCGCTCTATCCCTTACCGACACGGCGCGGGTGCTTTCGGCCGCGAAAAATGGAAAGGTGACCGTGGAAATGCTCCAGGCCGACGTGAACGCTGGCGCCCCCACCAACGCCGACGGAACCGTTAACCTGGTCTGCTACGCGGCCTGGCTCAACATGAAGAGGTCCGATGGCGACGATTGACCCCAGAAACCTGAGGCCGTCGCACCTGGTGCGGCTCTTGAACTCGACGCCGCTCGGGGAGGTGGTGCAGCCGCACACGGTCTACCGCCAGCGGATGCGGGCCGGTTACCGCATCGGCGACGGCGAGCGGATCGACCTGGTGCGGTACGTGGCGTGGCTCGTGGTCCAGCGGCATGCCGCGAGGCCTGAGCAGGAAGGGTCGGGCCTGACGGGCTACGAGGTGGTGAAGGAGTCGGCCCGGGCCCGGAACGCCGCCCTGTCGGCCAGTGGCCGCGACATCGGCGACCTGCCCGAGGTGGTGCACCCGCGCCGCAAGAAGCGGGCGCGGAAGAGTTTCGAGGTCTTCTGCCGGTCGTACTTCCCGCAGACGTTTCACCTGCCGTGGTCGCCGGACCACCTGAAGGCCATCGGCCGGATCGAGACGGGCGTCCTCCGCGGCGGCCTCTTCGCCTTCGCCATGCCGCGCGGCAGCGGCAAGACGAGCCTGTGCGAGACAGCCTGTATCTGGGCCATGCTCATCGGCGCCCGCGAGTTCGTCTGTCTCATCGGCAGCGACGAGGGCCACGCCCAAGAGATGCTCGACTCCATCAAGGCCGAACTCGAGGCGAACGACCGGCTCCTGGAGGATTTCCCGGAGGCGGTCTACCCGATCCACTGCCTGGAAGGCATCGCCAACCGGTGTGCCGGGCAACTGTACCAGGGCCGGCGGACGCACATCTGCTGGACGGCCCGCGAGATCGTCCTGCCGACGATTCCCGACAGTCCCGCCTCCGGGGCCGTCATCCGCGTGGCGGGCCTGGAGGGCCGTATCCGAGGCATGAAGTTCAAGCGGCCCGACGGGGCGAGCGTCCGGCCGTCGCTCGTGATCCTGGACGACCCGCAGACCGACGAGTCGGCCCGAAGCGCCGCCCAGTGCCAGAAACGCGAGTCGATCCTCGCCGGGGCCGTCCTGGGCCTCGGCGGGCCGGGCAAGAAGATCGCCGGCGTCATGCCGTGCACGGTCATCCGACCCGGCGACATGGCCGACCGCATCCTCGACCGCGAGAAGCACCCCGAGTGGCAGGGCGAACGCACGAAGATGGTCTATGCGTTCCCCACGAACGAGAAACTCTGGGCCACGTACGCCCAGATCCGGGCCGACAGTCTGGCCAACGGCGGCGACGGGTCCGAAGCGACCGAGTTCTACCGCAAGCACCGGGCCGAGATGGACGCCGGCGCCGAGGTGGCTTGGCCCGAGCGGCATCACCCGGACGAACTCTCGGCCATCCAGCACGCGATGAACCTGCGGCTCCAGGACGAGGCGGCGTTCTTCGCCGAGTATCAGAACGAGCCGCTGCCGGAGGACGAGGGCGACCCGGACATGCTGACGGCCGACCAGATCGCAGCCAAGACCAACGGCATGCGCCACGGCGAGGTGCCGGTCGGGGCAACCCACGTCACGGCGTTCATCGACGTGCAGAAGGAGTGCCTCTTTTACCTTGTGTGCGCCTGGGAGGAGGACTTCACGGGGTACGTCATCGACTACGGCACGTGGCCCCCGCAGAAACGGGCGTACTTCACCCTGCGCGACGTGACGCGGACCCTCGGCCGGTCGTTCCCGAACGCGGGGCTCGAGGGGTCGATCTACGCAGGCCTCGAGAAGTTGACCGAGGAGTTGCTGGGAAAGGAATGGCGCCGGGACGATGGCGCCGCCATGCGGGTCGAGCGGTGCCTCATCGACGCGAACTGGGGCCAGTCGACCGACGTCGTGTATCAATTCTGCCGGCAGTCGGCCCACTCGGCGGTGCTCTTGCCAAGCCACGGCCGGTACGTCGGGGCATCGAGCGTGCCGTTCGCCGAGTACAAGCGGAAGGCCGGCGACCGGGTCGGTCACCACTGGCGAATTCCAAACGTCAAGGGCCGACGGGCCGTGCGGCACGCGGTGGTCGACACGAACTACTGGAAGTCGTTCGTCAACGCCCGCCTAGCCGTGCCGATGGGCGACCCGGGGTGCCTGTCCCTCTTCGGCCGCAAGGCCGCCGAGCATCGCCTCCTGGCAGACCACCTGACGGCCGAGTACCGCGTCAAGACCGAGGGCCGGGGCCGGACCGTGGACGAGTGGAAACCCCGTGCCGGTAACCCCGACAACCACTGGTTCGACTGCCTGGTCGGCTGTGCGGTGGCGGGGTCGATTCAGGGGGCGGTGTTGTTCGGGACCGAAGCGCGGGAACAGGCACGGCGGCAGCGGGTGCGGCTTTCGGACCTCCAGCGGAGGAATCGCTGATGGCGTCGCGGAAGACCGGTCAGAAGGAACAGAAAGGCCTAAAATGCCGCGCTTGTGGGTGCAGGCATTTACGGGTAGTATATACGAGACGAGTTGGTGGTGGGCGCATCATGCGGCGCCGCGAGTGTCGATACTGTGGCAAACGCCTGACAACGTGGGAGGGTCCGTCCGGCTAATCTGCCCGCCAGCTTGCCGAAGCGAAGTGGGTAACACACGAGCCATGCAAAATATTCGGTTACCAATGGCTGTTTGTGCGGCCGTGGCCGAAGTGCTAAAGGGTTCTCACGCCACGTTGGATGCCCTTTTTGAGGCGGCAGGCGCACCAGGGCCACCACCGAACCTACCTCATCACACCAAGTGGAAGACATGGCTGTTCCGCGCCGGGAATGATCCGAATGTCGACAGCCTTGCACTCCTCGGGAACCTGATTGAGGAATTCATGGATCTCCCGCCGGCATCGACTGGAGGCACGGCCGCAAACCTCCTTGGACTCGATTATGACCCTGTTGCCGAGTACAACTTACAGCGGGAACGACTCAACGGTGTTCTCGAAGAGCACGGGTTCCGGTATTTCCGTGGCGGCCGGATCTTGCCAAATGGCGAGGCCCCGCCTGCTCCAGCGTCGGGCAATCGATCTATTGCCACCATTGGCGAACCGAAGAAGCCGTCGACAATTGAAGACCTAATACTGACGCTTATCCGGGGCTTGCCCCGCGCGATGCACCCTCTGGCACATCGCCGCAAAGGCGCGCAATCACTTGCGTTTGATTCAGAGTATGATATTCAAGATTTGCTACACTGTCAGTTGCGACCCTGGGTTGCCGATATTCGCCCCGAAGAGTTTACGCCCAGCTATGCCGGCTCTAGTACGCGAATGGACTTCTTGTTGCCCGCTCACAGAATGGTTATTGAGGTGAAGCGCGTTCGCGACAAACCGCACACTTCAAGAATCGGCGACGAGTTGATCCTGGATATTGAGCACTATCGGCGTCACCCGGGTTGCGATCATCTTTGGTGCGTCATCTATGACCCTCTTCAGTTGATTCCGAACCCATCCGGGCTGATTGCCGACCTTGAGGGTGATCGGTACACACCCGATGGTTCTGTCAACGTTCGCGTCTTCGTTTTCGGCGGGTAATCGCGGGGCAAGATGAAGTAGGCGATTTAACTACTCGCTAGAATAGGCTCCTCATCCCATTTAGGATTCCTGGTGTGGACACCGGGCGCATAATGTAGGCACTTCCTCCAACGTGTGAAGCGGAACGCCTCGAGGCCGAACTCGGCCTCGTCCCGCACGCATACCGTGAGGAGGCGGTGTAGGAGGCGTGGCTCGCCCACCTGTCCGGGCGAGGCCCGGCGCGGGGCGTCAACACGTTCGCGAGGCGGGAGCGGCGGCGCCGTAGGCAAGAAGCTGTCTACGCCTCTGTTCTATGAATTGAGACCCGTTTGCAGCCCCTTCGAGCCACGGGAGGATGCGATTCAGCAGTGGTGGCTCTCTTCACTTCTTGTACCGCGCCAACTTCCGGGGCAATACGTCAGGGAGCACCCTGATGTCTTTGGGGAAGAGTTCGAGCGGTTCGATATGGGCGCCCTTGTATTCGTCAAGCTTCTCTTGCCTTCTGTGGTCGTAGTCCTTCTGGCCGAGCATCCCCCAATACTCAATATATACCTCGCGCCGTTCGGGCGTGGACGGGAGATAGAAGTCGCATCGTCTGTATCGCTCGCCGATCTGGACACTCTTTTCGTAAGCGTGGACAAATCCATTCCAATAGAGCCAATTGTCAATGAAGACTTCGCCTAAAGACTTGACGACATGGCCATCATCGGCGCCAAAGCGCTCGACCTGCCCGAGCCCATAGATACCCTGCAAGAGATCGAGCAAGTGGCGTGCTTGAGAAGGCCGGACTATATAAGGCGGGTATGCGCCATCGTAACCAAGTTCCTTGCGTACGCTAGGCTCGTCTAATCCTGATTGAAGGTTGATCTGCCTCTCGCAATAGACGACGGCATTGAAGTGTGGCCCTGGAAAGACCGCAGGATTGTATTGGCCGTCATCTATGGCCCTCCACACGCCATAGAGCTTGTGTTCGTTAATGTGCCACAGAAACACGGTGGCTCCTCGTTGAACCCGGCTTACGACGGGCCGAAATTGCTTGGTCGGAGCGCCCATCACGTTGTCTGCCAAACATTGTCCCGCTGTTGCATGGTCACACTTGAAGATGAAGGCAGTGGCGAGCGAGTCATCCCTGCCAGGAATCATGGGCCCTTCTGGTCGCTGCAACAAAGGTGCCGTGTCCTTGTTCTTCTGATGAAGCATTTTCAGAATGCGTTCAAGTTGAACATTGTCAAGGCTCGCAGGCGGCATTAGGCCGTATGCGTCGGTGGGATGGAGAAGGCGTGCTAGGTCAAGATCGTCAGCACTGAGCGGGTGTTCGTACTGTTCGTACTGGTCGATGCCATCCACCCGAACCTGGAAGGGGAAACCACGCGAATGACCCTGGGTATCTTTCCAAGCGTCCGGTTCTATGTCCTTCGTGCACTGCGTGAGGGCAATGAAAGGCCCGCGTAGGACGCCTGTCTCGAAGTTCCATAGGAAAAGGTAGTCCCCAACCTCTATCCGCCTCAGGTGTTCTTCCCATACACGGCCGGCATTGGTCCCAAAAAGATGACGATCAAGGCATTCCTTCTCGGTGCTCGCGTTGCACAGAAACACGAATGCCCCCACAATCGCCTCCTTCGCCTGTTGGGCAAGACGCCTCGCCTGCCGGTTTCTCCCGAGGTTTTGGCATTCTATGTCATGCTGGGGGTATGACACCAGAATAAATGAGGTGAAGTCTTGCCTGCCCGCTCCAAGCCGCCTGCTTGGCCTCAGTGTCTATATACGGAACGATTTCTCCTCCGCCGGATTTTTCGCGTCCAAAACGCCCTGTTTCGTGTCCGTACAGGGTGATGCGGCACATTCCACCGCCAATCCGTGACCTCGGCAGGTTTCTGGCCGAACTCCAGTTCGTGCCCGAAGAGGACCGCGCCGACGCCATGCAGGAGTCGTGGCTCGCCTTTCTGGCCGGTGGCGACGTCATCCGCGCCGTGAACTCCTTCGCGCGGCGGGAGCGCCGTTGGCGGCGGCGGAACGTGCTTTTGAACCGACCAGACCTTGTGCGGGCAATCTGATGGCCGAGACCCTCGACGACACCATCCGCGAAAGCGCCGCCGGCCCCAAGAAGGCCTCCGGCGACAGCGTGAGCGTCGAGCAGCACGATTTGGCGGACCAGATCGCGGCCGACAAGTACCTGGAGTCGAAGCGGGCCAGCCGCGCCAAGGGCCTCGGTGTGAAGATGGCAAAGATCAGCCCGGGAGGGACCGCCTGATGTGGCCGTTCCGCCGAAAGAAGACCGAGCGGTCCCTCCCCGCGTCGCGCGGGGCGTCGCCGCGCCAGGCCCGGCTGCTCGTCACGGCCAACCGCGAGAACCGCGGCCGGATGCTGCGGGCCCGGTACGACGCCGCCCAGACGAGCCCTGAGAACGCCCGGCACTGGGCGATGGCCGACGCCCTCTCGGCCGACGCGGTGGGAACCGCCGACGTGCGGCGGCGCTTGCGCGAACGGGCCCGCTACGAGGTCGCGAACAACTCCTACGCCAAGGGCATCGTGCTGACGCTCGCGAACGACTGCGTCGGCACCGGTCCACGGCTCCAGTTGCTGGGCGCCTCGGCCGAGACGAACCGTCGTGTCGAGGCCGCCTTCGCCCGTTGGGCGGGGGCCGTGGACCTTGCCGGCAAACTCCGCACCATGCGGATGGCCAAAGTGACCGACGGCGAGGCGTTCGCGGTCCTCGTGGCCAACCCGCTCCTGGATTCGCCCGTCCAGATGGACCTGCATCTGGTGGAGGCCGACCGCGTGGCCTCACCGCTGGGCCTGCCGGGCAACCTCTTGCGCAACGAGGGCATCGACGGCATTCTCCTGGACGCCTGGGGCAACCCGCGGTCCTACTCGATCCTGCGTCAGCATCCGGGCGACCTGTCGGGCTGGCGGAACGAGGTGGACCTCGTGGACGCCGGGTCGGTGGTCCACTGGTTCCGCCCCGACCGTCCGGGCCAGCACCGGGGCATCCCGGAACTCACCGCCGCGCTGCCGCTCTTTGCCCAACTCAGGCGCTACACGCTGGCGGTGATCGCGGCGGCCGAGACGGCGGCCGACTTCGCGGCGGTGCTCTTTACGGACTCGCCGGCGAACGGCGAGGCCCAGGCCCTCGAACCGATGGACGTGGTGGAACTCGAGAAACGGATGGCCACGGTCCTTCCGGACGGGTGGCGGCTCGGGCAGATCGAGGCCCATCAGCCGGCGACGGCGTACGGCGAGTTCAAGCGCGAGATCCTGAACGAGATCGCCCGCTGCCTGAACCTGCCGTACAACATCGCCGCCTGCAACTCCTCGGGCTACAACTACGCCTCCGGCCGGCTGGATCACCAGACGTACTTCAAGAGCATCCGCGTCGAGCAGGCCCATCTGGCCGAGGCGGTGCTTGACCGAGTTTTCGACGCATGGCTGTCGGAGGCCCGCCTGTTGCCGGAGTTTGCCCGCCTCGGCCTCGCCCGCGGCCCGGTGGCCCGCCAGTGGTTTTTCGACGGCACGGAGCACGTCGACCCGGCGAAGGAAGCGAACGCCCAGGCCACGCGCCTGGCGTCGAACACCACCACGCTCGCCGCCGAGTACGCCCGGCAGGGCAAGGACTGGGAGACGGAACTCCGGCAGCGGGCGAAAGAGAAGCAGTTGATGCAGGAACTGGGCCTCGCGGACGACCCCGCGCCCGCCCCCGAAGAGGAGACCGACGACGATGCCGACGCGCGTCAAGCCGCCTGACATGGCCACGGCCGAGGGCCTGGAGTACCTGGAGTTCCTGTGCCCGCTCTCGGTGGAGGCGACGGGCGGGGACGGCAAGCAGACGCCTAGCTTCTCTATGGTCGCCTACACAGGCGGCGTGATGCGGATCAGCGGCTTCCCGCACCCGGTGGTCGTGGACCTTGAGGGCCTGGCCATCGAACGGCAGGACCTGCCGGTCCGGCTCGACCACAACCCGCGACAGGGCGTCGGGCACACCCGGCGCGTCGCCGTCGAGGACGGCCAGGTCGTCGCCGAGGGCTTGGTGAGCCGCGACACCTCCTGGGCCCGCGACGTGGCCCGGAGCGGCGCGAACGGCTTCCCGTGGCGGGCCAGCATCGGGGCGGCCGTCGTCGAGGCGGAGTTCGTACCGAACGGCCACCGGGTAACCGTCAACGGCCGTACGTTCGACGGCCCGCTGCACGTCGTGCGGCAGGCCGTCCTCAAGGAAATCTCGTTCGTCGATAGCGGCGCCGACACCGGGGCGCGTGCCCGTGTCGCCGCCCGTGAAAAGGAGACCGAAGCCATGGACGACGTCGTCACCACGCCTGCCGAAGACCAGGCCGCCACCGAGACCGCACCCGAGACGCCTCAGCCGGAGCGCCGGCCGGAGCCCCAACCGGAGCCGGCCCCGAAGCCCGACACCGACACCCCGCCCGATCCGGCCCCCACGCCGGAGACCGTCGAGGCCGCGGCCGCCGAGGACGGGGACCCCGTGATCGCGATGCGCCGTCGCATGGCCGCCGAGACGCGGCGGGTCGAGGCGATCCATCGTCTCACGGACGGCAAGCACCCGGACATCGAGGCCCGGGCCATCGAGGAAGGGTGGGACGAGACGCGGGCGGAACTGGAGGTCCTCCGGGCGAGTCGGCCGAAGGCGCCGGCCGTGAGCGTGCCCCAGCGTCCCTCCACCCCGCAGGTCTTCGAGGCGGTGGCCCTGATGGCCTCCGGCATGCCCAGCGCCCGCATCGAGGCGGCCTTCGCCGAACCGGTCCTGGAGGCCGCCGACCGCCTGCGGGGCGTCGGTATCCAGGAGTTCTGCGAACTCGCGGCCGGTGCCCAACTGCCGCGGTTCCGCCGCGACGCCGCCGGGTGGCTCCAGGCGGCCTTCTCCACGACCAGCCTGCCGGGCATCCTCTCGAACATCGCCAACAAGATGCTCCTGGAGGGCTACAACTACATCGAGGACGCCTGGCGTCGGATCTGCCGCATCGCGAGCGTCAACGACTTCAAGGAACACTCGCGGTACCGGATGACCGGTGCGTTCAAGTTCCAGGAGGTCGGCCCGGACGGGGAACTGAAGCACGGGAAACTCGACGAGCAGAAGTACGGCCAGAAGGCCGACACGCACGGCATCATGTTCGCCCTGACGCGGCAGATGATCATCAACGACGACATGGGGGCCTTCACCGACATCCCGCGTCAGATCGGGATGGGGGCGGCCGAGGCCATCGCCGACGCCGTCTGGGGTCTGCTGCTCTCGAACCCCGTCCAGGCGGACGGGAAGGCCTTCTTCTCGACCGACCACAAGAACTACGACGACGGGGCCGACACGGCCCTGACAGTCGACTGGCTGACGGCGGCCGAGGTGATGTTCGGTGAGCAGACGAAACCCGGCGGCCGGCCCCTGGGCATCCCCGCGAGCCTGCTCCTGGTGCCGACGGCCCTGAAGGTGCCGGCGGAACTCCTGATGAAGAGCCTGCTCCTGAACGAGACCACGACGGCCAACAAGGGGAAACCCTCGTCCAACCCGCACGTCGGGAAGTTCGACGTCGCGAGTTCGGTGTACCTCGCGAACGCGAGCTTCGCGGGGGCGTCCTCGAAGGCGTGGTACCTCTTCGCCGACCCGAACCGGCTGCCGGCCATCGAGATCGCGTTCCTGAACGGCGTGGACCGGCCGACGGTGGAGAAGACGGACGCCGACTTCAACACCCTCGGCATCCAGTTCCGCGGGTACATCGACTTTGGCGTCCGCGAGCAGGACTGGCGCGGGGCGCTGAAGATGAAAGGTGAGGTGTGACCGGCCGGTGACTGAGTCACCGGGTGGCTGAGCGACGGCGCGTGAACCACAGTTAGCCGCCGGGCTTGCCCGGCGCGTATGAGGAGAAACACATGGCAACCGCACAGTTCGTACACGATGGCCAGAGCATCGATTACACGCCCGGGTCGGACGTGGCCGCCGGCGACGTCGTGGTCCAGGGCGCCCTGGTGGGCGTCGCGAAACTCCCCATCGCCTCGGGTGCCCTCGGGGCCCTCGCCGTTCGCGGCGTCTTCGACGTGGTTCAGGCGGCCGTCGCGTTCACGGCCGGCGACGCCGTCTACTGGGACGCCGACGGCGATCCGGTGGGCGGGGACGCCGGTACGGGCGCCGCGACGTCCACGGCAACGAGCAACACCTTCATGGGGTTCGCCTTGGCGGACACCGCGGACACCGATGAGACGGTCCGCCTGGCCCTGCGGAGCGTCGAGTCGAGCGCGGCCGAGACCTTGAGTCTCGGCCAACTCGGCGACGTGGGTGCTGTCGCGTACGACGCCGGCCGCATTCTCGTGGCGGACGGCGACTCGTTCGAGGACGTGGTCGTGGGCGGCGACGCGACGCTCGACGCGGACGGTACGGTCCACGTGACGAGTCTCGCGGCCATGCCGACCGTTCCGGCGGCCGAGGTCGCCGCGACCGGGTCGGCCCAGGGCGACGCCGCTGCCATCGCCACCGGGTTCACGCACGCCACCGCCGCCGACGGCACGAAGGGCGTGGTTCTGCCCGCGGCCGCTGCCGGGAAGGTGTGTTTTGTGAAGAACGCGGACGCCGCGAACGCCGTCCTGAAGGTGTACCCGAACACCGACGACGCCATCAACGCCATCGCGGCCAACACGGCGCTATCGATGGCCGCCAAGACCTCGGCGGTGTTCATCGCGCTCGACGCGACGACCTGGTACACGATCCCGCTGCTGCCGTCGTAAGGCACTTCGTGGCCGAGGGGTGGGGCGTCTGGCGCGGCGCCCCACCCGCTGTGGTCATGACGTAACGGACGCTGAACTCAAGGAAAGGACGTACCCAATGGCTACCCTCACTGCCGTGGCCCCGGACCGTGACGTGAACGAATTCGCCCTCGTGGCCGCGGCCGAACTCGGTGACGAGTTCGCCAACGATGGCAAACAACTGGTCGTCGTCGCCAAC
>Ga0272441_10015835_pt1 | contig 10509 bp, 11 predicted proteins | sample SSMProp6N_FD_193582 | JGI IMG/M metagenome (GOLD analysis project Ga0272441, IMG submission 193582) | Marine sediment archaeal communities from Little Sippewissett salt marsh, Falmouth, MA, United States - SSM-Prop-6N | ecosystem: Environmental > Aquatic > Marine > Wetlands > Sediment ... | reverse complement strand
TTTTTCAGCGATTGCATCAGTCCGTGCAGTAAGGAAAACAACAGGTATATCCTTCCACAACAGGTTATCTTTCAACTTATAAAAAACCTCCCAGCCGTTCATTTCTGGCATCATAATATCCAATAATATCAGATCAGGTTTCACATCGTTTTTCAGTAATTCAAAACACTCTGCACCACTACAGGCAGATATTATTTCATATTCATTACCATATGAATGTTCAAATGCAATTTTCATAGAGACTGTCTGATCTTCCTTATCATCCACGAGCATAATTTTCTTCATTTCCCTTATTCACCTCATTTTACCATGTCATATGACTCATTTATTGGTTTTGTTGTTATTCCTTTCCTTCTTGTATTTCGGAAGATATGGAGAGAGTAAAAAACATCGTTGTACCTTTTCCTTCACCTTCGCTTTCAACCTATAATCCACCTTCCTATCTTAAACATTTCCTTAACAAGTGTTAATTAGAACAAACTCAACATTAGATTGGAAAATTAAATAAAAAATGAAATATTATTCCCTCATTAACAAACAGGTAAGAATCTAAACTAAAATTTATGTTTAAGCCATTTTTATCAGGAAAAAAAAGTTATTTAAACAAGCTACTCCTTTTTAAGTAAAAACTATCATTGTTACTTACACTTTGCAAAATCCTTTTTCCTTTCTTTAGTAGTTTTACCTGTTGCTTCAAATAAAAATTTATTCCATTTTTTTATGATCTCATAATCACTGCTTATCTTTGTCTGAGGTTTTATATTCACAAAAAGAGAGCTTTTTTCACATTTCATATCAATTTTACCTATTCCTTCAACCTCAAAGTTAATGCCTTTGTAAATATCCCCTTTTGCCCCGAAATATTCAGAAACTAGCATCCTCACATCTGCATCATGTCCTCTTTTTATTTTATATTCTCTCATAAACAATCCATTCCTAACATAAAAAATAGAAATATTAACTTTTGGATTCAAGAAGGTCATAACCTTCTTCTATTTTCACATGAGAAACGACAATTGGCGGAGGTTTATTTGCATTTTTATCATTTCTAATCTCATCTACCTCTCTTACGTTTATTGTAACTTCAGGTCCAACTTTCTCCAGATAACTCTCCTTAATATTCTTAGCAATTAAATCAACAGACGGCCCCACATTCCTCAAATCCTCATCAATAACAAGTAGAATATCTATTTCATCTATCTTCCTCTGTACTATCTGATATCTCTTCACTTTAAAAGTCTTAAGTTTGTGAAGTACAGGAGTTATAAAACAAAACGCACCTGGAGGAAAAACTTTCCCGTTTGGCAAGATTATATTGGCCCTCATCCTCCCTTCAACACCTCCCACTATAACAGGTGTTGTTAATCCACAATCACACTCTTTTCTAGGAGAAAGTTTAACCCAATCATCCATACCCGTATATCGAATTATAGGTGTTCCCCTACCCCAAAGCCGGGTTAGCACAACATGGCCCCTCTCATCAGATGAAACCAATTCACCAGCCTCATCTATAGCCTCAACATTGAAGAAATCTGAATGAATATGCCAGGTTCCTTCCATACACTCAAATGCAATATCAGCTCCAGCTTCAACTGACGGATAAATATTTAGAAGTCTGCATTCAAACGCATCTTCAACATAACTCCTTGTATAATCATCCAGCATTGCACCCCCCGTCCAGAAAAGTTTCGGTCTAATATTTTTGCCATATCCTTTTCTCTTCAAAAAAGCCAAATGCTGAAATATTGCAGGATACGCCATGATAATATCTGGCCCGAAACCATCTAATTTATTCATAATATCAATCATTGGCAAGTCTACATCAATGTTTAGCTGATTGTTCATAGAAAAAAAGGATTTAAGATGAGATTGGAAGTTTTCTTGCGTTATGAGATCAACTCGATACTGATTAAAATTACCAATATGGACAAATCTCGATTCCCTCCAATTTAAATTAAAAAAATTCATTTCCCTTAGAATTGTACCGGCAGATTTAGCCATAGTGGGAAAATCAGTATAAATAGAAACAGGTTTTCCTGTTGTGCCGCCAGTGCAAATAACATGCCCCTTATTCTTTTTGTAACCGACTGGTATTATCCCATCTGGAAAATTTTTCCTTATATCGCCCTTTGTTATAAAGGGCAATTTTACGATGTCATCTATTCCCCTTATATCACCTGGATAAACTCCTGCTCTTTTGTACGTATTGTGGTAAAGTGGCACTGTGTATGCATATTTAAATATTTTTTTGAACGCTTTATCTCTGTATTTTTCCAGCTGTTTATCGTTTAATCTCTGTATCCTTCCCGGATCTAAAACATAGTTTTTTAGTACAGGTAGTGATATGAGAGGATTTAGGAGAGGATTCATACAAGATCAACCCATATTAACAGTTGTCAAATACATATATTTCCCTAATTTTAACATCCACATTTTATTCTTCCTCAACAAAAGGATAGCCATCCCCTTTCTGCCGATCTATATCCATACTATCATATGCAAACGTAGGAAAATTATCTGTCATTCTAATCAGTGCAACCTGTGCAAGCGGAAATTGAATTACTTTTTTTCTTTTTTTTATCCCTCCTATGATGATTTTTGCTGCTTGCTCTGCAGGTATCGCACCGTGTCTACCATAGCCTTCCAACATAGGAGTTTTAACGGAACCAGGTTTTATTGTAATTACATTCACATTATATCTTTGCTTAGCCTCAGCTCTAAGGCTTTCCATCAGCCAACTTAATGCTGCCTTACTAGCACCATAAGCACCCCAACCCGGCACCCCTCTTCTGTCAGGTAAAGTGGAAGTCGCCACAATAGTACCAAATTTCTGAGATTTCATAATAGGCAACAGAGATTCTATAAAATAAACAGTACCCATAAAATTTATCTCCATGGAGTTTTTTATAATATTACTGTCAAAGGTCTGGATTGGATTAGGTATTAGAACACCTGCAGTCAATATTGCTACATCAATTCTACCAAAAGTTTTGTGTGTATATCCAACAGCTTCCTTCACATCTTCAATGTTTTTCACATCGCATTTCTTAAAAATACATTCTGTCTTATCATTGCTTAGTTTACTAGCGATCTCATTTAGTTTCTCTTCTCTTCTAGCAAAAAGTGCCAATCTACATCCCTCGTTGGAAAGTAACTTAGCTATTTCCTCACCCATTCCACCCGTAGCTCCAGATATCAGCACAGTTTTTCCATTGAATTCCATTTAATCACCCTATTTTTTATCATACTTGTTATCATATAATGATACAAATGATTGCACAACATATTTTTATGCTGTTGATACAACACAATATATTTGAAGATAAAGTACAGATATTATTTTAATTAGCCGGTTCATGAGGGATTTTTGAAACTTTCAAATGCTTTTTTTACTGCATCTTCAGCAGAATCTGCAACATAATAAGTAGATTCGATATCTTGCATTATCTGCCCTTTTACGAGATCATCAACACATCCACCAGTACCTTTGATTAATATAAGTGGTTTTTCAAAGACCATAGAAAAAGAAATCTCATTTAACGTTCCCCATCTTCCACCTATAGCTATCACTGCATCAGCAGTATCAACAATCACGAAATTTCTCCTGTGCCCCAATCCTGTAACAATAGGAATGTCAATAAAATCATTCGCTTCTTCTTTTGATTCTGGCAATATGCCAACAGTTATACCATTTTTCTCTTTGGCACCCTTACATACTGCCCTCATAATTCCTCCACGACCACCACAGACTACAACACCACCTCTTAATGCAATAAACCTTCCAACGTTTTCTGCAGTCTCTAACGCATACTTTGATAAATGGTCATCAGATCCATCGCTCCCACAGACTGAAATAAGTCTTTTCATACGGACGGTTTATTTAGCATTCATTTTTAACAGTTTCTCCCACAAATCTTATAAATAGCACTTCCTTTCACTACAATTCCCATACCTGGAGAAACATCCAATGACTAAGAAAAGTAGAAAGACAAATCCCTTGCTATTAGAATTGATACACGAGTTAAAAAAACAATCAAATGAAAACGATGTGGGCATCTGGAAAGATATTGCGTTGAGACTAGAAAAACCATCCAGGAACTGGGCAGAGGTAAACCTTAATAGAATCAGTAAATATATCCTAGAAAAAGAAACTGCCCTTATACCAGGAAAAGTATTAGCCACTGGGAATCTTACGAAAAAAGTTACAATTGCCGCCTGGTCATTTTCAGAGAATGCTCAGGAGAAAATAAAGAAATCAGGTGGTAAATGTATATCCATCGAAGATTTGTTGAAAAGCAATTCGAAAGGAAAAGATATTAGGATACTGGGATAAATATGACAATTATAATTGATGCAAACGGTGCAACATTGGGCCGATTGAGTACAGTTACTGCAAAGCGCCTGCTCGGCGGAGAGGAAATAGCAATAGTTAACTCAGAGAAGGCTATAATATCTGGTAAAAAATCATCCATAAAAAATCATTATAAACAGAAAAGAGAGGTCGGCACATATCGTAAGGGACCATTTTTTCCGAGAATGCCAGATATGATTGTAAAGCGAACTATTAGAGGTATGATTCCTTATCAGACACCGCATGGTAGAGAGGCCTTTAAAAGATTGAAATGTTACATTGGAGTACCAAAGGAGTTTGAAGGTAAAAAATTCGAGACAGGAGAAGAATCAAAAAAACAATCCGTTAATCATATAACAATCGAAGAACTTTCAAGATCATTAGGGGTGCAATTTTAATGGTAAAAAAAATTATTAATACATCAGGTAAAAGGAAAACTGCAATTGCACGGGCCGCTGTCCAGAAGGGAAAGGGTTTGGTAAGGATAAACAAAAAACCTGTTGAGCTTTATGAACCGGAAATTGCCAAGTGGAAAATACTTGAACCAATTAGATTGGCTGAAAAACATATAGACAAGATAAATATTGATGTTGATGTTGCAGGTGGCGGTTTTATGAGTCAGGCAAACGCAGTTCGTACAGCTATTGCCAGAGGACTGGTTGAATTCACTGCTGATCCAAGTTTAAAACTGGCTTTTTTAGATCATGATAGAAGTTTAATAGTTAACGATTCAAGAAGGAAAGAAGCCAAGAAACCTCTTGGACGTGGCGCTAGAAAGAAAAGACAGAAATCATATAGGTGATATTGTGATAATTCCTGTAAGATGTTTTTCATGTGGAAAGGTCATAGGCGAGGCGTACGAGGAATACAAAAAAAGATATGCGGTATACAAATCATCCATTGATTCTGGTGAAAATCCAAAAGAAACACCCAAGGAAATTCTAGATGATCTTGAAGTTGACAGATATTGTTGCAGGCGTATGATTATCACACACGTTGATCTAGTTAGAGAAGCGGCGCCCTACGAATGAAGTTATACACCCATACTTTTATCAATTTTTATTCAATTCGTGAAAACAATTCACTTAGTTGGAAAAATGGGCGCGTGGCCTAGCCTGGATAAGGCGCTGGCCTTCTAAGCCAGATGTCGCGGGTTCGAATCCCGCCGCGTCCGCTATTTTTGCATTCTGAAAGATATTCTGAAAGACGAATTTCAAGAAAGGAACTGAGATTTATTTGTTGTTTTTTTGCTTGAGTTATTATCTTTTTATCGATGCTGAAGGTGAGTATTTGCTTAGGCATAAAATAGGTAAGGGTTGTTAGAATATAATGTTAATTATTAGCACGATAATATTAAACGAAGATCAATCTAATAAATGTCCTACTACCATCAATGGGAATTGGACGTCTATTGTAAGGTTCCAAAAAGGGAATAATATTATTCAATAGAAAGTTTTGACCAATAAATGGGATACTAAGTGTAAAACGAATAAGGAATTTCCATAGCATTGGATTATTTTCATATGGTGAAGTATATTCATTGTCATCTAGAAACTCATAATCAATAATACTAACATACCATGGTTTAATATCGATATGATCACCTGATTCAATATCAGTCGTATTCACATCATAAGTAACAGTAATATTACCTGCTTGTATATGTTTTCCAAGAGATGGCATCTTTATAACTTTCCAACTATACTCTGAATTATTATCGATCTTCAAGCCGAAAATCCCAATCGGTGGAAGATACACACATCTTGAAAAAACTCTGGAATAATTCATTTCAATTGAATAATTCATAACCACATTTAATCTAAATTCATCCAAATCTGAATCAATATACAACCAAGATGATTGTGACCCACCATGCATATGTGTACTTGCACCACGATACCTTTTTTCAATATAAATAGAATAGTCACAATAATAAACAGTTTTAGTCAAAGTGTTTTTTGATACAAAACTAATAGCATTGCTGTTATTTACAATTGGAATGATTAGAAGAATTATAAAAAAAGCAACAACTATTCTCCTGCTCAAATCTATTATCTCCCTTTGTATTATTAATTATAATGTCCCTCTTATTTAAAAATGTGATGGTTTTTGACATATGTTATTGCAACATTTGTAGCATTATTACTTGCTGGTTATGATGTTGATTGGAGGATGTTATATCCTAATTATTCATTAAATGAGAGATTTTATTAGAGACTAATAATTACATTATTAAAATAGTTTGGAGAGAATAAGATGTCAAATATAAAAAAATGGGCGAAATTGTTAGAAAAAAAGAAAAAATTATTCAGAGAGCTCTGAATAAAGACTTTTAGAATATTATAGGTTGATGGTAAAATAAGACTTGATAAATTAACAATTAAGGCACAGGACGCTTTGCAAGAATCAAAAAACATTGCTGATAAATATAGTCATCAACAAATAGACGTAGAACATTTATTGTTAGCACTGATAGAACAACAAAAGGGAATTGTAGTTCCCATATTACAAAAAATTGGTGTTGATATTAATCTGCTTAAAACAGATCTTATGCAGCATTTAAATTCCTTGCCAAAAGTGCAAGTAGGAGGCGGAATAGGAGAAATTTATCTATCTACTCGCTTAAACAAAACTCTTGAAAACGCATGGAAAGAAGCTCAATCTATGAAAGACGAGTATCTTAGCACAGAACACATGCTTCTCTCCATTGCAGAAGAGGATAGTTCAACATTACCAAATATTATTAAAAAAACAGGTGCTACAAAGGACAGAATATTTGATGCATTGGCGGGGATTCGTGGCGGTCAGAGAGTAGTTGATCAAAATCCAGAGGAGAAGTACCAGGCTTTAGAGCGATACACACGAAATTTAACAGAATTAGCACAAGATGGTAAGCTTGACCCAGTAATTGGCAGAAATGATGAAATCCGTAGGATTATACAAATTCTATCAAGAAGAACTAAAAATAATCCTGTACTAATAGGGGTAGCTGGAGTCGGAAAAACAGCGATTGTCGAAGGTTTAGCGCAGCGAATAGTAAGTGGTGATGTTCCAGAATCCTTAAAAGATAAACATGTCGCGGCTCTTGATATGGGATCACTAATTGCTGGTACAAAATTTAGAGGTGAGTTTGAAGATCGGTTAAAAGCAGTGTTAAAAGAGGTCGAAAAGGCAGCTGGTCAGATTATTCTATTTATTGATGAGTTACACACTGTTGTGGGTGCAGGTGCAGCAGAAGGCGCAATGGATGCCTCAAACATGCTAAAACCAGCTCTTGCGAGAGGAGAGCTAAGATGTGTCGGTGCAACAACAATAGATGAATATCGTAAATATATAGAAAAAGATGCTGCATTGGAAAGGAGATTTCAGCCAATATTAGTACGCGAACCATCAGTAGAGGACACAATTTCGATTTTAAGAGGATTAAAGGAGAGATATGAACTGCATCATGGTGTGATGATTCATGATTCTGCATTGATTGCCGCTTCTCAACTCTCTAATAAATATATTACAGACAGATTCTTACCGGATAAAGCTATCGATGCTATTGATGAAGCAGCGTCTAAGTTGAGAACAGAAATAGATAGCATGCCTACTGAAATTGATGAGGTTGAACGTAACATTAGACAATTGGAGATTGAAGCGCAAGCCTTGAAACGCGAGAAGGATAATGCATCGAAAGAAAGACTGAAAAAATTAAAAGAAGAACTTGCATCGCAAAAGGAAAAAGATCATCAACTCAGAGTAAGATGGCAGAATGAAAAAGAAATAATACAAAAATTAAGAGAAACCAAAAAGAAAATTGACCACGCAAAATTAGAAGAACAGCAGGCTGAAAGAGATGGAGATTTAGAGAGCGTGGCAAAAATACGTTATGGGTCTCTTATTGAACTACAAAAGGAGTTAGACGCGCAGAATGAACGATTACAAGTTTTGCAACAGGACCAGAAGATGTTGAAAGATGAGGTTGATGAAGAAGATGTTGCAGAGGTGATTGCAAAATGGTCTGGTATTCCAGTAAATAAAATGCTGGAGGGAGAGACGGAAAAAATTCTTCTCATGAATCAACGGTTAAAGCAGCGTGTTGTAGGACAGGATGAAGCCATATCTTTAGTTTCTAATGCGATTAAAAGAGCAAGAGCAGGTCTTAGCGACCCTGATAAACCTATTGGGTCATTCATATTTATGGGTCCAACTGGTGTTGGTAAGACAGAACTTGCAAAGGCTCTAGCTGAATTTCTCTTCGACGATGAAAGAGCAATGGTGCGCATAGATATGTCTGAATTTATGGAGAAACATTCAACTGCTAGACTCATTGGTGCACCACCAGGATATGTAGGATATGAGGAAGGCGGTTTTTTAACTGAGGCGGTAAGGAGAAGACCTTATACTATTGTCCTCTTTGATGAAATAGAGAAGGCTCATAGTGATATTTTCAATTTATTGCTTCAAATCTTAGATGACGGTCGACTTAGTGATGGTCATGGACGAACAGTTAATTTCAAAAACACCGTGATTATCATGACCTCTAATATTGCAAGTAATTTGATGAATGAATTAAGAGATAAAGAGCTTAGAAGTAAGGTTATGGAAGCTCTTAAAATGCAGTTCAGACCAGAGTTCCTAAACCGAATTGATGAAATTGTTATATTTAATTCATTGGGTAAAGATGAAATAAAGAGAATAGTTGAGATACAACTGCAGTATCTGCAAGATCGGCTTATTGAGAAAAAAATTTCAATTTCATTCAGTGACAAGATAAAGGAATTGATAGCAGATAAAGGCTTTGATCCAATATTCGGAGCGAGACCAATTAAGAGAACAATTCAACAGATGATTGAAAACCCTTTATCAATTAAGATTTTAAATGGCGATTTCGTTGAAAATGATATAATAAAAACTGATGTTAAAAATAAGGTAATTATTTTCAAGAAATGAATTTAAATAATAAAAAAAATTATGAAATTAAAGGAGTTGTAATTATTTGGCGGAAGTACAGGAAAAGAAAAATAACAAGATAGAGGGGCAAAAAGGAAAAACAAAAGAAGTTAAGGTAGTAAAATTAGATGTTACAAATATAAAATTAGCTTCATTGGAGAAGAAGATGAAAGAGAAGACCGAGTTAGCAGATGAGTATTTATCACGATTGAAATATCTCCAAGCAGATTTTGAGAATTATAAAAAGATGGAGGCTCGCGATAGAAAAACTTTTGAGATGGGTGCAAATGTAGGATTAATTAAGAATTTATTGCCCATTATTGATGCTTTAGAAATTGCTATTTTATCAGCTAAAAAGAATTACAATAAGGCATCATTTGTTAAAGGAATTGAATTAATATATTCCGATTTATTATCGGTGCTTGGCAGAGAGGGATTGAAACAGATAACAGCAGTTGGAAAGAAATTAGATCCATATTATAATGAGGTTACTATGACAATTATTGATAATGATTTTCCTGAGGATACAGTTGTTGAGGAACATGAGAAAGGTTATATGTTGGGTTCAAAAGTTATTAGAACGTCAAAGGTTACGGTTTCTAAGGTTGAAAATCCATCGGATGACCCATTGAGATAAGATAGAAAAATTGAAAATGATACATAATTTCAATCTTCGAAATTATACATGTGATTTTAAGGAAGTAAAAATATAGAATTCTTGTTTTAAACAATGTATCATCATGTAAGAAATGATTGAATAGTGTCAATGAAAAATAAATGTAATAGGTATTTTGTTGATTAGTTCTATGTGAAAAAGAATTTCTAACTCGATTGATTTTTCAATTTCTGATGAACAAGTGTTCTTTAAAGGTTAAAAAAATTACTAATTCCATGATTAAATAGATATCCAATATCAAGAAATATAGATGATATACGAAATTAGGAGATACTCTAAGCTAAGTTATATAAATAATAACAAGTTTTATGTAATTGGGGTTAAAATGGTTAATAAAACTATTGGAATAGATGTGGGAACGAGTAATTCGGCTGCCGCTGCATTAATTGGTGGTAAGCCTACTATTATCCCAAGCGCAGAGGGTACAAGCCTTGGGGGCAAAGCATTCCCGTCATATGTGGCATTTACAAAAGATGGGCAAATGTTAGTGGGGGAATCTGCAAAAAGACAGATTGTTTCCAATCCTGAAGGCACAATAACTGCA
>Ga0272441_10015833_pt1 | contig 10511 bp, 7 predicted proteins | sample SSMProp6N_FD_193582 | JGI IMG/M metagenome (GOLD analysis project Ga0272441, IMG submission 193582) | Marine sediment archaeal communities from Little Sippewissett salt marsh, Falmouth, MA, United States - SSM-Prop-6N | ecosystem: Environmental > Aquatic > Marine > Wetlands > Sediment ... | reverse complement strand
GATCGATCTGCTCCGGGTCGAGAGGCCTGAAGTCCAGCAACACCTGGGCGGGAGGCTTCTTGCGCAACCGGTCGTGCCATTGCCGGTTCGATATCCATTGACCCTCCGTTCGCCACAGCGGTTCGCGAAAGGCCGGACCCCGCAAGGCCACCACGTCGCCTCCCCCTTCCATGAAGGTGGAGATCGTTGCCATCCCTTTCGCAGGCACACTGCCCGCCGTCGGGAGCACCAGGAGGCTGTAGTTTCGGGCTTCGAACGCCTTCGCGCTGCAGAGCTTCTCTCCGTCGATCGCCTCCACGATGTGTCCGCGCCGGCGCAGACCGTCGAGCAGCGACTGTGCCAGCGCGGCATCGTGTCCCGGCAGCGCGTCCTTGACGATCGCAATGCGGTACGGCGCCGCCGCGGCGAGGGTGGTCGCCATGACGAGGCAGGCGAACACCGCCAGCCGCGGCAACGCACGCTTCGTCGCAGCGGCGCCTGCGCTGCGTGTTGGCCCTGCGTCCCGCATACGGGGGAGATGAGCTCCGGAATTCCTGTGCACAGCCTTACCCTTTCATGCCGGTCATGGTGACGCCCTGGATGAAGTACTTCTGGGCGAAGAAGAAGATCACGATGACCGGGGTGGTCATCAGCAGTGCGGCCGCCATGGTCAGGACCGGGTTGTTGCCGACCTGCACGGAGAAGGCGTACATCCCGAAGGCCAGGGGGTAGAGACGCTGGTCCGAGATGTAGATCAGCGGGCCCATGAAGTTGTTCCAGGTCCCCATGAACGTGAAGATCGCGATGGCCGCCAGGCTTGGCCTGACCAGCGGCAGCATGATGTTCCAGTAGATCCGGAAGAACCCGCACCCGTCGATCCGCGCCGCGTCGTCGAGATCGCGCGGCACGCCTTTCAGTGACTGGCGCATCAGGAAGACGAAGAAGGCTGCGCCCGTGGCGGACGGGAGCCAGAGGGGAACCAGCGTGTCGTATGCGCCCAGCGACCTCCAGACCAGGAATTGGGGAATCATCGTCACCTGCGGCGGGATCATCATCGTGGCCAGCATCAGGATGAAGCAGAACTCGCGGCCAGCGTCAACAGCAGTGTTTTGCGGCCCTTCATGGCTGTGCTCCGGAAAACGGCACTCCGGTTACGGCAGAGCCCCATCTCGCGAGCGTGGTCGGCATCCGTTCCGTCGACAGTCCTTTTTGTCATATTGCGTTTCAGGAGTCGAGCCCAGCCGTCCGCGCCGTGAAGCGCCTGCGCTGCTTGCAGGCGCGTGACCGGCCCGATGGTCTGTAGACAATCCGCGCTAGTCCTCGGCGCCTTTGAGGACGGGAGAAGGAACGGGCGGCAGCACGGTCCCGTCTTGGACGCAATTGAGGAAATGCGTGACCGGTTCGCCGTCAGGATCGACCACTTGAAGGCTGACGGGCCAGGACGCGTCCCAACGGCCGTTGCGGACGATCCTGTTCCCCGGGCAGTGTTCGAACCTGACCGAATGCCGCGTCTGCACGCCCGGCATGCCGCCTTTGTTTGACAGGAAACCGTCAATGACCGGATTCCGTACGCCCACCACATGGATGTCCAGCACCCGGTTGGCCCGGAAGAAGTTGTTGCCGATCATGGACATGAAGTTGACCGGGTTCCGGGCGGAACCCCGGATCCGCAGGCCCACTTCGCCGACATCGAAGTAGTTGCCCAGGATCTGTTCCGCCGTGTGTCTGCCGCCGCGTCCGCCCTGAAGCTCGACGGTGAGGCTGGCAAAAGCCGGGTCGTGTGAGTTGTCGAAGTGGTTGGCGGTCCAGATGTTCCCGCCGCCGAAAGAGACACTGCCGCGGCCGTTGTTGCCCGCGTAGTTGTTGGAAATGAAGCCGTCGGTGGTCTCTACGCGGATGCCGTATCCGCCGCAGAAGTGGACGCTGCTGTTCCGCAGCCAGAAGATCCAGTAGTATGGCGGCGACTTGATCGTCTTGTCCCCCATCCATATGCCGTCGCCGGAGATATTGTAGACTCCCAGGCCGTCCACTTCGTGGGAAAGGCCGACCAGATGCACGGCGGCGCCCACCTCTGCGTCGTAAACCACGCCGGTCTTCGTCCTCGCCCCGCCGATGACGGAGAAGTCGCTCAAGCGCACCCGTTGCGATGTGATTTGCGAGTAGAAGAGCTTGGGGATCGTCGCTCCTTTCGTCGGCCGAAAGACCGTGCCGCCGATTCCATAGCGGGTGGCCATGCCTGAGTTGGATCCGCCGGAGCCTTGAAGCCAGATGCTGCTCTTGAGCACGATTCCTGCATTGAGAAAGAACGTGCCGGGGCCCACCTGGATCCTGCCGCCGTGGGGCAGGGCGGCCAGTGCTCTTCCGAACGCGGTCACGTTGCTCCCCGCGTGGGTCTCGTCATGGCGGTCGGCGCCTCTCACCGGGACCGCGCCAAAGTCCTCGAGCCGCAGAATTCCACCGGTGTCCCCTTGGGGGGCAGGGCGCTGTCTGGCGTTTGTTTCGAGGGTGTTGGCTGAGATGGGCTCCGCGCACAACACCAGTGTGAGCCCCAGCAGGCAGGCCATGGCCTGCCGTTCGCTCCGCAGGACGCGTTCTACAGGTTGAAACGGTTTCATCGTGCTCTCTAGCGTCACGATGATCTGAAAAACTCCATGGGTTCAATACCGCAGCGAGTAGATCCGCATATCCCGGAAGTAGAGCTTGAGGCGGATGCCCTGCCGGGGGGTGGGATCGGGCAGGGGGGTGCCGTTCCAGCGAAGCGGGAACGCCGTCTTGTCGGACGGCAGAAAACGGCAATGCTCCTTCGGGAACCCGTCGATGGGTTGGTCGTCGGCCGTGCGGAGCTCAACCATCAGGTAGCCCTGCCGGAGATCGCTCTTGCGCCCGAGCCGGACGCTCTCGAAGCCGGCTTGCAGCATCATCGGGCCGCCGACGGGATGAAGCACCGGCGTCGTGACCTCGGCATTGGCTCGGCAGGCGATGAAGAACATGCGGTCCGGATGGAGGGCATACACCTCCTCGTCGGCGAGCCAGCGGTATTCGCCCCGCACCGGAATCGGCGGATGGGCGAAATGGCAAAACTTGAAAAGCACGCCCTCGAAGTCGCTCGTATGGCGGAAAGGCCGTTCCCATTTCATGCCGTCGCGGCTGACCCACCACTCGCAATTCAGAAACGGGCCGTGCGGGAGATGGCCCGAGCGGGGAAGGCCCGTGGGCTGCGGAACGTAGTTCACCATGCCGCCGGCCCAGAAGTCGGCCAGCTTCATGGGGCGGAACTTGTAGAACTCGAGCTCGCCGGGATCTTCCTCGTCCGGGGTGATGAGCTGGTCTTCGGGGAGATAGGGGCCGGCCACGCCGAAACTGCCGCCGGGCGTCCACGCCAGGCCGTCGGGACTCGTGCGGATGTGCAGGACGCGCCGCACGTCGTTCCCCATGTTATCCGCATAACGTTTCGGCCGCTTCTGGAAGGCGGTCTGGTAGTTGATGAAGCGCTTGTTTTCCTTGTCCCAGGCGAGGCCGAAGGCGTCCTGGCCTCTGTAGATGGGCGCGTCGTTTCGCCGCTTCCAGCCGGTCCCGTCCAGTTGGCCCGAGAAGCAATGGAAGCGATGGCCCTTCACGGCGGGCCGGCCCTGGTCGCAGATGAGCAGCACGACGTGACCGCCGGCCAGCACCACATCGCCGGCCAGCCACCGGTTGTCGGGCCGCGGCAGGCGGAAGAGCCTGCGGGCCTGGCTGAAATCCAGGACATCGGTTGTCAGGGCCGTCCACACCTCCGCGGACTGCCGGTCTTCGTCGTAGCGCAGGCCGACCACCCGCGTCCGATCTCCTTCCGGCATGACGTCGCACACGCGGAAATCCAGGTTCGTGGTCATGCCGACAAACCGCGGACGTTCGGTCCCGAAGGCGACATCCCCGTAGTCCACGCGCAGTTCGCCTGGAAAGGCGAAGGTGAAAAGACCATCCGCATGGACGCATGCGCTCAGCACAATCGTGAGCGTCATGGCGAGCGGTTTCCCTGTGCGAATCATGGTGTGGAGTATACGGCGGAGTACGGTCATGAACATGCGGAATCGACGCCATTCGACTCAGGGGGCGCATCTCCGGTCTTTTCCCGTGTAGTCCGTTCCTGCCGGGAGCGGGCCACGCCCGCTTCCGCCGCTTAGGGCCCGCGCAAGAATAACTTCACATTTTGGCCGCCGATGCATCGCGACCGACTGCGTTGCGAAAACACGAAATATCGAGAATATTCCTTTGTTTTCGCGCCTTGCCGGCCACGCGCCTCAACGCCCAAATCTGTGAATCTATTCTTGCGCGAACCCTTAGTCGCGAGGTGTGTTGATGCAAGCGGCTGTTCGAGCGAGGATTCGACGAAGCTCGCGACAAAGAACTTTCTTCTGCGGGCTGATTGTGCCCCGCGGCGGTGCGGCCGCGTTCAGGGGCGATCGGCATCCCCGACGGATACCGAGCCCGGCGCGCTGACGCGCGCGAATTCCAGCGCCCGGCGAACCGTGTCCTCGTAGGGCCTGGCGGGGCTTCTCATGCCCTACAACGGCCCAAGTTGAATGGCATTCCGAAGGTCGGGACACCGTGCTTGCGGGCGCGATACGGCCGCCCTGTTCGATGACCAGATCGCATTCGTGGGCCCGGGGCTGCGCCCAGAAGTACAGATTGGGCGTTTGGCCCAGGTGGCCGTATAGCTTGCGGATTTCCATGACGACAAAACTCTCGAGCATGTGCCCGAAATGCGGTGCGCTCACGAGCGCTTCGCGGGTGCGGATCGCCTGCAGCGCGAGACCCAGTCCCGCGTCGGCGATATGGAACTTCGGCCGTTTGACCAGGCGCTTTTCGACGTTGCCGAACCAGGGCGGCAACCGGAAGACCTGGTATCCCTGTTCGAGCACCGCCAGCCAGTGGTCAATCGTCTTGTTGTCCACCTGCACCAATCGGCTCAGGTCCGCCTTGTTCAGCACCTGAGCCGTGCGTCCGGCCACGAGACGCAGGAAGCGATCGAAACGTCCGAGATCGTGCACGGCCGCCATGCCGCGAACGTCGCGTTCGAGGTAGCTGCGGCGATAGGAGTCCAGCCAGTCGATATCGACCTGCTTGAGCGCGACGCGCGGGTAGCCGCCGCGCAGCATGGCCGGGCCGACCTCTTCGCCGCTCGTGCAGGCGAATTCCATCCCGTTCAGATCCGCGAGGCGTTCCGGTCCGGCAATCAGGTCGAGGATGCGTTGCGCATCGTCGGCGCCGAGGCGCGGTTCGCACACGGCAAACGGCCAGAGATCCAGTATGGCGGCGCGTCCCGCGAGACTCTCCGATACCCCGCGCATCAGGTCATAGGACTGGCTGCCGGACAGGAAGAAACGGAGGATGCCGGGCGTGCGATCCACCTCGCGTTTGACGTAGTTGAAGATATCCGGGACCCACTGCACCTCGTCGAGCAGAAGCGGACCGCGACGCTCCGCAGTGGCACGGGTCTTCTGACCCGTAGCCGAAGCGAATGGCGGGCGCCGGGCCAACGTCGCTACGGGAGTGCGAACAACAAGATGATTAATTCTCCCGAGAAGCTGCCGATGAAGTTACATTAATTGACAGCAACTGTAGAATGGGTATAGTTTTAAACAATGGATCTTGCGCTATACAGATCGATCGAGCGCTGGGGGAGCGAACTGGATGGCGTATTTACGCTGGGCGACCTGCGGGTTCTGCTCGGGGATCGGAGCGAAGCTGCCTTGTACAAGAGGGTGGCGGCGCTCGTCAGAGAGGGCGTGCTGCTCAAGGTCAAGGCCGGCATCTACGCGACCCCTGAGGCCGACCTTTCCGTGATCAGCGGTCGCATCGATCCCGAGGCGTACATTTCCACCGGTACCATCCTTGCCCGCGCGGCGCTTATCGGATCGGTGCCCGTGGGCAGAGTCCAGGCCGTGAAGCGGGGACGTCCGCGCACGTATCGGTGCGAACGAGGGATCATCGAGCATCTCAGTATTTCGCCGCGCCTTTACTTCGGTTTCGAATCCGTTGACGGCGTGCGTTGCGCAACCGTGGAGAAGGCATTCCTTGACGTTTGCTACTACAGGTATCGAGGACGGCGCTTCTCGTTCGATCCGGCCACGGACGTGAGCATGGCGGGCCTGGATCGTCAACGCATTGAACAGTACCTTGAGCGCTACGATCCGCGCTTCGTTCGTTACTTCACGCGGATATGGGGGGACAGATGGTAGTAGAACAGGAAAGGCTTATTGCACGTGTCCTGGACTTATTCGCGCAGCGGTTCCCACGGCGGGCGGTGCTTCGTGGCGGTATGGTGATGCGCGTGCTGGGATCTCCTCGTTTCACAAACGACCTGGACTACCTGTTCTTTCCATACCGGTCCAAGAAGGACATTGTCGAGGAGGTCGTCTCGTGCCTGAAACGCATAGAGGCGGCAAGTGTGAGCTACTCGCTCAACTCGAAGTGCCTTCGTGTGGTCGTGACGGTTGGCGATGCCACGGTGCAGGTAGAGGCGAAGGTTGCCCTGTCGGTCAGGACCGCGAAGGCATCCACGCGGCTTGTGGCGCGCGCGTTCGGTCTGCCGCCGCGCATGGTGCTTGTTGCCGAACACTCCGTGTCATTGGCCAACAAGCTCGCGGCATGGAATGAGCGGCGGCTCATGCGGGATCTCTACGATGTGTGGTTCTTCCTCCAGATGGGAGTGAAGCCGGACGAGGAAACGCTGCGTGAACGCTTGAGAAAGCCGGCCTACTCCCGCCTGGTAAAACCGGAGAAGCGGTTTGTGGGCGTATCGCCGGCCGATTTTTATGAGTTCGTGCGGGAACATGTATCTCGGCTCACGGATGCCGACATTGCGGACGAACTGGCGGACTACCTTCCCGCCGATGAACTTCCCGGCCTTGCTATGCAACTCCGATCCGGCTTCACGCGGCTACATTAGTGCTCCGGATCGAAGGCACGGCGATGTATTTGACCCAGCCCGCTTCCGGCAGAAGCGGGCTACAGTAGCCCGCGCCTGCCGGGCGTCGCGCGGCATTGAATAAAGGAGCCGGGATGAACGAAGTGAGTCGTCGCATTGGACAACAGGCAAAGAATGCCGCGCGGGCCGTCATGCTGGCATTGTCGGCAGCCGTGCCGTGTCTGGGCGGCGTTACGGTCTATCGTGATGTTGCCCCGGACAGTCACCTTGTCCTGGACGGCGACGAGCGTTTCCTGGCTTCGGCCGTTGTGGGCGAGCCGCCGTATGCGGCGGACCGGACGGGGCGCCGGGACGCCTCGTCCGTCATCCAGAGGGCGCTCGACGATACCGGCGCGCGCAACGGCGGCACGGTCTTCCTGCCGGCGGGCCGCTACCGGATCGACAAGCCGCTCGTTTTCCGGCACCAGAATCTCGTTCTGCGCGGCGAGTGGAGCCCGCCCGACGAGGGCGGCCCGGGCCAAGGAGCCTTGTTGCTGGCTTACCCCGGTCGGAATGCGCCGGACGGGCCCGCCTTGATCGGTGTCGAGAACCGGAACCGCACGAGCTGCGCCGTGATCGGGCTCTCTATCTGGTATCCGGAACAGGATGCCGCCGAACCGGTCCCGTATCCCTGGACGCTCGGCGGCTGTCCCGGCTTCATCGTGCGCAATGTGACCCTGGTCAATTCCTGGCGCGGGGTCGCCTACGATCATGCCGGCGCGATCTTTATTCAGAACCTTTACGGCACCGTGCTGGATAAGGGCATTGTGCTGCCCTGGGCCGCGGAGTTCTCGCTGGTCCATAACGTGCGTTTCTCGAGCGCGTACTGGATCGGGGCGCCCGTGGACAATGCGCCGCGCGGCGAGGCGGTGCGGCGCTTGAAGGCGGGCCTGGCGGAACGTGCCGTGGGTATTGAAATCGGCCCGCTGGACGGCTGCGCAATCTGCGGGCTGTCGTTTCCCGAAGGCAAGGCCGCGGTTGTCGTTGCCAAGGATCGGCCCCTGCTTGAGCGCGTGGACGGGAGACGCCTGGGTGATCAGTTCGGGTTCGGCGGCATCCTGGGGGGGATCGACGGGCGCAAGGAGTTCAACGGCTGGGACGAGTTCTACTGGGGGATCGCGGCGGCCAACCTGGACCTCGTGCCGGGAATCGGCGACCCGGTCTATCGCCCCGTTGCGGCGCCGGGGCCCCGCGTGCGGGACGGGGGCCACGTGCTGGATGCGCGACGGTACGGGGCCGTCGGCGACGGCGTGCACGACGATACGGATGCCGTGTTGAAGGCCCTGGCCGAGTTGCGCCGTCGCGGCGGCGGCATCCTGTGCTTCGCCCAGGGCGAGTACCGCACTACGAAGCCTCTTGCCGTACCGCCGGGCGTCGAGCTGCTCGGTGCGAGCGGGAGACGGCAATCGCGCCTGAGCAACACGGAAACCACGTCGCTGTGTTGTCACGTGGGGAAAGGCGCTGCCGATCCCGACCGCGATACGGCCTTCATCACGCTGGAAGCCGGGTCGGGCATGCGCGGGCTCAATATCGTTCATCCGGAACAGTGGGAACTGACGGGCGAGACCTTTGCCCCGCATCCTTTCCCGTTCGCGGTGCGCGGCGCAGGCCCGAAGGTATGGGTGGTGGATGTTGCTTTTGCCTCGAGCTGTAACATGATCGATTTCGGGTCGCACCGTTGCGACGGGTTCCTGCTTCGACGGGTCGGCGGGTGCGCCTTCAACAAGGGCATTGTTGTGGGCGGTGGGAGTAGCTCCGGCGCCCTGGAACGCTGTTCGTTGTCCTTCGGTCTCTACCTGCAGACCCGGCGCAACGCGTACCTGAAAGAAGTCGGCTGGACCCGTGCCTTCGACACGTACAAGGAGTACACGGGCAAACAGACCGTGCACTACCTGTTCGGTCACTGCGACGACATCACTGCCTTCGGCCTGGTGGGGTTCCGTCCGCGGCATCACATGCAGTTCTTCACGGAGAATGGGAAAAGCTGCCGCGCGTCACGCTTCTGGCTGCCCATGATGGATGCCGGCGTACAAACCAGCCTGGTGATGGATGCCGGACGCGACATCGATTTCTACGGCTACTGGGTCACGGGCGGGTACAATCGCTTCAACTGGCTGAGCGCGGGGCCTGAAGTCAGGGGAGTCCGTTTCTTCGGGCCTTCCTGGCAGCAGACCTACCTTCCGTTGCCCCTGGATAAGGCCGCGCCGGGTGATGTTGCCGTCGTCGGCGAACAACCGGCGCCGGGGGTCCGCGGGATTTCTCCGAATGGCGCCGCAAAAGCGTTGGACAACGACCCGAGAACTTGCGTTGATGTTCCGCTCGGCGGCACCGGTCTGGTCGTCGATCTCGGTCGCCCGACCCGGATCCGCCGCATTGCGATTCACGGCGCGAGCCTGCTCGAGGTGGAGCGCAGCGAGAACATCAAGGAGTTCAACGTTCTTGCCGGCCCGGACGGAAAGGCATGGACGCCCGTGAAGATGGTTGCCGCAGGTTGGGGGCTGAGAGGGCCCGTGAACTCCACGCGGAGCCCGATTGTCGACTTCCCGGTCGAGCCGGTCACGGCCCGCTACGTGAAGCTGGTCGTCAAGTCTGTTTGGAGCGGCGCGGCCTCGGCGAGGGTGCGCGAACTCAAGGTTTATGCAGTCGATTCGCCGTAGTCGCTCGCGCTACGGCACGAACCCGTAGTGGAGCAGTTTCGTGGTCAGGAGACGATCCAATACGGGCAGGTCCTTCGGATAGACCGAGATGAGTCGTTTGCCTTCCTGCTGATAGAGCGTTTGCTTCTTGTACATGTTCATTTTGTACTGCGGTGTGTCCAGCCCCCAGTACTCGATGTAGACATCCAGTTCGGGCAGGTAGAAGTCGGGGCGGATCTGGAACTCGCCGATGATGCGGAACTTGTTGTCGTAGCGATACACCAGAGCGTGCGCGGTCAGCCATTCGGCGATCCTCTTCTCGCCTTCGGACTGTACGATTGTGCCGTCTCGTGCGGCAACGGTCTTGTTGATCTCGACCTGGGTCTCGAAGTTCCTTCGCACCAGGAAGACCTCGTCGAAGCAGCGGTCGCAGAACACGCGCTGGAATGCCTCCTGTGATCGCGTGTATTCCTCGGCGGAGACCTCCGCGTTGCAGCGGCGGCAACGATGCTTGCCGCCCGCGTCGGCATCCCGCCCAGCCAACTCAATGGCATCGGCCGCCGTTGCTGCAGCGGCCCGCACATACTGGCGGTTCGCCGGGTTCCTGGCCAGGTCGCGCAGGTCTTGCACGTGCTCGTGTGCGGCGGCGCCGTACTTCTTGATGGCACGAATCGCGTATTGCTGCGTTTGCGCGTGCCGTCCGTGCAGCGCCAGCCGGGCGAGGGCCGCAACCGCTGCCTCGGCGTCGGCGCCGAACTCGGCCAGTTTCCCGATGGCCGACGCTGCCAGGCGCTGGACCTCGTTCGAGGGGCGGCGCGTAAGCTCGATCAGCTCGGGGAGCGCGGCCGGATCGCCGCTGCGGCCAAGGCGCAGCGCCCGTTGCACGGCCTCGTGGTGTTCGGATGGCAGCATGGGGCTCTTCATGACGGCTCTCTTCTCAGGCAGTA
>Ga0272441_10015832_pt1 | contig 10511 bp, 21 predicted proteins | sample SSMProp6N_FD_193582 | JGI IMG/M metagenome (GOLD analysis project Ga0272441, IMG submission 193582) | Marine sediment archaeal communities from Little Sippewissett salt marsh, Falmouth, MA, United States - SSM-Prop-6N | ecosystem: Environmental > Aquatic > Marine > Wetlands > Sediment ... | reverse complement strand
ATAACTAAAATAAAAAAAAGTAAAAAAAGAAAAGAAAACCCCATGGGGTTTTGCGACAATGTTTGACATGGTATTAGTTTGCAATGTATTACATCCAACTATCTAATTTATTAAATTCTATAAATTTTCGTTCAATATATTCAATACAGTTACCTATCCCTACTGCAACTCTTTTATCATATTTAGAAGTGCGAAATACTTTATCTTGCCTATCATTTCCTGTTTTTTCTTGGACATCCTCTCTAAAATTTTTAATAGTATTTATATCACAACATATGCAATCAGTTAATCCCAAGTTTTTATTAAATTTAATATAAACAGTTTGTTCATAATATTTTCTCAATTTATCTGTATAACATTTTTTTTCCCAGTCCCACTCATATATTTTCCTTTTAAGGAAACTGTGTTCCCAACCAATTCCTTCTAATTTATCATAATTACTTATTTCTACTTCTATAAATCCAATATGTTCTTCATTTTTTTTATTGAAACAGTTTAAATCAAAATCATATGGGTCTAACATATTTTTATTAGTAAAAAATTTATCTGAATGACTGTTTAATATTTCTGAAACTTTTATCTCATCTTTTATATCAAATGATTCATTATCGATATTAAATGTCATAGGTTTTCACTAATCCTTTTTTTAGCTAAATTATATTCATTTTTATCTTTCTCAGCACCAAAAGCAATTCTATTGTTTTGTTTAACTGCAATAAGGGTTGTTCCACTTCCTGCAAAAGGATCACAAACAATTTCCCCTGGTTTTGAAAAACTATCGATTAAATAATTTAATTCATCAATAGCTTGTTGCCATTTATGATTTTTTTTCTCTCTACCAGTACCTATTATTACATCTTTTACTTTTTTATCAATTTTTTTATATCCTTTCTGATAAACAAGAATAGGTTTCCATCCAGCTTCAATATAATTGAATTTTATAATTTGTGTATTTCCACTATGTACAAGTGCAAATATCCAATAAAAATCAAGATACTTGTTTAATCGTTTCATACTTTCAAAAAGGTTTTTATGACCACAATAGGCAATACAGAACCCGTTTTTTTTAAGTTTCTTTTTAGCAAATTTCCCTAGTTTTTCCCATTCATCTATATATTCTACAGGATATGGTGGATCAGTTAATATTAAATCAACACTATCATCAGATATATCATCAAGAACTTCTACGAAATCTCCATATCTTAAATCTATTTCGTTATCATCTATTTCTATTTTTTCTCCTTGTTCTATATTTTTTGTTCTTTCTAGTTCTTTATCTATTTCTTTAGCTATTTTTAGAAAATGATTGGTAGTTATCTCTGTTTTTTTGTTTTTTAGTTTATTTATTTCTTCATTAAAAGTTGGTTCTGGTATTTTACTTATAGATTGCCATCTACTACTTTGATTACCTGTTATACCCATATCTTTTAATTTCAAGTTACCATCATATGAACTTGATTTTCTATCTCCGCCATACTCTATTATATCTGGTAAAAGTTCTCCTATTTTACGTTCATCATACAAACGAATCTCTGCAAGTTCATTCTCAAGATCAATACCCATATCACGTCTTTTAGTTAAATCTTGTAAAACAACTGCTTGGTCATGTATATCCTTCATTTGCCCTATATCTTTATTTTCATATGCCTTATCAATAATTCTTTTAGCTCCTGATAGTAATTCATTACTCTTTCTTAAAATAAGTTGTACGTCTTTATTTTTGATATCTTCGTGTTCTATTATTTCTTTCTGCATATTATATCAACATCATATCTTAGACCATCATCATTGCTGCTACCTTGTACCTCTAACCGTATGTTAGATATATCATATTCCATCTGCATTAGTTCTAGTGTGTTGAGTGCATCGTCTATGTTATTTGCGTTTATTACTCCTTTCATTTCGAAGTTTATTCTCATTTTTTAGCACTCCTCAAAATCATTGCAGATTGTATTTATTTTTTTGAGTACATTATCATTCGGTGCTTTACTTTTTAAACCTAGTTGCACTAAGTCTTTGATATGTCGTATTGCATGTTCCATTTCATCAGCATAGAGATATAATTCATGATCATCCATATAGTCCTTAGCATCCATCTTTTTATTTCACCTTGTTTTTCTTAGATAACATATCACTCATAAGATCAATGGCTTTATCCATTAATTCTATTCCATTTATTGGATCACTACAATATATGCTTAATTCGTTACATAACCATATGCCTGTTGCGTTTTGTTTTACACTTATTTTATTTTCTCCTATTCCTAATATTATTTCATCTTTCATATCTTATATCCTCCATTGTTAGTATTTTGATGGGTAGATGATAATGCACTCGATGGTGAGGAAAAAATGGATCTAGAATGGGTCGGTGAGGAGAGAACACACCTACAAAAAACATCCATATGATTTAATATATCATCTACCCATTTTTTTGTGAAGCTATAGCAGACGTGGATTCCATGGATACAATCTGGAAGGGATGGGATGCCCTTAAAATATCTGCTATAGCTGTCACCCTGAATATATAATGGGAAGTGGAGGATAGAAACTGATTGACCTAGAGTAAAAAGGGGATATGCTCTTTTTTTGTTTCTATCCTCATATCTGTTTGTTTCACATAAAAAAAGTCTTATTAAGGAATTTTTTTTATTTCTACATAAATCTATCAAATATATCTCTCCATATATACCACAATATATATATTTTTATCTTCCTCTCCTTTTATGATATTTTTTAGTCTCACAATCTAATTCTTCAGGGGATTCTGCTTTGTCTATAATGTCGAAATATCGTTGTAGTCTATTAAATATTTCTTTTTTATCTAATCCAGTATCAGACATTTTTTATCTCCATCAAAATACCCGTTGTTGTTAGAGAGGAGATATACTGCATCCTGTACTGTTACCAAGCTGTAATTAACTTGTAACATTGGTTCTCCTCTCTTTATCCCAGTATGGTGATTTACATTTTGGACATATGCGTGGAAGGGAATCGGATCTTGGAATCCATTTATGTCCACATCGTTTGCATTCATGTCTCGGTAACATACATATAGGTATAGTGTATTGGTATATAAATATTGTGTTTTTATTTGTGGTCATATACGAAGATATAAAAAAACAAGATACCACCAACGCCTAACAATATCCAATACATATCCAGATTGCAACCTACATACTGTAGATGATAAAGAAAAATCAAGATACACATAATACATAGGAAATAACTATACCAAAAACGACTATCCAGTTGCACTTTTTTAATCATGTCCAATATCAAAATCAGTATTATATTTATTCTTATGATGATATTTCAGATAATCAACCATACTATTCAACAGATATAATGTATCAGAAATCAACCTAGATTCATCTAATGTAGGAACCCATACATACTCATCATTTTTTTTATCGATTCTAAAATTACTGGTTTCATAGAACTTGACAAGCAGTAATGGATTACCATGTTCACCACGTATAACTTCTAACTTACAATTTATATTTCTTTTTTTCATATTTTACCCTCTCTTTTTTCATGTTTCTCTTTTAACTTAGTTCTAATAATTTTGATATATTCTTTTCGAATAACTTTATATTTTTCATATACCCAATTAGGTATATAGCAACTAAAACTATCCTCCCATTCTTTCCTCCATTTTTTACGACCGCTTGGTTGACGATACCAATGTATACCTGTAATGTCACGTTCATAACCACCCTTTCTACTAACATATATTGTTTCCTCAAAACCGAGATAGTTCTGAAGACTACCAAGAAGTCTGCCTTTATCAGGGCAGTTGACTAACATACATGACAATACAGGACGTATGAGATCAAATATACCATCCATAAGCATAGCCTCTGACCAGTCCGACCACCATAGTTTATTACTGAAATGTACTGCTGCATCATCAAAACACCAAACAGGACTGACAATATTGTTTTCCTCATTATATTCAACACGTTGCAGTAACTGTGATGGTCTAAACACTAGACAATCCAGAGCATAGTTCCATGCATCTGTCTCATTCTTATCAAAAAGATGATAATATACATAGGCTATGGTCTGAATATGATAAGTACTTTTACCATAACCACGTTCAGCTATGGTAGTACATTGCATAAACCTTTTACCATTATGCATCTTAATGATATAATTACCAAGTGATGCATTCCTTTTATCCCATATATCTGTCCAATGTGACATTATAGTACAGTACTCCTATCTACATTAATCTATCATATTATTCTAGATTATGAAAAAAAATAATACCTTTATCTATAATTCTCCTGTATGATAACTAAGTTTTGGAAAACAGATATTATTTTCTTCAAGTAGTTCTAATATATACACAAGTAGATCATCAAAATCTTTTTTACCATCACCAGTAAGGTCTTCATGTATAGTACCACGGTTCCAGAAATCAAGTGCTTTAATACGGAGATCCTTAGGTAACAAAAGACAAAGTGTCTGTATACCATTCTGACATGCTTTAGGGCTAGTTACACGCCAGTATGCTATATCACGGATAAGAGGAAGGAGTACACCATTTTCATAGTTTAGCGGCTGACGGAATATACGTTTATGATCATTCGTAGAATAATCCATCTTTCAAAGCTATCCTCCAACAGGTCTCTTTAATATCATGGATAGTGTTAACCTCAAGCTCTGATTTAGCAGCATCCTCGAAATCTTTTTTTTCAAGGTAACCCATATCTTCTATTTCTTTACCTATTTTATCAAGTAGCTGGTTACGTCTGCTATATATATTATCAAATTCTTTCTTCAAAAGTTTACCACTACCACTATCGTCTTTTACAGTATCAAGGAAACTATCTATGTATCCTTTACATTGCACATATTGACCTGCTGCAAAACTCATATTTGCCATATCCATATATTTGATACGGATATGTCCTATGCTATAATCTGATCCTATATTTTTTTCTGCCATAAAAATCTTTTTTCCTCCTGATTATGAGGGTATTACACCCTGGCTTTTTAACATAATAAAAACTATTGCTCCTACGAATACTAGTATTATCACAGTTCCTATCGCTATTTTCTGTCCACGGGTGAGTATTTTATCACTGCTGCCTTCCATGTATCCTTCTATTTTTTTGCTTTTCATAAGTTGCGATAGGTTTTTTCCACTGGTTCGTCTCATGAATCTTTCCATATCCGCAGGGTAGAGAGATTCTCCTGCTATTCGTCCTTTCATGAATATTCGGAATCTGTCTATGAATCCGTTGTAGTCTATATGTGTCCCATCGTCGTAGTATACTGTCCGTGTGTCTTTATCTATTCTTTCTATATCGGTCATTTTTTATGTCTGTCCTCCTTCTATTTTTATGCTTATCATGTCGCCTAGTTGATATTTTTTTTCTTTGTAGTTGTCAAGGGGTATGCTTATTTGATCTGGGTTTCGGCTTATCATGGATTCTGCTTTCATGTTGTCCATGAATCCTCCTAGGTTGGTTAGTATTTTTGTGGTCTCTAGTTTTTCTTTTTGTTCCAATGGTTTTAATGTTAGAGATATTCGGTTTCCTATGCTTCTTATTCCTATTATTTTGTATAGTATATCCATTTTTTATTCTATCCTCCTGGTTTTGTTTAGTTTTTTATCTATCATATCATGTATGTTTGTTAGTTTTTTGGTTTTTTCTGGTTTGAATGATATGGTTTCTTGGTCGTAGTCTTTCATATCTGTTATGAGTCTGTTTATTCCATGTGTCTGGTCGTATTCCTGCATTTTTAGGTATACTCGTCCCATTAGTTCCAAGTCTTGTCCGTTGAGTACGTTGTATACATCTACGCTGTCGGTGAATCCTAGTTCCCATAGTAGGTGTGTTAGGTTGAAATATCGTGGGTCGGGTGTGAAGTTTATGTTTTCTAGTCCCCAGATTACTTTTTTGTCTCCCCATGTGTAGTAGCAGTCTTTTCCTAGGAACTCTATGAGTCCTAGTCCTTCTACGTCTATGAAGCTTTCTCCTGGGTATGCTCGTATTCCTTCTATGGGTACTACTTCGTTGTCTCGTCTTAGGTAGTTGATTAGATGTTTCCATGTGCTTTTTTTATCTGCATGTTTTAAGGTTTTGGTTACATATAGTCGGTATATTAGGAATATGCTTCCGCTACATGCGAATATGAATCCGAACCATGGGAATAGTAGTCGGTCTAGTATTGGCATCATCTCTGCCATGTATAGGAATATGAATCCTACCATCATTAGTATTACTGGTATTATTATTATCATCATTCGTGGTATACCTCCTCTATGTTTTGTTGTCGGTCTTCGTTGCTTCGTCCTCTTATAAGTCCGCTTAGTATCCCTCTTTGTTTATCTACTTCGGTTTTGTCCTGCCATTCTCGTCTTTGTGTTATGAGTGCTTTCTGGTAGTTTCCTCTTACTCCTCGGGTGGTCTGGTAGTCTGCTAGGTTGTCTAGTGTGGTTTCATCTGCGAGGTCTATGAGTCCTGCATCTTTCGCTAGTGTTATGTTCATTCGTCTTAGTCTGAATAGTTTGATGCTTCGCGGATCATCTATGAAGCTTAATGGGAGGAACTTGTCCAGGTCTATTATACGATGTTGGTTGTTATGTAGGAAGTCGTCATCTACGAGTCTATCTTTTTTTTCTAGTTCTGTACTCCATCGCATAAAAGCTGTTTGGTCGGATACATATCTTGGTCGTCCCTCCCAATAGACAGGCTGTTCGTTTTCTGCATCCTCATCTTCTATCTCATTTCGTGGAATGTAACGCAACTAATAACCCTCCTGCTGTTCCAAAAACTATCAGAAATAGGCCTGTAACGTAGGATAACGCCATTGCTATGCTGATAGGTGTCTGTAACCCTATCATGAAACAAATGGTTCCTAGGGCCATTATAACCACGTATAGGCTAAATTCTTTGAATACCTGTAGTTTCCTGTTTTTTTCTGCTGTTTCCAATTCTTTCAGATCTCTTTTGATGCTGTTATGTACATAGTCGCTGAAGCTGCCATTCCAGTATCTATCTATGTATTCTATTTCTTTGTCTATTATTCTGCAATTAGCAAATTTTTCTGAATCTGTCATAAAAATATATATTGTTATAAGTAGTATTTATATTTTAAACGTATAAAAAAAAATAGAGAGAAGGTTACTTGCGAGTAATACTTACTCCGTAACCTTTACCTTTTACATTAAAGATAGTAGCATTGAACCCTTTACGTCTCATACGGGCTGCATACTTTTTCGCACCAGTTTTGCTTCTACATATATGACTTGCCATTTTTTTATCCTCCTCACAATCGTTTACCACTACCGAAACCCATGACCACACCAATAATAACAGCAGCTACCACTGCCAATGCAATTATCGGTAACAGATCAAATACAGTTGTAGCCATATCAGATGCTGTATCTTCGCTACTGGCCATATTGCTAGTATATGATACATTTACCTGTGTGAAGTTATCGAGACTACCTGCGACAATCTGAAGATAACGGCCGTTGCTGTTATAATGAGTCCCAGCAGTACATGCCTGAGCTGTGCCACCACCTGTGCCATTCCATGCTCGTACATAAGTGAAACTATCAGGACTGTTATCTAACTTTATAATCTCACCTGTGCTGTTACTACCAGTTCCACCAGTCCATTGTGTAAAGGTGTTACCATCGCTATCCTCTGTATATGTCGTTGTTATAGCTTCGAAACTATCGATAGATCCTTGTGTCTCCCAGTAGACAAGCACACCTATGATAATCAATAACAATAGTGCTACTAATCCACCTACGACTTTTAGATACCCTGTCTTATCGTTTTTAAGTTTTGTTTTCTTATTTGCTTTCATATCTTCTATCTACCTCCTTTCCTCTCTTTTTTATAAAGAAAGAGAAGAAGGGAAAACTTTTTTCCATTGTTTTTATCGGCCTATATCTTTCCAGCTCCGAAACCCATGATCACACCAATAATTATAGATGCTACTACAGCAAGAGCTATAATTGGCAGTAGATCAAATACGGTTGTAGCCATATCAGTAGTTGTGTTTTTACTAGCATTTGCATCTGCACTGGAGAGATCTATACTATCTGCGGTCTCCCAGAATACAAGTATTCCGACGATTATCATCAGAAGTAGTGCTACTAATGCTCCTACAATTTTTAGATACCCGTTTTTGTTGGTTTTGAAGCTTTTAGCTTTTAGATTAGATTTCATCTTTTTTCATGCCTCCTCTATATTTTTCCACTACCGAAACCCATGATCACACCAATGATTATAGATGCCACTACTGCTAGTGCAACTATTGGTAATAGATCAAATACGGTTGTGGCCATGTCTTCTGTGTTGTCACGGCTGCTGTTTGCATCTGCACTGGATAGTTCTATACTATCTGATGTCTCCCAGAATACAAGTATTCCGACGATTATCATCAGAAGTAGTGCTACTAGTCCTCCTACTATCTTGACATATCCTGCTTTGTCGTCTTTGAAGCTTTTAGCTTTTAAATTTGCTTTCATACTTTTTTTTACCTCCTATAGTTTTTTCTTTATAAAAAAAGATATTGTTATTTATAGGTATATATACTTTAAACGATAAAACAATATAGAACATTATGTTTTTTTATATAAAACATTTTAGAACTTTTATCTTATATGATGTTGTTTCCTAGTATTTCTTTCAGTTTTTTCTCATATATTACTGCTGATTTATGCAGTCTTCGGTTTTTTAGTACTATGAAACCTGGTTTTCTGCTAATTTTTCGTGTTAGATCTGATGATGGTGCATATGTGAACCCGTTTTTCATAGCACGTTTTATCAGACGGTTTAGTCTTTCATCCTTTATGGTTTATCACCTTTTATGTTTTTTATATTTTGGTGGGTCACCTAACATATTTATGGCACCTATTACACTGCCACCTGTCTGCATTAACGGGATGGTGTTCATTAGTTTGGTTGTGCTGTTGATGTTTATAGTATGTTTGCTAGGTATTTTATCTATGGTGGTATATGCGATACTTGATCCTAGGTTTACTCCTACTAGGCTGCTTGTTATTTTAGCTATTTCTTTATTGGGTTTATATTTCTTTTTAGCCATAGTTTTTTTTACCTCCTTTTACATTATCTTTTTTTCATGTCCCTGATACATGCTAAATACCATACTGATCACATGCAGGAACATTATAATAGCTACACCCATGAACAACCAAGTCAGTGGATACATGCTTTCAAGACTATGTGTAGCCTCCACTATACTTCCTCCGCTTTCATACTGATAGGGTATCTCGATGCTGTAGATACTTATGCTAAGTATCATCCATATGATTAGATCTATTATGCTGAGAGTGAGTGATTCCCATACAAAGGATAATATCAGCAGTATTATACCAGCTATCAATAACATTATAAATATGCTTTCGAGCATTTTTTATCTATACCTCCTAATCTTTTTTTGTTTTTTTCTACTTTTTATAAAAAGAAATATGAACGGGATGATAGCAAGTGCTAGTAATGGCAGGTAGTTGAATGTATATGGGTTGACGAATACTGCAAATAGTCCTGTTGTGAAATGATATACTCCTATGGTATAGTTTCCACTACTGTCTGTTGCGTTTACTCGCCAGTAGTAGGTTGTACCTGTATTGTCGCTGGTGGGGAATGCCATGTAGAATGTGTTGTTGTATGTGTTGTTATGGCTTCCTAGGTAATGTGTAGCGTTGATGGTGCTGTTGCCATAGTACCAGCTTATGTTCATCATATGTCCTCCTGTATGGTTTACTGTTATATGTAATGTGATGTTTTCATCTACGCCGTTGGATTGGTTTGATGGATAGGGTTGTGTGAGTAGGATAAAGGTTATTGATGTGTTACTGTATGTTCCGTTGATGGTAGATATAACATCAGTCCAACCTGTGCTATTGATGTAGCTGCCGTTGATGGTATTGTTGATTATGTTCCATAGTATGGTATCGTTGGTATAGGTTCCATTGATGGTGTTGTCTATTGTATACCAGTCTGTGGTGTTGCTATATGTTCCGTTGATTGTATCTAGGATGATGATCCATCTGGTATTGTTGCTATAGCTTCCGTTGATGGTATTGTTGATTATGTTCCATAGTGTATTGTTGCTATAACTACCGTTGATAGTAGATATAACATCAGACCAACCTGTGCTATTGCTATAGCTACCGTTGATGGAATCTATGATATTTGTCCAGTATGTATTATTGCTGTAGGATCCGTTGATGGTATCGCTTTCAACTATCCATAAAGTTGTATTGCTATAGGTTCCATTGATGGTATGATTGAATGTATGGTAGAATGTAGTATTGCTATATGTACCATTTATTGTATCTATATCTGTTGTCCAACTTGTGCCATTTGAGTAGCTACCGTTAATTGTACTGATTATATCAGTCCAAACTGTACCGTTGCTATATGATCCATTAACTGTATCAATAACTGTAGACCATCTTGTACTGTTAGAATAACTACCATTTATTGTATCTATAACAGTATCCCAACTGG
>Ga0272441_10015831_pt1 | contig 10511 bp, 6 predicted proteins | sample SSMProp6N_FD_193582 | JGI IMG/M metagenome (GOLD analysis project Ga0272441, IMG submission 193582) | Marine sediment archaeal communities from Little Sippewissett salt marsh, Falmouth, MA, United States - SSM-Prop-6N | ecosystem: Environmental > Aquatic > Marine > Wetlands > Sediment ... | reverse complement strand
GCCAATGGCCGCGGAGATGTGGACTTGGTTGGCTACATCCGCGTACTTGATGAGCACGACTACGATGGGCCCGTGGACCTGGAAGTCATCGGCGCGAAGGACTGCACCGTGGAGGAGTGCATCGTCATCGCCGCCGAGACCCGCGGGCATATGCAGGCATGCCTGCAGGCCTGCGGCGCGCGCTAAGGCCAACGCGGCTTATTCTGCGTTTATTGGGCCTCCGAGTTACCGGCTTGGACAGAGGCCCCCCGCCTTCAGCGGCGCGCGAATGATGGCCATCCTGCAAGTCCGGGATCGCCATCGGGGGCGCGAGGGTCCCCGGCGGCGCCGTCACATAAGGGCCGGAAGGCCCCCGCGAGACCTGAACACTACGCAGGCCACGTACGTAACAGAGAGCAAGGAGAGGAGCGCGCACTGATGTCCCAGAAGTCTGGGCGCAAGCCCAACATCGTGTTGTTCGGGATCGACTCGCTTCGGGCCGATCACATGAGTTGCTACGGGTACAAGTTCCACACCACGCCTCACATCGACCGCTTTGCCCTGGAGGGGGCCCTGTTCGAGCGTGCCTACAGCCCCCACATCCCTACCACCAGCGGCTACGGGTCCATGCTCACGGGCCTGGACTGCTTCAACACCCAGGTGGTGGCGCTGCGGCACAGAGGCCCCATGAGACCCGAGGCCAAGACCCTGGCCGAGATACTCGGCGAGCAGGGCTATAACACGACCTCGGTAGGCTTCGAGGGCAATCCGGCCTCTCGGGGCTTCGACACCTACATCGGGTTCGAAGGTTGGGGAAGCTGGAACACCGGTCGCAGCCCAAAAGCCGAGAACCTCAACAAGGTGACGGTGCCCGAGTTGACCAGACTCGCGCAGCAGGATGAGCCCTTCTTGCTTCTTCTGCGACACATGGACCCCCACGCCCCGTACCTGCCGCCGGAGCCCTATGAGCGGGCCTTCTATCATGGCAACGAGTGCGACCCGGACAACAAGTCCATGGACCCGGTGAAGAACTTCAAGCCCTTCTGCGACTTCTTCGCCACCTGGATGCCCCCCGGGATTAGTGACAAGGACTACGTCGTTGCCCAGTACGACGGCGCCGTGGCCTACATGGACGCGTGCATCAAAACACTGTTCACCACCATCGAGACCCTGGGCATCGTGGACGAGACCATCGTCGTGATCACCTCGGACCACGGGGAGACCCTTTACGACCACGAGTGTTGGTTTGACCACCATGGTATCTACGACAATGTGCTGCATGTGCCGTTGATCATCCGCTACCCCGGTAAGATTCCCGCCGGCAAGCGCGTGAGCGGCTACAATCAGCACAAAGACCTGGTACCCACCCTGCTGGACCTGGCCGAGATCGAGACCCCGGGCGTGTGCTTCGACGGCAGCAGCCTCGTGCCAATGGCCTTGGGGCAAGAAGCATCCAAGGAGAGCGAGTTCTACATCACCGAGTGCACCTGGATGCGCAAGCACGGCTGGCGGACGCCGGAATGGAAGCTTATGGTGGCCCTGGAGCCCGACTTCCACTTCAAGCCGCAGATCGAGCTGTACAATCTCGTCACCGATCCCGATGAAAACGTCAACCTGGCAGATGAGCTGCCCGACGTCGTCGAGCACCTCAAGAAACGCATGGAGCAGTGGATTGCCAGGCGCGAGAAGGAAACAGGCCTTTCGGACCCCATCTACGACCAGGGAGACTGGCACGGGCATGAAGGTGTGGGGGCCTTCAAGACATCACAACAGGCCTATGATACGCTGCATATCGGCGATCCGATGCAGGCCGCGAAGCTGCAGGCCGAGGAGCGCGAGTAGCCACCTCCGGCGCGGTCGCCAGCATACTCATCGAACGTGCCGGGCAGGAGATCCAACAGGGCTCCCTGCCCGGCTCTCATAGATCAGCCGAACGCCGCACAACCTGGAAGCTCCCACACCCCTGGAGGAACCGGCAATGGCGCTCAAAGTTGGCATCGTCGGCATGCACGGAATCGGCGTTCCCCATGCCGAAGCGCACACCGCGGACCCGCTGTCCGAGCTCGTCGCTATTTGCGACGTAGTAAAGCCAAGGGCCGATGATGCGGCCGAGAAGTACGGCGCCAAGGCCTACTACAGCCTTGACGACATGCTGGAGGGTGAGCGGGACCTAAACATCGTGGACGTGTGCACCGGCGGCCTCGAGAACGGCAGTTGGCACTGCGAGCCGGCGATCCAGGCCATCGAGGCCGGCAAGCATGTGCTCGTCGAGAAGCCCCTGTCCAGCGACATCGACGAAGCCACCCAGATGGTCGCCAAGGCCGCCGAGAAGAACGTGTACCTGGGCTGCAACCTCAACCACTACTTCACGGCGCCGGCCCAGAGGGCCAGGCAGTACATTGATGAAGGGGACGTAGGTGAGCTCATCTACTGCCTGACGAAGATGGGCTTCCAGGGCGGTGAGACCGAGGGATACCAGGCTCCCGGCTCGGCCAAGGTCAAGGACTTCCCATATTTCCACCTGAAGGCCTTCCTATCCCATCCCTTCAGCGTCATGCGGTACCTTTGCGGCGATGTGACCCACGTGCAGGCCTTCCTCAACCGGCCGGGCTTCCGCAAAGGCGCCGGCGATGTGCTGCTGTCGACCGCCAGCATCCACGTGAAGTTCGCCAACGATGCCGTGGGCTATCTGCTCAGCCAGCGGGGAGACGCCTCATACGGGCTGGGGGGATGGTGGAGCGTCGAGGTCGCCGGGACGCGCGGCACCTTCTGCATCGAGAACTGCGTCGAGAAACTCACCTACTGGAAGGCCCATGACAAGCGCGGGCCCGGACTGCCCAGCAGCTACGAGCCGGGCGCCCCCGAGGCCCCCGAGGTCACCGAGGCAGGAACCACCGACTTCGGACAGACCTTCCCCAACCGCATCCATGCCTTCCTTGAGGACGTCAGCAATGGCGTGCCCAAGCACGAGCTGCGGGCATCCGGGCGTGACGCCCTGGCGGCCCTGGAGTACACCTATGCGGTTATCGAGTCCTATGAGCAGGGAGGGACCCTCGTGCGGGTGCACCCGCTGCCCCCTGCCGTGGTCAACCCCGACGAGCTCACCGAGTAGCGCCGGCAACCCGTGCCAATACTACCGAAGCCCCCTCTGAACGTGTGGAGGGGGCTTCGTCTTGACCACTTGCAGTATGTACGGCCCTGCCGGGCTTTACGGGGCTCTATCCGCCATATCGGATGGTCAGGGCCGCGTTCTCGGCCACCTGATCCGAGTATTCCGGGTACATCCCCACGATCACGGCATCCCCGGGCTTGATGCCCTCGAAGGTCAGCCTGAAGGCCGCCTCGACTTGCTCGGCCGAATCGGACAGCCGGCCCGCGGCGAGAATCTTGAATGCCAGGCACGTCTTGGGGGTGTTGCGGATCGCCTCGTACATCCGCGGCGGGTCGGACTCCAGGTACACCTCTCTCACCGGGATGGGCACGTGTCCCAGAAGCGCCAGCAGCTCCTCCCGCGTGCGGTGTCTTTCATACACGCAGGCCATGTAGAAGTCGATGTCCCAGCCCTCGGACTCGATTTGGTCGATCACCGCGGGCATATGGGTGGACACGCCCACCCGGGCGCCTGTGTCTCGGATGCGCTTACAGAACTTCCGGGCTTCGTGCAGGCGGCCCTCCTTGAACATCGTGTCCGTGACCTCGCCATGGTGGGCAATGCCGATGGCCCCCGCGTGGGCAAGCTCCTCCACCGGCCACTGCCCCTCTGAGGCCTCCGCGGCCAGGCTGATGTACTGCATGGCCCCGCCGCTCTCACAGTACTGCCGCCACCAGTCCAGGTTAGCGCCGCCCGATTGCCACGTGTTCACCCCGAGCTGCTCGCAGCGTTTCAGTAAGGCCATGACGTTCTCGACGGTGAAGTACCGCCGCATCTGCTGGTTGACGAAGCCCGATAGATGAGAGCCGCCGTTGATGGGGTTGGCACCAAGGACTAGCCGGGAAATGAGCCGGTCGCCGAAGGGCACCATCGGCATCGCCCCGCAGGGGGCGGAGGCGTCGGAAGCCACGTTGAGTCCTCCTTGCGCGTCCGAGAAGCGGACGCGTGGTGCGCGATAGGATGAGTATGCTTCGCCTGTATCCGTGATCCCTTCTCGGGAGCAAAGAGCAGCGCGCAACGGCGTCTGGAGGGTCCACTGTCCAGCCTGCGCAGGTGAGCCCTCATGTGTGAGGGAATGACTGGCTGTAGCAAACCACACACACCAGTCTGCGCACGAAGCACCGTCACAGTCAACGCATGCAGAGGGAGGCCGCGACGGATATGACCTGCCGAATGTCTCTGTGGGCGCTATCCGCGCTTGTTTGTGGTGTCGTGTGGGTGATCGCTGCGCCGGTTCCGGACATGACGCTCGTTACGCCCCAGCAGGCCCGGTTGTGGCTTGCCCATACATGCCCGATGCCCCAGCGCCTCGAGCTTAGGTATAGCCTGTCCCTGGAGCCCCGGCAAGTGCGACTCGTGGCGCCCTCGCCGGATGATGGGCTCATTAATCAAGCTCTGAAGGAGCTTTCGGCGGTGGTTCCCGCCGACCCCGCGAGGCCCGCGGAAGAAGGTCCGTTCACCATCTCCCTACAACTTGGCGGCCCACGGGCCGCTCGCCTGCGTGCTCTGCCGAACAGCGATCAGGCTTACTGCATCTTTCCTCAGCCGGGCTATGCGGGCCTGAGCATCGTCGCTTTGACGCCTCGAGGCCTGTACTATGGAGCAAGGACGCTCGCGCAGCTCATCTCATACAGCGCCGACGACGGCAGCGTGCAAATGCCCATTATTCGGGTGACCGACTGGCCCGACTTGTCCGAGCGCGGTTTGTGGGGGTCGGACTCCTTCCTGCACTTGCCCTGGCTGGGCCGGCACAAGATGAATGTCGTCGAGCAGATCGCAGCAATATGGGTGGATGGTGAGGGACGGGGTCAGGGGCGGATGAAGACCGGCAGGGAGGCCATGCTCACCCTTGGCCCCGCCCACGGAATCCTCCCCGTCCCAGCCGTGCTGCACCTCAACCAACTCTCCAGCAAGGGCTTGTTCGAAGCCTACCCTGAGCTAGTGCCCCGGGGCGGCGACAAGGGGGCCGTCTGTCTATCCCAGCCGGCCTTCAGCAAGGTGCTGGCCGACTGGATCGTGGCCTTGGGCAGCATGCCCTGGGTGAAAGATGTGGACGTATGGCTCACCGAAAACCTGCACGGGCGCGGAGGCTGCAGGTGTGAGCAATGCAAGCAGACCGACCGGAATGTGTTGGAGACGCGGGCGGTATTGCGCGGATGGCGCCTGGCCCGGGAGCGCCTACCCGGTGTGGGCCTGCGCATACTGCTCAGTGAAGAGACCTACCGCAGCAACAACCTGGTTCTCGCCGAGCTGCCCCCCGAGGTCAAGGTGGTCTACTACCACAGCCTCCTGACCTACACTGCGGGACGCTGCTCGATCGTGCCGCGGCTTATGCAGGCCGCGGCTCAGGGCGGGCGCTGGATAGGCATCACACCACAGCTCACCGGCACCGTCGGGCCAGCCGCGCCCTTTACCGGCGCCGAGTTCATACGCTTTCGGATGCGAGAGATCACCGGCAAAGGCCTGTCCTCCGTGACCGGGTACGCCACACCGCGCCTTGCACATTGCCGTTTTAACGTCGAGGCAACGGCCGAATGGTCGTGGAATCCCGGCGGCCGTACGCCCCACGAATTCGCCTTCTCATACGCGGTGCGGCACGGCCTTCCCAAGCCGGAGAAGTTTGCGCGATGGTCCGAGCTCATCGGGCCGGTGCAGTGGCGAATGTACGGGTCGGATTGGCCTGTGGGAGAGCGCCGGCGGGCATTAAGGCCGGTGGTCAAAGCCCTGCAGGATGGCAAGCTGCCCGGCTTAGGAAAACTCCAACTGGGGACCTACCGGTTCCCCTGGGCGGAGTACAAGACTGAGCAGCAAGTGCTTGACGATGTGACGACGGCCGACCGCTCTGTGGCGCTGTCTCGCGAGATGGCCCAGCCCCAACTCGTCCAGGAAAGCCTCTACACCCAGGGGTGCGCACGCGCTCTGCTGGCGCTGGTCAGGCTGAAGCGCCTGCTGCATAACCAGCCCCCCGGTCAGTCGTCCGGCGCCCAGGCGTCTCAGGAGATGGAGCGCTTTTCCGCGGGGTGTCGACAGGCCGCCGGGGCCGTCCGCGCCTGGGCCCTGATGATCGACCCCGAGCTGGATCCCGAGCCTGAATCCCGGTACTGGCAAGTTGAGCAGGTTCTCATTCAGTTGGCCGACGACATGGAGCGCCTGAAGGCGACAAGGGTACCGGCGGGCGAGGAGTGATGCTGCCGTGGGTGCCGGGCAGGGCTTGCGCGCATCCGGGGGGAACTAACCGCCACACAATGAGCTAAGCCGGCACGCGACGACCCCGCGTGGAAGTGTGGGGTTGCTCTGCGGCCGCATGATGGAGGCGTAGTCATATGGCACAGCGCAGAATTGTTGCAGCCCTGATGGGCGATGGGCGCATCGGCCTGGTCGAGCAGGATGTGCCCGAGCTTCGGCCGGGCGCGGTACTTGTGCAGGTCCACGCTTCGCTGGTCAGCCCCGGCACGGAGCTGGGGGGCTGGCGCGGTCTCAAAGCCAAGATCGACAACCCCAATCCGGATGCTGAGCCGCGGCCCTTTGGCTACCAAAATGCAGGCGTCGTGCTCCAGGTCGGTGAGGGGGTCGAGGAGTTCAAGCCGGGCGACCGCGTCGCCTGCATGGGCGGCGGATACGCCATGCACACCAACTATGCGGTCGTCCCTCACAACCTGTGCGTGGCGCTGCCGGACACTGTCACCTTCGCCCAGGGGGCCTACAACCACCTGGCCGCAACGGCCTTAATGGCTCTGCGCCGTGGCACCACCCAGTTCGGCGAATACGTTGCGGTCCTCGGGCTGGGCGTGGTCGGCCAGCTCACCGCAATGCTGCACCAGCTCGCGGGTCGCTTCGTCATCGGCTGGGACATGATCCCCATGCGCAACGAGGTGGCCGAAGGCTGGGGCATCGATGCCACACTGCTGGTGGGACAGGAGGACGAGGTCGAGGTCACCAAGGAATTCACCCGCGGATATGGCCTGGACGCCTCGGTCATCGCCTTCGGGGGCAACGCGGACAAAGCCCTTGAGACGGTGACGCGCTGCATGAAGCTATCGCCGGACGGGCATCACATGGGCACCATCGTGGTCGTGGGCGGCGCACACTTCCACTGCCCGGCAGTGACCACCAATCTCGACATCCGCAGGTCCAGCCGCACGGGCCCGGGGTACCATGATGAGCCCTGGGAGTACGGCCCAGCCTATCCGCCTGTCTTCATGCGCTGGACTACGCGCACGAACCTCGAGCTATGCATCCGCCTGATCTCCGAGGGACGCATGGACGTGGACTGCCTGACGACCCACACGATCAAGCTACAGGATGCCGAGGCAGGCATCGCCGACATCATGCAGGACCCGGACGGCATCCTTGGCGTGATCTTCGAGATGTCTCATTAGGCTCGCCTGACCTAGTCTGCGCTCGTTGGGCATCCTTGTCCTGCGTCGCCAGGGATTCCGTTTGATTGCCGCGCCGCTAGCGCCTCGCGCCGACGCGGGCCCTTGGTATGGCTCCCATGCGCTATCGACGCGCAAGTGATCACGACGCGCCGTTTGCGTCGCGATCGGGGGAGCGGGGGAGCGGGCTCCCCCGGTGGGCGCCGTCAGAGAAGGGCCGGAAGGCCCCCGCGACGTAAGGACGCGAACTAAGCCCGGTAGATGCTATCTCGCCGTAGTGGGGGCATCGGTGTCGGCCGCACACAGGTTCGGTGGGGTAATGAGATCACCACAGCCGCCCAAAACGTTTGCCCGGGCCGCTCTATGCGCGGCTCTGCTGGTCACACCGGCGCTTCTGTGCTCGGCGGCAGAGGTATCGCTGCGCCCGGGCATGCCTGCGCTAAAGGCACCCGCCGTGCCGCCGCTGTACCAGACCGTACCCGATGCGGATCGACTCGGGGATCATCTGAGCCTCACCTCCCAGACGCCCTTCCGGTGGGTATTTGCTCCGGGGGAGGAAATCGCTGTTACCGCCGCAGCGACGGCTGACCTCAAGACCGACCGAGTAGTGCTCACCGTCTGGAACTGGGAGCGACTGCCTGTTGCACAACACGAGATGCGCGTCCCTTGCGAAGAGGCCGTAGCGTTCACCGTCCACGGCCGGGGAACGTACCTCATCACCCTGGACTCGTTCTCCGGCGACGAGTGTGTCGCAAGGCTGGTGCGCAGCTTCAGCGTCTGCCCTTCGAACCTCGATCGGCGCAAGCTATGGCGGACCGATGAGTTCTTCCTAGGCACATGTAGCTTCCCCGGTCGGCAGCATTGGACCAACGAGTTTGGCCCGGCACACCCTCACGGATTGTCAGAGCAGGCCTGCCGCGAGATGGACGCTGAGCTTTCGGCTCGCCTGGGCCTGCAGGTTGTGCGCCCCGACGTGTCGGTTCGCTGGCCGTCAATCGATGCGCCCATGGACTTCACCCGCGCCGACGCGTCTATGGACTGCTGGACATCACGCGGCTTCAAGCTTGACCTGCAGGTCGGCCAGCCCTCGGACTGGGCGGTGCTTGACAGGTACGCGCAGGTCACGGACCCAAAGTGGCGCTACCCGAAGCGCGAGGAGGCGGTCCGGCGTTTCGTTTCGGAGTGCGCAAAGCGCTACGCGGCGGCCACCGAGATTTTCGAGGTCTACAACGAGCCGGACAACAGGGACTTCTGGCGGGGGACGCCCGAGGAATACATCGAGCTGGCGCGCTGGGCTGCGCAGGAGATTCGGCGGGCCTGCCCCGGGGCCGTCATCGCCAACGGCGGCTACACGCTCATCGAGCCTGAGTGGACGGGCTTGTTTGCGCGGGCCTTCCGGCCGCTCGTCGACACCGTGGCCTACCATTCACACGGCGACGTCACAGGCCTGGACCGCGTCTACCGCGCCATGGTCGCCGTTCACGCCGCCGCGGACTACACCAAGCCGGTGTTCGTCAACACGGAGATGGGCTATGCCGCGTGGCGTCTGGATGTGGAGCGCGGCATGGCCGCGACGGCCATCCAGAAAGCGCTCTACTGCTGGGCCCATGGCCACCGGGGCGCTTTACTGTATTGCAGCCGCGACATCGGGGGCCCCAGGCAGCGTCCCGGCAACCCGGACTGGGGTTACCTTGACTACTTCATGTGTCCGCGCTTCATGTATGGTGCTGTAGCGGCCCTGATCGACACCTACGCGGGGGCGAGCCTTGATGGCATCGTGTGTCAGAGCAGCCAGTTGCACTGCTATGTGTTTGCTCGGGGGGACGAGCGCCTCGCGGCCGTCTTCACTCCCGGCGATGCGTCCCACAAGGTGACCCTCGCAAGCGATGCGGCTCGAGCGCGAATCGTGGACCCCATGGGAAACTCGGTGGCGGCGGAAGACCCGCAAAGCCTCACTCTGACGACAGGCTACTACCCTCAGACGGTGGTCTTCGAAGGCGCGCAGAGCGTCACGGTGCAAGACACCCAGTAGCTGCGCGGGCACACTTGCCTTTCCCGATGGTCGCCTACCCCTCGAACTGCCATTCCTTGAGCGTATCACCGTCCTTGCCGCACAGCCGGACCCAGTCGAAGTGCAGCGTGCCCGGAGCCGTGCTGGGATCTATCCGGAACTGCCGCAGTGGGCCGTTGGTGGTGAACTCAACCGCGTACTCGTGCCACTCGCCGTCATGTATGGGCTCGAAGTTCAGGCGCACCGTCGGCCCGAAGTTGCGCGTCTTGGCGTCCGCCCAGAAGAACTGCCCGGTGCCCTTGCTGGTGGAGCGCATCCTGAAGTGGGCCACCAGCTCGCCCTGAGCCGTGGGGACCTCGGTGGTCCAGATGAAGGGATCCCCGGCAAACGCTTCCACGCGCAGCACATCTTCGCCCTGGAGCATCTTGCAGTCCCGCGAGGCCTTCCAGCCATCGGCGAGAGGCAGTGCCGCCGGATCGTAGGTGGGGTTTTTCCTGGGAAGCAGGGCGCCGGTGTTCCCCACAAATCCATCGATCAGCGCGTCGAGCTGTCTCACCTTCTGGGGCATCTTCGGGGCGAGGTTGTTCGTCTCGCCGATGTCCTCGCGCAGGTTGTATAGCTCGTACTGGTTGGGGAACCCCTCGCCCGTGGCGTAGAAGCGGATGAGCTTCCAGTCACCTTGTCTCACCCAGGTGGCGGGCTGTCCCAGCACGCCTGTCGGCGCACTCACCAGGTGGGGCACGTGGCAGAAGATGGCCTCTCGCTTGAGCCCGCCGGTCTGCCGCAGGACAGGCACAATGCTCTCCCCGTCGAGGATATCGTCCTCGCGGGGCCCAAGGCCCGCCATCTCGAGCATCGTGGGGTAGAAATCGACGCTGGACACGACTTGCTCGCAGCTTGAGCCGGGCTGAACCACGCCCGGCCAGCAGACCATCATCGGCACCCGTACGCCACCCTCATAGATCGAGCCCTTGCCTGAACGCAACGGGTCGTT
>Ga0272441_10015830_pt1 | contig 10512 bp, 8 predicted proteins | sample SSMProp6N_FD_193582 | JGI IMG/M metagenome (GOLD analysis project Ga0272441, IMG submission 193582) | Marine sediment archaeal communities from Little Sippewissett salt marsh, Falmouth, MA, United States - SSM-Prop-6N | ecosystem: Environmental > Aquatic > Marine > Wetlands > Sediment ... | reverse complement strand
TGCGCCGGATACTGGATCAACACAACTGAGATCATCGACGTTTGACAAATCGAGGCATCCATTCTAAGAATGGGAACCGGTTGGCAACGCCGCATAGAGAGGAGCGCCGCATGCCGCACTACACTTCTGACGAGCTCCGCGATCTGGAGGAGAAGGCACGGTCACTGAGAATCACGTGTCTGGAGATGATCCACCGCCGAGGCGCCGGACATCCGGGGGGCTCCCTTTCGGCCGCCGAGATCGTGGCCGCCCTCTACTTCCGCAAGCTGCGGGTGGACCCGAAACGCCCCGAAGACCCGGACCGGGACAGATTCGTGTTGAGCAAGGGCCATGCGAGCGCCCTGCTCTACGCCGCCCTGGCCGAGAGAGGGTTTTTCCCGCGGGAGGACCTGGAAGCCTGGGGTGAGTTGGACTGCCACCTGCAGGGACACCCGGAGCGCCTCAAGACGCCGGGGGTGGACATGACCACGGGGGTGCTGGGACACGGGGTCAACATCGGCGCAGGCCTCGCTATGGCCGGCCGGCTGGACGGCCGGAGCTACCGCACGTACGTGCTGCTGGGCGATGGGGAATGCCAGGGCGGCATCGTGTGGGAAGGAGCCATGACTGCGGCGAAGTACCGGCTGGACCGGCTCACCGTGATCGTGGACTACAACGACGTGCAGCTCGACGGCTTCGTCCATGAGATCATGCCTCTAGAACCCTTTGTGCGCAAGTGGGAGGCCTTCGGGTTCGCCGTGCTGGAGATCGACGGACACAACATGCGGCAGGTGCTCGAGGCCCTGGACGAAGTGGAAAACATCCACGACAGACCTGCCGCAATCATGGCTCACACCGTAAAGGGCAAGGGAGTCAGCTTCATGGAGAGCCGCAGTGTCTGGCACGGCAAGGCGCCGGACGCGGCGGAGCTCGAGCTGGCGCTGAAGGAGCTCGCGAAGGGTGCCGGGGGAGGTCGAGAATGAGACAGGAGCTGGGTGAAGTTCTTCGCGCCTACGGCGGGAAGAATGAGAGAGTCGTGGTCCTGGATGCGGACGTATCGAGCTCCACCATGACGAAGCTCTTTCAGGAAGCCTATCCCGATCGGTTCTTCAACGTAGGGATCGCGGAGGCCGGCATGGTCGACACGGCGGTCGGGCTTGCGTTGGGAGGCTGGATCCCCTTTGTCAGCGCGTTCGCCGCCATGCTGTGCTACCGCGCGTTCGAGCAGATCCGCACCTGCGTGGCCTACAACAGGGTACCCGTGAAGCTGCTGGCGGGCTACGCAGGCGTTTCAGACTACAAGGACGGGCCCACCCATCACTCTGTCTTCGATCTAGCCGCGATGCGCGCCATGCCCAACATGACCGTTGTCACCGCGGCGGACGGCGGCGAGATGAAGGAGCTGATACCGGCCGTGGCCGAGTACGACGGCCCCGTGTATCTCAGGGTCAGCCGGGCCGACATACCCTACACCGACATGTCCGGAGAACCCATTGCGATCGGCAAAGGCCGGATCATCGAAAACGGAGCGGACATCACGCTGATCGCCCACGGGGTGCCGCTGTACAGAACGCTGCAGGCTAGAGAGATCCTGGCGGAGCGGCGGGTGGACGCGAGAGTCGTGGAGATGCACACTCTCAAGCCCCTGGATGCTGAGCTCGTTCGCAGATGCGCCCGGGAAACCCGGGGTGTGGTGACCGTGGAGGAGCACTCGGTGATCGGCGGGCTCTACGGCGCGGTGGCCGAAACCCTGATCGGAGAGACGGCGGTGCCTGTGGTGCCGGTGGGCATCCGGGACAGCTTCACCTGCACCGGCCCCAGCCCCGAATCCCTGTGGGATGCCGTGGGCCTGGCGCCTCAGGCCATTGCGGACGCCGGGCTTGCGGCCCTAGAGAAGGCGAAACGGAGGAGCTGAGATGCGCATCGCCGTTGTGAACGAAACGAGCGCGGCCGACAAGAACCCCGAGCTGGTTTCCGCCCTGGAGGGCCGGGGGCACGAGATTCTCAACCTCGGGATGAAGGAGCGCGGCGCTCAGCCTGAGCTGCTGTACATCCACACGGGGCTGATGAGCGCGCTGCTGCTCAATCTGGATCGGGTGGACTTCGTGGTCGGGGGCTGCGGCACCGGCCAGGGCTACCTCAATGCCGCGATGCAGTACCCCGGGGTTTTTTGCGGGCACATCCTCACCGCCTTGGATGCCTGGCTCTTCGCCCAGATCAACGGAGGCAACTGCGTCAGCCTCGCCCTGAACCAGGGCTACGGCTGGGCCGCGGATGTCAACCTACGCTTCATCTTCGACCGGCTCTTCGACGTCGAATGGGGAGCCGGATATCCGCCCCATCGGCAGGCGCCGCAGCGGGCCGCCCGGGAAACCCTGAAGACCCTATCCGGGGTGACCCATCGGACCATGGCGGAGATCGTGAGGGACCTGCCATCCGATGTGATAGAGCCCGTCTTGGGCTACCCCGGAATGGCGCATTGGCTCCGATCGGAGTCACGGGAGCATGATGAGCTCGGCCGGGCTTTGGCGGAGAGACGGGCCTGAGCAGCCCGTCCAGGAAGCACACCCGTGGCGGTAGCGGTTACCGGACAGACACAGACGTACGCCGAGAGAATCGCCGAGCTGAGGCGGCGAAAGCTCGAGCACACCCGCATCAAGCAGCGGGAGATCGGCGCCATGGACTTCGACGACTGGGCCGTGATCCCTCCACCCGAAGAAAAGAGGGAGATCAGGAGAATCATGGGGCCGTCCGGAGAGCCGATGACGGACATGCTCTTCAAGGGCTTCGAGATCGAGAGCAACCATGAAAGCGGCGGATTCTTCGGCCCTGCCCTGGCCGGCCGCAACTATCGCCGGCTCCTGGAGTTTCATCCGGTGTACATCGACCCCGTTGGATCGCTGGCCGGTGGCTACATGGTGAGCTTCTTCTCGTACCGCGAGCCCCACCGGCATCCGGATCTGCGCTACGACCATCTCATCCCCGAGCAGGATATGTACGGCCTCATCACGGGCATCGGCGGCGTTCAGCACCTGGCCCACGACCTTTCGATCGGGCTCGAGCTCGGATGGAAAGGAATCCTCGCGAAGCTGCGGAAATACCGGGCGCTCCACGGTCCCGAGAGGGCGCCCTTCTACGACGGACTCGAGGACGTCGTTCTCGGTCTCCAGAACTGGATCGGCCGCCATGCCGCAGAGGCGCGTAGATTGACGGAGGAGCAGCCGGACCCTGAGATCAGGGAGAACCTCCTCCAAATGGCGGAAATCAACGAACGGCTCGTCGAGGAGCCGCCGCAAACCTTCCGGGAGGCGTGTCAGTGGATCCTCTGGTACCAGATGATCGCCCGGATGTACAACAACAGCGGCGCGTTGGGCCGGCTCGATCTCTATCTCCAACCCTACTACGAGCCGGAGAAGGACGCAGGACGGCTCACTGATGAGGAGGCCGTTTTTCATATCGCGCAGAACCTCCTCCGGGTCACGGACTACGTTCAGGTAGGAGGATACGATCGAGACGGCCGCGACAACACCAACCGGCTCTCCTACCTGGTCCTGGAAGCGGCACATCTGCTGAAGATCCCCGCCAATGTGGCCGTGGCCGTGGGAAGAGGCATCGACCGCGGCTTGTTCGAGAGAGGAGTCGAGATTCTCTTCGAGGACAGGCTCGGCGTGCCCAAGTTCCTGGGTCTGGACACCCTCTACGGCGACTTCACGAAGCACGGCTACCCCATGCAGGTGGCTCGAACCCGGATCTACAACGGCTGCCACTGGTTCGCCATCCCCGGCAGGGAGTACGGGATGAACGATATGGTGAAGCTCAACTTCGCCAAGGTCTTCGACGTTGCTCTGCAGGAGATCCTCGCCGAGCCGGACCTGACTGCCACCGTGGACGAGCTCTGGCGGCGTTTCGAGAAGCACCTTCGGCGGGCGGTGGAGGTTCTGGCGGAAGGACTGGATTTCCACATGGAGCACATGCACGAGGTGTTCCCAGAGCTCGTCATGGATCTCCTGTGCCACGGGCCCATAGAGAAAGGCCTGGACGTCTCTCAACCTGGTGCTGTGGAGTACGTGAACCTGTGCATCGACGGGGCCGGATTGGCCACCACCGCGGATTCTTTCGCCGCCCTGGAACAGCGGCTCGACGCGGAGAAGCGGCTGGGCTGGGGAGAGCTTGCGGCTCACCTGGCGGCGAACTGGGCCGGTGCGGAAGGCGCCCGCATCCGGGCCATGATGAGAAACGTACCGCGATACGGCTCCGGCGGATCGGCCGCGGATGCCTACGCCGTGAGGATCGTCGAGGCCTTCCGCAGGATCGTGAGCGAAAAGCCCACTCCCGCGGGTCATCGGATGATCCCGGGGCTGTTCTCCTGGGCGAGCAACATCTCCATGGGTAAAGGGCTGCGGGCAACGCCGAACGGCAGAGGCGCCGATGATCCCATATCGTTCGGCTGCAACCCCGATCCCGGCTTCCGGAAAGACGGCGCGCTGACGGCCCTGGTGGAATCCGTGGCCGCCGTGCAGCCCCGGATGGGCAATCCCGCGCCGCTTCAGCTCGACGTGGACCCGGGCCTCGCGCAGGACAGAAGCGCGGTGGAGACTTTCTGCGCGCTGCTGGAGACCCACTTCGAGATGGGCGGAACGGAGATCAACGTGAACATCCTGGACAAGGAGACGATCCTGGAAGCTCGCGAGGATCCCTCCAAGTACCCGGAGCTCGTGGTGCGGGTGACCGGATTCAGCGCGTACTTCGCGAGCCTCTCGCCGGAGATGCGCGATGTGGTCGTGAAGAGGATCGTGGCTTCCTGAGAGTCCCCGGACACAATCTGAAGCCACTTTCCCGTGTGGGCGATCGCCCGGAACATGGGTATCCCGAAGACAGCGGGACGGCTGAAGCGGCGCTTTCATTGACACAAAACGAAACGGGCCTTAGGATCGGAAAAGCAGAATGGGGAAGCATACCTTCGGAGCCCGATAGATAGGGCTTGGCGGGCTGCCTCTCGGGGAGCGGATATGGACTCGTATCGAGAAGCCCGGAGGCGGGCCGAAACCGTTCGGGAGTGCGGGGGGCTGGAGCACGCTCTGGCCGCCGGCAGGCTCGAAACCTTCCAGGATGTTACGGTTTCCGAAGCCCTGGTCCTGGGTCTCCTGAACCAGGGGGTCCGCAAGTACATAGGCATCCTGGGCCACGGCAACACGGACATAGCCCAGGCCCTTTCGATCTACGAGCAGGCGGGGCTGGTGCGGTTCATCAATGTGCGCCACGAGACCGAAGCCGCCCACTGCGCCAGCATGCTGCGGTGGCAGTACGGGGAAACCGCCGCCGTGCTCACCTCCATCGGGCCCGGGGCCCTGCACGCCCTTGCCGGATCCCTTGTGTCGGCCTCGAACGGCCTCGGCGTCTACCACATCTACGGAGACGAAACCACACACGACGAGGGGCCCAACATGCAGCAGCTGCCCCGCGGGCATCAGGCTGCATTCCTCAGGCTCGTCGAAAACATGGGTTCCGGCCACCAGCTTCACACACCGGAGGCGATTTTCACCGCCCTCCGCCGGGGGGCGGCCACGGTATTCGACCCGGCCTTTGCGGGGCCCTTTTTCCTGCTCATGCCCATGAATGTCCAACCGCAGCTCATCCGCGCGTGCAACCTCGCCGAGCTGCCGGCACGGCCCGTCTTCCCTCAGGTGGGAGCTTGCGACCCGGCCCTGCTCGAGAAGGCGACGGATGCGGTCCGCCGCGCGCGGGCCGTGACCATCAAGGTCGGCGGCGGGAGCGCATCCTGCGGGCCGGAGGTCGAGGAGCTCGCCGATCTGGTGGATGCGGTGATCGTACCCGGTGCCAAGATGAGCGGGGTGGTGCCTGCGAGCCGGCCGCGGTGCGTGAGCGTGGGGGGCTCCAAGGGATCGATCAGCGGCAACTTCGCCATGGAGAACGCGGATCTGGTCATCGTGATCGGCGCGCGCGCCGTCTGCCAGTGGGACTGCTCCGGAACGGCCTGGAAAAACGCCGAAGCCGTGATCAACTTCAACACCCGCGCCCAGGACGTCTCCCACTACAACCGGAGCCTGCATTTCCTCGGTGATGCGAAGCTCAATCTCTGGGCGTGGATCGATCACCTCACAGCCGCCGGGTTCGCGCCCTCCGGCGAGACTTCCGAATGGCTCCGCAAGAACCAGGACATGGAGCGGCGCTGGGCCGCATTCAAGCAGAAGCGGTACGACAACCCCACGCTTCACGACGAGGTCTGGGGAGAGGCCGTGCTCACGCAGCCGGCGGCCATCAAGATCTGCTACGATTTCGCCGTGGCGAAGAGGGCCGCGCGGTTCTTTGACGCCGGAGACGTCCAGGCCAACGGTTTCCAGATCGTCGAAGACGAGCAGTACGGCCTGACCTTCTCCGACACCGGAGCGTCCTATATGGGTTTCGCCGTATCCGCCCTGTTGAGCGGCGCGGTGGCCGACGCACCCGTCTACGCCTTCGCCTTTTCGGGGGACGGCAGCTTCACCATGAACCCGCAGATCCTCTTCGATGGTGTGGCACACGGGCTCAAGGCCTGCATCATCCTGTTCGACAACCGTCGGATGGCCGCTATCACCGGCCTCCAGATGGACCAGTACGGCGTCGACTACCGGACATCCGATTCGGTGCATACGGACTACCTGGCCCTGGCCAAATCGGTGGAGGGGGTCAAGGGGCTGCCCGGAGGCACGAGTCCGGCGTCACTTCGCAAAGCCCTGGCCGAGGCCCATGCCTACCCAGGGTTGAGCCTCATCCATGTCCCGGTATACGCCGGAAGCCACGAGCTCGGCGGCCTCGGGGTCTTCGGCTCCTGGAACGTGGGCAACTGGTGCGAAGAGGTGCAGAAGGAGCACCACAGAATCGGGCTGTAGGACGAAACGGGGAGGCTCTGGGATGAGGAAAAAGACGTTCGGCGTGGGCATGGTGGGCCTGGGCCTCGTGGCGGCGTCACATCTCAAGGGCTACCAGAGCCATCCCGCCTCGACGACGTCGTGATATCAGCAGAGGTCGGCCCACAAAGAACCCCGAGCCGGACATCATGCGTCTTGCCTGCCGGCGGCTCGAAGCGCGGTTCCTACTCCGCCGCTTTGATGTCCCTCCAGAAGGTCTCTTCGTCGATGCTGCCCTTCAGGAAGTCCGCGATGAGCCTGCGGGTCCGGCTGCCGAAAACGTTCCAGTACTTGCGGCTCCAATCGGGGGCCAGCTGGGCCTTTTCCTCCGGCTTCATGCGGCCCAGACCGTAGTCCACGAACTGCACGACCATGGAGAGCACCGCGGCCCTGGGATAGCGATCTTCCCTGCCCTTCTCCTGGGCCTCCTCGTCCGGCACGTACTCGTCCAGGATCTTGGATACTGCTTCGTCGGAGATATCCGGCTGGTGCTGCTTCACGAGCTCCTGCACGAACCTGCGCATCATGGAATGGATCTGGCCCTTGGGTCCGAGCTGATCCTGGACCGCCTTGCCCGTCATGTGCGCCAGCCCCGAGATGTTCAGCCGCGCGCCTCCCTCCGTCAGATCCCTGACACGGCGCTCCACCGCCTCCTGGATGACCTCGATCTCCGCGCGATCCGAACGGTTGAGGATGAAATCAAGGACCCGCATCATCTCTTCCCGCTCCGTGGCCATGGTCTCCTCCTATCCGCCGGGTTTCCGTGCGTGCACGTAGAGATGGGCACGGCGCCAACGCACCATCCGATCGCTGCAGAAGCGCCGGAAGACGCGAGCCAGCTCCGCGAGCTCTTCCGCGCTCAGCACGCCGGGTGAGAGCAGCCCGCCGTCCGACGAATCGGCGCCGAACCACCGCCCGAGCTCCTTGTCGGTGATCTTCCGCTGGAAAAAGGCGTCCTGCCTTTCGACTCGAAGGGCCGTGAATCCCGCCTTCTCGATCATCTCTCTCAAAGCGCGGTCATCCCACTGAAAAGAGGGATCGGCTGAGCTCTCGTAGAGAACGTCCTCCGTCTCCCTGAGCTTGCCAAGAAGGCCCGCATCCAGCTCCCCGCTGAAATCGACCACGGATCCGTGAGCCGCACCTGGGGACGTGCCTCGGCCGTCTGCCCCCGAAGGCCCGTCCGCGTTCTTCGTCTCTTCGAGGACGCCCGAAACCGCCAGCTCGCTGAGCCTCTGACCCCATCGGGGCACCGTCTCCACCAGGGCCAGCCGGGCCCCGGGAGAGCCCAGGCGGCAGAGCACCGCCAGGAGTCCCTCTTTGTCCCGGCGGCGTCCGATGCCGTTCCTGCCCGCTATCACGTCAAACCGGAGCGCCCTCCCGCCTTGCGCCTCCAGAATCGCTTCCAGGTCCGCCAGGTCCCCCTTCAGGAGGTGGGGTCTTTCGAGCTCCGGCAAGGTCGATATCAGCCGCGAGAGGGTGCCTTCGCCTTCCTCCACCATCGTGTAAACGCCCCCCTCCGGGGTCCTGCGCATCAGCTCCCACGTAATGAAGCCGTTGTCGCCGCGGACATCCAGCGCCACGGCGTGCCGCTTGATGCCGACGCCGTCCAGCAGCCGCGCACGCATTTCCAGGAGGTGCCGGCTCACGGAGCCCGTGGCCCTGGCGAGCCATCGGTCCCTGACCCGGTCCGGTGGGCTGAAGGTGAGGATGTCGGAGGAATCATCGCCCATCTCGAACATGGCCGCCACCTGGGCCTCCCGGCGGCTCTCGATACGCTCTTTGAGCGCGGCCTCGTAGCCGGTCTCTCCGGGATGGTAAAACGTCTTGCCCTGGAGCTCGGAGGGCAGGTACTGCTGAGCGACCCAGTGATCCGTGTACGCGTGCGGGTAGAGGTATCCCTGCCCATGGCCGAAGCTTTCGCTGTCCCGGCTTCCGTCTTTGAGGTGCTTCGGTATCTGGCCTTCGGTTTCCTTCTCCACGGAGGAGAGGGCATCGAAGAACGCCATGGCCGAGTTCGATTTCGGGGCGGTTGCCAGATACAGGGCGGCGTGAGCCAGGTGGAAGCGCCCCTCGGGCATGCCGACCCGGTCGAAGGTCGCGGCGGCCGCTTCCACGAAGACCAGGGCGTTGGGATCCGCCATGCCGATGTCTTCGGAGGCCAGGATGAGCATCCTGCGGAAGATGTAGTGGGGATCTTCGCCGGCGTAGATCATCTTGGCCATCCAGTACAGCGCCGCATCGGGATCCGAGCCGCGGAGCGACTTGATGAACGCGCTGATGGTGTCGAAGTGGTAATCCCCCTCCTTGTCGTAGAGCACCACCTTCCTCTGGATGCTCTCCTCGGCCACCGCGAGATCGATGTGTATGTGCTCTCCGGGCTCCGGGGGGTAGTGCTCGGGAGTCGTTTCCACCGCCAGTTCCAGGGCGTTCAAAAGGCTCCTGGCGTCCCCGTTGGCCACGCTGACCAGATGGTCCAGAGCGTCTTCATCGATTTCCACGTCGAAGCGGCCGTAGCCCCTCTGTTCGTCTCGGATCGCCTGCCGCGCCATGGCCTTCAAATGGCCCGCGTCCAGAGGCTCGAGCTGGAAGATCCTGCTGCGGCTTACAAGAGCTCTGTTTACCTCGAAGTACGGGTTCTCGATCGTCGCTCCGATCAGGATCACCGTGCCGTTCTCCACCCACGGCAGCAGGGCGTCCTGCTGGGCCTTGTTCCACCGGTGCACCTCGTCTATGAAGAGAATCGTCTTCTTGTCGTAGAGCTGTTGCCTCTCCTGGGCCTCGGAGACCACCTGCCGGATCTCCTTGACGCCGGCCAGAACGGCGTTGATGCTCACGAAGTGGCTCTTGGTGGCGTTGGCGATCACCGCGGCAAGAGACGTCTTTCCCGTTCCCGGCGGCCCGTAGAATATCAGGCTGGAGAGCTGGTCGGCCTTGATGGCGCGGTAGAGCAGCCGGCCGCGGCCCACGATGTGCTCCTGGCCGACGAACTCCTCCAGCGTGCGGGGCCGCATCCGCGCGGCCAGGGGTTGGTGGCGGCTCTGAGTGTCGCGATGACTCTGCTCGAAGAGATCGATGCTGGATTTGCCGCTCATCTGCAGCCCCGCCACGGTTCTGTCGTCTTCTCAGCGTGCTTCACGGCACCGTTCGATCGCGGCACCGTGAGCTTGATTCTACACAATGCTGGTATTATATTACACCCTAATGTCCCGGCCTCGGATCGGATCGGCGCTCATCTCCGCCCTGAACGCGCGGAGGGTTTTCTCGGCTTCGAATGCGGCGGCAAGCTTCTCGGCCATGTTCCGCGGCAAAGTGAAGCCCAGGCTGGAAAAGAAGAAGATGGAGGCCGCCTACGTTTCCCTGTGCCTGCTGGCGGTCGTTTCCATAGTCCTCTACAGCCGGTGCGGCAGCCTCCCTTCCGCCGAAACGGGACCCGCTGCATCCGCGGCCCCGGCGGACCGGCCGGAGACCTTGCCGCCGCCCGATGCACCGCCCGCAGCCTACACGGACATGGCCGTGAACGAAGCGGTGTACCGGATCGAGAGTCCCGAAAGGCTCGTGGCCTTCTACACCGACTACACCAGTAACAAGACCGTGGCCGGGATCATCCTGGAAATGGCCCTGCATC
>Ga0272441_10015829_pt1 | contig 10512 bp, 8 predicted proteins | sample SSMProp6N_FD_193582 | JGI IMG/M metagenome (GOLD analysis project Ga0272441, IMG submission 193582) | Marine sediment archaeal communities from Little Sippewissett salt marsh, Falmouth, MA, United States - SSM-Prop-6N | ecosystem: Environmental > Aquatic > Marine > Wetlands > Sediment ... | reverse complement strand
CGCCGCCAAGCCCTCGTCATGCCTCTCGACGGCTATCTGCGGCGACTTCTCGCTCGATTCTTCCCTTGGCCAACTCCCGCAGTCGCATGAGCGTGGCATTGTGAGGGAGGCGTCATTGTTGGGAAGCGCCTGTCAAAAACAAGCCCGTGCGTCCGATGGGGCAGAATCCCGATGCCCGGGGAGTCGGATCCCCGGGCTTCCGCATCCACCCCTTGCACCTGCACTCCCCGCACGTCACACTTCCCTGCGATGTCCCTGACCCTCGAACAGATCGAGTTTCTCCGCACACCCGCGGGGCGCGAGCTGCTGGACATGGACCTGCCCGACGACCCGTTTCATGCCGTCCAGGCCCTGCGGAAGCGGGCGACGCCTGACGAGGCCGCCGCCGTCGCGACGCTTCGGACGCTGCGGCGCAAGGCCGCGGCCTCCAGGCGGTTCCCCGAGGCGTTCGCCGCGCGGATGCTCGGCACGGACAAGCTCCTCCAGCAGGCCAGCTCATTCCGCCTGGCCGTCTGGATGGGCCGCCGCCTGGCCGGGATCGCACGAAACGTCGGTGCCGCCGAGGCGATCGACCTCTGTTGCGGGCTCGGGGCCGACGCGATCGGCATCGCGCGGGCGGGGCTGGCCGTTCGCGGCGTGGACGTCGACCCCGTCGCGGTCTTCTGTGCCGCCCACAACGCCCGGGCTGCGGGGGTCGGTGAGCGGTGTGCTTTCGAGACGGCCGACGCCCAGGCCGTCGACCTGCCCCCCGGTGCGGTCGTGCACGTGGACCCGGACCGCCGCGCAGGTCCCGGCCGCAGCGCCCGCCTCGCCGACGCGTCGCCTGGCGTGGGTTTCCTGGCCCGCCTTCCGGCGCACACGGCCGCGGGGGCCATGAAACTCTCTCCCGCGCTGGAGTTCTCCGAGGCCGCCGCCTTGCCCGTCGCCGAGCTGGAGTACGTCTCCGAGCAGGGCGTCTGCAAGCAGTTGCTCGGCTGGTGGGGAACGGGCGCGCCGCGCGGTGACCGCCCCCGCCGCAGGGCCACCGTCGTCACCGGCCCCATCGAGGACCCCGAGGCCGTCTCCCTCGCCGCGGATGTGGCTCCCTACGCCCCCGTCCGCGAGCCGGGCGAGTGGCTCGTCGAGCCCGATCCCGCCGTGATCGCCGCCGAGGCCGTCGACGACCTCGCCGCCGCCGCGGGCCTCTGGCGCATCCAGCCGGGCCTGCCCTGGCTGTTCGGCGACAAGCCCGCCGCCACGCCCCTGGCCCGCGACTTCCGCGTGTTGGCGTCCGTCCCCGGCCGGGAGAAAGACGTCGCCCGCGGCCTGGCCCGCCTCGACGCCGGCACGGTCGAGATCAAGCCCCGCGGGATCAAGCTGCCCACCGACAAGCTCCAGCGCACCCTCCGCGGCCGGGGCCGACGCCGCATCGCCGTCCTCTGGTGCCGCCTCGGCTCGAAACAGCGCGCGTTCCTCTGCGAGCGGGCCGTCTAGCCCGGACGATCGACCGCAGAGACGCAGAGACGCAGAGGAACAGATCTCGGAAATGATGAGTGATGAACACTGAACGATGAGGGGGTCAGCCCCAAGGCGGCAGCCTCCGCACTTCGTCATTCATGATTCGTTCCGTCTGCTCTGAGGCCTCTGAGCCTCTGTGGTTCACGGAGGATCCGGCTATAATGCCCCTTCCATGCTGACGCTGATCAACACCAATCGGATGACGCCGCCGATCGGGCCGGTGGGAATCGACTACGTGGCCGGTGCGGCGCGGGACGCGGGGGTGAAGGTCGACGTGCTCGATCTTTGCCTGGCCGACGATCCCGACGCGGCGACGGTGGCGCACTTCCGCGAGCGTTCGCCGCGGCTGGTGGGGCTGAGCTTCCGCAACGTCGACGACTGCTTCTGGCCGAGCGGGCAGTCGTTCGTGCCCGAGTTGCGGGATACGGTCGCCCGGCTGCGGACGCTCACCGACGCGCCGATCGTCCTCGGCGGCGTGGGGTTCTCCATCTACGCCGAACGGCTGGTCGCCGAGAGCGGGGCGGACTTCGGCATTCGCGGCGACGGCGAGCAGGCGACGGTCGCGCTGTATCGGGAGCTCAACAACGGCTGGCGGTTCGAGCGCGTCGGCGGGCTGATCTGGCGCGACGGCGACGCGATTCGCGCCAACGCCCCGGCCTGGCCTCAGCCGCTGGCGATGCCCACCGGGCGGGACGCCGTCGACAACGCGGCGTACTTTCGCCTCGGCGGGCAGGGGGGCGTGGAGACGAAACGCGGCTGCGACCGGCAGTGCATCTACTGCGCGGACCGGTTGGCGAAGGGCTCGGCCGTGCGCGTCCGCTCTCCTGCGAACGTGGCCGACGAGGTCGAGTCCCTGCTCGCCCAAGGCGTGGACGTGCTGCACACGTGCGACGCGGAGTTCAACATCCCGCGGGCCCACGCGATGGCCGTCTGCGAGGAGCTGACCCGCCGCGGGCTCGGCGAGAAGGTCCGCTGGTACGCGTACCTGGCCGTCGTGCCCTTCGACGCCGAACTCGCCGCCGCCATGCGCCGGGCCGGGTGCGTGGGCATCAACTTCACGTCCGACGCGGCCTCGGAGGCGATGCTCCGTACCTACCGCCAGCCGCACCGGCGGGAGGACCTCGCCGCGGCGGTGCGGCTCTGCCGCGAGCAGGGCATCGCCGTCATGCTCGACCTGCTGCTCGGCGGGCCCGGCGAGACGCCCGAGACGCTGGCGGACAGCATCGCGTTCTTCCAGGAGATCGGCCCCGACTGCGTCGGCGCGGCGCTGGGGCTTCGCATCTACCCGGGCCTGGAGGCCGAGGCCCTCATCGCCGCCGAGGGCCCCATGGAGACCAACCCCGCCATCCGCCGCAAGTACACCGGCCCCATCGACCTGCTTCAACCGACGTTCTACATCTCGGCCGCCCTCGGCGAGAGCCCCGCCCGCCTCGTCCGCGACCTGATCGCCGGCGACGAGCGTTTCTTCGAGCCCGAGGAAGAGACCCCCGCTGGCGAGGCCGCCGGCGACCCCGACGTCTCCGGCGACCACAACTACAACGCCAACGCCGCCCTCACCGCCGCCATCGCCGCCGGCGCCCGCGGAGCGTACTGGGACATCCTGAGGAAACTCCGCGAGGCCTCGGGAGGCGTGAATCGGGGCCTCGACCGTGCCCGCGCGGGTGAGTTCGCCGATCCGCCCGACCTGGATGCCGATGCTGCCGAATTCCAGGCGGAGTAGACGCGTCGCCCGCTCGGCAGGCGGCCGAAGCGCGAACAACGGGCCGGCGGCCACAGGCCCGTTTACGGGCCTTTGCCCCGAGCGCCGCGAGGAGTGTAGACCCGGCCCTCCGGGCCGGGGCCGGCGCGCTGTACCCTACCGCGCAGCACGCTTCAGCGCGCTTTCCCGGATGGTCCAATCAACCTGAAGCAAAGCCCGCTGAAGCGGGCTGACAGGGGGGGCGCCGACCAGGGCCAGAGGCCCTGGCCGATGCCCGCCTGCGGCGGGCGAAGGCCCGTGAACGGGCCTCGCGGAGTCAGACTCGCGCCATGCCGGCGCGGCGCGGTCCGCTGGAGAGACGCCGAGGGAATGCCTGCCGGTGACTTCGGCACATGGTCCTCGCGAATACGCCGAAGGGTCGATGCGTCTGTCCGAGTGAGCAGGCAGTCGGTATTCTGCATATTGGCGGAGACACCATGAAGGGAACACGGCACTCGCACGCTTTACGACGGCTGCTTCTCGCCGTGTTGGGTGTCGCGTGCCTCGCCGCGGGGTGCGGATCGAGGCCGGCCGCAACGCACCCGAAGAAGCGCCTCGTTGTGGAGGTGTACGGCTCGCCCGTTCCGATCGCGACGTGCTGGCCGGAGGCGTACCACGTCAACGGGCGGTGGATCCCCGTGGAGGACTACGAGGGACTCGCGAGGCTACTTCGCCCCTTCTCGGCGCAGCTCGAGTTGGGGCAGCCAGACTTCTCGTTCGTTATTGTCGCGGTCCTTTAGGACGATGCGCTGTCCGTTGTCCATCTCGTCGATCATCTTTGAGAGGATCGAGACAGCCAACCTCACGGCGGCCACCTTGGAGACGTTCAGCCTTCCCGCGACGTCGTCGACTGCCTGGAATTCCTCTTGCGGCGCCTCGAAGACGATTCGCTTTGTGTTCTTCTCTGCCATCGTGGTTCTCACGGCTTGACGGCTCGTGCCTCTATCACCTGGGCGGCAAGGGCAATCTCGTCCGGTCCCGGCCTGGAGGCGATGCCCTACGTATTGCCGCCACCAGACGGGCCCTGTTCCTCAGTGGTTTCCGCGCCGGCTTGGTTTGGAGGGCCCTGGAACAGCGGACGCAGGATCTCATCCAGCGCGGCGATGATCTCATGGCGAAGCACGTCGAGAGATGCCGCCGCCTCCTCGGCGTCCGGCGAACTGCCCATCGTGAGCAGGGGTTCCAGTAGCCTTCGCAGCAACTGCGCCATTTTCTTGAGCAACTTGCGAAGCCGCGACGGCCGCATCTGCTCGATATGCAGATCGGCTTCGGATAGGGCGCTCCACGCTGAAGCGCAGCAGCGCTGGACCGTCTGCACATCGGGGCTCGCCTCTTCATCGAACGCCAGTTGGAGCGGGCCAAGCCAAGTCCTCGCCTCGTGGAGGGCCAGAAAGGCCAGCAGCTTCTCTCGCCCGGACGTACGCACGAACTGCCGTTCCACGGCGGCACGTGTGCCGGACAACGCCGCTGCAATGGCGGGCATCTCACTCCGGCACGCGCGCAGTTAATCTCGGGACCCGCGCAGGATAATGCACCCCACGTGGTCCGCCAGACGCAGGATCCTGGTTATGTCCAGCAGCAGGGCGTTGATTTCAGCGTCACGCTTGCCAGGCAATCTGCGAATTCTCCTTATGCTATTCTTATGCTATTCTAGCATAGAAACCCCTCCGGCGCATGGTGTCTTTTGTCCGTCGTTACGAGATTCCGACAGGCCACCATTGGCTCTGCGGGCCCTGCCCCGCGGTTGCTCCGGCGGCGCATCTGCCGTATGCTGAAGGCCATGGGACAGGTACGATGCATCTCTGGGCGGTTCTTCCTGCGTGACGGTGCGGAAGGAGGTCGGGCGATGAAGGTCGGGCTGCCACTCGTGTTGACGGGGCTTGCGGTGGTTCTTGCGGTGGGGGGCTGCTCGAAGAAGGAACAGCCGGCCGCCCCGGCCCCGCGGGAGGTGGTCCTGACCGTGACCGTGACGGGCGAGGTCGACGCCGAGGGCAAATTCAAGCAGGGCGGGTACAACGTCGCGGCGGAGAAGATCGACGGCGGGGACGTCGCCGGCCTGGCGGCGGCGATCTCGGCGAAGAAGGCGGAGATCGAGCAGGCCGGTGCGAAGATGGTCCTCCGGGTGCTGGTCTATCCCGACACGCCGTACGGCGTGGTCCGCCAACTGCTGCCCGCCGCGGCGAAGGCCGGGGCGGACCGTCTATCACTGGCGTGCATCGCGTCGGGGTCCTCGGCCCAGCCCGCGGGGGTTCGGTTCAACCTGCCGTCCGGCACGGCGGTTCCCGTCCGGATCTGGCCCGGGCCGCTCGGTGTGAACCTCATCTACGCCGTGGGCGACGCCACCGAGGCCGTGTTGGGCACGAACGCGCTGCGGGCCGTCCTGAGCCGGCACACGAGCGCGGGCGCCGCCTGCCTCCAGCCGACGGACAAGGCCACGGCCGGGCTGGTCGCCGACGCGATCGGCGTGGTGCGCGAGGTGGGCTTCGAGAACGTCTGCTTCGCCGCCGACCCGCTGCGGGCGCCCGCGCCGAAGCTGGCGTCGGCCCCGCCGCCCGCCGCGACGCAGCCGACCGGCCCCGTCGTCACGGGGCCCAAGCCCCCGGCCGGGTTCGTCGGCGCGAAGGGCGAGGCGTACCACGTGATCTACCTGATCGACCGGTCCGGCTCGATGCTGACCACCTTCGAGACGATCCGCTCCGAGCTGATCAAGTCCATTGCCTCGCTGAAACCCGAGCAGGACTTTCACGTGATCTTCTTCGGCGGCCGGCGCGCGGTCGAGGCGCCCGAGAAGAAGCTCCTGCTCGCCACGGCTGCCAACAAGGCCGCGGTGAGCGAGTTCCTCAAGGGTATTCCCAGCTCGGGCGTGACGCAGCCGATCCCGGCGATCCGCCGGGCGTTCAGCGTGTTCCGCAAGGCCGACAAGCGCAAGCCCGGCAAGCTCATCTTCATGCTGACCGACGGCGACTTCGCGGGCGAGAACCGCTTCACGGACAACGAGGCCGTCCTGGAGGCCCTCCGCATGCTCAACGTCGACAAGGACGTGTCGATCCACACGCTGCTGTTTGGCAAGCAGTCGGCGACGGGCGAGAAGATCCTCCAGACCATCGCGACCGAGCACAACGGCAAGTACCGGTTCATCGAGGCGGAGTAGGGGGATTGCGATGGGTAGACAGAAGCGCGTTCCGTGGGAATGGGCACTCCTGCTGATCCCTGTGTCATTGCTCCTCACGTTCATCGTGTCTCGTCACCCGTATGGATCGTCGCTCAAGGACGAGACGATCAGCAACCAGGATCGCTTGGTTGCCGCCATCGACGCCTACTGCAGAGCCATGAGCGAGGCCCCGCCGGATGTGAACGACGACGCCTCGCATGTCCCCGAGCGCAACATGGCATTCCTCATGAAGCACCTCTTCGGTCAGGCGGCTACGGATGCGAATAAGGCCGAGGAGATTGCCCGCGCCACACGGGAGATCTTGGGGGGAGATCCGACGACCTACGCGAGAGACGCTTGGGGCAATACCATGATCTACTTCCGCGACGGGGGACTCGGCTGCAAGCCGGTGATCATCTCCGCCGGCCCGGACGGGGAGTTCGGGTTTGCTCGAGGCGGGAAAGAGAAGCGCAGGGACAACATCCGCTCGGATACACGCGAGTGAGGGCCCGGGGAACGAGGGGAGAGAGGACGGCCGGTCCAGGACCGGCCGCTGAACGGCAGGGCCTTGTGTTGACGCCCCGCCGCCGCTGATGGCCGCTTCCGGCTCCTGATACCTGGTTGCTGGTTCCCGGTTCCTTACTGCGAAGCGGGCTACGGTTCCGCAAGCGGCTCGACCTTGGGCGTGTCCTCCACCGTCCCGGGCGCCACGGCGTTGCTGATCTGCTTTAGGGCCCGCGTGACGAAGTGGGCGAGGTCCGCTTTCTTGTCCTTCAGCAGGCGGCCGAGGGGCTGGGCGGCGGCAGCGGCCTTCCTCTCGCCGAGGGCGAGGATCGCGTTCTTGCGGACGAGCCAGTGCTCCTCGGCGTCCATCGCGGCGGCGAGCAGGGCCCCGGCGGCCCCGGCGGCCTTGCGCTCGCCGAGGGCGCGGGCGGCGAAGAAGCGCGTGGCGAGGTCCCTCGATTTCAGCAGGGCGGCGAGCTTGCCGGGCGCGGCGTTCTTGACGGCCGCGGGCGGGCCGGCGTCGAGGAGCTTCGCTTCAATGCAGGCATTCTTGATGGCCCGGGCGTTGCGCGTCAGGCCGTAGGTGAAGGTCATCAGGCAGTCGCCGCCGCGGGCAAGGCGCACGAGCGTGTCCCAGTTCTCGTGCGGGTCGGCGTCCTCCACGACGGGCACGCAGAACGCCTCGGGGTACACGCGGCGGATCCACGGTGCGATGCCCTTGTAGCCGAGGTCCATCTCGCGGTAGACCGCCGTCGTCGCCCAACAGGCCATGTAGTTGTGCTCGGGGATCAGCAGCACCTTGGGATGCTTGGCATGGAGGCGGCGCCACACGGCCGCGTCGAGCATGCCCGGCGTCCACTTGCCGCCCTCTCCCCGCGGCCGCCAGAAGTAGTTCGTGTCGGTGTAGAACAGCGAGCAGCCCCAGCGCTTCTTGCAGTATCGGATCTTGGCGTCGAGCTCGGTGAAGGGGTCCTTGGCCGCGCCGAAGGACTGCATCATCTTGTCCCTGTCCTTGGCGTAGATCACGCGGGACGGACGGATGCACACGCCGCACCGCAGGCCGGCGTCTCGGATGGCCGCGAAGTAGTCGTCGGCCACGGCGTCCATCTGCGGGTTGAGCACCCTGGTGAGGCGCGGGTCGCCGATGTAGGTCGTCGGGTGCGGCAGGGCGCTGCCCTCGATGTCCCACACGATGAGGCCCTGCGCGTCGATCTGGCGGGCGGCCGAGGCGGCGCTGGCGACCTTCTTCATCACGGCCTTGCGGAACGCCTCGTCCGCGGTGGGCAGCTCGCCCTTCTCGCCGGCTCGGTAGTAGGCCAGTACCTGCTCGGCGGGCAGGCCGCCGCCGAGGAACACCCGCGCGATGGGCCGGCGGTCCGGCCAGTGCAAGGCGGGCGGATGCGCCGCGGCGAATGCGCGGTAGACGTCCGTCGCCAGGGCATGGGGATCGCTGCCGGCCGGGCCGAAACGCAGCGACAGGCGGTACGTGTCGGTCTTGCCCGGGCCGATCGGCCGCCGCATGTACAGCTCGTCGTAGATCATCCGGTCGCCGCCCGCGCGAACCTGCACCGCCGCGGCTCCCTTGCTTGGCCGCCCCAACGCCACGTGCAGCGGGCGGTCGATCTCCGTGTTGCACAGCGCCAGCACCCCGCCGTCCGTCTCCGCCGTCAGTACCGTCGGCGCGCCGATGTTCGTGCCCGGCCGCGGCACCTTCGTGCCGTCCGGCAGGCGGATCGCCAGCGGCCGGAGCCAGATCTCGTGGATCGTCTCCTGCCCGGCGTTGGCGACGCCGATCTCCAGGTCCAGTCTGGCGCCCTCGACGCGGTACGTGCAGGACACGGTCCCCCAGCCGTACCGGTCCTCCACGCGAGCGCCTTCGAGAACCGGGCGGGGGTACTTCAGGTCCGCGTTGTGCTTGGTGCCGTCGGCCTTGACCAGGACGACCCGCTGCACCCGCAGCACCCCGTCCGCCAATCGCTCCGCCCCGCCCACGCGAACCGATGAAGGCCACGAGCCCTCGAACGCGATCTTCGCCTCCGCCCCCCCGGCCTCGCTCGGCCCGGACCCCGCAACCAGCAGCGCCGTCCCGACCATCCAAATCCACGCCCGTCTCGATGTCTTCATCTGCCCGACCTCACTCCCCCCACTCTTTCCTCAATGCCCCGGCGTGGCGCCGCCGGGGCACGCGCAACATACCACCATCGGCATTCACCGCGTATTCGACCCGCTCGGTCCTTCATCCTCCCCGCGTACTCCCGCAATCCGTCCATCCGCGACCAGAACGCCTCCTACCATCCAACCGGCAATCGGTCTCCTCAATCCGCCGGGGTGAGAAGCCTTCCACGGCCGCCCCCATCGCCGAGCCGACCCGCGAACCGGCGATGCAGCCATGGAACTTGTCCCGGCGTGTCGTCATTAGAGGGGCTCCTTCGTCTTGGCGGACATGCTAAGATGCCCGCCGGCCGGCGGCAAGATGCACGCCGCTCGCGAGGCCTTCGCCTCCGCAATCCCTGCGCAGGGGTGGGCGGCGTGGGTACTTGCTGATGCCGGGCTTCCCGTCTCCGACGAAACGGCCACAGAGCGAAAGGGGCAGCACCATGAGACGATGCGCGCCGATGTTCCTTGCAGCGTGGGCGGTTGTTCTCCTCGGCTGCGAGCATGACGAGTACGAGATCACGATGCGTCACGACGGCGAGGTCCTTCATCGCAAGCTGACTGTCCGACGGGTCAGTGGCGTGCGGAGCGAGGACGGCAAGGAAGAACTCCGTCCGTACGGGGCCGAGAGGCTCGCAGCCCTGGAGAAGGTGTACGCGCGGCGTACGGACGCCGCCGGGCGGCACGAGCACACGTTCCACGGCACGTTCAGCGACCGATTGCCCGAGGGCATTGGCAGCGGCGGGGCCTTTGCGCGGTGGCCGTCGCCCCTGGGCGCGGCGTGGGCGTACGTCGAGCGGTTCCGGGGCGAGGACGATCCGTTGGCCGACCTCATGCGGCGCTTGAACGCCGCCGACTGGCTGGTGGATTGCTTCCTGGCTGCCCTGAAGGCGGAGGTCGGGGAGACGGACGATTTCGCCCGGCTTGCGGCCTTCATCGACGGGCAATTGCGGCGGGACCTCAAGAACACGGTGCTGTACGTCCGCTTCTATGTCCAGACGGCCCGGATCGGCTGGGTGTCGGAACGCGAGAAGGGCATGGGCGAGGCCCTTGCGCGACTCGCGCAGTACTTCCTGGAGCGAGGGTACTACGAGCCGAAGGACGTCCCGGCGATGGTGATGCTGGTGAAGTCGGCCGATTCCGGCCTGGACATGCGATTGGCCGGCCAGGTCGTCCGTCGGTTCCTGGCGGACAAGGTCGGCGTGAAGCGGAAGGCCCTCGGCGAGGCGCTGACGGCGCTGTTGGCGGACCCCCCACGCCTTCAAGAGGCCGTGTACAAGGCCGTTCGCCAAACGCAGGAGTTCCAGGCGCGGCAAGCGGCGTGGCGAGAGGCCAAGCGAACCGATCCCGAGGCCAAGGAACCCACGGCCGCGGACTTCTTCCAGGAGATGGCCGGGGCGCTCTTCGCCCCCATGCTCGGGCCCGTCTGCGATGTCCTGTCCGTCGAGTGGGCGGCGGAGACCGAGCC
>Ga0272441_10015827_pt1 | contig 10513 bp, 7 predicted proteins | sample SSMProp6N_FD_193582 | JGI IMG/M metagenome (GOLD analysis project Ga0272441, IMG submission 193582) | Marine sediment archaeal communities from Little Sippewissett salt marsh, Falmouth, MA, United States - SSM-Prop-6N | ecosystem: Environmental > Aquatic > Marine > Wetlands > Sediment ... | reverse complement strand
ATTAAATTGCCTGAGAGAGGACTTTCTGTGTACATAGAAAAAGATCAACTTTATATCCGAAAAAAGACCCTGTATAAAAGCATACTAAAAGGTCTGGCTATACCTTTTTTTGTGGTTGATAACGACTTCAAAATCATCTTCTGCAATAGTTATCTCGAAAAACTAACCGGTTTCAAAGAAAAAGAAGTGCTGGGTAAATACTGTCACGAAATATTCCGGACGAATGTTTGCAAAGAGCAATGCGCATTAAAAGAGACAAAGGAAACCGGGCGGGATATTGTGAACCTGGAGACAACCATTCTCAACAAAGAGAACAAACCAGTTCCGGTTACTCTCAATACCTCCCTTGTAAAAAGCCGAACCGGCAAAATCATCGGCGGGATGGAGAGCTTTCGCGACATATCTTTTTTTACGAACTATCGCAAGGAAATTCGGGAAAAGTACACCTATTATAAAATTATCAGCAAAAACAAAAAAATATTAGAGATCATCCAAGACCTTCCCGACTTAGCTACCAGTGAGGCAACCGTATTAATTCAGGGCGAAAGCGGAACCGGAAAGGAGCTCTTTGCCAATGCCCTGCACGAGCTGAGTGATCGAAAAGAAAAAACCTTCATTAAAGTCAACTGCGGCGCGTTACCGGAAAATCTTTTAGAATCAGAACTTTTCGGCTATAAAAAGGGGGCTTTTACTGACGCGAAAACCGACAAGCCGGGTCGTTTTAAGCTGGCGGAGGGAGGCACCATTTTTATGGATGAAATTGGTGAAATTTCCAAAAAAGTACAGGTTAAGCTTTTGCGAGCCCTGGAACAAAAGGAGTATGAACCCTTAGGAAGTGTGCAAACGGAAAAAGCAAATGTCCGTATCATTTCCGCCACCAATCAGGATCTCTGGTCTATGGTTCAAGCCGGAGAATTCAGAGAAGACTTCTACTATCGCCTGAACGTCATTACAATTACCATACCACCCTTGCGGGAAAGAAAAGAAGACATTCCAATTTTGATAGATCATTTTATCGAAATCTTCAATCAGCCCCTCGAAACAAAGATAAATGGCGTTAATTCATCTGCCATGAAGATTCTTCTGAATCATGATTACCCCGGAAATGTAAGAGAGCTGGAAAATATCATTGAGCATGCATTCATTCTCTGCCGGGAGAACTATATAACCCCCAAAAACCTTCCGGATTATCTCAGCGACCAACTCTCCGCTCCCTCCATAAAGGGAAATCGACGTGAGATGGTTGACAATTTTGAGAAAAAATTGATCGAAGAAACATTAAAACAAAATCGAGGAAATTTGCAACAGGCGGCTAAAGCGCTGGGAATCCACCGAAGCACTTTATGGCGAAGAATGAAAAAAAATAATATCACCACAACTAAGAATTACTGATCTGAGACAACTCGCGGGAACGTTCAGTCGCAGCTTCCACCGCATTTATTAAGGCAGCCCTCATTCCTTTCTTTTCCAAAACGTGAAGACCGGTAATTGTCGTTCCTCCGGGCGAGGTTACCAGATCCTTTAACTTGCCGGGATGCTCTCCGGTTTCCAAAACCATTCGGGCGGAGCCGATTATGGTCTGAACAACCAGCGATTGAGCAATATCGCGCGGCAATCCCGCTTTTACGCCTCCATCAGTCAAGGCCTCGATGATAAGAAAGATATAGGCCGGGCCGCTTCCGCTTAAGCCGGTTACCGCGTCCATATAGCTTTCCTGAATAACGACCGAAGCGCCGATGGAATCGAAAAATTCTTTGACAACCTGGATATCCTTCGGGGTTGAACTCCCCCCACCGCAGAAAGCAATTGCTCCTTGTCCGATTTGTGCGGGGGTATTCGGCATTGCCCGGATGATATGTTTCTCCGCTCCTAAATACGAAGCAATAAAAGAAGTGGGAATCCCGGCGGCAATTGAAATGATAAGTTGTTCGACAGTAACCATCACGGAAATCTCTCGAAGCACGTCCTTGATAACCTGAGGCTTAACCGCCAGAACGATTATGTCGGCTCGTTCTATCGCCGCCGGGTTGTCATGGAAAACCTTAACCTTATATCTATCAGATAAAAAAGCGCGCCGGTCCTTTAAGGGTTCGGAAACAACAATGCTTTCATGAGTGGTTATCCCTTTGTCGAGAATCCCTTTTATCATAGCTTCCGCCATCTTTCCCCCTCCAATAAAGCACAGTCTCTTTTCGTTCATTGCCTTTTTCTCCTTTGTAAACTTTTAAGCTTTAGAAAAATCGGTTTTCAAGGCTTAACAGGTTTTCAACCGGTATTTTCGGCCCATTGAAAATTTCTAATAACCACCAACCGAATTTTTTTCCGGTTGACTAATAATCAAAAATCTCATCATCACGATTCTCCATCAGGTTCCAGGACTCAACCAGCTCAGAGGACAGCTCTTCGATAAACCGGGATGGTTTCGAAAGCACATATCCTGAAAGCTGATCGTAGATGTTGATCGGATAAGTGATAAAAAGATTCTCCTTGGCCCGAGTTGCGGCGACATACATAAGCCTTCTTTCCTCTTCCATTTCCTCATCGCTGCTAAAGGCATAGTTGGAAGGAAATTTTCCTTCCAGAGCCCAGATGATAAAAACCGTATTCCACTCAAGACCCTTGGCCGAATGTATGGTGGAAAGCACCAAGCGCTCATCATCGGAAGGAGAAGCAATTACCCCGGAAACGCTTTCGTTCGGCGGTTCCAACACGACATCGCTCAAAAACCGTTCCAGCTGATGGTAACGACCGGTTATCACCTGAAGATGTTCCAGGTCTTTGATGCGTTTGGGATAGTCGTCATATCTTTTTCTCAGGATTGGTTCGTAATAGCGGCAGATAAGACCGATCTGGTCCTCGATAGTCAGTCCCTCTCTGCTAATAGAGAGGATTAGTTTATGCAAACGATTTATCCCGTCGGTAAATTTTCCGTTTTTCGGGTAGTTGTTAAGGCTTAGCTGAGTATTGTTTTTAAACATCCACTCAATAATATTACGGCTGGTTCGGGGGCCCACCTTTTCTATCAGCATAAGGATCCGATTCCAGCTCATGCTGTCCCGGGGATTGTTGATAATTCGGAGATGTGCCAGGACATCCTTTACATGAGCGGTTTCAATAAACTTGAATCCGCCGTATTTTACATAAGGGATGTTGTAGCGGCTCAGCTCGATTTCAAGATCAAAGGTGTGAAAAGCCGCCCGGCAGAGAACGGCTATTTCATTGAGCGGAATTCCTTCTTCCCGGAGCTCCAGAACCTTCTGGGCAATGAAGCGAGATTGATAGTTCTCATTCTCAGCCGCCATAACAATCGGAAAGGGCCCCTTGCTTTTTCTGGTAAAAAGGCTCTTGGTATACTTTTCCCGCGCATTCTCAATAATCACATTCGCCACATCCAATATCGGCTGGGTAGAACGGTAGTTCTCCTCTAATTTTATTATTCGAGTTTCAGGAAACTGATTGGGAAAATCTATTATGTTGCGGAAGTTGGCGCCCCGAAATGAGTAGATGCTCTGGGAATCATCCCCCACGACCATAACATTATTATGCTTGAAGGCGAGAAGTCGAACAATTTCTGACTGGGGAAAATTGGTGTCCTGATATTCATCGACCATGATGTAACGAAACCTGTGCGAAATATGACCCCGGGCATCCGAATGTTCTTCTAACAGCGTTTTAAAGTTAATCAGAAGATCGTCGTAATCCATCAGTTGATTCAACTCTTTATATTGTTTGTAGCGTTTTTGCAGAGCTAATAAATCGTTCAAATCATTGTAAAAATGAAAATATTCCCGCTCGACAACGTGGGAGAGCGGTTCCAGCAGGTTGTTTGCCTTGCTGAACATTTGAGCAATGGTGCTTTTTCGGGGAAAGCGCCGATGTTTCTCGTTCAACTTCAGTTGAGTTCTCAAAAGGTTGATAACATCTTCGGAATCAGCCCGGTCCAGAATGGTAAAGCCTGGCTCATAGCCGATCAAACGAGCGTATTTTCTCAAAAAAGTGTTGGCTACCGAATGAAACGTCCCTCCCTGGATGCGTTCACACTGGCTGCCGATCATCATCCCGGCCCTGCGGAGCATTTCCTGAGCTGCTTTGCGGGTAAAGGTCAAAAGAAGTATGTTTTCCGGAGGGACGCCGCTTTCGACCAAACGAGCCAACCGGTAAACCAGAGCGCGGGTCTTCCCGCTTCCCGCTCCAGCAATAACCAGAACCGGGCCGTCCTGGATGGACACCGCCTCTAATTGGGTGGGATTCAGCTCCTTTTCGTAATCGATCGTGAAAGATGGCTTTGATAAGGAATCACGTTCTTTTAACAAATATTTTTTCATATGAATTTTATAGCTTATTCGCCCCTTATTTTCAAGGATGGATTCGAATCTTAATCGCCTCTCAAATCAGCTTGCGATATATCGTAAAATTCTGAGGGTTTTGATTTTTCCTGACGAATTGGGGAAAAAAGGGGACCAGCCCGCTTTGACGAGGGGCGGGGCAATCGTTTGAAGGGATGATTCTTTTCAGCCGATGATCAGCAGAGCCACATAGGGAACAACATTAAAGAACAGAAAGACAATTTTAAAAAGCCCGAGAAAAGAGTAAATGATCAGATTGAACTGCTCCCGGCTGATTTCAAACCATCTGCTTTGCGTGCGGTAAACCAAATCCGGGAAAAAAAGAAACATTGTGGTCCAGAGAAAAAACAAAGCTCCGTTTATGATTGTGCACCACATAAAAAACTGTGTCAGGGCCTGAATATCCATGATGCTCCTCCTTTATCTTTTTACATACAACACTCCGAAAAAACGGCCGGAAAGGAACCCCGGTGCCATCGCCGAACCGGTTTCAGCCGATTACCCTACCCCTCATTTTCTCATTGCTTCGTTGTCGCAAGCTTTAAAGCCAAGCCCAGAAAAACAGTGCCCGCGACCTTGTTCAAGATCTTCTGGGCGCGGTCAGATCGATTCAGCCATTGGCCCAGCGTGCCTGCCAGAAGAGCTATGCTCCCAAAAACCAGTATTGTGGCAAGGATAAAAAGGGCTCCCAGCAGCAGGATCTGTAACGATATCGGGCCACGGGAGGGATCGGCGAATTGCGGCAGAAACGCCAGAAAGAAGATGGAGACCTTGGGGTTGGTGATGTTCATGATGATACCACGACAATAAAGCTTCCAGCGATTGACTTCTCCATTAGGTTTGCTCTGAATTTGTTCAGCGGAGGCCCGGAACGCTTTCCAGGCGAGATAGACGAGGTAGCCGGCGCCGATAAATTTCAGCGTTGTAAAGGCGACGGCCGACGTTTGGAAAATAACCGCGACTCCCAAAGCGACCGCCATGCTGTGAACGATCAGTCCCGTGCATAAACCGAGCATAACCGCTATGCCCGCGCTCCTCCCCCGCAAGGCGGACTGAGTCAGCACGAATATATTGTCGGGACCAGGCGCAAGCGCAAGCAGAACCGATGCGGTGAAAAATGTTATCAGCGTTCCAAGGGAGATCATCCTGTCACTCTATTTTTAGCAATAATAAATCAGAGTATATTTATATGTCTTGAGCGCTTTTCTTTTTTGCTTAACCAATGCACTGTCTCTAAAATTCGTGGTTCCAGGGAAATAACATTATCAGCTTATTTTAAAGAAACTCCCGGACACTCATCTAAGAGTTTTTGGGGATCCTGCCTGAATTGATCCCAGAAGGGAAACGTTCTGCACTGCCGGGGCCGAAACTGATAGATGGTGCACGTGCCCTCGATGGGGTCGAAAAAGCAGCAGAAATGTTCGCCGTTAATAACCCGCTCCTGCAGTGAAAACCGGCCTTTAACCTGCCTGACATATTGTCGGGAAAACAAGGAAGCATCCATTTTTTTTGCGACCGCCATCTTCTCCAGTTCTTCCAGGCTGATCCAGATATAACCCTGATGACCCCGGCAGCATTTCCCCCCACAGGTTTTACAGGCATTGTCGTCAAAATGAAAGGGAAAGTTTTTTTGATTATCCATCTCTTCGTATCGTATAACGCTCGAATAAACTCTCAGGCCGGGTTCAATTCGTCCCGCATCAAGAGCTTCGCCCTTCCCTTGTGAGAGAATTCAAAAATTACTGTCTATGAAAACTTCGCTATAATCTCATCTACCGAAGTAATACCTTCAAGGGCCTTCATATAAGCAATCTGTTCTAAGGTTCTCATGCCTTTTTTTATTGCCAGCCCTCTAATATGGGAAGAAGAGACCCCTTTGAGGACCGCTCTTTTTATATCCTCATCAATCGTCAATAACTCGTACACAATTGTTCTTCCCTTATATCCGGTGCCATTACATTTCTCGCAGCCTTTCCCCTTATACAAAACACTATCTTCAGGCACTTCCAGAAGAAAATGCGCTGCTTTTAATTTCTCTCTTCCCTCAAGGTCAGTCTCTCGGCAATGAGGGCATATCTTTCTGATGAGATTCTGAGCGACGATTCCGATTATACTGGCGTTAATTAAAAAGGGTTCAACGCCCATATCTGCAAGTCTAATAAAAGCATCCGAAGCGGTATTGGTATGCAGGGTGCTGATAAGGAGATGACCCGTCAGGGCGGCTTGCACGGCAATTTTAGCGGTTTCAGAGTCCCGGATTTCACCAACAACAATCACATCAGGGTCATGCCTTAAAATTTGACGCAACCCTCGTGCGAAGGTCAAACCAATATGCTCCTTCATTTGTACCTGACAAATGCCAGGCAGTTCGAATTCTACAGGGTTTTCTAATGTGATTACATTTTTATGGAAAAAACCTGATTCCTGGAGACATCCATAAATGCTTGTGCTTTTGCCGCTCCCGGTAGGGCCAGTAAAGAGCAACATTCCATGAGGCCTGTTAATGCAATCCGTTAGTTTGTTGAGGTCCTCATCGAGAAAACCCATATCGCTAAGGCTTAACAATCCGCTTTCTCGATCGAGCACACGAATAACGACGCTTTCCCCAAATACAGTAGGTAAACATGAAAATCTCAAGTCAACCGCCTTTCCGTGAACTTTTATCTTAGCCCTGCCATCCTGAGGAAGCCTTCTCTCAGCAATATTCATATTGGATAAGATTTTAATCCGACTAGTAATTGAAGCTAATCGGTCAATGGAAAGAATCAGCTCATCGTGAATAACACCATCAATGCGTAGTTTAACAGAGACATTTTTTTCTTCTGGAAAAATGTGAACGTCGCTGGCCTGTTTCACTATAGCAGTTTTCAATATATGATTTACGAGGGCAATAATTGGTTTTTCTTTACCGATTCTTTCACTTATATCGTATCTCTGGTTATCTATATCCTTAATCTCTTCGATTTCAGCAGGTTCAGTTTCTAAAAGGAGTTTGTTGAGTTCATCATCCTCCTCCGTCTGATAGTGCTCCGCAATAGCCTTGTTAATCGAATTTTCCGATGCAACAGCAATTTCAATATTCAATCCCGTATGAAAGCTCAAATCCTTTTCCGCCTCATAATCTTTCGGGTTGCAAAAGGCGACCGTTAAATCATTTTTAACGAGTTTGACTGGAAAAACTTTGACTCTCTTAGCTAATTCAGGGGAGACCGCATGAACCGCTAATTGATCAATGGGATAAGAGTCGAGATCCAAATAAGGTAATTTGCATTGGAGTGCAAGGGCCAAGGCCAGCTCTTCCGGTTTTATTATATCCATATCAACAAGGATTTCTCCTATTCGTTGCTTGCGATCTTTCTTTTGTCTTAACAGGGCATCACTGAGCTCTCCTGAAGAAATGATTCCCGCTGAAACAAGTATGTCACCAAGTTTATGCTCTGTCTGAGATTCCTGCATCTTTAACGCCTTGGAAATGTCAGAAAAAGCTGCCTTTCCATCTCGAATAAATAGCTCTCCAAGACGTCCGCTTTTTAATTCTTTTTGCTTATTAAGCCCTAATTCAAGCTGTTCTTTTGTAATGAGCCCCTCTTGAACCAAGGTGTTCCCTATTTTTCCTCCCGATTTTTCTGTATCCACAGCTTTTCCTTTTAAAGTAGCACTGTTTTCATTTGTAATATAATTTCCCAAAGCCTATCTCCTCATAAAAGTTTTCGGCTCTTCGCATATCTTTCAAACGGATTGAAACTGTTGAATTATTGGTTCTTCGCCCGATTGGTTGATGTGAAGGATTCAAGGGGGCAAGTTATCAGCGATCAGCTAACGATTCACTTTAGGCACTTCACTCGAACTCTTGGCTCCTTGAATCCGTATTATCTTAATAAAATCTCTTTTGAAGATAAACCATTTTTAGCCCGAGTAATTCGGGGATGATTATCAGTTTTTTCCCTTTACTCTTTCGGTTTGAGCGATTTCTGATCCGCGGAAAGGTTTATTTCGGCAACCGGATTTTTCCCGGCTGTCCAGGCCGGGTGTTTTTCATAGATTTTATGATCATGTCCGGGAATGATCCGCGAAAGGTCTCCGCCAACCGATTGTTTAATGGAATCAAACAGCAGGAACAGCGCGAAAGTATCACCCTGTCCATATCCGGGGGGCCACATGTCTTCCATATTCGCATACCAGTAGACAGTATCGCCGGCGGCAATAAACAGCCCATTGCAGGTAGTGATATGCCATAAACACGACCCGAAGGTATGGCAATTTTCCGCCAACTGGGAGATAATGCCGGGAGCAACCTCGCAGACCCCGTCAAGCAGGGTCACCCGCCCGTCGCTTCGCGCCTGTTGCATTGCTAACATATCGTGGAGCTCGAATGACGAATATATCCAGGGAACATCCCCCGGTTTATACCGGGAGGGAAGATTCGTCGCCATTGCCCACCCGTTATATTCTTTGCGTTGAAGAAATATCCGAGCGTTGGGAAACGCGTCCATCTGGTTGATGTGATCAAAATGCATGTGGGTCACAAAGATGGCCTCAATATCTTCCGGGCTGACGCCCACCTTGGCGAGAACGGTCTTCGGATCCTCCCAGTCATAAAAGGGATATCGCTCAAACCAGACCGGGGCATGAAATCCGCAATCAATCAGATAGAGGTGTTCCTCTCCCGGAAAGCCGCCTTTTATCAAGGTAAAATTCATCGAGATGGTTTCCACACCCTGATTGCTCATGATACCCGCCCCGCCAAAGAAATCTTTCGGCATGTCCGCCTTGGCATAACAAAGATTCCAGACTGAATAATCGGCTACATCCTGGCTATTCGGACTTGTCATACTCAGCTCCTCTCGCAACATCTTTTGTTGGATTCATATTGATTATTTCAAAATAAAGCATCAATTCCCCAATCTCTTCTGATCCTTTTATCCCACCATGGAATTTATTTACAAATGGACGGCCCCTATATCCCCTTTTTTTCTATTATTTTTCTAATGGAGAGTTCCCTGGACCAGCCTTTTAACGACGGCCCAGCGCCCCATCTTCTTGAGCTTACTGATTCTCTTATTACTGCCCTTTGTTTCGCCGCACTCCGGACAAACCCAATGATAGGCGTAAAAAAGCCCTTTCCAGAGCTCGGGATTCATGGGTATCCGGTGCTTCGGACAATAGGGGCCATAGACCGAAATATTAAGTTCATCATCCTTTATTTTTGTTATTTTAAAAGCAAAAAGAAACCCTTTCGCCGTTTGCCACTTAAATCCTTTATTTGCAGGATCGTTAGGCGCGGAATGACGCCTCCGATTTCTTCTCTCCAGTTTAAGGATGATAACATAAACGAGATAGAAAATAACGCAGATCAAGGCAAACAAAAGAAGACTGTTAAATTTAGGGTATTTTTCCATAAGCGCCAAGCCTCCGACGATAATTGTTGTTATCGCTGCAACATTAAGCATGAATTTGTTTGGAAGCTTGTCCACTTTTTAACCCCGATAAGGTTTCGTATCCAATGGTATTTGGGTAAATTGCCTCATGGCCTTTTACCCTTCCTATGTTAAATGTATAATTTGAAGCTCTTGTTTTCCTCTATTGACACTTTTTATCCATTATTGCCAACAATCGAATCTCCTGATCAGGAAATAACGATTTCATCTCTAATGCCTGCTCAATATATCTACATCCTTCTTTTGGGTCCGTTTCTATAATAATCATACCCAGGTTTGCAATAGCCATCGCAAAGCCAACTGGGTATTCATCTTTTCTATAGATCTCCAAAGCTTCTTTATAACATGCAATCGCCTTCCGTACATTCTCTGCGCGTTCCTCAACAGTCGCAGAAGGTAGATTTTTATAGGCATTACCCAGATTGTTCTGGGTCAGCGCAAAGTCAACCGGGTATTTATCTTTCCTCCTGATCTCCAGGGCCTCCTTGTAGCACGCAATCGCCTTCCGTACTTTCTTTGCGCGTTCCTCAACAGTCGCAGAAGGAAGCTCATTATAGGCATTACCCAGATTGTTCTGGGTTTCTGCATACTGTAGAGGGTACTCATCTTTTCTCGTGATCTCCAATGCTTCTTTGTAGCACGCGATCGCCTGCCGTATATTTGCCCCGCGTTCCTCGATAGTCGCAGAAGGAAGATATTTGTAGGCATTCCCCAGATTGTTCTGGGTTG
>Ga0272441_10015826_pt1 | contig 10514 bp, 26 predicted proteins | sample SSMProp6N_FD_193582 | JGI IMG/M metagenome (GOLD analysis project Ga0272441, IMG submission 193582) | Marine sediment archaeal communities from Little Sippewissett salt marsh, Falmouth, MA, United States - SSM-Prop-6N | ecosystem: Environmental > Aquatic > Marine > Wetlands > Sediment ... | reverse complement strand
CATTTATTTCTCCTTTAATTTCATGATTCTATCTATTAGGTCAATTGTTTTTTCTCCGTCCAGTTCTATCTTCTGCCGGCCAGAAAGCTGTGTCTTATTCGGTATCAGCTTAGCATACAGAGCCCAGAAGTCTTTTCTGTACTGCTCTTTGCGGTAATGCTGAAGCATACTGACTGCCGCTGCTCCGGGAGCCTTTGTTACCATTCTAGTTGATAATGTTACATCAAGATGCTTTGCTACCCATTCTATTACGTCAACTACATCCGGCTCTTTGGCAAGCAGGCTTGGTGTTATTTTCAGTTTGCTCTTTTTAGGAGTAGCCGGGGAGCCTTGGCCCCCTGAGGACTTTGACCTCCCCCGGCCCCTCTTTGTAGGCTTTTCAGCCTGAGTTGCCGAACCCTCAGATTCGGCCGGACACCCTGCTTTATCGGCGGCAGGAGATTTTAATATTTTTGTTTCTTCATTTTCAAGTAACGGCATATATTTCTTTATTGCCCTATCCTCTGCTTCATCTTTCGGCAGATGCTTAAACGTTTTGTAGTAATTGATGAACTCCTTTAACAAACCAACTCTGTGAAGCCTTGTTAGAATGCCTGGAGATACTCGCTCCGTCAATACAGTGTCCTCGGTACAACTTACCTTAATACACCTACATTATGACACAAAATCGTGAAAATGGCAACTAATTCTGATAAGTTTTTTCAAGCTTGTAATTTTTTTCACAAGCGATTTTAAAAGTTTATGGATAGTTTGTGGTGAGATTTAACGTTTGGGAAGGTTAAAGTTTTTTATAATTTTTTATAATAATACCTATAATTGTTTCTAAGTGTAGGTGTTTCTATACAAGTGCCGACCAATGGTCACAGACCCATCTCTTCTTTTTTCCTGTCAATCTCCCTGAAGAAGTCGTTCATTTCCCTGCCCGTTTCGTACATTCTTTTCATTGCTTCGTATTCTTCACAAATACACTCTATAATGCCTATAAGCTCTTCCCTAGTTGCTTCGCTGGTTATGTTTGACAGCTTCTCCCTGAAAAGATATATTTCTTCATCTTTTGGCTTCAAGGATTTTTCATAGTACTTTTGAAGCATCTTCTTTATATATAAGTTCACACTTTACCTCCGTTCCAGTCTGGTTGATAGCAAGCGTTACTTGAAATCGTACCAAACCGATGCTGAATATAATTTTGACACTCTTGACACATTGCGCCGAGAGACATCGGTTTAAAACTAAAAGAACCACACGCGGGACACTTATACTCCGCAAGCTCTTCCTCTGGGGTTTTCTCCGTGAAGGAATCGATTATTTTACGCACATCATTAAGGACGCTTTCGTACTCGTATCCAGTTCCTACCCATTTTATTTTCTCCTTAATCTCCTCCGCAAGCTCTTTACTTAGTTTTTCTTTCACTTTATACTCCTTTGTAAAAATATCAAAAATCGCCGTATAGCGCGGATCATCAGTTGCTAACTTACGAAGCGTTTTTCTATATACAAAAACAACTTCGCCGTCCTTTGCATCCATTATTTTCTGCATATCCTTTAAACAACTCACCGACCACTCTCCTAAACATTCCTTCCATTCCATTCTCTCCGCCCTACCTGCTTCTTCGGGCGGTTCTGTACATGGTCTAGACGCCCCTTTATGGCGTCTATTTCCCGCATGAGCTTTTCTTTTAACTTCGCTATCCGCCTGTCAACGTAGGCTTTAGTTATTGGTTGGTAGGTCATTTAATCGCATCCCAAACATCTTCTGCTTTTTTGCTCTTTATCTTATCCCAATTATCGCCTAAGTTATTCCCGGCAAAACAATATCCCAAATCCTTCGGCTGAAAGAAGAATACATCCGCCCACCAATCAGCTACTTCTTCAAAAGAATCCCCCCATTTCGTTAAATTACCGCAAGGCTCTACGAATACTCGAATCCCGCATTTACCACTATAGTCATATAAAAACGCATCTATATAGTCGTAACAGGTGTTTTTGATAGATGATGAATTGTGTATCTTGGTGATTGTTTGTATCGCCTCGTATGAAAGTACCTCTACACAGGATTCTTTATCGCCCTTGCTCATTTACTTCTCCTTGCCTTTATTTACTGCCTTTTTTAAAATGTTCATAAAATTATCAAACCCAGCATCACCACTATCCGTTATACTGTCAAACATATCTCCAAATACCTTACCTATGTCTTTACATTTCGCACAGCTATCACCAAAGTAATATTGCTTACATATTGGGCATTGTTTTATTGGCATATTACTTCTCCTAAATAAAGCGGTGAGGAGGGTTGTCATCCCTTCATACATACAGGTAACACGGTTTATCCCCACAGTCCTGTATGATCGGCTAACGACGCCAATTCGCGTACTCACCGCCTACCAATTACTTCTTTTTCTTTGTCTTACACTTGCCTCTTTTCAAACCGCCCATAGGCTTACTCGGCCTCGGGCTTCGCTGTCTCGGTCCTCTTCTGTCTTCGTCTGGCATTAGGTTTTCTCCTTTTATAGTTTCTTTAAATCGTGCCCTCTGGCCTTTAACCTTGGGTTTCTCCCAATTACTGCCTGCCAAAATGTTAAAGTGTCCGTTACTTCTTGACCTGTATCTTGGTTACCACATCTTTCGGCGCTATCTCAAGTTTTTCTCCCTTTATTAATGTGTATCTGTCAATCTCAGTCTCCCTATCGCGCATCCTTTCATCAATATACGATAATGCGTCTTCCTCAAAGTCGAACTCCCTCCAACCAACACCACCGTTATCTGCCCAATCATCATCATAAAATACAAACCACATAGCCTGTCTCCGATAATTAATGTGTCCGTGTATATCTATAGTATGGCATATAAACCAAGGATTGGCAAATAATTATTTATTTTTTTTATGTCGCAAGTAATGTCACAAGTATGTCACAAAAAAATATTTATATTTTTTCGGGTACCCCGGGGGTAGGAGTCCCCTATTTTATGGTGAATCTGTGGTTAAATGGCGAAATTGTGGTCGCTGGTTGGGGGAGATAACTCTAACAGAATCCGCACGAATGGGCGGGAGGCGTGGCGAAGTCTCACAAAGAGCAAATAATGGATACCTTATAAAAACACCATACCATTACCATACCCATATAGCCCTAATGTCCGATAATATATGTTATGTGACCTTGTGGGTACATATGATACAAATATAACTCAAGGGGATTCAGCGCTTTATGATATAGTGTAGCATGCGTGCTATACACCTATACTCATGCGTAGTATGGTGTGCTACGTACTACATATATAGAGGCGCATACCAGTACACCAAGAGCGCACCGGAGCAGGCGCTTTAGTGTAGTGGTTGAGATATCCCCCCTCCCTTATAGGTGAACCACGGTTCACTTAATGAACGACGGTTCATAAAATGAACGACCATTCATTAACTATACTAACTATACCTCAACACTAATCACATGTGATTAAATCTCCATAAAATAACCACGCTTTGGTTATTTGATTTAAGGTGCCAAATCGCCAAAACTGAATTTCTACATATACATCCCCGAATAGAAAAAAGTGGAGGAATATAAAAAAAAAGATAGATAGATAAAAAAAGAATGGTTATTTAAAAAAAATATATATATATAATATAATATACAATAGTTAATACAGCCTTTCTCCGCATAATTTCAAATGTCCAAACTTTGGCTATTTGACTGGATATATCCATGGCGATAAGTTACCATTTTTGTCACCTCTGAACGTTTTGTTCAATTTAATTTCAAATAGCCTGGATATATCCATGCCGTTCGGCTATTTGAAAATATACCCAAATAGCCAAAACTAACATTCTATACATTACCTGTATTTGGTCTGCTATCTGGTCCACTGGTTATAACCATTATATACTGTACCGCTCTGGTCTATTACAGATATAATACTGGTATAGCATAGATATAACACGTAAAAAACTTTCAGATTAATTTGCCATTTACAATATAATGTGTCATACTGTAGGTTGATATAACAGTTCAAAAGATATTAAACCTATCTTGTTGGTCAGTCATTGCACGTCTTGTGCAGCTGTTATATCACTAACAAGATAGGTTTTTTTAAAGGATCACACCATGCAAGAAGGCCGTAAATACAAACAAGTACCAAAATTCCCGGATTATTGGGTCGGTGATAACGGCATCGTTATCTCAATGAAAAGCGGTAAGTCTGAACGAATAGGGCTTAAAACCGGTAAGGTTGCACTGTCTAGTGGTAATAGAATAAAACGTTACCCCATTCATTACCTTGTATGGATAATGTTCAAAGGCCGTAAACCAAAGAACGGCCTGCAGTGTAGGCATCTTGATTGTAATGTGTCTAATAACGCCCTGAGCAACCTAGCATGGGGCACACCTGAAGAGAACGAAGAATACAGGCTTGCATACCACAATAAGCCTCATGTGTTCACCATGGAGGATATACGGCTAATAAGGCACGCTATACTCAATAATTTTAATACAATAGAGCGCATGGCCTATTTATATAAGGTTGAACCGAATGTTATTGCTGATATGGTTGACCAATAAATCACCCATAACCCCATACCACAAACGCTACATATTAAGCATGACAAATTTTGTCATAAAATTTATTGAAAAAACTTTCACACAATATACGGGATGTATTTCTGAAATTTAGCAAAAAACCACTAAATAGGCAGTTACAACCTTTACCCGACCAATTTTATCAGCCTAATAGTGAGAACACTTTTTTTAAGGGCGTAAACATGAAAGCAAAAATCAGGATCATAGTTGACTGGACTTCAGAAGAATCAATCAAAAAAGCAGAGGCAAAAAAGCTCAAGCTTGAGAATAAGGGCTATTCTCTATTTATGACATTGGGCGGTTCAAAGAAGTCAATACTTATTTATACTATTTAATGAAGGGCGTAAAAATGAAGGCAAAGAAACAAATCAAGCAGGAATACAGAAAAGCGGATTATCAAGAAACAGAATGTAGAAACTGTGATTTATTTAGAGGGAAAGTACTTGAATTAAACGAAGAAATAGAACAGCTGGAGCAGAAGTGCTTTAATTACAAGCTTGAGATTGAAGGGGCTTTTATAGCTCACAAGGAATTGATTGAAGTATTAAGAGAAACTAATTGCAAGAATTGTCCCGGGCGATGTGATGCAAAAAGAGGATGTTTAGTATTTGGTGCTATTGGCGCATATAAATCTTAACTTTTAATGAAGGGAGAAAAACATGGACCACACAATTAAAAGAATGGTAAGCAAGCTGAGATTCAGGCTTATAATAGACGGTGATTGTACCGATTTATTGATTGAGTACGCTTGGATTATTGCAGATGTATGTAAAATGGAGTATTACGCGGTTGTAAACTGGTTTAATGAACTATTAGAAGAGAGGGGATAATATGGACTATTTAACATTCAGAAGAAAAGCATTGCAAGCGCTTACGCTTATTAAGTGCAAAACACAGTGGAAAAGTAAAGATGAGGTTGAGAACTGGATCAGAAATGAATACAATAGACACTATGGAAAAGAAGGAGCGTGAATTATGGAAATTAAAACAACAATGTATGAATTTGGAGCAACTGGACTTGTTAAGATTGACAAAATAAAATGGAGCAATCTTGAACCGGGTCGAGTGCTATATTTTAATGGCTATTCTAATGACAGTTATGTGATTATTCGTAAAGGATCAGGAGAATTTTACAAAACAATCAATTTACGAACATTTATCAAGAGAAATCAAGAATTTTATACGCTGAAGCATATCAGCGAAAAGAAAGACAACCGTATACAAGTATACGTTACAGATGAAACATACGATACAGACCAGATACTGGAAGCAATAAGCAAAAGCAAACAAGCAGAGGAAGCGCAAAAAGCGGAGGCCGCACTTGCAGAAAAGGAGAGAAACGAAGCCCGGGAAAGACTCATTAAAGAGTATTCACATCTTGAAAGAGTCCCAGAAGGAAGCTACAAACACCGGGTTATTGGAGCAAAGAACATACGCAAGGAGTTAAAAGACAAGTTTCCCGGCGTTAAATTCAGCGTAAGAAGTGAAAGTTTTTCCGGGGGTGATGCAATAAACGTATATTATCCTAAAGACTTCGAGAAGGAAAATATTGAGTTTATTGATAATTTGTGCAGACGGTATCAAGAGGGAACTTTTGACGGTATGCAAGACCTTTATGAATATGACAATAAGATATTCAATGGGCTTTTCGGTGGTGCAAAATATGTTCACTGTCAAAGAGAATGGAAGTAAAAACCTTTGAACTTGCCCTCTTGAGATATAGAGGGCAAAGTCAAGGGCTTTTTTAGCCTGTTTATTTACTTTTATTGAAGGGCGTTATTATGTGCGATTATTATACTACCAAAAACAAAGAAAGAGTTTATTGTGTCAATAAAGCAATTTGTGAAGTTGACGTTAAAGGACTTGCACCCATGGATGATTTTATGGCAAATTGGAATTTGTGCGAAAATCACCTAAAAGAACTGGAAAAGATTTCATACCTAAAGATTTTAGGTTGTCACCAACTGATAAAGGACTAACATGCAAGCACTAATAGAAACTAATTTATTACTTTTTTTAGAGAGGGAGTTATTATAATGGAGATACTTATAAAAATTCTTTTATTTTGCTCTGTTGTTGGGATATTGCTTTTATTGGCTCTTATTTTGGCTTTTGGGGTTACATATTTGGTTGCAAATATGCTATTGCCTATAATTCGCAAGGAAATTGAAATTAATAAAAGGAAATAACATGCAAGCACTAACAGAAACACTGATTATCCTGGCAACGGTTTTGTTGTTGGGTTTTGTATTACTTTGTTTTTAAGGGGCGTATTATGGAAAAAGAAGGCATGCAAGGCGTTATAGAAGAATTAGTGCAGACTAAAAACAATTTCAAAGAAGCGTTAAATGGTTTATATCAAGCTTTTAAACATACAGAAGGAAATATCAAAGGGAATAAAGCTAAAACTGATATAATTACATATAACAAAGATATCAAGGAGGCTCTGAAAGTTGCAAGAGAAACACTGTCAAAGAATGTATAATTGGATGATATCAATTCTAAAGCTCTTTAACATCCAATACACACTTACCCATTGGCCAGCCAAAGAAACGACCACAATAAAGAACTGGTAAGCAACCGCAAGGCGCAAAAAAGGAAATCGAGGCAAAGAAATGCGAAAGGTAAAAGATGAAGAACCTAAAAAAGGAAATCGAGGAAGAGGAAAAATAATGTCAGATTTATTTGCCATTTGTCGAAAAATGTGTCATAATGTATATGACGTATAGTAGACTAATAAATGTAAATCAAAACCCCTCTTGTTGGGCAGTTCTTGCGCTTATTGCGCTTCTACTGTACGTCACCCAACTAGAGGGGTTTCTTTTAGGAGTGATGTTATGAAAGAAGGTAGAAAGTATAAACAAATAGAAGACTATCCTGATTATTGGATTGGGGATAATGGAGTTATTGTCTCAATGGCTCGAAATCGTTCTATTGTTTTAAAAACAAGACTAAACCAAGTAGGGTATTACGTGGCGTGTTTAAGGAAGGATAAGAAGAAACACCATATATCCGTACACAGGCTAGTTTTAGAGGCTTTTGTTGGGAAACGACCAGAGGGGTGTCAGTGTAGACATTTAGATGGTGACAAGCTTAACAATAATTTGTCTAATCTATGCTGGGGAACGCCAAAAGAGAACGGAGAAGACAATGTAAGGCTCGGTGTTATGCCAATAGGGGAGAATAATGGAAATTCAAGGCTATGCGAGCAACAGGTTTTAGATATAAGAGAACTGTATGCTACTGGAAATTATGTATATCGTCAATTAGCAGAAGCATACAATGTTACTATTACGGCAATTTGTGAAATAGTTAAAAGAAGAAAATGGAAACATATTTAAAAGGAGAATAAAATGGAAAACTGTATAAATTGTGAGAAGTTAAAACAAGAGGTGCAGGAGTTGAAGAAACATTTTAACAATTGGCCTGAAGATAAGCGGAAATCGGTTAATGTGTTAAATGGAAGATTGCAGAAAGAGGTAAACACTCTCCAACAGTACCTAAAAACAGCCTCGGAGAACTGTATTACAGAGAAACAATTTGCAGATGACTATAGAGCGGTTATAGACCAACTCAAACAAGAAAAAGCTGAACTCGTGGAGGTGTTGGAATCTGCGCATGAATATCTGTTAGAACATATTGACAGCCAAACGCATGATTTAAGCGCAATCAAACAAGCAATCTCAAAGCATAAGGAGAAATAACATGAAATGCCTACACTGCGGAGAGAAAATCAAAGGCAAATACATACTATACAAAATGTTCCCATATCATTATGATTGTTATAAAGCTTTATTGAAAGGAAAAAGGAAATGATTGATCAAGAAGATTTGAGAGGACTTCAGAACGAATTCGACTGGGACAGAGAATGTCAGGAAATGGAAAAGGCGTTCAAAGCCCCGTGCGAGCAGTGCAGCGAGTGGTTTTATCTCAACGACCTTGAGGACGGGATATGCCCGTTTTGTCAAGAGAATAACGAAACAGCCGACCAACCTTATAAAAAGGAGATGTAACATGCAATGCCCAATGAGAAAAAGAATATTTAAAGGCGAGAAATTAAAAGAAGAGGAATTCGCTGAGTGCGAAAAGGAACTCTGTATGTGGTATATCAGAGGAGAGTGCGCCGTGGCATTACTGGCTATGGCAGTTGATTTATTGGTCAATAAGAATGTTGAGGAGAAATAACATGTACCTAATAGCTCACTGCGTCCTTTTTGCGGTCATAGCCTCTGTGGTTGGCGTAGGACTGCAAGGAACAATAGAAAACGATTCTGCAGCGATATGTGGTGTTCTGACAGCCTTTATAATGTGTCTGTTCATCCATGTAATTACTAAAGCCAGAATCAAGTAATCAACCATCTATCCGGAGGGCTGAGCGTGCTTCGCTTAGCCCTCTTTTTTTCTTCCCAAAGCCCTTTCATATACTCATATAAATCTTCCCAATCCCTGAATTTCGATCTAAAGACCCTGCCCTTTTCATTATCTTGGTTAAAAACCGCCTTAGCGGTCTTTCTGAGCCGTTTTGCTACTTTTCCGTTCATTTTGACCCTCTCATTTCGATTTTAAAGCCATAACTTAAAGCCGGATAGGATATAACACTGCGGTTATTTCCCCTTATACTTATTTTGAGTGCCTTTGATAATGGGCGGAAGCCCGCCACCGATGAGCTTTTCCATACGCTGATTACAAAGCGGGCATTTGATGAGCGGAGTTTCGTAATGCCTGTGCATTCTGTCCACGGTCATGTTGCACTGGACACATCTGTATGAATAGGTTGGCATGCTATATCTCCTTATTCTCAAACGAATTATTACACATCGGGCATTCCTTGCTCAGGAATTCAGAACCGCAAGAATCACATGTATGTAGCGGTCTCTTTTTAGTGTTTGGCAGTTCCTTTAATAGCTCCCGTTTTAAATACCAAATAGCTTTCTCAAGGTCCTCACGTGAGTCTGTTTTATGCCCCGCCCTGCACACATATTTAACAACATTTCCGAGACAATATCCAAGTTCCCATGACTCTATTACATCAATTGGTTGAATATGGGAATAGGTATAATGAGGGGGGTTATTTATTTTATCCATTACAGCTTCACCTCCCTCACATCAACCACTTTACCCTGATGCATCTGGATTTCGATGTATCCAAGCTCAGTTGGAGCGTACCCGGCACGCTCAACATACGTCGTAACATCCTCCATATACCCTCTGAAGAAAGAACCCGTAGAGCAGTACCAACGAAGCGTTTCGGGAAACGGCAACCCTGATTTCCTGTACATATCAATAGTCGTATATACTTCTTTTTGCTTTCCGTTCTCTTCGACAATCGTCAGCTCCTCAATAGGCTTACCAATTCTTAGCTTATGTATATGAGCTATAGCCATTACTACACAATCCCCCGCCAAATCTCTCAGCTTCCTCCTAATTTTACGGACATCATTATCGTATCTCTGCTTGGCATCGCCAGCCATAGAATTAACAGAACCGCTTCCGTGTGTATAGAAAAGCCTATCCTCTCCTATCTTAGCCTTAATACTCCAATATCCATGCGGTCTTTTAATTCCGAGCTGTTCATGTATATATCCAGAGACATCAATAATCTCCCTTAACGACTGAGACTCTTCGTGATTTCCCACACCAGTAGCAATAATATTTTTCTTAATGGGTCTCAACATCTTGGCAACGGACTTGGCCTGCTCAGCAACACACTTAAACTTCCCTTCCTGCGCTGCTTTGTCGTAATAAGGGTGATGAACCCACCTCCCCTCTATTAAATCACCGCCCAAGAATACTTTAGACTTCTTCTTTTCACACCGCTCTATTGCATCATAAATACAATCAGCCCTGCTTATAACTCCTTCATGGATGTCACTGATAAGCGCAACAGTTCCATTTTTAGGAATCAAATTTGATACATCTACTAACTTCATTCTTTATCTCCTTATA
>Ga0272441_10015825_pt1 | contig 10514 bp, 7 predicted proteins | sample SSMProp6N_FD_193582 | JGI IMG/M metagenome (GOLD analysis project Ga0272441, IMG submission 193582) | Marine sediment archaeal communities from Little Sippewissett salt marsh, Falmouth, MA, United States - SSM-Prop-6N | ecosystem: Environmental > Aquatic > Marine > Wetlands > Sediment ... | reverse complement strand
CAGGTGCTCCTATCGCGTCCCGCCGGAGGCGGCGGTGCTGAACTCGTACGTCTCAGGGTCGACGTCGCCGCGGTAGACCTTCGTCAGCCCGGTCAGCGGGTTAATCCGGACGGTGCGTTTCTGATTGAGCGATTTCTTGTGATGCAGGTAGAGCCGGACCGGGGTGCACAGTCCGGTCGGCCAGAACCTGAGAGTGATCGTCTGGTCGACGAGGCCCTCGTCGCGCCCGATGAGCGCCCGATCGAGGATGACGCGGCGGCTCCAGCGCTGGGTGTGGAACGGCTCGTCGGGCGAGAACTCCAGCGGGTCCGCCGCCGGATCGGGGTCGTCGTAGAAGTAGTCCATCTGGAACGCGTCGGGCCGGAGTTCCACGCGGATGGCCCGGCCGGTGATGACGGCCCGGTTGCGCGCGTCGCGCAGGGCCAGGGCCATGTCCTCGGCCTCGGCGTCGAGCTCGAAGCGCGGCACCGTGGAGCCGACGCTCGTGACCGCCACGCCCACCACCATGGCGAGGATCACCAGGACGGCAATCAGCTCGACCAGGGTGTACCCGCGCGGAAGCTCTCTGCGATCGGCGCCCATCACGTGCCGGTGTCGGCGTCCTCCATGACTTCGCCGTTGATGATGTCGGCGTTGAGGCCCCTGCCGCCCGGTTCCTTGTCCTTGCCGAGCGAGATGACCTTGGGGTAGTCGCGGCCCGTGTCATCCGTGAAGAGCGTGTATCCGTACTCGCCCTTCCAGGGATCCTTGGGGATCAGCGTCCAGTTTCGGATGTAGGGTCCGTCCCAGCCGTCGGCCTCGGCCGGCCGCTGGAGCAGGGCCATCAGGCCTTCCTCGTCGGTCGGGTAGCGGCTGACGTCCATGTTGAAGCGCTCGACGCCGTTGAGCATCTGCTGGGTTTGGGCCTTAGCGCTGGTCTGCCGGGCGCGCTCGATGGCATTGGAAATCTGCGGAATGGCAACCACCACGATCAGGCCGATGATGACCAGGACGGCGATCATCTCGACCAGCGTGAAGCCGCCGGCCCGGCGGGATTCGGCGTTCCTGCGCGTACGTGTCATGATCTCCTCCTAGAACTGTTGCAGGTTGCTCATCTGAATGATCGGCAGCATGGTGGCGGCGACGATGAAGCCGACCACCGCGGCCAGGAACAGGATGATCAGGGGCTGCACCAGCGCGTTGAGCCGCGCCAGCGTGATCTCCACCTCGGTGTTCATGTTGGTCGTGAGGCTCCCCAGGACGCGTTCGAGTTCGCCGCTCTGCTCGCCGACGGCCACCATGTGGGCGACCCCGCGGGGAAAGATGCGGCTGCGGCGCAGCACCGTGCTCACGTCGGACCCGCGCATGATGCTCTCGCGGAGGTCGCTGATGGTGTCTTTCATGAACGTGTTGCCCGAGACCTCGTGGAGGACGGCCATGCTGTCGGCCATCTTGACGCCGCTGGCCAGCAGCGTCTGGAGCGTGCTCGTGAACTGGGTCGTCTGTGTCTTGCGTATGAGGTCGCTCAGGACGGGGATGCGCAGGGCCACGGCGTCGCGCAGGCGCCGGCCCGTGTCCGTGCGCAGAAACCACGTCACGGCGACGATGACGGCGACGACCGCCGCCCCGATAATCAGCCCATGGTGCAACAGCGCGTCGCTGAGGGCCATCAGCACGCGCGTCGGCACCGGCAGGCTCTGACCCTCGGGGATGACCGTGCGGATCTGCGGGAACACCTTCGTCACCAGGAACACGACGACGCCGACGGCCACGACGATCATGACCATCGGGTAGACCATGACGGTGGTGAACTGGGCCTGGCGGACGGCGCGCTCGTGGAGGTGGCCGGCCATCTTGTGTAGGACTTCGGGCAGCGTGCCGGCCGTCTCGCCCACGCGGACCATGCTGATGTACATCTGGCCGAACAGCCACTGGTGCGGGGACATCGCGTCGGCCACGCTGGAGCCGTTGGCCACGCGGTCGCGGATGTCGCGCAGTGCCAGCAGCACCCGTTTGTCGCGGGTCTCGCTCATGGCGATGGTCAGGGCCTCGGTCAGCTTGACCTCGTTCTCCAGCAGCAGCGCCATCTGCCGCGTGACCTCTTCCACTTCCATGATGCGGCGCCGGTTGAAGCGGCGCAACTGGGTCATCCGCGAGGTTCGGCGCTGGACGAACGTGGCTGCGGCGAGCTTCGTCACGTGGAGGTCCTGCTGACGAAGCTTGATCCTCGCGTCGCGCGAGGACTCGGCATCGAGGACGCCGGTGGCCTTGTCGCCTCCGGGATTGAGCGCTTCGTAACGGAAGACCGGCACAGCACGCTCCTTCGGTTTCGCGCCCCAGGGGCTCAGGTACTGCAACGGGAAACGGCTCGCGAGGAGAGCGTTTCCCGGGGCCCGTCGAGGACGGCGAATCAGAACACGTCTCGCTGCGTGACCCGCACGACCTCGTCGAGGGTGGTCTCGCCTGTCATGGCCTTGACGGCGCCGTCCATCCGCAAAGTCCGCATGCCGCGCTCGACGGCCGAGGACTTCATCATGGCGGCGCTGTCGTGCCGCTGAACCTGCATCCGCACTTCGTCGTCGACCATCAGGAGCTCGAAGATGCCCGTCCGCCCGTGGTAGCCGGTGCCCAGGCACTCCTCGCAGCCGCGCCCGCGCCAGAAGACCGCGCCGGGCGGAAGCTGCGCGCTCAACTGCAACTGCTGAAGGGTCAGCGGGTCGGGCTCATACGGTTCCTTGCAGGTCTGGCAGATGCGGCGAACCAGCCGCTGGGCCAGCACGGCCAGGAGGCTGCTGGAGACGAGGTACGGTTCGAGCCCGAGGTCCAGCAGCCGGGCCACCGCGCCCGGGGCGTCGTTGGTGTGCAGCGTCGAGAACACGAGGTGGCCGGTGAGCGACGCCTGGATGGCCAGCCGGCCCGTCTCGAGGTCGCGGACCTCGCCGACCATGATGACGTCGGGGTCCTGCCGAACCACGTGGCGAAGCGTCGTGGCGAAGGTGAGCCCCTTCTTCGACGCCACCTGGATCTGGCTGATGCCGTTGAGCTGGTACTCGATCGGGTCCTCGACGGTCAACACGTTCTTCTCGGACGAGTTGATGTGGTTGAGGCACGCGTAGAGCGTGGTCGTCTTGCCGCTGCCGGTCGGGCCGGTGACGAAGATGATCCCGTGGCTGAGGGTGATGAGCGACAGGAGTTGCCTCTTGAATTCGTCGTCCATGCCGAGGCGGTCGAGTTCGTAGACGCCGGTGGTCTTGTCGAGGAGCCTGAGGACGACGCGTTCACCGAAACTCGTCGGGACCACGCTGACGCGGAGGTCCACCTCGCGGTCGCCGATGCGGACCGAACACCGCCCGTCCTGCGGCATGCGGCGCTCCGCGATGTCCATGCCGGCCATGACCTTGATGCGCGACGTGATGAGCGGCTGGACACTCCGGGCGGGGCTGAAGACGTCGTAGAGCACGCCGTCCACGCGGTAGCGGATCTGGAGCTTGTTCTCATAGGGGTGGACGTGAACGTCGCTGGCCCGCATCTTGAGGGCCCGGAAGAGAATGCTGTTCACGAGGCGGATGACCGGCGGCTTGTTGACGACGTCCAGCAGGTCGTCGCTGGAGCCGGCCTGGTGGGCGAGCGACTCCATCGTCTGGTCGTCGAGTTCCTCGACGATCTCGTCGACGACGTCCATGCGGTCTTCGTACGCGGCGTCGATCGCGGCCGCCACCTCGCTCCGCGGCGCCACGATCAGCTTGACCGGCATGCCCATCTTTCGCTCGACGTCTTCAATCGCGTAGGTGTTCAGGGGCTTGCACGTCGCCACGAGGATTGTGCCGTTCTCGTTGCCGGCGCCGACGACGCCGTGCCGGCGTGCGAACATCGCCGCAACCGACTCCTTGAACGCCTGCGGGACGTCGCGGCCCCGAAGCGTGTCGCGGTACTCCAGCCCGAGCACCTCCGCCAGTTGCTTGAGGACCTCTTCCTCGGTGAACCGGCCGTCCTCGGCCAGCACCTGCTCAAGCGACCGACCGTGCGCGCCGGCCTGGCTCAGCGCCGACTGGAGCTGCTCGCGGCCCAGCGACGTGAACGATTCGAGCCACCTGTATAGGTAATCCGGCATCCTGCCACCTGTCCTGGCAACGCCCGGCGCCCTTGAGGCACGGCGCGCGGCGGCTGCGCTATTGCGGCAACGGCACGACAATCGGTCCCGGCGAGGTGTCCGGCTTCCTGGCGGGCGGCTCCTTGACGGGCGGAACCGTCGGAACAGCAGCACCGTTCGTCGTTGAAGGCGGCTCCTCGGGAGCCGACGGCGCCGGCTCGCGCGGCTGCGGCGAAGGCGTCTCGACCGGCAACGGCTCCGCGGGCCGCGGCGTGACCTTAGGCGGCGCGACGGGCGCCGGCGTCACGGCCGGCTCGTCGTCCGGCGTCGCTGTGGCGGCCGGCTCGTCGCCGGTCAGCTTCAGGAGTTCGCTGTCGAGCCGGGCCTTGGCTTCCTCGCGTCGGCGGCGGAGTTCCTCCATCCGCGCCAGTTCCTTGGCCACCACGTCGTGCGACAGTTGCTCGTCCATGTCCGTCAGGTCGGGCGGCAGGGCGTCGCGGGCCCGGTCGGTCTCCTCTCCGAGGTCCGTGAACGTGGTGTCCCGCAGGATGCTGGCCTTGACGAACAGGTAGATGGTCGTCCGCGCGTCCTCCGTAGTCCGGCGCTTGAACAGTTCGCCCACGAACGGGATATCGCCCAGGATCGGGATCTTGTTCTCGCTTTCGAGCTTGCGTTTGCCCGTGAGGCCGCCGATGACGACGGTCCGCTGGTCGGGCACCACGATGCTGGTCGTGATGTTTCGCAGGGCCTTCGGCGGGGGGATGCCGGCGTCGACGGCCGGGCCGGTGAACGTCGAGACCTCGGTCGCGATTTCCAGCGTGAGGAAGTCGCCCGCGCTGATGCGCGGCGTGATGGTGAGCGTCGTGCCGGCTTCCTGGTAGCCGGCGAACCGGCGGGTCGTCACCTGGTCGAGCGTCTCGACGGTGACGGTGGGCTCCATGTCGGTGGCCGTGATTTTGCCCTCGGCGTTGTTCTCCACGAGGACGCGGGGCTTGGAGAGGATGCGGCCCTTGCTCTTCTCCTCGATGGCGTGCAGGAGGACGTTGACGATGCCGTCATTCAGGTACGCGATGGTTCCGCCGGGATCCACCGAGGTGAGCACCCGCAGCCCGGTGGCGGGGTCGCGTGCGGACATCTCGAAGCTGCTGGAGGTGAAGAGCTGGTCGCCGTTCGCGCGGCTGCCGCTGATGGTGAGGTTTTCCAGTTCCAGGCCGACGTCGAAGTCGTCGCTGTTGGTGACCTCGATGAGCATGCATTCCAGGAGGACCTGGGGCTGGGTGGCGTCGAGCGACCGGATGAGGTGCTCGATCTGAAGGTGCTGGCTGGGCGTGGCGTTGACGATGACCGAGTTGGTGTCCTCGACGGCGACGATGATCGGCGCGCCCTCGACGCCGGGGACCGGTGTTCGCGTCCGCGGGTCGACCGTGTCGGCCTTGAAGACGGCCTTGAGCCAGTCGGCGACCTCGGTGGCCTTGCGCCGGCTGACGGGATAGGGCCGGATGCGGTCGCGCTCCTCCATGGGGACGTCGGCCATCGCCAGGAAGGCGGCGATGCGCTCATGCTCTTCGGGCGTTGCGCTGATGATGAGCGTGTTGGTGTTTTCGATGAGGGCGATTCTGGGCGCGGCCCCGGTGCCGCCCACGTCCTGCGCGACGGTCGCCCGGGCCGGCGCCGTCGAGACGCGCGTCGCGGGGGCTCGCGTTGTCGTGCTGCGGGGCGCGGCGCCCCGAGGCTCCGCCAACTCGAGGGCCTCCAGCGCCGTCCAGGCGTCCTGTGCCAGGAGGTAAACGAGCGGATACGCCTTGATGGTCTGGAGCTCCTTGCGCTTCACGTCCAGCAGGGCAATCAACTCATCCAGTTCGCTGATGTCTTCCGGTCGGCCGTAGATGAGCAGCCGGTTCGTCCGCTCGTCCACGTCGATGAACGGCTGGACCTCGGGCTGGACCCTCACGGGCGTGTAGTTGATCTTCACGCCCGCCGCGGTCACCGTGCGGACGGGGACGACGCGGGTGCGCGGCTGGTTCTTGGCCGTCAGGTAGTTGCTGAGCTTGTACGCGATGTCCGGGGCCTTGGTGTGGACCAGCTCGATCGTCCTCTGGATGATCTCTTTCGGCGGGACATCGACCATCTCGATGATTTTGCGGAGTTCGTCGAGACGGCTCTTGTACTCGGTGACGATGATGACCTTGAGGTCGGGCATCGGGAACAGGCTGCCCTGCTCGCTGAGGTAGGGCGTGAGGGCATCCTGGACGTCCTTGGGATCGGCCTCCTTGATCTTGATAACCTCGTTGACGGTCATGTCGCCCGGCGGCGGAGGGGGCGCCTCGCCGGGCATGATGAACGGCCGGTCCGGACCGGTGTCGGTGGCCGGCAGGATGCGCACCCAGTCGCCCGCGCGCATCATCGCAAAGCCCTTCAGGTGGAGGACCGTCTCCAGCAGGTGGTACAGCTCGTCGACCTTCACGTCCTGGTTGGGCTTGACGGTAACTGTCCCCGCCTGGCTGAGCTGCTCGTCGTAGATCATCTTGAGCTTGAGCTGCTCGCCGACCCACTCCACCAGGATGCGGACGTCCATGGGGTCGGGCAGGTCGAACTTGACAGTGTCACTGGGCTCCGCCGGCTCGGCCGGCTGGTCGTCCGGCGCGGGCGCCGGCTCGGCGGGCGGCTCGACGGGCGGTTCCTCTTGTGCCCACAGGCCGCTCGCGACCATCGTCAGCAGCATCGCGGCCGCCAGCGCCGCCAGGACGCCCTTGACAACCGCGCGGGTGCACAATACGCTCGTTCGTGTCATGGCTTGGACCTTTTCCAGTCGGCGCTCACTGGTGCTCGTCGTGCTCTCCTGTGCCGTGCTATGCGGCTGCAACGGGCGTACGGGCGGCGACGGCCCGGCGATATCGGTTGCGGCAGACCCGCGCATCACCGATCTGCTCCGGTCGCAAACTGATGCCTTGATGCGCGACGTGGCGGTCGGCGACCTCGAACGCGTTCATCGCTTCTTTCCCCCCGATGCGGACGTCGACGTCAGGGACCAGGTGCGGCGCTACCTCAACGCCCCGTCCGGGCGGTTCAGAGTGGCCGGTTGGGACGGAGAACAGATTGTTGTTGAACTCTCCCCCGACCGCCGCCGAGCACGAACAGGAGTTCTCGTTGATTTCCAGGCAAGTGGCAGCCAACTGATCCGAACCGCCAAGGTCGTGTTCAATTGGGTGTCATCTGACGAGACGTGCGACGTCTATTACCTGGCTCCTCTGGACTGACCCCCTCATCGGTTCTGCGAGTTCTGCTGCTGCCGATTCCTCATCCGATCAGCCCAGTACCTGCGCCAGTTCGTGGTGCTCGACGACGACGAAGGCGACGACGGCGCCGTCCGGCTGGTGTTCTGGCCGCTGGTGCTTCGGACGGCCGTCGCCCGCGTGGGTCCCGAACTGCTTCGGCTTTCCGCGAGGCGGAACGACGTGTTCCCGCTGGTCGTGGCGGCCGACCTTGCGCTGGGCCGCGCCGCGGCCTTTTTGGCCCCCTTGGGGGGCAGGGTGTCCACCTTCCGAAGCGCCACTAGGTTCCCGGCGATCGTCGCGACCACCTGGTCGCGCGCCACCTCCTTGAGCGTGATGTCGTACACCTCGCCGCCCAGGGGCACGCGGAACTGTTCCCGCGACGACTTCCGCTGGAAGATCGCCGAACTGTTGTGCTCGTTGATGATCATGCTGCCGATGTAGATGAAGTCGCCCTCGGCGTCCTGGGTCTTGGCGACGGGGTCCTCCTTCTGTTCCGGCACCTCGGGCCAGAAGTTGGACTGCCACGCCCCGGCGGCCCCCTTGACGTTGATCCTGCGGACCCTCTCGACCGCGGGCTTGCGTGCGGCCACCTTGGCCTCCGGCCCGTCGTCACCGCCGAAGATGAACGGGTAGACCATCAGGCCGACCATGGCCAGCAGGGCCGCCGCGAAAAGCCCGATGGTCCCGCACAGAAGACGAAAAATGGTCGAGGAACGAATCTTGATCATTGGCTGCCCCAGAAACGTCTGCGACGTGCGTCCTTCCAGACTATAATACGACTGTTACCCCCTGTTTCATAACGTCTTTCGACAAAAAATGCCGGGGCCTTGAAGGGCATCGTCGCTCAGCCGCAATTGCCTGAAAACCCCCTTCGCACCTGCCAGCATAGCCTGCGATCGAGGGAAATTCAACGGATTTATGCCGTGCAGGGAGGTCTGCCCGGTGCGGCCCGCCCCGGCATCCCGCGCCGCGAGGTCATCGGGAGCCTATGCCCCCTTACCGCGCTCGACCGTCGTGCCTGGTTCCGTGATGTGCTTGCGGTTCAGCAGTGCCTTGAGATCCTTCGGCGGCAGGAGCTTCTCGCGCCGGATGACGTCGATCAGGCTCGCCCCCGAGGCGGCGGCCTTCTTGGCCACCGCGGCCGCCTTCAGGTACCCGATCTTCTGGTTCAACACCGCGGCCAGGCCGATCGAGTTGTTGAAGTACTCTCGGCACCGGTCCTCGTTGACGGTGATGCCCGAGATGCACTTCTGGCAGAACACCGGGATGAAGTTGGCCAGGTGCTGCATCGAATCCAGCAGCGCCGCCGCCATTGACGGCATCATGACGTTCAGCTCCAGTTGTCCCGCCTGGACGGCCATCGCGACAGTCGCATCGTTGCCCACCGCCTGATAGCAGATCATGGCCATGCACTCGGGGAGCGACGGGTTGACCTTGCCCGGCATGATGCTCGACCCCGGCTGGACCGGCGGCAGCTCGATCTCGGCCAGCCCCGTTCTCGGGCCGCTCGCCAGCAGGCGCAGGTCGTTGCTGATGCGGATGAGTTCCAGGGCGAGGTTCCTGACGGCGGAACTCATGGCCGCCACCGGCAGCATGCTCTGCATACGGTGCCGAAGGTCCCGTGCGGCGCGGAGCTGGAGGTTGACCAGTTTGCCCAGGTGGGTTACGGCGTTGCTGGCAAATCGCTCGTGCGTGTTCAGCCCCGTACCGACGGCGGACCCCCCGAGGGCCACCTCGCAGAGATCTTCGCCGGCGGTGTCGATGTGGCTGACCGCCTGGCGCACCGCCGCGGCGTAGGCCCCGAACTCCTGGCCCAGCCGGATCGGCACCGCATCCTGGAGGTGCGTGCGGCCGCTCTTCAGGACGGTGTCGAAGATGCGGGCCTTCGCGCTCAGGTCGCGAGCAAGCTGCTCCAGCGACGCGCGGAGGTCTTTCCAGACCAGCAGCGCCGCCACGTGCATGGCCGTCGGGAACGTGTCGTTCGTCGACTGCGACATGTTGACGTGATCGTTCGGCGACAGGATGTCGTACTGGCCGCGCTCCTTGCCGAGCAACTCCAGCGCGCGGTTCGCCAGCACCTCGTTGGTGTTCATGTTCATACTGGTGCCGGCGCCGGCCTGGAAGATGTCAACGACCCACTGGTCGGCCATGAGGCCGCGCCCGAGAACCTCGTCGCAGGCCTGGCAGATGGCGCGGCAGCGGCGCGTGTCGAGCTTCCCCGCCGCCTCGTTGGTCACGGCGCACGCCCTCTTGATCGCCACGTAGGCCCGGACCAGCATCGGGTGGGCGCGGCGGCCCGAAACGGGGAAGTTCTCGATGGCTCGCTGCGTCTGAGCGCCCCAGTAGGCCTCCTCCGGGACCTTCACCGGACCCAGGCTGTCGGTCTCCACGCGGCACGGTCCCTGGGGCCGGGGCACGGCAGGGGGCGCCGGGGCGACCTCGGGCACCGGGTGGGCCTCAGCCTCCGTGGCCGCTTCCGCCTGCGAGGGGGCGGCCGCCTTGCGGGGGCGCGGCTTGGCGGCGGCTTTGCCTCGTCGCGATGCAGGGGCTCTGTCTGACGTCGACTTGGCAGCGCGCTTCCGGGGCGCCTTCTTGGCCTTGGCTTTCTTCCTCGTTCGAGGCGCCGACTTCTTCTTTGACATCTTGTTTCCTCTCATGTCGAATGAGCCCTCTAGCGTGTACCATAGGGCCGTTGGCGTCGAAAATCAACCCGTCGCCGGGGGCCGGCCTACTTGACCGACCCGATCTGTCGGGCGGGCACGCCGGCCATGATCGCACAGTCTGCCGTGTCCTTCGTCACGACGGCCCCGGCGGCGATCAGGTTGCACTTGCCCACCCGGACGCCGGAGGTGACGCACGACCCGGCGGCCATCCACGTGCCGCGACCGATCACGATCGGCCCGCGCTTGTGCGGGGCCGTGAAGTCCTCCGTCTCGGGGTTGAACGCGTGGTCGCCGCCGGTGATGGAACAGTGCGGGCCGATGAGGACGTCGTCCTCCAGCGTGATCTCGCCGCCGCCGACGTAGGTCCACAGGCCGATGTACACGTTGTCGCCGCAGACGAGCCGGCCGACCCAGGGAACCGTCGCGCCGGGGGCCATCTGGAAGTTCTTCCCGCACGACTTCATGTGCGGGGCCACCAGCCGCCCGCGACGAAGGTTGTCCTCGTCG
>Ga0272441_10015823_pt1 | contig 10514 bp, 13 predicted proteins | sample SSMProp6N_FD_193582 | JGI IMG/M metagenome (GOLD analysis project Ga0272441, IMG submission 193582) | Marine sediment archaeal communities from Little Sippewissett salt marsh, Falmouth, MA, United States - SSM-Prop-6N | ecosystem: Environmental > Aquatic > Marine > Wetlands > Sediment ... | reverse complement strand
CTTCGTAATCACCTTCTTCTTCGTCTTCTTCTTCGTCTTCTTCTTCGTCTTCTTCTTCGTCTTCTTCTTCGTCTTCTTCTTCGTCGTCTTCTTCGTCTTCTTCTTCGTCGTCTTCAGTTTCGTTTGCTTCGTCTTCAGCCTCGTCACCCTCGTCTTCAGCTTCATCTCCTTCCTCAAGGCCCAGTAACTCGTCACCGGATTCGAAGATGTCATCGTCGTCAAGGTCGATGTCAATTCCCTTGTGTTTTGTATTCTGGACGGCTGCAGCACCTGTTATGCCACCAGCCAAGGCCGCGGCCGTCGTCTTCGAGCTAGATCCAAATGATGTGCTCGAGGACTTGGCCGATCCTTTAGATCCGCCGCTCCGTTTTGCATCGGCAACGAACGATCCAAGGAGAAGCATGATGCAGAGTATGGCAAACAGAAATACAATGGCTTTTCTCACGAGATCACATAACAAGGGGGCGTTTTTCTCGCTGCTTTATGTCTTTGTAAGAAAATATTAATTGTTGATATACTCTATTTTGTTGATTGTGCAAACTCGACTCGTTGGAGGCAATTTCTCACTTGGGGTGTGACTTTGAACTGACCACCTAACAAGTAAGCTCATCCCCGCTAACGGTTAAGCAAAATCTCGCAACGAAACAAAAGATGGTTCCAAGGTTTGCATGGTGCTGGACGCTTTCAAGCTTTACAATATACGGCAATCTATATATGTAACATCGACTAAATTGGAACTTGATGCTGAGTGCAAACGTGATCTACTGTACAAACATACGATCTGGCTTGTAACAGGCTGTTTTAGTCTAGACGCTCTCAGTGTTATATGAGTTTCCACATAACAATTCGTCTGCACGCGATTTACTTCTATTTAGAAGTTATAGAATAATTTGGAGGTGAAAAATATGATGAACCGAACCATAAAGCTTCTCATGCTTTCAGACATATTCGTCCTCACAGGCTTTGGGCTAATTCAGCCCATACTGGCCATCTTCATAAACGAAGGAGTTACCGGTGGAAATATCTTCACCGCAGGAATAGCCAGCACCCTCTTCCTGATGACAAAGTCCCTGATCCAGCTCCCTTTCTCAAGACGTGTTGACAAGAGCAAGAACAAGATAAAATGGCTGATAGTGGGAACAGGGATTATAGCCATGGTGCCAGTGATGTACATCTTCATAGACAACATATACCAAGTCTACCTGGCCGAAATGCTCTACGGACTTGGAAGCGGCCTTGCCTATCCGACTTGGGTTGGGCTCTGGTGCCTCAATCTCAATTCCGGAAATGAGAGCTTCGAATGGTCGGTTTATTCCACCACAACTGGCCTTGGAACTGCAGCTACTGCAGCAGTTGGAGCTGCAATCGCTAACTTCGTAGGCTTCACCTTCACCTTCATCCTCACCGGGTTCATGTGTATTTTGGGATGCGGCATCCTGTTCATGTTAGAGCAGGAGAAAAACGAGCGCAGTAGATCCCAATCCAAGGATGATCTGAGCTTTGCCTGAATGGGCCTAAAGCCTAAATCACTGGCAGTAGCCGGGGGCGATCTCCCTTTTCGTCCCAGCTACCCACACAAATTACCATATTTATATATCTTATTACAACACATAATTGATCCTTAGATCTGACCTCTTACAAGCCAGATCCTTTGCATTAGATTCGGGTGGGCCCCAACCACGTCCCTTATCCAAAGATTTGAGCCCTTCCACAGAACGTCTGATCAAAAGAGGCGAATTGTCCATGTCATCAGAACTCCAAAAGATTATCGACTATCACGAGGCAACAAAACACCGCCCCGAGGCGATGGCGCCAGGCCCTGGCCAAATGGACTGGGCAAACGAGCCAGAAGCGTTCCGCCGCTACAAGGGCGCGTCCCTAATCGAGCTTGAGCGAAACGAGCCCACTTTAGAAGATGAACCATTCTACGATCCTGCGCTCCTCGAAGGGTCGGTTTTGCCATCATCCCTCAACTTCTCGACCGTATCACAGCTCTTTTTTGACAGCATGGCGATATCTGCTTGGAGGCGAGCAGGACAAAAACCCTGGGCCTTGAGGGTCAACCCATCGAGCGGAAACCTCCACCCGACAGAATCCTATCTGATCTGCGGGGCTGTAGAGGGACTGGCCAAAACCCCTATGGTCTGCCATTACGCCCCACGGGAACACGCACTCGAAGTTCGGGCCGAGTTTTCTTTCGATGCGTGGCAAGATCTCACTGCATTTTTGCCCAAAGGCACGATCCTCGTTGGATTGTCTTCGATCCCCTGGCGCGAATCCTGGAAGTACGGAGAGCGGGCTTTCAGATACCTCCAACTGAACGCAGGCCACGCCATCGCTGCGTTGAGCTTTGCCTCTGCATCTCTTGGATGGAAGGCAACTATCCTGGACGGAACGTCAACGGAGGATCTCGCCCTCCTTTTCGGGCTTTTGGACTTTGGTGAGGTCGAGGTCGAGCCAGAAGTTCCAGACTGTTTGATGGCAATCTATCCCCAAAACGAAACGGTCGCCGATAAGGTCACGTCGTTCAGACTTTCGCAAAGTGCTATATCCAGGTTTTCGGATCTTTCGTGGCAAGGTCGACCCAACCAGCTTAGCCCCGAACACTTGAAATGGCCACTCTTGAACGAAGCTATCAAGACGACGACAAAACCCCGAACCGAAGGGTCAACAATTGAGATGCAAAGAGCTGAAGTGCCAAGAGCCAAGATGCCGCGAATTGAAGAGCAGACGTCTTCTGGACTAATTCCAAACATATCTTTGCGCAAGGTAATCCGAGATAGGCGAAGTGCCATCGTGATGGACGGCACCACTTCAATCGAAAGGAGCGTCTTTTACAGGATTCTAGAAGGTGTAGTTCCAGGCGGAAAGTATCCTTTCAACGCCCTTTCCTGGCCGCCAAACGTGGACCTCGCCATCTTCGTCCACAGGGTACTCGGCTTGGAACAAGGGCTCTACTTCCTGGTACGGGATCCCAAAATGGCTGAAAGTGGGATGGTGCCGAAATCAAAGATGCGGTCTGACTTCGAATGGTCAAGGCCCAAGGGTTCGCCTCCAGGATTCTACCGCCTCTTTTCAGGAGACTTTCGAAAATTGGCTCGGATGGTTTCTTGCAATCAGAATATCGTCTCAGACGGCTGTTTTACCCTGGCCATGATATCCAAGTTCAAGGAACCTTTGGAGAGGTTTGGCCCTTGGTTCTACAACAGGCTCCTTTGGGAGTGCGGCATGATCGGCCAGGCGCTATATCTCGGGGCCGAGGCTACAGGCCTCAATGGATGCGGAATCGGCTGCTACTTCGATGACATAGTCCATTCGGCACTGGGGCTGGACGGGATCTCGCGCCAGAGCCTGTATCACTTCTCCATTGGAAAGGCGCTACCTCTCAGGAAAATCGAGATGCTGCCTGCATACCCGGCTCCAGAGTGATCGAAAAGAGTATTGTAGATTATGAGCGTTATACCATTTCGCACCTAAAATTATTTTTTTATAGTTATCAAATATCTAATGTTCGCAACCCATAAATAGATCTAATAATCATTAATAATAAGGTGAAATACCATGAAAGGTCGAATTATCTTGATGGCGATGGGACTTTTCGCGCTGGTGGCTCTGGCCTTTGGCGCTGGACACATGGCGGAAGAGGGCATTCACGACCCAGGAACGGGACTTGTTGAGCCCGAACTAAAAGAAGAAGCTATGGGAACTGGCCAGGGATTGACACCGCCAGACGAAGTGGCTGGTGATGAGGCTGACGAAGAGATGGAGACCGATTACATGGCAAAGGCCGATGCCTTTATGATGGGGCTTCCCGAGAACGGCTTTTACCTTATGACCACCGACGATCTCATGAACGCGACTGAAGCTGAAGACGAAAACGAAGATCTTGTCATTTTGGACGTGAGGCCAAAAGAATTGTACGACGCAGGGCATATCCCAGGATCGATGAACATACCTGATCCAGAGCTTGTGCCGAACATGGAGATGGTTCCTGCAGACAAAATGGTTGCAGTGGTCTGCCAGATAGACACAAACTCCGCCTTTGCAGTCTCGGTCCTCCGAATCTTCGGCGACCGTGACGCCTGGATCGTGCAGGGTGGTGTACCTGGTTGGATTGCCGCGGGCGGTGAGGTTGAGGTTACCACAGAGGTTAGTTGAGCTAACAAACGAATACTGACGAAAATACATCAGACACTTTGGGGTAGGAAGATCAAATCGAAGGGAAAGCTACCAGAAAGGGGCCGAGACTACAGGCCTCAATGGACGCTAGATCGGCTGCTACTTCGATGACACGGTCCATTCAGCACTGGGACTGGACGGGATCTCGCGCCAGAGCCTGTATATCACTTCTCCATTGGAAAGGCGCTACCTCTCAAGAAAATCGAGACGCTACCTGCATACCCTGCCCCAGAACATAGTGTTTAACGATACCTTTTGGACAAATGTCGAATTCATGAGAGTTTGAGATTTGGCCTGTTCGTATCGTTAAGCACAAATCTTGCGAGAACTGATTAGTTTCATCTAATTGGTTCTCGACTATAGTCTACTCACGTAGAAGACAACCTGAGAAGAAAAACGAGCCGAAATGGGTCAAGAATGTGACCTTTATATAACAAAATTCATTTTGGCGGATTTAAACCTATTTGATTAGTCTAAATCATCTCAAAAAACGAGAGCAAGGGTTGCTTCCCATTTCGAAAGATTTATAAGTCGAGTAACTGATAGTCGCTACGTTATTGGCCAAATTTTTCATAGATTACTATGATTTGGCGAGAATAAAAAAGGAGGAGAGCAAATGGACATGGTTAGCATGGGGCTCCTAGCAGCTATGGGCGCCCTTGCGACAGTAGCCGGTGCAAGTGAGGATCTAGAGTCTGATGTGGGTTCTCAGAGCAATCCCAACTCACAAGTCCAGTTGGCTGCTCAAGTGGGCAACCCCCACCGAATCTACAACAAAGCCGTTTCTGGAGAGCCACCATCAAACGCTCTTTACGCCGCGCTTGCCGCAGTTACAGCTAGTGTCTTAATGTCCGGGTATGGCATGAACGCGTTCTTCGCTATCGCTATTGGCGCCGTCGTTGCTTCATTATTCAACGGCATTTATTCCGTTACTGCCTACATGGGCAGGAACACCAGCCAGGCGAGGTTCAACCAGTATGTCTACCTCGACGTTCTGCGCACTCACACTACTACGATAATGGCACATGCATACATCACGGTCTTTTGCGTTGTAAGCATCTCTTACATCATGACCGCTGACTGGCTTCCGATTCAACATCCCTTCCCGATGCCACTTGTGGCTTTCATCTGGGGATTGGCCATCGGCGCCATCGGATCTTCTACAGGTGATGTTCACTACGGTGCCGAAAGGGAGTTTCAGAACTATCCCTTCGGATCCGGCCTGAACGCCGCAAACTCCGGTGACATCGTGAGGAAGGCCGAAGCAGGTCTGAGAAGCTCTATCGACAACGCGTGGTTCTGTGCGAAGTTCGGAGGTCCTGCCACGGGAATGGCTTTTGGACTGACCGTCTTCCTGGACAACTGGAGAACCACCATATTCGATCCAGCAACTCAAGGCTGGTTCGCCATCCTGACCGGCGTAGTGATCGTGATTCTGTTCAACATATACAACAGGATCTTGGAGGTCAGAGCGAGAAAAAGGTACGGACCCTATCCAGAGTATGCAGGGGAGATTGAAGCATGATAGCTTTTGACGCAAACATGGTAGTTTACATACTGGAGATCGTCATAGGCGGGCTCTTTGTGGGCGTAGGCGTTCACTTCGTGCCCGTGGGTGGCGCTCCTGCCGCCATGGCCCAGGCCACTGGAGTCGGCACTGGTACCGTCCAGTTGGCAGCAGGTTCTGGCCTTACCGGCCTTCTCAGCGCTGGCTTGATGATGTCAGTGACAGATAACATGCTGATGATCGTGATTAGCGGCGCCGTCGGTGCCATGATCATGATGGATGCCACCATGATTGTCGGTAACTGGGTCTACATCTACGGTGTTGGTGTACCGCCAGTTTCTGCCAAGACGGACTACGATCCTATCACCAAGGATCCACAGCCCCCATACATATCCCCTGGAACAGTGGGTCACGGCATACCCACCGTCAGCTATGTGAGCGGGACCATTGGAGGTCTCCTCGGTGGCGCTGGTGGATCATTGATCTACTACTCCCTGATGAACATCAACGAGAACCCTGGTCTGAGCGGATTTTTCGCCATAGGCATATTCGTGGTTAACGCCGTTTTGGCATCCTACAACATACAGGGTACCATCGAGGGCTTCCACGACCCCAAGTTCAAGAGAGTTCCAAAAGCAGTTCAGGCTTGTGCAGCTGCATCCCTGATCATTGGAATCATCGCCGTTCTGATCACCGGAGGTGTCTAATATGAGCGTTGCAGCAGGTGGCGGAGCCTCCAAAATAGAACTAAAGCAGCTCACAATATACGGCATTGCCGGCGGAATTCTGGGCATATATCTGACTTCGATTCTAAACGGGGCCCTGGACACAGGATACTTCGCTTTCCTGGCAGGTCTTGGCGTCATCGCAGCCATATTGATGGGCTCTGAAGCTGTAAGGACTGTTTGTGCTTATGGTATCGGTACCGGCGTTCCATCTATCGGATTGATGGCCATGGGAATGGGTCTCGTGGTTGCTCTCTTTGGTTTGTCCATCGGCGGCATAGCAGGCCCAATCATAGGCGTCGTCCTTGCCATGGCTTTCGGATACCTCATTGGCCTTATCGCCAACAAGGTCATCAAGATGAACATTCCCGTGATGGAACAGACCTTGATGACCCTCGGTGGCGCTGGTGCGATAACCCTCACCGGCCTGAGCGTCGTGATCGCTGGCACGATCGACTATCAGCTCATCCTGGAAACTGTCATCAACACGGGATACATTGCAGTGATCTTCATCGCAGGAACCCTTGCTATATTGCATCCCTTCAACGCCAACCTGGGGCCTGATGAAACTCAGGACCGAACCCTGGTCCACACAATCTCTACCGGTGCCCTGGCCATGTTCGTTGCAGGACTTGCATCCCTTCCCGTCCTCGGTAACGGTGCTGGCATTCTGACGATGCTGATTGCCGCGATCATCTGGATCTGGTCCTTCATGTGGTACTTCAAGCTGGTCAAGAGAGACGCATCAGGCGTGCTTGGAACCGGACTTCTGCCACCAGGAGGTATGTAAAATGGGAATTGTTAGAGCAAGTCCACCTGAATTGCGTTTGATCTTCGATCCGCTCGAAGCCACGATCTCAGAGGAGAGAGACGACGTAGTTCAGTTCGCGTTGGACCCCATAATCGCTGAGGTGGACGAGATTGGTAAGGCAGCTGACGATCTGCTGAACTCGCTTGAACCCGGATCTGCGCTGCTCAATTCGTACAAGGGCAGAGAGGGTGCAAGCTACATGGCAGGCATCTACACCAACATCTGGTACGGGTTCATCGGCGGCCTTGTAGTAGCCTTAGTCTACTTGCTATCCCATGGGGGTGTATTCTAGATGGCTAACAAAGTAACGCCTTCTGACCCGTGGCCCTGGATGACTGGGGAATATGAAGTTGGAAACCCAGATAGCCCAGTGGCGGTAGTGACTTGCGGATCTCACATGGACAACAAGCCGTTCCTGGATGCAGGTGCAGGCCTTGCAGGTCCTTGCAAGACCGAGAACATCGGGATCGAAAAGATGGTGGCCAACATCATCTCCAACCCCAACATAAGGTTCCTGATCATAACAGGGATGGAGGTTAAAGGCCACATCACGGGCCAAGCCATTGAGGCTTTCACAGCTAGCGGCATCGACCAGGAAGGAAGAATCATCGGCGCAGTAGGTGCGATTCCCTTCATTCAAAACCTGGACGGTCCAGCTGTTGCGCGGTTCATGGAACAGGTCGAGACCATTAACATCATAGACACAGAAGATGTCGGCACCATCACTTCCAAGATCAAGGAGTGTATCTCTAAGGATCCCGGGGCTATGGACGTAGAGCCCATGACCATCGAGATCTCAGAGGGCGGTGAAGAAGAAGAGGCTCATGGTCTGCGGCCCATGGCGGCAGAGATTGCCAATGTCAGGGCGAGAATGCGCCAGGTTGAGGGCGCAGTGACCGATATTGGTCTTCGGAACAAATATGCTGCTGGCATGTATGCCGGAAAGATCGAAGGTATAGTACTAGGATTGACCGCCGTGCTGGCCCTCTTTGGTATAATCCTCAAGATGGGAGGTATGTGAGATGGCGGAAGAAGAAGTCAAGGCTGAAGAGGTCATCGAAGAGGTTGTCGAAGAAGTTGCCAAAGAGCTTCCAATAACTGCTGACATTGCCTACGGGAGAGGCTTGCCCAATGTGGTGGCACCTTTCATGCCGCCTTTCGAGGAGATCACTGAGAGTATCACCTACAAGGCGCAGTTGATTGCCAGAGACCAGAAGCTGACTTCGGGCGTGAACGCGTCCATGCCCATTGGAGTGCTGGTCGGTTTCTTCTTTGCACTTCTGATGATTCTCGTGCCAGTTTTGTATATGACCTGAGGTGAGACGTTATGGGTGAAGATAACAGAGAGGTCGTGCCCAGCGCCGTAGTCGACCAAGACCAATACAGAGAGGTGCTGGACAAGCTGGCCGAGATAGATGAGAAGATCGAGTTCGTGAGCGCAGAGGTCGCCCAGAGGCACGGCAAGAAAATTGGGAGAGACATTGGCGCGCTCTACGGAGCGGTTGGTGGATTAATTCTAGTGCTGGCATATGTTTTGCTGGCAGTTGTTATTCCGTGAGGGTTTGACATGTTCAAATTTGATAAAAAGCAAGAGGTACTTGAGTTTGGCAAGATCAAGATAGGTGGTCAGCCAGGCGAGTATCCCACCGTGTGCATCGGCACCATGTTCTATTCCAGGCACAAGATCGTGACCGATGAGGACAAGGGCATCTTCGACAAGGCTGCTGCAGACAAGCTGTGGCAGGACCAGGCAGAGATGAGCGACACGACAGGGAACCCATGTATCAACCAGATCGTGGGCGAGACTGACGAGGCCATTGAAAAGTACATAGACTGGTTCGTAGAAGGCTATGAAGCGCCTTTCCTGATCGATTCCAGCGCTCCTGGTGTGAGGGCTCACGGCGTCAAGTACGCAACCGAGATCGGTGTTGCCGACAGGGGTATTCACAACTCCATCAACGCCAGCATCACCCCAGAGGAGTTCGAGGCAGTTAAGGAGAGCGATCTGGATTCTTCCATCATCCTTGCCTTCAACGCTCTTGACTCCACCACTCAGGGTAAGCTGGACGTCCTGACCAAGGCTGCGGGCGGCGCAGAGAAGGGTATGCTGGAGTACGCCAAAGAGGCAGGAATCACAAGGCCCCTCATTGACGTTGCTGCCATGCCCCTCGGTGCGGGTTCCGGTGCAACCATCAGAGCCGGCATGGCTGTCAAAGCCATTCTGGGTTTGCCTGTTGGTGCAGGATACCACAACGGCGCGTCGGCCTGGGACTGGATGAAGAAGTACAGGAAGCAGAACAGGGCAGCCTTTGCTCCGGTGGACATCGGATCAAACCTGGTTGCGGGAATTGTGGGCGCCGACTACTATCTCTACGGCCCCGCGGAGAACGCACCCTTGGTATTCCCAGCTGCAGCTATGGTCGACATCATGTGCGCAGAGAGCGCCAGAGAACTCGGCCTGGACGTGCTGGACCCGAACCACCCCATCAACAAGCTGCTTTAGACAGCTTCCCTTTTTTTCCTTTTTTTGAGGTATTTTTTTGTCGTTTCGAGTTAACGTTAAAGCCAACTTCGAAGACGTTCGGTTCAAGTGCCAACTTTGTGGTTCATGTTGTCATCATCGTCGACCCGAAGAGTTCGATGATATCGTCCCGCAAGAGAGGGTGACCGAGTTTTGGGAAAAGAGCAACCTGATCTACCTGACAGAAAAAGATATCAACAGAATCGCTCGGCGAACGAAGCTCGACCCGGACGATTTTGTAGACACGCTTTATGAAGACAAGAAGGGGTCTGTGAGGGTTGAAGATTCGGGAAGGAAGGTAATCTTGGACATGCCGGTGATGAAGACAAAGGAGGACGGAACCTGCGTCTTTTATGACGGCGAGAAGGGGTGCACCATACATCCGCTCAGGCCCATAGCGTGTCGGCTTTTTCCTTTCCTGGTGGTGGAAGACTCAACTCCCAGAGGAGACATCCAGCTTAACATAAGCTACAATCCTTCTTGTCCAGGAATCGGAAAAGGAGGGTCGGTGAATAAGAAGGGGCTAGAAAAGATGGTAGTGGATCAATTTAAACTGAGGACTGAGTTCGTCTTGCCACGAGTCCAAAAACTGAGGATTGAGGGGAAAATTCTGCCCAATGCTGTGGTCTGCAGGACGATGCCAGGGAAGAAAAAAGAGAATAGGTCAACTACCACGGCCTAAAGGCCGTGGCTTGCGAACGGCTAAGCGAGACTAAACAGTTAGACTAGAGGGCAACAAAATGCAGCAGCGTTGTGGGCTACTAAGAATGG
>Ga0272441_10015822_pt1 | contig 10514 bp, 6 predicted proteins | sample SSMProp6N_FD_193582 | JGI IMG/M metagenome (GOLD analysis project Ga0272441, IMG submission 193582) | Marine sediment archaeal communities from Little Sippewissett salt marsh, Falmouth, MA, United States - SSM-Prop-6N | ecosystem: Environmental > Aquatic > Marine > Wetlands > Sediment ... | reverse complement strand
GGTTATTGTGCCCGTTCGAGGAAGAAGGCGCGCATGGCCGCGGGCGAGTCGAAGACGTGTTCGGGCCGGCCTTCCTCCAACTTCTCGATCGGGTGCCAGCCCCAGGTAATCGCGACGGGGACGGCGCGCGCGCGGCGGGCCTCGCGCATGTCGCCCTTGGTGTCGCCGATATAGTAGGGCGTCCGGCCGCGGTGGCGTCGCCTGACCTTCCTTATCCGTTTGACCTTGCTGGGTTCTTCATCCCCGCCAATGACGCCGCGCACCCCGGTGACGCCAAAGCGCTCAAGGAACGATTGCGCATGGTCCGTCGCGTTTGAGGTTACGATGTACACGGGATGACGCTGCGCGAGCTGGCTAAGAACCTCGGGCATGCCCTCGAAGGGCCGCACGTGCTGGTTGGCCTGATCGATGCGGGGCTTGAACTCTTGGAACAGACGTTTGAGGCGCCAAAGCGGGAACCCCATTCGCACAAGGCTGCGGATGGCGTTGCCTTCGAACAGCTTGAGGAAGTCGTCCTTGGTCTGGAATTGGTCGACCCCCAACTCCCTGCATACGCCCATGAACATATCGAGGTACACCTGCCCGGAATCGGCGATGACGCCGTCGAAGTCAAGGATGATGAGAGGGCCGTTGGTACGACGTATCCACATGCTCGATGCGTCTGGTTTGCTGTACAGATTTCTGGTGAAGTCTACTCTATCCCCAAGAGCCTTGCCGCATTGTCGAAAAAGACACTGCGTTCCCATTCAGGGCCAAGCTCGAGGGACCGCACGTATTCAATGGTCTCGCGTTGGCCGGCCCAGGGGGAGTCCGTCCCAAAGAGTACGTAGTCCCGGGGGTGGCCCAGAACAAGTTCCCGCGCCTCCTCCTTCGGCATGAACTGGATCGAGTAGGAGACATCGGTGTAGATGGGTTTGCCCAGGAGGTGTTTCCTGACCTCGTCCCAGTCTTTCCACGCGCCGAAGTGCGTCGTGATAAGCTTGAGGTCGGGGAAGGCGTCGAGCACCTTCACGATCCGCACCGGATCGGCCACGCGGATGCGTTCGAAGGCCATGTCGAACCCGGTGTGCATGAGGACGAGGAGGCCGGTCTGCTCGAGGGCCTTGAAGAAGGGGAAGAGCGGCTCGTCGTCCAGGCGGAATCCCTGGAACTGCGGGTGGAGCTTGATCCCTTTGAAGCCCTCCTCGGCAATGATGTACGCCCTTTCCACGGCCTGCGGGTCCGCGGGCAGCACAGAGGGGAACGGGAGAATCCTCTCGGACGCAATGGCCTTCGACCATTTCAGGATGGGCTTGAACTGTTCGGGTTTCGTGGCAATAGAGCCGAGCACGGCCTTCTCGATGGCCGCCTTGTCCATCGACGCCAAGAGGGAGGACAGCGTGCCGTCCAGGACCGCGGGGCTTTCTGCTTCCTCATTCAGCTTCGGCATGATGCGTTGCGCCACCGGGTCGGGAAAGGCGTGGGTATGGAAATCTATGATCCGCATGGGCTAGAGCCTATCAGTTCCAGCGGGCGAATCAAAGCGCTTTGGCGGTGATGCGGGCACGAAGGTGCGGAGTTGCACCGGCGAGTGGGCGATCACACCGTCGAAATCAAACAGGATGACGGGGCTCTTGGGTTGCCTGATGTGCATGCCGCAACGATAATACCATAATGAACCGGGTGGCGAGACGCCGCGCGGTGCTTGCGCCGGTTCGGAAAGGAGACTCGCCGGTGACGAAACATGGAACCGTGATCCTAATCGTCGTTTGTGTGTTGTCGTGTGCGTGGGGCATGGGCGCCGAATACTACGTGGCGACGGACGGCAAGGACTCGAATCCGGGGACGGACGCCGAGCCCTTCCGGTCGATCCAGCACGCCGCAGACGTGATGAGGGCGGGCGACACGTGCCACGTGCGCGCGGGGGTGTATCGCGAGGGCGTGCGCGTGACGCATTCCGGCATCGAGGGCAAACCGGTCCGGTTTGCGGCTGCTGCGGGCGAGCGCGTTGTATCGAAAGGCACCGAGCCGATACCGGGGAAATGGGAAGTCCACAAAGGGAAGATTTACAGGACCCAGGCGGACCTGGATTTCATCCAAGTCTTTGTCGATGACCGGATGATGGTCGAGGCGCGCTGGCCCAACATGCGGTTCCCGGACGAACTGTGGGACCGGACCACGTGGGCGCGGGCGGGCAAAGGCAGCCGGTACGGCAAGATGGTGGACCCGGCCCTGGCCGAGACCGGCGTCGACTGGACGGGCGGCTACGCGATCCTGAACGTGGCCCACCAGTTCTTCACATGGTCGCGGACGGTCGACAAGCACACCGCAGGCAGCGCCACGTTCGAATACGCCAAAGACCTTCAGGGCATTACGCACTATGCGGACAAGACGCGGCCTTGGGAGGACGACTTCTACTACCTGGCCGGCAAACTCGATGCCCTGGACGCGCCCGGCGAGTGGTTCCTCGATACCGAGACGCGGACGCTCTACCTTTGGCCTCCGGACAGCGACGACCCGGCGGCGCACCAAGTCGAAGTCAAGACCCGCAACTACGCATTCGAGGTGGACGAGGGCAGCTACGTTGAGCTTTCCGGTTTCCGCTTTCTCGGGGCGACCTTCGAGTTCCGGAACTGCCGCCATTGTGTGGCCGAGGACTGCCGCCTGCTCTTTCCGACTTACGCACGCCGTATCGCCGATCCTGCCGCCAAGGAACCGTGGGCCGAACGCACGTTGGTCGAGGGGTCGCACAACACGGTGCGCGGGTGTACGTTCGCCTACAGCCCTACGTGCGGGCTCGTCATGGCCGGGGCGCACAACGTGGCCGAGGACAACCTGATCCACGACATGAGCTGGTACGGCTGTCTGCGCCACAAGCCATTGGCGATGAGCGCCGGCCCCCACGAATCCTCGCCGCCGCAACAAGACAGGTCCGGTTTCCTTGGCGTTATCCGGCACAACACCGTCCACAGCGTCGGCAATGCAGGCATCTGTTTCTACAACGGGGCGTTCCTTGCGGAGTACAACCACGTCTACGACGGCGGGCTCTGCTGCGAAGACGTCGCGCTCATTTACACCCACCTGCCGATATGCGCCGGAAGCGAGGTCCGATACAACTGGGTCCACGGGTGCCGCACCGGCACGGGCCGGGGCCTGGGCATCCGCGGCGACGACCAGACCCGCGGATTGATTGTCCATCATAATGTGGTGTGGGACTGCGGCATGTGCGGCCTCATCGTCAAGGGTGACAACAACAAGGTCTACAACAACACCGTGCTCGACATCGGCACCGAGGAAAAGCCCGGCTGCGCGATCAGCATGCACACCAAGGCCGAACCCAGGAAGCCCTGGCGCGAGCAGTGGCCCTTGCTCGAACAACAGAACGCCAACAGCGAGATCTTCAACAACGCCGCCCGCACCATCACCAGCAACAACCAAGGCGCGCCGTTCCCGCCGGGGGACAACCTGGCCGGCAACTTCCAGGGCGAGGATTTTCTGCTCACCGACCCGGCGGCCTTGGACTTCCGGCCGAAGGCGGGCTCGCCGTTGATCGACGCGGGACGTGAGATCGCGGGCTTCACGGACGGGTCTGCGGGCGACGCGCCGGACATCGGCGCGTACGAATACGGCGGCGAGAATTGGCGGCCCGGCATCACGTGGACCCCTGAAACACAATGACGCAACCCCCGCGCACAAGCGTCAGTCGATTCGACGGGAACTCTCACTTGAAGGTCAGCGTGTACTTGTAGGCGTCGGAAGCCCAGAAGTCGTTCGGATCCGCGCCCAGACGCGTCAGGTAGATCTCGACCTCACGGGTCTCCCTGTTCTCGAGAAGCGAGAAATTGGAGAGCTGTACCCGGGCGTCATCGCCGGGCCCGCGGTCGTCGATCACCGTTACCGTGTTCCGCTTCAACGCGGGAATGGTTTCGTCCATCTCGGCCACGATGAGCGGGTATCTTGGTGAGTTGCCGCTCGGCGGGCTCGTGCAGATGTTGCCGAACCAGTAGAGCTTCTTGGTCACGCGGCTGCGCAGCATCCGGTGGAAGCTCGACGGCGAGTAGAACCGGGAACCGTCATCGTACTTCAACTCCGCCACGGGGCTCAGGGTCAGGCCGCCGTCTTCGGACACGCTGAACCACTTCCGGCCCGGCGTTATGGGCGAGTCAGACCCGCGCCAAATGACCAGCACGCGCCCGTCCTCGAGTTCCGCCAACTCCGGCTCGAGCAGACCGCGCGACGAAACCTTGAGCGGGACCCAGACCGGCTTGCCAGCCGTCCATTCGTAGTCCTTCCCGTCAGGGTCCCATTTGCCAATGAAGCACACCGAGCCGATGTTCTTGGCGTCCGCCGGGAACCACGGATGAAAGCTCTTGCCCTCCTCGTTCACATACGGGACGTTCACCGACGCGCCGCAATGGATCAGCGTGCCGTTGGTGTGCCGGATGATAGTGTTGCCGACGTACGCCTGGTTGTGTTCGAGGAAGTCGGGGTCCAAAGGATTGGCGGGGTCAAACTCAGCGCCGGGCTCATACCGCAACTGTTTGGGCTCAGACCACGTGCGCCCGTTATCGTGCGAGAGACGCGAGAAACACTGATTGTAATACGTTTTCTTGACATAGGTTTGGCGCAACCAGATACAAACCGACACGTCCGTAGCTGGGTCGTAGAACGGCGCGCCCCCGCCCCAATAGACCCGCGCGCCGTGCTCCTGCGTGACGATATCGGGCACCGGTTCGAACTCCGACCAGGTGCGCGCATTGTCCGGCGAACGCCGCCGCTTGGGCCTCTCCGGGGTGTCGCTTACGGCTTGCCAGGCATGCACTTCCTCGCGCTCGAGGCCCGGGCCGATGTAGTACGCGGCCACGTTGATTGCGGTGGCTTTCGTGGGGTGCTCGAGATAGAGTTCCTTTGCCACCTGGACAATCGGGGCGACGGCCTCCTCGCTTCCAGCCACGCGAACCGCAAGGACGCCACCTGCGAGCAATAAGCCGACGGCAAGGATCTTCATCTGTTCTGCCCCTCCTTTGCGTTGTGTACCCAGCGTCGCTGTTCTTTCACGGGCACCTCTTGTTGAACGGCCTGTCCTTCCGTTCCCTCACCCCTCTTCCGAAAAGGCGTGTTCACAGGAGAATACCGTGAGACCCCGGCTGAAAGGAAATCCGCTGGCGGAGCGGGGAAAGCAGCCCCAAAAAGCATACCGCCAATACACTTCGCGGAGACCTCGTGCGCGTGCGCGTCAAATGAGCACGGCCCAAGGAACCTTGGCGGCTGGGTTTGGGGTGTCTCGCCCTCGTCACAAAGCTCACCGCGCGATTCTAGAAATCCGGCCAGAAAGCACCCCCTCCGCCGATTTGGGCCGGATTTCTGTAAGGCGCGGCCCATTGCGATTGTTGCTGCTCATTGACTTACAGCATGCCCTTCACCGCGCCGCATGCCTTACGAACAGTTTCTGGCCGCGCCCCTAGACGCCACGAACCTGACAAACCCACCGTCAAACCGTTACAATAGGAGCCCTTGCCGAGGAGGTAGTTCGTGAGAACTCTTGAGGTAGCTGCGCTCCCGCGCATGTGCCTTGTTGCGATGACGGCGGTACTCGTGTGCGTTGCGGGTTCTTCGCGCGGGGAAGGCGGCGTGGTGGAGGTCTGGCACTACGATGCGGTGTCGGCGTCGTGGTCGCTGCCGTTGGTGAACGACTACAACGGGGACGGCAAGCGGGAGGCGGTGTTTGCGACGCGCTTCGACGGCGCCGTGTGGATAGTGGACAGTGCGGGGCGTCTACTCAAGCGGCTTCCTACCCACTCCCGGATTGAGGGGTCCATGGCTATGGCGCCCGGTCTGGCCCTGTTTGCCTATGAGGATTGCACGGGACGGCTCATTCTCTCCGACCTCGCCCGAGGCGTGAACTTCTGGGCCGCACTCGAGGGCGCACCGGTCGTGGGCGGCGCACCGTGCTTTGCGGATCTTGATGCCGACGGTTCGCCGGAGCTGCTGTGTGCGCGCGGCGATGGCGTCGTCTCGGCCTTCGACCTGCGCCTCAATCCCCTATGGCAATTCGACGCAGGTGCTGCACTCAACGCCCCGCCCACGGTGGCCCCCGTGTTTGAGAAGACCGCTGCGGTATACGTCAGCGCGGTCGCGGGCGGCCTGTATGCGTTGACCGGCGAAGGGCGCCCCGTGTGGCAATTCCGGCCTGACCCGGACGACCCGAAGGGCGGCGCACGCGACGGCCCCCTCGTCGTCGCGTTGGGCGAGGACCGACCGGTCGTGCTGCTGACGAGTGCGCAAGGAACGCTCTATGCCCTGGACGCAGTGGACGGGCGGTTGCGCTGGCGCGTCCACGTTGGCGTGAGTGACCTGGGCGCCCCAGCCGTCATCGATGTGCGGCCGGAAACCGGACCGGAGATCGTGGTCGTTAGCGAACAGGGCGACCTGGGCATCCTCGGCGGAGACGGCGCTGTGCTGGGCCGCGCAAAGCTGCCCGAGGGGCGTTACGTGGCGCGGCCGCTCGTGGCCGACGTAGACGGGGACGGCCGTGCCGAGGTGCTCGTTGCGAATCGAGAATCGGGCATTACCGTGGCTTCGCTTGACGGAGAGGTGGAGGCCATCCTGGATCTCCGCGGCGATGCCTTGGCAGGACTCGTGCTCGAAGACATCGACGGCGATGGATCGCTCGAACTCTTCGCGGCGACTGACTGCGCGCGTTTCCACTGCTTCTCGACCCAGGCCAAACACGGCTGGAAACACCCCCGGGGCCAAAGCACTCTTCATGGTTACGTCCCCCCGGATCGGGCGGGTCAGGCCGCCCACACGTACCCCGTGCCGTCTGCAGGGCGAACATTCCGGGGCCCGCGGCAGCTTTCGGTAAGCGTAAGCGACTTTTCGGAGAGGTCCCCGTTTGCCACGGCTTTTGTCCGTTTGCGGAAACCGAAGGCCGGGCGCTACGTCTCTATTGTCGTGCGGAGCGATGAGGCGATCGTGGGGTCCGCCCTGAAGCGCTTGGCCCCCGACGGGATTACGATTCCTTTCGTCAAGGCGAAGGCGAGGGGCTTTACGCTCGACCTCGCCATCCACGATGAGACCGGGCGCCCAGTGGCGTCCGTGGCGGACGTGCCCGTCCGGCCGGGCAGGATTGAGTTGGTGCGACTGACCCCGCCGGAGTCATTAACCAGTGCCTTGGCGCAGCAGGCGGAACGCTTTGCCGTGCCGGAGGCATGGCGACTTCCCGAGGTGCTCGGACAAGATTCGTGGTTTGTGCTCCGCTTTGCCCCGGATCTGTGGAAGGCCTATGGGCTTAAGGATGACGCCCTCATCGCGAACGCCGCGGCGTGCATCCCGTCTCCGCTGCGGGGCACGGAACCGGTCTTTGGGCCTCAACACCCGGCCTGGCAGGAGATCGCGCCGGCCACGAAGCCGTTCTTCGTCGGGTCGGACCTGACGCGACAGAAGCAGCCTTACGCCAAGCAGATCTATGACGAGATTGCATCGATGGCGGGCGATCGCTTCCTCGGCTTCCCCGTTCAGGATTGGTCGGGCCAGGTGTGGCAGGCCCTCGAGGGGCGCCAGATTGAGCCCGCCACGCGGAAAGACGCCACCGCCGCGCTAAAGGCGGAGTTCGACCGGTTGAGGGCCTTGAGTTATGACAAGGTGTGCGCAGGCCAGACCGAGGGCTTGTTGCATCATCAGAGTCTGGCTTGGGGTGCGCCGATGGCTTACGCGCTGCTGGGCGACGACGTCCCGTGTACGTCGCTCCGGCTTGCGTTTCTCCGGGGCGCCTCACGCCAATACGGCGGGAGGCCGTGGGGCGTCTCCATCTCGAACCGATTCCGCGGCGCCGTCGTGGACACGTTCGGCCGGGGTGACCTGCCGCGGGCTACGTGGCTCTCAGCGGATTACGTCGACGGCGCGGACTGCGGTCACAGCGCCTCGCTCGAGTCGCGCCTGGAAATGGCCGCGCATCTTGCAGGCGCCACATTCGTGCACCATCAATCCGATCCACGCGACGCCTCAAGCCTGGTACAGGAAGACGACCCGGGATGCTACTCGTTTTCGGCGTTTGGCGCGGCGGCCAAGTCGTGGTATGAACACGCGCAACGCTACCAAGAACGCGGCATTCCTTATACGCCGATGGCTTTCCTGCTCGATTTCGACCAAGGCTGGCGCCCGGGTCAGGACATCTTTGGCCTCTGGCCCCAGGAACGGCACGATCATGCCGTCGAAGCCATGTTTCGTCACGTGTACGGATGGCGCGGTCCGCTGGGCTTCGAGCGCGACCATTTGACCAACGGCCCGTACGGCGAGATCTTCGACGTCATCACCGACAACGCGCCACTCGCGGTGCTGCAGCAGTACGGCGTCCTCTGGCCTCTTGGCCGGCCGGCCGTGGATCCCCCGCACGTAGCGGCCTACTCAGAGTATGTCAAACAGGGCGGGATACTGGTGGTCGACTTCCCCTTGGCCACGGCTTTTCCGACGAAGTTCCTCGGTGTCCGGTTCTCCAAGGAAACGAGCATAGCCACCCAGGTGCAAACGGCGCTGGGCAAGCTGACCCGCGTTCTCGCGCCGTATGGCTGCCAGCGCATGACGGTCCGCCAAGACGCACAAACCCTTGCCTGGACCGACAGCGGCGATCCCCTGGTCGCGTGGCGCCGTGTAGGGAGCGGGGTCCTCATTGTCTCCGCAACGCAAGACTGGCTCGACCAACGCGGTCATTTGCTCCCCATCGTCCCGGCGCTACTGCGGGTTCTTGCCGACGAGTTTCTCCCGGTACAAGCCCCCCCTGAGGTCCAGATGTTTCTCAACCGCGCGGACGACGGGTGGATCATCGGGCTTGTTAACAACAACGGTATACGCAAGGCGCCGGCCACGCCAACCGTGAAGGACGACACCGGGTCGCGCGATTGCGTGCTCCATTTTGGCAAGCAGGTTCCTTTGCGCTTCATTCCACGCCTGGGCGAATTCCGTTGGACCAATTTCGCGGGCGGGCTTCTCTCGCGTCTGGGGCCCGGTGAAGTCGCCGTGGTGAAGGTCGTCTTCCCCACGGAATAGGCCTGGACCGCCGGCTATCTTCGACGCGTCAACCGGCGCGTCTCCTGCGCTCGGCCGCCAAGGCGAGTCCCTGTGCATTGATCTGCACGTCGGTCTCGATACACCGCCACTCTTGCGCTGCAAACGTCGCGCCGGATGCACGCGCTTGATCCTCAACAATGCGGTGGAGGCGGGCCTCGCAGAACCGCGCGAGAGCCGAGCCGTTCAGGTCTGAGGCGGCGGCCTCTTTGAGCAGGGCTTCCATATGGCCGATAGACTCAAGGATTGCCCGGCCGCCTTCCTGAACGGACGTCATCGCCCCGAAGTGCGCGAAGTAGATCCGCTCGGCGCCCGTGGCGAGGATCTTCTTGACACTTGCCTGTGCCTGCTGCGGATCGAAATCGGTCGGCGGTGTCGAGCATAGGAGAAACAGTCTCGTGCCGCCGCGCCGGGCGTTAAAGGCTACGCCGAACGCATCGCCCGTGAAGACCCCGTTCGATGCCGAGTCGTGAATGCAGATGTGATGCTTCGCGTGGCCGGGGGTGTGCAGGAATCGCAGCGTCCGCCTGCCGAATTGCAGTTCCTCGCCATCCTGAACGGCCCGGATGCGGTCCTCACGGATAGGCGCGATGCCGCCGTAGAGCGCGTTGAATCGCTCCTCGCCGTAGACGCCCTTCGCACTGGCGACGAGGCGCGCGGGATCCACAAGATGCCGCACGGCCCGGGGGTGTGCGATCACCGTCGCGTTGGGACACCGCGCCGCCAGGGCGGACGTGCCGCCCGCGTGGTCCAGATGCAGGTGCGTGATGATCGCATAGGCGACGTGCTCCGGCCCCAACCCGTGCGAAGCGAGCGCATCGAGCAGCAACGGGACCGCATGGACGGTGTTGTTGTCCACAAAGGCCGCACGTTCGCCCTCGACAATCAGGTACGCGGCCGCGTGTTCCGGCATGAGGTATTGGCAATCGACGGTAATGACCGAATCGGCCCCTGCATACACTGCCATGGCAACTCCTTGCTTGGGTTTCCGCGATGATACCCGGCATCGATGTTCAGGACAACGGGTGGTACCGCCCGGGCGTGCGTCTTAAAGGAGGGTTCTGTTACACGTTCGCCCCTGTGCGCCGATGCCATGCGGCGGATCGCGCTGAAGGGCAATCCCTAGAAATCCGGCCAGAAAGCACCCTTTCCGCCGATTCAGGCCGGATTTCTTTGGGGCGCGGCCGATTGCGATTGTTGCTACTCTTTGACGTACAGCATGCCCTTCACTGCGCCGCATGCCTGACGAACAGTTTCTGGCCGCGCCCCTAGAACGGAATCGTGATGTTGAGGGTTTGCGGCCGGCCGTCGCGAACGATGCCGACGGAGAACGTCTTGGTATCTTTGTATCGCTCCGCCAGCTCCCGGATCTGCGCCTCGCTGGTGATCCGTTGGCCATTGACGGACTGGAGCACGTCGCCGTCCTGGAACCCCAGCATGGCGGCAATCGGGTTTGAGGACAGATTATCTGC
>Ga0272441_10015821_pt1 | contig 10516 bp, 8 predicted proteins | sample SSMProp6N_FD_193582 | JGI IMG/M metagenome (GOLD analysis project Ga0272441, IMG submission 193582) | Marine sediment archaeal communities from Little Sippewissett salt marsh, Falmouth, MA, United States - SSM-Prop-6N | ecosystem: Environmental > Aquatic > Marine > Wetlands > Sediment ... | reverse complement strand
CGTGAGTTTCATGTTTGCACCTATTTTTTCAAGCAGTCCGGGACGCTCACAATCGATTTGTGCCGTATGCGCCAGGATGGCGTTCCACATGTATTTCGGTGTGTTGTACTGGCTGTAGCTGCCGGGAAGCATCTCGTTTTCGACAAGGCCGAACAGGTAGTCGAGTTCTTCGTCGGTATACGTCGGGGTGAGGGCATAGCCCTGGGCCACGCGCAGTGCATCGGGGCCGTTGAATTCGAAGGCCTGCTGCCACCAATGGGTATAGCCGTCAAATCCGGGACGCCCCTCGAGTTCATCTTTTGAAGCTTTTGCAGCTCGGAATCCGCACATCAACGCGCCCTGGGTCTCGACCTCGACAAAGGCAGCCGCATCACCGACGGCAAGGGCATTGCCGAGCCGGGGTTGAAGCAGTGATGAGTATGCCCGCAGGCCGCAGCCGGCTGCCTTGACGATCCGTGCATTTTTCATGTACGGGGCAAGGGATGCCTTGTCGCGGGCATAGTCATATACCTTCGCGGTCAGATCGTTTTTATTGCGGGCGATGCACATGCGCATGCGGGTCGGATCGTCGAAGTACGGATACAGGATTATGGGCGCGCGCGAATTGTAGATATTGCCCATAAAGCTTTTCATTACATGCGGCTCGGGGTCTTCGACGCCTTCGAGCGTGTATACCATGCACTGCGTGGTCACGAAATGCGTACGGTTCCTGTTCAGGCCAAGCGCCCCGGCCATACGGGAGTTGACGCCGTCTGCAAGCAGTGCACAGCGGGCTTCAATCACGGATCGTCTGCCGCTGCGGGTCAGGCTGACCGTTATCGAGGACCCGCTGTCTGTAGCGTCCCATGCGGTGGTGGCGGGCATGAGTTTCACACCCGCTTCAGCGCATGATTCCCACAGCCCCTGCAGGAGTCGGCCTTTGTCGAACTGCACGGCAAGGGGGCGCCCGTCGCCGTGGTCGAAGCAGATGCGGCGTCCGCCGGGAGAAATGTAGTATTTTCTTGTAACCGGGAACAGGGGTCCGTTGTAGGGAACCATACAGCCGCTCTGCTGGAACGAAATGCCCTCAGGTCCGGCTGAAACCGTATCGCCTTCGTAGCCTTCGTCCATGATGAGTTGCTGACAGCATGCCCGCGTTATGATCGATACGTCGCGGCGCTTTTCGACCAGCGCGATTTTCAAACCGTCACGTGCTGCGGTCAGGGCCGCCATCAACCCGGCGGGTCCTGCCCCGACTATGACAATATCAAGCACATGCAGCCTCCCTGTGAACGTTCATCCCGTAGAGTATTAGTGCGATTGTTCTGTCGCTTTTTTTGATGCGCGCCGGCATGCCGTACTGAGTCGGTTATCGCAAAAAGAGGATTTCTTGTCAAATCGACTGGCATGCGGCATCTGACGGGGATGCTTGCCTCATGGTGCGCGTATACGGGCAGTACGGCAGGCCGGGCGCAGCCTGGATGCGCCCGGGTTCTTATACGTCCTGGGTCAGGGTAAGAAAATCGGCCATTGAAAGTGCCGCCATTGTCTGGGCCGTGACCCTTCCGTTGGAGCATATTTGCAAAACTGTCTTGGTGAGAGCCCGTTCATCAGGCAACTCCCCGATCGTCATGACATCGTGGGGCCCGATAAGGCTGTAGGCCTCGATCAGCTTGCCCCCATTTTTTTTGTAGATTCCCTTGACGGCCTCGAAACGTTCAGGCGTATGCTTGATATCGGTGAGTCCGTCGCGCGTGTATTTCCACAATGTTATATAAACCGCCATACGCTACCTCCTTTCCCCCCGATGCCGGAAGCCGTGTCCGGCCCGCGGTCTGCCTGTATATTTAGCAATATAGGCTATGAAAACCTTTTTTTAAAGGGAGCTTGTAACTATTTGTTTTAGATATAATTAATGATTTTTTGACGGCCTATCCAAGCTTTAACGTTTTTCACGGATCAGGCGGTAGGTCACCTGGTTGAACGGGTCGGGGCAGCAGCCGTGGATGATGTCCGGGTCTGCCTCCCAGGGAGCGTGCGCGCCCGAGAGCAGCACATTCATGTACTGGTACAGTTCCCAGTACAGAAATCCGCACACCTTGCCGACATTAAAGGGGTCAAGTTCTACCCGCTGCCCCTCGCAGTGCCCCCAGGTGCACTTGTTGGCAACGCTGATCGTTTCGAGAAATATACGGTACTTGTCAACGCCGTCATATCCCCTGCCGGTCATGTCGACGGTTTCATTCTCAGTTCTCACGACTGTCGGTTTGGGCAGCTCGATGCGCTTGACCCTTACCGTGACGCGGCCTTCCATGCAGGTGCCGGTAAACGATTCCGGCTCGCCCCACGGCATGGTGCCGCCATAGTGCAGGGTCACGAGATTGGTGTGTATCGGCTGGTAGAGCGAGCCGCACATGCCGTCGGAGTTCATGTTGGTCAGGCGGAAGCAGTCGCCTTTTTTATGGCCGTAGGGGCACTCTCCTTGAACCGCGGTGACGGTCGCCTCCTCACAGTAGCGGTAGGCCTCGCGCCTGATTTTTTCTAGATAGTCTTCTACGTTTTCGCGGTTCTCGCGGTCGAGTTCCTGGATAAAGTCCTCGTTTTTGTCGCTCATGGGCTACCCTGCGAATGGTATATTAATGCTTCCAGCGGATTATAGACAGCGAGAAAGGGGTGCGTCAACTTAAAACGGATCAGAAAAAAAGGGCGGCACCGAGTGTGCCGCCCTGTACAACATCGATTACGCCGCGGTTTGTTTTTCTCCTGCAAGAGATGGACGCCGTCGCCATTATTCGCAGTCATGCGCTTCAGCACCATTGATGCGGTTTATTGACGGTATCGACATTGCAGGATTTTTACAGTCCAGGATATTTATTGTGCTCGAGCCGGTGTTTATGGTTCCGCTATCGAAGTCATAGCGCCAATATAGCGTACCGGTTTGAGTTGCCAGATCATAGAATAACTCATAAAAGCTTATGTCATAAGCTTCGCCACCGTAATGACCGCCAAAAGTAGCGTGCAGTATCGTCGGCGTGCCGGGTGCTACATAAGCGCTGCCGCTGACTGGCCAATCAAAGGTCCCTGCGTGATGTCCGGTTACGGCATATGATTTTACATTGCCATCCGGCGTGCGCATATTACCTTGAGCTTTCAGCACGAGGTTGTAGTAGTAAACCCCCCCTTCTTCCTCAAAACAAAGGTTTTTAGGCACCTTGACCCCTTTTGCCATAGCTGATGTGGCCATCAGTACCAAGGCTACAGCAGTGATTGTTGCCAGTGTTTTTCTCATGCCCGCCTCCTTTCTTAAAATTAACAGTTGGTGGTGATTATGAGTAAGCAGTATAGGCTGGATGTATAATTTTTCAATAGATAATTTTTGAGAGGCTCAGGTGTAAAACTCCGGCATCAAATTTGAGTAACAGCAGTTCGCTATCCCTACCGATTGATCCCGGCATTAGCTTGATATGCGCCTGTGTCCATCAGGCGTGAAGGGTGTCATGCCGCACGTGTTGCGGCATCCATCGGTTGCAAAAGTATCTGCGGCTTGTGCGCATTCGGCGACCACCTGCGTGAAGGATAAAAACACATACAATCTCTGTCCCGAGTCTAGAGCACAGCCGCATGGGCGTCAAAGTTTTGATTATTTTTTGAACACACCACGATCAGCGGCGCGACATGTGGCCATTGCGACCGTGAAGGGCTGTCAATAGCGGGCTGTCTGCCTACAGGGCCGGCGGAACTTCAAGCTGCCTGCATCCTTTGAAGTATACTCTGTCGGTGCCTGTAATAATTGCATCACCAGGAGGAACGTCATAGCGGTAGTCAATGGTGCCGGATTTTGTGGTAATGTTATATTGCAATTGGTAGGTCGACAGTGTATCGCCGTTGTGCATGCCGCCGTAGGTCGCGAGTAGGGTTGTGGATCCTCGTGGAATGTATCCGCTGCCCGTAATGATGCCGTATTGATCAATGCCGGTTATGACATAGGTTTTTAGTCTATTGTCCCTGTCATAGATCTTGCCGGTTTGTTCGATTGACAGTTGATGGTAAATGGATTCGCTTTCCCATTCCAGGCATAGATTCTTCGGGGCTTTTTTACCGCCTGCAGTAACCGATGGTGCGAATGCAAGCATTGTTCCCAGAAGTATCAGTGACACTAGTGTTTTCATGATTGTCTCCTTTCCGCAGGATATTTGTCGTGATTGATCTATGTATTAAGTGTAGGCCTATTGCGTAGTTTTGCAAGGAGGTTTTGAAGGGTCTGTTCGATAGTCAGGCCGGGCTATGCGTATGTCTGATACTGAGGCCTGCGCAAGGCGTCCGGGACGGACCGAGATTGTTGCTGTTGCGTGTGCGCAGAGATCGGGTTTGCGACCACGGCAGAAGGTGTGGGGCGCATGGCGTCCCCATTCCCATACAGAACCGTGGATGTAGGCTCTACGGTCATTTTGTACAACGTGCCGGTCGGTGAGATTATGGTTCGCCCTCGAGCTGTTGAACCGCCGCACACGCATCTTCCTTCAATGCTTACGGGCCGATAAAGATAGGTCCCAAAGTGCAGTCGGTTTCGGACACGTCGAGATTGCCCACGCTCGCATCACCGGAGGCAGGGTCAACACGTTTATACAGACTTCCGCTACCTGTTTCGAGGTCATAGTACAGTTCATACGAAAAGGAAGAGCCGCTTGCAAGCCCATACTGCCCGCTGTATGTCGCCCGGAGCAGCGACGTATCGGGATCAATGATTGCACTGCCGGACATAATCCCATACCCGTCCAGACCGGTCACCGTATAAATTGTGGTCTTGCCGTTTACATCAGACAGTTTGCCGACGGCCTTGAAAGCCAGGCGCTGGACACGGGCGGCTGGGCCGGCCGGTAAAATGCACAGCTCTTTGGGCATTTTTATCCTGCCTGCCAGGGCGGATGCCGCAATTGCGAGGATGAGTGCAACGGTTAAGCAAGTGATGATCTTTCTCATGTCGATGTCCTCCTTGTTTCGTTATCGGGGCGATTTAGGTACCGGTTGTATTAGAAATACCGATGTGCTGCAAATGATCGTCACGTCGGATCAGGTATTGCAAGGGTGTCGCAATCAGTCGCAAATACGTCCATATACGCCCCGCTTGATGGTGAAGCGCTGACCGTTCTGTACCAGAGAAAGCCTGCGGAATTTGCAAGATTGTAATACAGCGCATAGTGTATGACTTCACCTGCTAATTGAGTGCTGTAGTTGACAATCATCGTTGTTGAGCCGGGTGGAATGTATGCGCTGCCGCTGAAGGGGTAAGCACCAGGTCGATAATGACGGCTGTCGTCTGTTTGATGGCATGCCTTCCGTTCTATGAAAGTTCGATGTTGAGCACGCTTTTTTGGTGATTTGAGGGGTCGTAGAGTACATCTATGCCGTTGCCGGCGCTAAAGCGCTGCACGATTTTTTTCGACAGGGGCAGTGTTTTCCCTGAGAATTTGCCGGCTTTTGTTTTGTATCCGTAGGTAATTGTACGTCCCTGGTCCGTGATGCGTGTTATAGTCCCCGTAACACTGATGCCGGAATGGCGCAGGCGTTCCCCAAGGCGGATACGGCCGCGAGTGTTTGCAAACCAGTGAAAACCGGCCACCGTCAGCAGCAGCCCGAAACCGAAGATAACCCAGCGCCAGGCGTAGCCTTTTTTGCGCCCTTCGCCGGCGACCCTGTGGATGAGCGGCAATGCGGGAGCATATTCGAGCAGGATATCTTCGCCGACCTCGCCCGAGTAGCCGGAGCTTTGTCCCGTGTGCACGCGGCCTTCACCGTCACGGAACCGGTAGCGGATGTAATTGACGTGTCCGCCGGATGAGTGACGTGTCCTGCCGGTTTTCGTGATTGCGCCGATAATGGTTTCCCCGTGTTCTGTAAGCATGTACTGGTAGACGATTAGGCGGCCGCCGATAACTGCCAGTATCAGCCCGAAAAGGAAAAAGGCAATGGCCCCATAGAACGCGTAGCGATTCGTAATACAGGTTGACATACTATGCGCCGCTGTTTCTCGAAGGGTGTATGGTGCTTGAATGCATCGGTATAGTTTGTGCGCATGCAACGTATACGCCCGTATGTGGCATGTGCTCCACGCTTTTCCGTGTAAATCCGGGATGCGAATACGGGCAGATAGTATCACACCGGCTGTACGAATTCGATAAGGATGCCGCCGGTGTCTTCAGGATTGAAGTAGGCGACCCGGCTGCGGGGCATGTCGAGAATACCGCCAGCGGTAACATGCCCGAGTCGCACGCCCTTGCGCCGCATAAGTTCGACAGCCAGTTCAATGTCAGTGACCGTAAAGCCCACGTGGTTGATGCCGGGAGGTGGGTCGCTGACAAGCCGTTTGAACTTTTCGGAAATCGGCTGGATAAGTTCGAAGTCCATGCCTCCTACCGGTATGAAGGCAAAGCGGCTGTCAGGAGCCGGCTCGCCTGCAGGCGGGACCTGGAACAATGTGCCGGGGTCATGGTCAAAAAGTTTCGCATAGGTGGCAATAGAGCTGTCCATGTCTTCAACATACACGCCCACATGGCGTACGCCGGTAATAAGATCGCGAATAGTCATGTTAATTCAAACCTTTATAAATTATTATTTATGTATTTTATGAGCATATTTTTGTATGGTAGCAATGCTCGGACGTCTGGAGTCGTTGCTCTCGCCATTGGTAGAGGTATCACAAACGGGGGTTTTTGAAAATGTCGAATGTAAAATCTGAACCGGATACCGATCAGGATTTTACAGGTTATATCCATTTTTGCCTGCCCATGACTGTTTGTATTTACGGTGCGGACGTTGCCATTGTCTAGCTGCATCCTGTCGTCATGCCGCAGCTCACACACTTCATACAGGCACCGTTGCGTACAAGCGTAAATCGCTGGCAGGCCGGACACGGGTCCCCTTCAAAACCCCTGGCGCGTGCCTCGCGGACATCTTCAGGCCCGGGTTTATCGGTCGGTGTAGTGCTGTCTGCTCTCCGGGAGGACGGTTTTATCCGTGATGCGTGATCGAGCGCATCGTGGCGCAGGTCGTCGGTGTTTATGCCGTGCCCCAAGTCGTGACGGCCCAGGTAGTTGATGGCGAGTTCACGGAAAATATAGTCAACGACCGATGTGGCCATTTTCAAATGATCGTTGCCCGTAACGATGCCGTTGGGTTCGAAGCGCGAAAATATAAACGCGTCGACGAACTCTTCGAGCGGAACGCCGTACTGCAGGCCGAGGCTGATCGCGATGGCAAAACTGTTCATAAGGCTGCGGAACGCCGCGCCTTCCTTGTGCATGTCGATGAATATTTCGCCAAGTTTGCCGTCGGGATATTCGCCGGTTCGCAGGTACACCTTGTGTCCACCGACCATGGCTTTCTGGGTATAGCCGCGGCGCCGGTTGGGAAGTGTGCGGCGCCGGGCACGCGCCGCAATACCCGCAAACCAGGCAGCACGCGCAGCAGCCGGAAGATCGAAAACGCCGGTGCAATCGGAAAGGTTGGTGTCGCAAAACGCCGTGAGCGGCTGGCTAAGCTTTGAGCCGTCTCGGTAGACGGCGATGGATTTCAGACCGAGTGTATGGGTTTGCAGAAAAGCACGGTTGATGTCTTCGAGAGTTGCATCGTGGGGCATGTTGACGGTTTTGGATATGGCACCGGAAACGAAGGGTTGACAGGCAGCCATCATCAGGATATGCGACTGCGCAGAGATGCAGCGCGTGCCGGTCCATCCGCACCGGCCGGCGCAGTCAAAAACGGCATAGTGCTCCTCGTGCAGGTGCGGTGCTTCCTCGATACACAATGTTCCGCAGGCATAGTCCCCGGCAGCGGCGATTTCTTCGGGAGTAAATCCCAAAAGCCGGAGTACCGAGTCCTGCGGATCACCGTGCCGGTCGGTGATGGCACGTATGCAGTCCGGGCCGAGGATTTCAGGAGTAAACGCCGCGTCGAGCTGGAAAACCGAGGGCAGTGCTGCCTCGACGCGGGCGATCGCATCACCTGGGAGACCTTTCTCTGCAAGACTCAACGGGTTGATGAACGGGGCGCTGTCAAGCGTGGCATGTCCCCGGACATGCGCGACAATATCCTTGATCTGGCCTGCATTATAGCCCAGCCTGTGCAGCGCGGGTGCGACCGATTGGTTGACGATCTTCAGCGTGCCTCCGCCGGCCAGTGTCTTGAACTTCACCAGTGCATAATCGGGTTCGATGCCGGTCGTGTCGCAGTCCATCACCAGGCCGATCGTGCCGGTCGGGGCAATGGCAGTGACCTGTGCGTTGCGGAAGCCATGCCGGGTTCCGAGCTCGAGTGTTTGGTCCCAGGCGTTGCGTGCGGCATCCACGACATGGGCGGGGCAGAGATCGAGTTCTGGCCGCGGAGGTTCTATCGTGACATTGTCAAGGGGCTCTGGCTGCGCACCAAGCATGCGGCGGTGGTTGCCGATAACGCGCAGCATGTGCGCGCTGTTGTCGCGGTACGCCTCGAAGGGCCCGAGCTGTGCCGCCATTTCAGCGCTTGTGCAGTAGGCTTCCCCGGTCATGAGCGCGCAGATACCGGATGCAAGCGCGCGTGACTTGGCGCTGTCGTACGGCAGACCGAGCACCATGAACAGGGCGCCCAGGTTGGCAAAGCCTATCCCGAGCGGCCGGTAGCGGTGGCTGTTGTGCGCGATCGCCGGGGAAGGGTACTGGGCCATGAGGACGCTCAGTTCGAGGGTCAGGGTCAACAGCCGGACACTATGGCGGAATGCATCGACATCGAGTCGCCCAGACGCGGGGTCGCAGAACGAAAGCAGGTTCAGGCTGGCGAGATTACAGGCCGTGTCGTCAAGAAACATGTATTCCGCACAGGGATTGGACGCGTTGATGCGGCCGCCTTCAGGACAGGTGTGCCAGTCGTTGATCGTGGTGTCGAATTGCACGCCGGGGTCCGCGCTCAGCCAGGCTGCGCGAACCAGGTTTTCCCAAAGATCGCGGGCCGGTATCTTTTTCAGGGTATCACCGCTGACGCGGCCTTTCAGTGCCCAGGATGAGCCTTTCTGAAGGGCGCGCATAAACCGTTCGGGTATGCGCACGCTGAGATTGGCGTTCTGGGCACTCACGGTCTGGTAGGCTTCGGCGTTCCAGTCGGCGGTGAATATGTTTTCTGGTATCTGTTCGGCACCCTGCCGCTCGAGCTGGATAACGCGGTCGATGCTGCCGGGATGTATGCCAAGCGAGCATGCCTCGCGGACCGCAGCGGACAGCGCTTTGTTTTTTTGTATATCGCAACGTTCATCAGGTCCGTAGCCCGGAGCGTTACACGCTTGCAGTAGCGTGCGCAGACAGCGCTCGCACGCAAGCGATCCGCTGATCAGGGCCGCTACCTTTTGTTCTTCTGAAACTTTCCAGTTTATGAATTCTTCGATGTCGGGGTGGTCGATATCGAGGATAACCATTTTGGCAGCGCGGCGGGTTGTGCCGCCCGATTTGATTGCGCCTGCTGCGCGGTCGCCGATTTTCAGGAAACTCATGACCCCGCTGGAAAATCCGCCCCCTGATAACGGTTCGCCGTCCGATCGAAGGGGTGAAAAATTGGTGCCTGTTCCCGATCCGTATTTGAACAGACGCGCCTCTTTCAGGTACAGATTCATGATCCCGCCGTTGTTGACGAGATCGTCTCGAACGCTTTGGATGAAACAGGCGTGCGGCTGAGGACGTTCATAGGCACTGCGCGATTGTTGTATGCGGCCGGAAGCAGTATCGAAAAACCAGTGGCCGCCGGATGGCCGTTCGATTCCATAGGCCCAGTGCAGTCCTGTGTTGAACCATTGAGGGGAGTTCGGTGCCGCCATCTGGTGCGCCAGCATGAAGCGCATTTCATCGTAATAGGCACGTGCGTCAGCTTCGGAGCCGAAGTATCCGTTTGTGAAACCCCAGTAGGTCCAGCATCCGGCCATGCGGTTGAACACGGACCGTGCATCATGTTCGCCGATATAACGTTTTTCGGGGTTCATCGAAGCAATCCTTTTTTCATCGGGAGTACTGCGTTGGAGCCAGTCGGGAACCCCATTCTCGGGCACACGTGTGAGTGCCGCGGCAATGCCGGTCCGGCGGCAGTAGTGGCGCGCGAGGATCATGGCCGCTGTCTGGCTCCAGAAGGAGGGAACAGTTACGGCGGCAATGCGGGTTGAATGCGTGTTTCCGGAGGCGTATACTTCGCACGGGCGTTCCTCAAAGGCAATGCCTGCGTAGGGATCGTGGGCGGCGAGTGTAAAATGGCGTTTGACGTTCATGCGGGTTTCAGCGCGTCTGCGTTCCGGGTAAACAAAGCCGTATCACTTTCCATGATGGTTCGGGGGTGACTCGGCATCCAGGGGTTCTGTATTTTCATGAATGGGTTCTTCATGTATGCCGAAAGAACCTGTTGGCCTTGGGTCGGTCCAGCACGGCTGCGTCGGTGTGACGAGCTGCAGAGCATCGGGAGTCGTCTCGATAGGATAACGGGAACCGACAGGCGTAATAATTTCCCGTATGCGTTAAGCCAGGCGGTCCGC
>Ga0272441_10015820_pt1 | contig 10516 bp, 11 predicted proteins | sample SSMProp6N_FD_193582 | JGI IMG/M metagenome (GOLD analysis project Ga0272441, IMG submission 193582) | Marine sediment archaeal communities from Little Sippewissett salt marsh, Falmouth, MA, United States - SSM-Prop-6N | ecosystem: Environmental > Aquatic > Marine > Wetlands > Sediment ... | reverse complement strand
AGAAAGATACAAAAGAAACAATGAAAGATATAAAAAAGGAGGACTTGGAACCATGATAATAGTAAATACAGATTTTGTAGCAGGAAAAGAAATAAAAGAAACTCTTGGCTTGGTAAAAGGAAACACAATACAAGCAAAAAGTATTGGAAAAGACATAAAAGCAGGATTTAGACATATGGCTGGTGGAGAAATAAAAGAATATACAACAATGCTATCTGAAAGCAGAGAAATAGCACAAAAAAGAATGATAGACAAAGCAGAAAAACTAGGGGCAGACGCAATAATAAATGTTAGATTTATGACATCAGCAATAATGGCAAGTGCTGCAGAAATCCTATGTTATGGAACAGCAGTCAAATTGAAGTAGATAAAATGGGACTTGCAAACACAATAATGATAATAGTTGGAGCTAGTGTAACGCTATTAGGCATTGCAACATTATTTTATCCAAACCTTGCAAAATTAATAAACGCACCAGGTGGACCAAGAATTAAGGCAATAGTTGCAATAATCACTGGCATTATCGTTTTAATTGCAGGCCTAATCTTTCAAATATCAGGATGATAAATCATGAAAAAAGTAACAATAACAATAAGCGATGAAACATGGAAATGGTGGAAGGACAATCCATGGATCAATCTATCACAGCTTGCAGAAAGAGAATTAAATCGCATTCGAGCTCTTGAAGAAAGAGTATTAGGAACCTGCCCGAAATGTGGAAATCCAAAACTACGTTTTGATGGTAAAAGCTATAGTTGCTCGAAATGTGGATATAATTATAGGTGATAAAAAATGGTAAAATTTTGTCCAAAATGTGGATCAAGCAATATTGAATGGGTTATACCTCAAACATGGTCAAAATGGGAATGCCGACAATGTGGATATATAGGAGCATTCATTATTGACGACGGAAAAATTGCAGATGAAATTAGAAAAGAATATAATAAAAACAAAGATAAGGAGGATTAGATTTTATGATGGTTTCAACAACTGAAAATCTACCAGGCAGAGAAGTAAAAGAAATCCTTGGAGTAGTCTTTGGATCATGTGTACAAACAAAACATATCGGTAAAGACTTGCGTGCTGCAGGCAGAACAATTATAGGTGGAGAAAGCAGACCATACACCGAACTAGTTGAAGAAGCACGTCGAACTGCTATGCAACGTATGATAGAGGATGCTGAAAAACTAAAAGCAGATGCAATAGTTGGAATGCGTTACTCGACAGCACAAACAATGGCAGGTGCTGCTGAAGTAATAGCATTTGGAACCGCTGTAAAAACCCATTAAAAATATAATTTGAGGAGAGAGGGGGCTACAAAGTTTGGTAACAATTGAGGTTGAAAACCTTGTCAAACATTATGGCAATGTAGAAGCTGTCAGGGGAATAAATTTTAATGTTAAAGAAGGAGAAATATTTGGACTAATAGGTCCAAATGGAGCAGGTAAAACAACTACTCTAAGAATTTTATCAACTCTTCTCACAATAACCTCAGGTTCTGTAAAAATAATGGGTTTTGACCTTGAAAAGAACCCTATCGAAATCAGAAAAATAATAAGCTATCTTCCTGAAGATGCAGGTGCATATAAAAATCTAACAGGCAAAGGATACCTTGAATTTATAGCCAATTTTTTTGACCCGAAAAAAGTAAAAGAAATGGTTTCAAAAGGAGTAGAAATCGCAGATCTAGATAACCGAATCAACGATAAGGTCGATACATACAGCAAAGGAATGAAAAGACGACTTCTTGTTGGAAGAGCTTTAATGATAGATCCGAAACTTGCTATTCTTGATGAACCAACATCAGGTTTGGATGTAAATAATGCCCAAGAGATAAGAAAGATAATTAAAAACACTGCAAAGGAAGGAACAACTATTCTTTTGTCATCTCATAATATGCTAGAGGTCGAGTATCTCTGTGACAGAATTGCATTGATCGATGATGGAAAAATTGTTGAAGAAGGAAAACCGCAGGAATTGATGACAAAATATAAAGCTAGTAACATAGAAGAAGTATTTACAGGGGTGGTAAAATAGGAGCTCTTGGAAATATAATTGGTAAAGAAATAAAGGAACTTTTGACACCTGCCACATTTTTACCTATTATAATTATAGCATTGGTTTTTGCATCAATGGGTAACACAATTGGTGGAATAGACGAAGAAATCGAAGAACCACCAATTATTGGATATATAGATCTTGACAATTCAAATCTTTCAAAAATTGCTACAAACATTTTTGATCTAACCTCGGAAGTAGTCTATAATTCAACCGATGAACAAGAAGGAATAAATATAGTAAAAGAAAAAGATGGAATTGCATTTATCATAATACAAGAAAATTTCTCAGAAAATATTTACAATGGGCAACCTGGAGAAATACAGATATACTGGATCATGAAAGGTGCAGGTATTCTAGATTCAATTTCATCTACTGTTTTTGGTGAAATAATTAATGAAATTGATAATAATATATCAAGAGAGCTTATACAAAATAATCTTGAGGTTAATTCAACAACAGTGCTTGCTCCCACATTTAGAAACGAAACCACTTATTTTAAAGGAATAGAAATACGTGGTCTACCGCCAGAAGACATCTCTGGCATATTATCACAGCAGTCAACTTTGATCCCAATCGTTATGATGATGATAATCATCTTATCAGGGAGTATGGTAATTTCATCAATGGCACTTGAAAAAGAAAACAAAACACTAGAAACGCTACTAACACTACCTGTTAAAAGGACATACATTGTCGCAGGTAAAATTATTGCAAGCGCAGTTATTGGACTCATTCTAGCAATTATATATATGCTGGGTATGAGCACTATGATGACAGGATTTTATGACACGGGAGATGTCAGCTCTACAGGTTTTAGCCTGTATCTTAGTAGCTCTGATTTTTTCCTCATTGGAATATCAGTTTTTGTAGCATTACTTGCAGCCCTCTCGCTTTGTATGGTTCTTGGGACTCTTGCAAAAAATTACAAGAGTGCACAAGCACTCACATTCCCTGTAACAATGCTCGCCTTAATCCCTATGTTTATTACTATGTTCAAAGATTTTGATACACTACCACTCGGTTTAAAAGGTGTTTTGTTTGGTATACCATTTAGTCATCCAATGATGGCACCAAGAGCATTATTATTTGATGACTATATCATGGTAATTGCAGGTATAATCTACATGTTCATTTTTGCATTAATAATGATAGCTATATCAGTATGGATTTTCAAAACAGACAGACTACTTACAGGTAGCACTAATGCAAAGTTGAAAAAAATATTCAAGAAACGTTAGAGGATTATAACAGTCCACCGCGTTTGTAAATATCCAGTTGAGATTTTGAAAAAGGCTTAATCTGATATGTTTTACCCTGGGTTTTATCAACTAATTTTCCAGATTTAAAATCAATCGAAATTTCATCTCCATCATTAACTTTATTTGCAATATCTTCTGCAACTAGAATTGGCATCGCGTTGTTAATTGCGTTTCTCTCATAGATTGATCCAAAGGATTCAGCAACTATTGCAGATATTCCAAGTGATTTGAAACAATCAACTGCTTGTTGTCTAGAGCTTCCTGCTCCAAAGTTTTTAGCGGTAATTACAATATCTCCAGGTTTTGCTTTTTTTGAAAAATCCTCAAAACCTTTCAAATTATCAAAAGTATATTGCCCCATTTCTTTTATATCAGTAATTGTAAGATATCGGTTATGATAAATCATATCTGTGTCAATATTATCTTTTTGAATTACCCATGCACGACCCTCAACAAAGAGTGGTGCCTCTGTTTTTGGTGATTCTTTTATCTCCTTTTTTGTTATCTCTGGAATTGCAACACTCTCAGGCTTATCTGGTAACTTATCTTTTGTAGTGATATATCCTGCAACAAGTGACGATGCAACAGTTTCAGGGCTAGCCAAGTATGTATCGCCTTTTCCTTGTTTGCCAAGGTAGTTGCGGTTACCTGAGGATACAGCAACCTCGCCCTTGCCAGTTTGCCCAATTTGACCAGCTGCACATCCAGCACAACCTGCCGAACCAATAAGTGCGCCTGCTTCTTTAAAAATTTCAATAATGCCTTCCTGAAGACATGATTTCCAAATACTATCGGTTGATGGGACAATTTTTAGAACACGGCCAGGCGCAATTTTACGACTCTTCAAGATATTTGCAACAGCACGCATATCCTCCATGCGGCCATTTGTGCATGAACCAATGAAACCCGAATCAACCTTTGTACCTGATACTTCCGAGACATTTACTGTATCCTCTGGATGTCCTGGTCGTGCAATCATAGGTTCTAAGCCATCAATATCAATCTCTATTGTCTTTTCAAAAATAGCGTCAGAATCTGCTTTTAATTCATCATTTGGAAATAACAAAATGATGCCACCCATCTCAGTAGTCATTGAAGCAATAGTTATTCGACCATCTAATGACAAACCATCAACATAATCACCATGGATTTCAGCAGCAAAACCAAGTAAACCATTAGCACCAAGATCCTGAAGCATCTTTAGAACAACATCTTTAGGAGATGCTGAATCAGATGGCATTCCTTTAAGAATTATTTTAACAGAAGGAGGGACTTTAAACCAGACCTTGCCATGCGCAAAAGCATGAGCAATATCCTTATCCCCCATGCCTTGGCCAAAGGCCCCAATTGCGCCAAGAATATTAGCATGGGAATCAGTAGAAATAATTGTTCCACCAGGTTTAGCAATACACTCATCAATTACCAGATGAGTGCCAATTCCTGAGTCAATATCAAAAACTTTTATGTTATTTTTTCGAGCAAAAAGACGGCAAATATGTTGATTAGCAGCATATTTTTGATCACAACCTCCTGGATTGCAGTCAAATGTAAAAAACGTTTTTTTAACATCATGAACTTTAAGTCCATTTTCTTCAAGGTTTTTTACAACATTTGCACCGCCAAAATCACGAGCAACGCGAACATCAATAGCTATATCAATTATATCCCCAGCTTTTGCTTCTTGGTTAGAATGGTTTTCAAAAATTTTTTGTATCATTGTCTTACCCATAAAAAATCCTCCTTATGGTAAATCTTTTTCTTTTGGACCATCATAGTCACAATCAACATCAAACATTCTGCGCATAGGTTTCTGCTCTGCTTGCTCTTCATAAACATGAGCAGTAAGACCAGCAACTCGACCTAGTAAAAAGAAACCCTTTCCAAGCCTCCAGTCAAAACCCATATCAGAACTTATTGCAGCTATTGCACCATCAACGTTAATTGGTAATGTTTTACCAGTTTGTTCGGCTAGTTCTTTTTCGATAGCCTTGCTAAGACCAATACACTCACCTGAAATGTTCAGCTCGTCAGCTAGGCTGAAAAGTTTTTTAGTTCTTGGATCCGCAGTATGAACACGATGGCCAAAACCAAGAATCCGTTTTTTTTGCTCTCGGCTTTCGGAAACCAAGGTTTTTGCAATTTCATCAATTGTTTTTCCTTCTTGTTTCATCCGTGCAATTCCTTCTTGTAAAAACTTGGCTCCTTTTTCTATTGCCCCGCCATGAGCATCGCCAATTGAAAGAACTCCTGCAGCAACTGCAGTTGGTAGTGGTACTCCACCTGATGCAACTACTCTTGATGCCATAGCTGTTGGTGGTGTAACACCGTGATCAATGCAGGCTGTGAGAATTGCATCTATCATTTTCCCATGTTCTTTAGTTGGAAGTTCTCCTTTCAACAGAAGATATACTACATGTGAAAAAGGAATGTTTCCAATGAGATCTTCTTGCCTGTAACCTCTGGTTACAAGATGATTGGGTTCTACTTTTGTAATTTTGGTAGACCATTTCATATCTAATCTAACCCCTTTACTTTTTTAATAATATCAAGAACGGTTCCATCAAACCATTTAGTACATCCAACAATGCGGTCTTCAAACTCTATTTCTTGAGGACCACCAGTTGCATCATAAGCCATATCTTTTAATTCCTCTATCGGGACAATATTTAGACTTCCTTTAACCTTTTCAAGTAAATCAGTTCGTTTTGGATTAATTGCTATACCCTGATTGGTTACAATTGCATCAACCACATCACCAGGTGTTGTAATAGTTGTAACTTTTTCACGAACAATTGGATTTTCCTTCCTAAAAACAGGGCAAGTAATAATACAGAGTGATGAACCAGCTGCGGTATCCTGATGACCGCCTATTCCATGAAGCATTCTTCCATCGCTGTGTGTATTAACATTGACATTGAAGTCTATATCAACTTCTGTTGCTCCTAGTACTACTGTATCTAGTCCATCGATTGTTCGACCCTTTGATGTCGGATCTGCATAGTGACCAATATCAGCAGGCATTCCAAGGTCATCTTGTATGAATTTAACCGAGTAGTCATCAAAAACCTGTGAGTAATATATGTTTTTTACACGTCCTGCTTGATATATATCACAAATTAGTTTTGTAAGACCACCAGTTGCTGTCGATGCAACCACATCTTTTTCTTCTAATCTATCACCGAGGTATTTCATAGCAGCTAGAGAGATACCTCCGGCACCTGACTGAAAAATCATTCCATCTTTTATATATCCTGCTGCATCCATTAGATCTACACAGTCATGGGCAATTTGTAATTTCATAGGGTCTTCTGTGATTTTAGTTGTACCTGAAACTATATTTTTTGGATCACCAATGTTATCGACCTGTACAACACAATCAACATGTCTCTCCTGTATTTCTTGGAATTTAAGCGGATAATCTACAACATTATCAGTAACAATTATTACTTTATCTGCATGCATAGAGTCTACTTGTGAATATGAAATCGGACCAAACGCACTCTCACCGATTATTCCTGTTGCATTGCCTCGTTCATCAGCTGCAGATGCTGCAATAATGGCGATATCAACATGCAACTCTCCTGTCTTTACAGCAGCCCATCGCCCGCCATGTGAACGTAGAACAACTGGATAATTCAAGGGATTGCGCGATATGAAATCACCGACTACGCCATTAATGCTTCCCTCTATACGGCTTACAACGCCTGCTTTTATGAAATCAATAACAGGATTGTGTACATTGAACATTGCCGTTTGTGCCATCATAATGTTTTTTACACCAAGATTCTGAACTGTCTCCAATGATTCATTAATTACAAAATCACCGTTTCTTAGTTGATGATGAAAAGAAAGTGTCATACCATCTTTAAGACCACATTTTTGTAGTGCCTCTGAAAGACCAGTTACTTTAGATGAGTAGATATGTTTATGAGCACCTGAAAATGGTTTAAAGGTTTTACCTGAAATATCTGTTTCAATTGTTCTACCTTTTGAGTTTTCAACTCTCATATCTCTCACAACAAAGCTTTATGGATTTCAAAGTCTATGAAATCACAATGATTAACAATTACTCCTTCAGGGGATCTTTTAAGTTTATCTCCTTCATGTGAATGACCATAGATAATCAATATTATTACATCATTTAAACCAAATTCTTTTGCAAGAAGAGCACCTGACACTGGATGGCGGAATCTTTGTCCATATTCTCCTTTGACATATTTTCCATCGACCTTGTCATATTCTAAAAGTTTGCCCACGTCATGTAAAAGTGCGCCAGCGATTAGATAATCAAGGTTCAAATTTTCAGTTCTTTGATCATATACTGCTTTTGCCAGAGCGGTAATTCTTTTAGTATGATCGGTTAGTCTACCCGACTCTTCGATCAAAAGTGTAAATGGTGCATCATTAATATCTTGCCATTTTCCTCTTTTTGCTGCCTCAAGCCATACTTCTACTACTTTATCTCTTAATTTTTCATCTTTGATCCAACTTAGTTCTTTTGAAAAAATAGTTTCAATATCACCTTTCTCAACCAATTAACTACCCCCGTGATAGTTTTTCCTGTAATCAAATTCACTATTATTAACGTTCTCTTTCTAAATAAAATAGTATTAACGTGTGTTAATTTTATATAATGATAATTTATTATAGTTTTGAAAGTGGAGGTTACTTATGAAAAATAGATTGTTAACCATTTTGGTATGTATAATTTTTGTAATAACAAGCTTTTCAATAGCAGCAATAGGAAAAACAAACAACTTAAGAAAAAATATTGAATTTGAAACATCCAGCCGTATTGTAATAAATACAAATAATGCCGAAATAATTGCATCCAACCTATTAACTACAGGTTTTGATGTATTATATGATACGATAACTGAAGACTCAGTGGAGTTAATTGTTTCACCTCAAGAACTTGACCTATTAGAATCTCAAGGTTTTGAAATAGAAATTGTATCACGTGGCAGACCTTTTGTTGAAATACAAGAAGAATGGAAAAATGATCCTCAAAATACCTTTGTTCCACCAGGATATCTTGATCTAACAGACATCATTGATGAAATGGACAACACCGAAAGCGCTTTTCCTTCAATATGTAAAGTAGTTGATTTGACTGATACTTATGATGTATCGCCAACCTATGAAGGTCGACATATTTATGCTATGAAAATCTCTGATAATGTTGATGATGACGAAGATGAACCTAATTTTTTGATGGTCAGCTGCCATCATGCACGTGAGATAGTAACACCAGTCATTGCACTATATGCTATCGACCAGCTAACCAGTGAATATGGTAATGACCCGAGTATCACATCTGCCGTTGATGACTATGAGATATGGATTGTTCCTGTTTGGAACCCTGATGGTTATGAGTATTGTTACTACTATGACAATTGGTGGAGAAAAAATCGTAACCCACCAAATGGTGTCGATTTGAATCGTAATTATCCGTTCGGTTGGAGCTCTGGATGCTCAGGAAGCACAGATCCATATTCACAGACTTATAAAGGATCAGCTCCTGCATCAGAAGCAGAAACTCAGACTATGCTTGCTTTTTCAGACGATAGGCATTTTGCAAAAGTCATAGATTATCATTCCTATGGCCGTGAAGTATTATACGGTTATTGTTGTCATTCCCATCCATTTTCAAGCTTCTTCCAATCAGAAGCAGTTAGTCTATCGACTGCTGCAGGTTATTATGGATCAATTAGAGTACCTAGTTCAGAGGGTGAACACTATGAATGGCAGATTTGGGATAATGGGACATATGCAAATCTTATGGAGACACATGTTGATTTTCAACCAAGTTATAGTAGTGCACAAGCAGAAGCGGCAATGATTTGGCCAGGCACAATATGGCTACTTGAAAGACCGATATCAGTCAGTGGAAACATTGTTGATTCAATCACTAGTGAGCCAATTGTTACTCCAATAAATATCGTGGGAGTTAGCTTTTCAAATGGTGAAGAGTTTATCAGCGAACCAAGATTTGGACGATATCATTTGTTTTTACCACCGGGAATATATACCCTTGAATTTTCATATGAAAACTATCATACTCAAAGCCATGAAGTTACTGTTACAACAACAAGTTCTGAAGTTTTAGATATAGAAATGGTGAGATTAAATGATCCTCCCAATAAACCAAGTATTGACGGACCTGACAATATAAAAGCTGGTGACCCACATGACTATACTTTTGTAGCTACAGATCCTGAGGGAGATGATATATTCTACCATATTGGCTGGGGAGATGGCAACTATGAAGATTGGATTGGGCCTTATGGCTCAGGTGAAGAAATATCTCTTACACATACATGGGACGTCAAGGGAACATACACAATCCAAGCAAAAGTGCGAGATATATATGGAGGAGAAAGTAATACCGAAAATTACCCTGTTACTGTCAACAAAAAAAGTCGAAATCGTTTAATGGATTTTCCTTTTTGGCATAGTCTTCAAAGAATAATTAAACTAATCTTTTACAAAGTATAATTAATAACCGGATTAAAACAAATACTTTAAAAAAAGAGAGTATGGGAAAAAGGTGAAGGGGTTCTATGCACCTTGTACTAACTGTCTAATCCTGTTCGTAACGATAAAAATTTCCATTGTTGATTTAAGTTCGTTGAGTTCTTGTCGGGTTCGGACTTCGCTGACGATTTTCATATTTTTTTTCACCACCTTTTTCTATGTTATACTCTGTTAATAATACTATTTAAATGTTTCGAGACAATATGTCAAAAATGACAAAATTACAAACATAATTCTCCTTATATTATTAAATTACATATAAAGCAGGGTAAACATGTTGGGAGGGAGAAGAGGTGATTTAGAGGGGGTAATTGGATGGGTATCTCTAAATTTTAAAAGTTGGGGCTTCATCCCTTCCCAATCAGTGTTATAATACTACTATAAAATATGCTTTTAATACTCTTTTTCGCAGATGTATAGATACATGCGTATGCACATCATGGCTCAATTACATTAAAAAGGGAAAAATAAGAAAAAAAATTGATTAATTATACTCATCCCAGCTTTTAATTTTAAGATCATCATCCGAAACTCTATTAATTGATTCGACAAGTCTTTTAGCAAGCTGTAAATTAGTAATCAAAGGAATATCAAAATCAACAGCTTTTCTTCTAATAATATAATCATTATCAAGTTCTTCTTTTTCAATATTTTTAGGT
>Ga0272441_10015819_pt1 | contig 10516 bp, 5 predicted proteins | sample SSMProp6N_FD_193582 | JGI IMG/M metagenome (GOLD analysis project Ga0272441, IMG submission 193582) | Marine sediment archaeal communities from Little Sippewissett salt marsh, Falmouth, MA, United States - SSM-Prop-6N | ecosystem: Environmental > Aquatic > Marine > Wetlands > Sediment ... | reverse complement strand
CGCTGCCGCCGGACGCGCTCACAGGTTCCTTGAAACGCAGCCGCGCGAACGACAGATGACCACAGTTCTCGAGCTTTACGTCGCCGGTCAATTCCGCCATCCCCTCGCCGCGGCCCCGGATGGAAACCGACTCGGTCGTCTCTTCACCGACAGCAAGCCGGAAATCTCCACCGTACCGTCCCGGTTCGAGGTAGAGCGTGTCTCCCGGTCGAAGAGAACGGGACGCCTTATCCAAGGACAACCAAGCGTTGGCGGCGGAAAGGCCGTCGGCTCCGTCGTTCCCCTTCGGGGACACGAAGAAGACGTTCGCCTTGTAGGGGAAAGGGCCCAGGTCGCTTCCATCCTTGGCGGCACCGCGAAACCGGGAGGTCGCTTGAAGGCGGTAATCATGGTTCGCCGGATCGGCAAATTCCGCCACCATGTCCACGTCCTTCAGACCATCGGGCATGACGCTGTCCACTACAAGATTGCGTGGCCCCTTGAATCTCACGGCCAAGGCGCGGCGCATAATGCTCCTGTGGGATTCATACCTCCACATGCCCGCCGCCATGCTTCGCTCACCCTCGTGATTCCCTCCCCCTTCCTTCAGAAGGTAATCTTCCATGTTCCCCCATCCCAGATTCCGTTCCTGCAAACTTTTGATGCCGTTGTATATCCTGAACCCTATGTTGTTCAGGAACGCCGTTGAATCACGAATAACGTCTCGTTGCGGGAACTCAATCATGATTCCCCATTTGTTGGCCCAAGCCGCGCATCGCTCAATGACGTTGTCGCCTGTCTTTCCAACCCTTTCCCCTCCCCAGTCATCGATCCCCTTGGTAGCGATACCTCCGCCGGGGCCTGCGCCGCCGCAGTTGAGATACGCCAGGCAATCGGCGATGATGCACTTATTCGGTTCCTTGAGCACGATTCCCCAACTATTGAAGCCCGTCGCGACCAATCCTTCGATGCGCGTTCTCTGCGGTTTGATCAATTCCAACCCCGAGCCCGGCGCCAACGTTGCCGTGTAATGTTTTGTGTCGGGCGATCCCAAATCAGACGACGAAACAAACAGTTTACTTCCTTCCTTGTCGTGATAGAATTTGCCCGGCGTGAAATCCAGCTCCATCATGTTCGGCGAGCGGCTATAGATGGTCAACGTGTCCAGTTCGTTGACCGCCTGGACATCCTCATCATGGTCAAAATCCGCAACGTAAACGAATCGGCTCCCGGCCACTGGCCGGAAAGGAGGAACGGGAACATCGCCGCGCAGAACGACCGTGCCCGGTATCTCCGCCCGTATGATTGTTTCCTTGCTGGGATCACCGAGCCCGGAAACCGTGACGCTCCCGAAGTACTCCCCCGATCCTATCGTGAGTATGTCTCCCGGCTGAAGCGCCTCGACGGCTTTCTGTATGGATCGAAAGCACGTTACCTTGGTAGACCCGTCCCGCGTGATCGTCATCCGGCCCGGCTTGCTCGCGGCAGGCCTCCTCCATTTCGGAGCGGTGGCGTCTTTCTCTTTTCCTTCAGGCTCGGCGGCCGCCCCACCGAATCCGCACACTGAGATACATACACACAAAACACCGAGAATGTTCAGTCCTTCTCTCATATCCCGCACCTTCCGTCCTTTCCCCTTATCCTGCGTTATATTAGGGAAAAAAACAATCGCCTCCGCAGGGGAGATTATTAACCTTTGGTGCCAGTTTAAAAAAAGTCATGAGATCATGTAACCTATGTTCCGCACCTTTGAGTAGCGTCTGAGATAATATTGTGTTATCCTCTTTGAGGAACTCATTTTTCATGGAGGATAACATATGGCTGAAGAAACCTATAGCACACAACGATTGGATCATCTGGGCATTGTTGCTGGCATTTGCCAGCAGATTGGTCTGGTAGAACAGATTGACACCTGTGTAGGGGCCACAGGACGAAAAGTAAGCGTTGGTGAAGCTGTGCAAGCAATGATTCTCAACGCTCTTGGTTTCGTTGGGCGTGCTCTGTATCTGACACCAGAGTTCTTTGACAACAAACCTGTTGATTTGCTCATACGTGAAGGTCTGACAGCAGAAGACCTGAATGATGATAGTCTGGGACGCGCTCTTGATACGCTCTACAAAGCAGGAATCACCCAGGTATTTTTCTGCGTGGCTTCCCATGCATTGAGTGTCTTTGGGATAGAGTATGACTTCGTTCATCTGGACAACACCAGTTTCAGTCTGGAAGGTGATTATGCCATACCCTCTGAAGATCCCAGAGCAATACGGATTGCTCATGGGTATTCCAGAGACCATCGTCCAGACCTGAAGCAAGTAGTAGTCTCTCTCATATGTAGTTATCAGTCTTCCATTCCCGTTTGGTTGCAGGCGTTGGATGGGAATGGCGCTGACAAAGAGAGCTTTCCCAGGATAATCCAGGCTTATGTTTCTCAGATGCATGCAAGCCAGTTGCCTTATTTCATAGCCGATAGCGCGTTGTATAGCGAAAAGAACATAAAGAGCTTGTCCCAGGTGAAGTGGATTACCCGTATACCTGGGACGTTGAATGAAGTGAAGGAGTTGTATAAATCCATTACACCAGAACAGATGCAGGAATCTGCTCTGGAAGGCTATAGTTATCTGGAGGTGGGAAACTATTACGGTGGCTTGCCGCAGCGATGGTTGGTAGTCTTTTCCAAAGCTGCATATAGACGCGAGGCTGCTACCTTCAGAAAGAGGCTGGCTGAGAAACGCACACAAGCGGAGAAGTCGTTGAAGCAGTTGAGTCAACAGGAGTTTCCCACTGCGGAAGCCGCTAAGACAGCTGTTAGGGCGCTGGAATCGCAGTGGACGTTTCACCAGGCCACAACGCAGTTGGAGAAGGTATTCCGCTACAAGCGAGCAGGACGACCCCGAAAAGGTGAGAAACCAGAACACGTTGGCTGGCGGGTAGTAGGTGAAGTCGTGGATAATGAAGAGGCAATAGTCGAAGCCTTGAAAAGCAAAGGGAAGTTCATTCTGGGATCTAACGAACTGAATGGAGAGAAGCTGCCTGCCGAAATGATTCTGACGGCATACAAGGGACAAGCGGCATCGGTGGAACGTGGATTTCGCTTTCTCAAAGACCCTATGTTCTTCGCTTCCAGTTTGTTTCTGGAGAAACCAGAGCGTATCATGGCGTTGTTGATGGTAATGGGACTTTCGTTGCTGGTGTATGCGCTGGCGGAGAGATCGCTGCGCACCCAGTTGGCTCAACGGGATGAAAGTATTCCCAACCAGGTGGGTAAACCGACGCAACGCCCGACTATACGACGCATTTTTCAGGTTTTCCAGGGAATTGACGTATTGCTGATACAGCATTCCCTGGGAGCAAAACGCCAGGTGTTGAATCTCAAACCCATTCATCTGCGCGTCCTCGACTTACTGGGACCAGAGGTGAAAAATTGTTACATCCGCGATGGATGACTGCGGAATGTAGGATAAAAATCCTGAAAGATCCTTAAAATTTTCGCATCTAACTTATATAGTGAATGTCAATCCTGTTGGCAAAACGGTAGGAAACGCACCGCGCCGGTAGTACAATATTTTTCAGGCTCTGTGTAGATCGGCAAATGACGTTAGCTCTGCGCTTCTCAGCCTGGCATAAGAGACATTCAGGTCGTTTGGCGGGGGGAGACATGGAAGACTCTTGTTTCTACATCTGCGTTTTGCTATACTGGGTTGGGAGCGGAAGTGGGCTGTCCATGTGCGCAGATAATGTCGAAACTTGATAAACAGGATATCAGCAGAATAAAGGCAGCTATAAATAGAACCATTTGACGGTACATAGGCGATCCTTTCCATATCTCATAGGCCAGTTTGGTAACCGAAAGTGTATCATATCCATGCACAACAGATCATTCCATTTTTTCCGCAGATAGGAGGGATAGCACCCAATGGAGCGGATAGATTATCTCTAATCCTCACATTCAGGAATATGACTAGAGAGGAGATTGATAGAATGAGCATTGTACAAATTGGGTTAGCTGGTTGCGGCAGCGTGTCTCAAAGGGGATTGCTGCCACACCTGGCTCAGGATGACATACGTCAGTGGTGTGAGCTTAAAGCAGTGATGGATCCAGTGCCAGGACGGGCACTGGCAACGGCAGAGAAATTCGGAGCATCACTATGGTTTGAGAATTATGAAGATATGCTGGCTTCGGACATTGATGCGGTGGTGATCGCCTCGCCCATCGGGATACACTATGAGCAGGCAATGAAGGCAATCGCTGCTGGAAAACATCTTCATCTCAACAAGACTATGACTATAACAAAAGCCGAAGCTGATGATGTGATAGAGGCAGCACAGAAGGCGGGAGTGAAAGTTGTGGCTTCGCCAGGGCGTGCTCATCGAGCATCAACCAGGCGGATTAAGGAGATCATCGACTCTGGAGAGATCGGTAGAGTATATTGGGCGGAGGTTACGACATCGTTCAGTGGCCATGAGTTCGAGGGCTTTCGTGAAGGAGATGACATCCTGTCTAATGTCAATCCAGCATGGTACTATAGGCGACCAGGCGGTGGCCCCATGTATGATACAGCCGCCTATGCCTTGCACACAATCACCGGCATTCTGGGGAATGTAAAGCGTGTTACCGGGATGTCAGGCATCGGGTTGAAAGAGCGTTTTTTCAAGGATCAAGAGATAGAAGTGGATATGGACGACAACACCCATCTTCTCCTGGATTTTGGCGACAGTGTCTTCTGTCTGCTCAGTGCCAGCAGCAGTTATAGCGGGCCTGGACATTCTTTTTCTGCGCCTTTCATCTCTGGCAGCGAAGGCGGTATCACCGCTGGTCGCGAAGGTCTGGAAATCTGGGGACAGAATGTTGAGGGCGGACGACGTATAGAATCCCCTGGTTCCGCCATGCCTTTCGTTTCTGGCGCACACCTGAAACTGCCGGAACGTCACGTCTTTTCGGACATTATGCACATGGTGGATTGCGTAATCAATGATAAGGAACCGGCTATCAGCGCTGAACATGCGCGCCATGTGATCGAGGTTATAGATCTGGGATACAAAGCGGCTGAGATTGGTCAAACACAGGAGATGACTACCACATTCTCATTACGTGAATTGACAATGGATCTTTGATTTATATCACTGCATATCGCTGTGATCAGGAGGACAATCATGAAAACTTCTATTCGCGCATCTTTGCGATCAACTCAAGATAGTAACGATCATCCTTTGAAGTGGGCCTTTGAGGAAGGCTCCAAGATGGGCTTTGACGGTCTGGAGCTTTGTATGGAAGCCGGAGCTTGGAGATTTAAGCTGGCTGGCTCCTGGACGCGTGAAATGATAGATGGAGCCAAGGAGTTGTGCAAACAATATGAAATGTCCATATACTCCCTCTCAAGTGACTGGGCCTGGTCTTATGCTTCTTTCTTCCCTGATTTTAAGGGATGGGGACGCGGTGTAGAGCTTTTGGCTGACGATGCAAAGCTTGCTAAGGAGCTTGGTGCTCATACTATCCTGATGCACCTTGGTACCAGCAAAGGCTCCTGGGAAGACTGCAAAAGCTTATTGAAGGACACAGCCGCGGCTGGTGAGGAAAATGGTGTTGCTTTTGGCTTCGAGGCCAACATCTGGACAGCAAATCAGGGATTTGGTGGTCTGGAGGCGCTGTGTCGCATGGCGGACGAGGTAGATAGTCCTTACTTCCGTGTATACTTGCACAACGGCTATCCTCGTGCTGGTTTCCCTCTCCAGGATGAGGTGAAGATGGCCGGAGATCGGCTTGCGCAGGCCATGCATTCTTCCTCGCTGGTATCCGGCCGTGTGGAGATAGATTTTGAGAAAGCCTTCGCTGCTATGAAAAAAACCTTCGCTGATGGAGCTTATACCTTCGAGGTTGGTTGGGACACAGTGGCAGAGAGCAAAAAGCTACTAGATGAGATGATCGCCAAGTATTGGTAGAGGGAACCTCTATTCCATGAAGATATTCAGTAGGGTTTATCTATACTGGCAGTATGTCTTCGCCAGGCAATTTGGAGGATGAATATATGAACTGCGCGGAAAAAATTGAAGCGGTATTTGACGGAGAATTTGCTGATGTGGTACCTTTTGCTCTAAAGGGATGGAGAATACCTGAGTGTGAAATGCAGCAGATACTCCTGAAAGAGGGAATGTGCATCATTGATTCCAGGAGTGTCTATAAATCAGTAAGCCCGAATGTTAAAACAGAAACACATAGCTTCAAAGAGGATGATGTAACCTACCAGAGAACAGCTATAGAAACGCCAAAAGGTAATCTTTCTTCTATGACCAAGCGAACACCTGCGCCCAAGACTGAAAGCACTTCCTGGCGAGAGGAAATGATGTTCAAAAGTCCGGAGGACTATGATGCCATCGAATTTATGATGCAGGATAGGAAATATTTACCCAACTATGAACCTTTTCTGAAAGCACAGAAGCAAAGTGATGGTAGAGCTTTCTTTAAGACCGCCGCGCCAGGCTCTCCTCTTCATACCATTATGTATCATATTATGGGAATCGAAGCTTTTAGCATCGAGTGGGCGGAAAGGAGAGATAGAGTTATTGCTCTACACGATACAATAGCTGAAAACGAGCGGGAGATCTACTCAATAGTGGCAAAATCTCCAGCCAAAATCGTGCAATGTGGTGGAAATTACTCCCCGGAAGTGCTTGGCAAACAGAGGTTCATGGATTATATAATCCCCCATTGGGAAGAGGCTGCCTCTATCCTTCATGAAGGCGGAAAGATGATGGGCTGTCACCTGGACGCGAATAACAAGCTATGGGCAAACGAAGTGGGTGAATCCGACCTGGATTGGATCGAGGCATTTACACCTGCACCTGATACTGACATGACCGTTGCTGATGCAAGAAGAGTGTGGCCCGGAAAGGTGCTGTTTATGAATTATCCCTCATCAGTGCACCTTGAAAACGCAGACGTTATTGAGGAAACAACGAAGAAGATTCTCAAAGAGGCTGCTCCAGGAGACAGGCTTATTGTGGGAATTACAGAAAACGTTCCAGAGAATAGATGGCGTGAAAGTTTCTACATAATCCTGAAAACTATCAATGAATTCGGAAAACTGCCTATCAGTTGACTTCATACAGGTCATATTCTTTGCCGCAGCCGCCAGTTGTCATAGCCGCTCTTCTTATAGGAACACCCTCTGTTCCTGAGTAGTGCATTTCAGATCCAGCAATAACGGCAGGAAGTTTACTTGGATTTGAAGTCCAGCAGGGCCACCTGATCCTATCTTCCCTCACAAAGCCTTCTTTGATGGGCTTCTACGCGATTTTGACAACCTGAAAAAACGCTTAAAAACACGTCTTCTATATGATCATTTGGAACATCCTGGGAACTCATCTAATCTTCTATGGCTGATTACCTGAATTTCAGATGCTCCTCCATCTTGATGTGAAGAATCCCCTTCTGATGCGTTAATCAATAGATGCAGGTTCTCCTCACACTAAGAAGCCCGCGAATTTCCCGGATTGTCAACAATCGATCAAATCTCGTTCCTGTTGACAATAATAGCAGGCATGCCATTGGCTGTTAAGTTTGTTTTTCTGATCTTCAGACAGGAGTTCGGACGTTTCCCAGAACAATTCCTCTGAAAATCATGAAAGCAAACTCCAGAGCTTGTAATACGGATTGTAGTTTCAAATGAGACTATTCTCTGAATACCAAAATCACCAGAACCACAAATCATATCAGCATTCAGCGGAAACATAAATCGTCTCAAATGAAACTGCAAACCGTATAACAAAGCATCCTTGGTTAAGCAAATCTTCCGCTTGAGCAGGACGAATAGGTCAGAACCAGGATATGCGTCAAGTTCATAAGCCGTTTTTGCACCTCTGACGTAAGGAAAGGGATTTATCCTTGAAATGCTCCGGTTAGTTATTGTATACTCAGGTGGTCTTCAGCCGGCTATCGTGAACGATGGATACACTGATGGATTTTGATGAATATTATACTCAGCGATAAGATCGAGCGGCTGAAAAGACCTTGTGGAAGGAAAACAGTAAGTCAATCAATCCACATCAGGAGGGATTTCATGAAGGAGCTATCCATAGCCGTCCAGGACCTGGCGAATATCCATAAACCACGTCCGGTTACCGGTGGAGTGCCTATTGCTGAAGGGGCCGCGCCGGAGGGCAGCGCGTTTATTTTGCGCGATGATGAGGGAAACACCGCGCCGCTTCAAACGTCAGTTCTTGCCCGTTGGAAGGATGGCAGCGCGCGATGGGTGCTGCTGGATTTCCAGTCAAGTCCACCGGCCAAAGGTAAATCCAAGTATGTTTTGTCATGGGAAAAAGACGGGCAGACTGATGATGCAAGCCCGAATTCCGGAGCAGGAAGCGCAAAGGTCACTGTAGCCGACAACGCGTTGCTGAACATCTCAGATCGATGTGAGGTCATCCTCTCACTGGTCAATTCGGATGGTCAGGTCTGCGATGCTGTGGTGGAATCGACCCAGACGGAGACAGAAGGCAAACTTCGCTCCACGTTGTTGCTGACCGGGTCATTTCGGACGCCAGATGGAGAACGCGTGTTCCAGTTCCGCCTGCGAGCGTCGGTCTATGCTGGGCTTTCTGTAATCCGTTTAGAGCCGCTTATACTGGTGGACGCCGACAGCGGCGTTATGCAGAAAATCCGTGAACTAACGCTTACACTGAAGCCCATGAATGATGTTCAATCCGGTCAGATAGGTGGCGATCCCGTCTGGAAGGGTACAGTTAGCACTTCGGTTAGATTGTTTCAGCGAGATGACGAGAATTACTCCTTACAGGGCACAAACGGCGCCGGTGGTAAAGCGCCGGGATGGGCGGAGATGGATGATGGAAAGGGCAGTATTGCAGTTGCCCTGCACGATTTCTGGCAGCAATGGCCCAAAAGCCTGGAAGTGTCGCCGGAGGGTCTATCAATCGGACTGCTCCCGCGCTTCAGCGAGGGCGATTTCGCGCATATGGAGCCCTGGTATAAATATCAGTATCTCTTCGACCGGGACCGCTATCAGCTTCGCACCGGACAGGCCAGGCGCTGGGACATCTGGATTGACATGAGTGGCGATGGCGAATCTCTGGCGAAGATGGCCAACGCGCCGCTTGTTCCTGCGGCTGATCCCGCTCAGGCCATCGCTACCGGCGTGTGGGATGAGATCGCTCCTGCGGGTATACCGGCTATGACAGAATACGATAAATGGGCGGAAAACCTGTTCGAGAACTACTGCTACTCAATTCAGGTGCAGCGCGACTATGGGGTTATGAACTGGGGCGACTGGTTCGGCGAACGAAAGGTGAATTGGGGCAACCACGAATACGACACCACAAATCAGATCCTGATCCAGTTTGCACGGACTGGTGACCCGCGATATCTTTACGTAGCGGACACAGCGGCGCGCCATTCCAGCGAGGTAGATACAGTTCACCATGTAAACGATGATCTGGCGGAGCATTTTGGCCCTTCTCGCACCTATCCTCCGCGTCCGGGACTGGTTCATCAGCATACGGTAGGGCACGTCAGTGGTTTCTACAGCAATGACATCGTTCGCAAGCTGTTTGTTGAAAACAAGATTGGCGGTTCGGAGAATCCGTACCTATGCCTTAGTCCGTTTAACCTGGGGCATATATGGACACAAGGGATGGTAAGGCAGTATTTCCTGACCGGCGACCCGTTCCTGAAGGAAACGGTGGAAAAGATTGGGAATAATCTCGCGCAACTCGTGGAGGATCGTGAGTTTAAGTTTATGGGACACTCTCACTGTGGGCGCACCACCGGATGGTCGCTATTGGCCCTGGCCGGTGCATATGAGATCGATCTGAGCGAGCGGCATCTCAACGCTATGAGAACGCTTGTGGATGACGCTCTGGCCGAGCAGGATCCCAACTGCGGCGGATGGCTCTACTCTCTACCGGTGGGACACTGCTACTGCGAAAAAGCCAAACACACCGGGATGGCTGGATTCATCACCTCGGTACTCATTAACGGACTGAGCCGTTATTATCTTTTGACAGGGGATGACCGTCTTCCGGATGTCATCGACCGGGCAGTGACGTTTCTGGATAACGATACCTGGCGCGAGGAACTGCTGGATTGGCGATATACATCGTGTCCGGCGACCAAAGCTACCGGGCATCCGGGAGTGGTGGTGATGGCTCACGTGAATGGTATACGAATATCGAATAACCCAGCGCATCTGCGGGTATTGAGACTGGCCTGGGACACCAAGTTCCAGCGTCTCCTTAAAATGCCGAAGCCGGGACCGGGACATGGTAAAGGCTACAGCTCCAGGATGTACGGCTGTGCTGAGGCAATTGGATTGCTTACTTGATACTATAGACTTTTCATAAAAGAATTCGGACTTTGAATGAGGCAATCTCGGATGGTATAATGTTACGAATATAGCCAATCACAAATACAACATCATCCGAGGAGATACTCATGAACCAGCGTGTGTTAGGTTCTCTTTCAGTTGAGCAAGAAGACACGATTCGAGAAATGTTCCAGAATCATCCGAAACGGCGACTTCGGGAAAAG
>Ga0272441_10015817_pt1 | contig 10517 bp, 7 predicted proteins | sample SSMProp6N_FD_193582 | JGI IMG/M metagenome (GOLD analysis project Ga0272441, IMG submission 193582) | Marine sediment archaeal communities from Little Sippewissett salt marsh, Falmouth, MA, United States - SSM-Prop-6N | ecosystem: Environmental > Aquatic > Marine > Wetlands > Sediment ... | reverse complement strand
AAAAGGGGATCTCCTGTAAACAGACCGTCTGTGCCGCCCAGCGCCCATGTCAGCAATGCCACAGTACCGATATATGCAAAGGGGATTTTCCAGCCGATAATCCGTTTATACATCAGAAAAACCGCGCCCAGAAGCAGCAGAAAGGCGGATGTTTCTCCCAGACATCCACCGATCCTGCCAAAAAAAAGCTGGCTGTGCGAGCTGTAAAGCTGAAAAAGGGCCTGTGTGGCTTCCGTGACCTGTTCAGGGGGGTGGCTGTTGCTGAACAGCAAAATCTCACGTGTACTTTTCAGCACACTCAGTGGTGTTGCTCCGGTAATAATATCAATGCCGGACAGCGTCCCATTTCTGGGAACAGATTTAAAAACTGTCATATACACAGGCCATGACACAGTCAGAAAGGCACGGCCGATGAGAGCGGGATTCATTGGATTGTATCCGAGACCGCCAAATACCTGTTTCCCGATGGTAATGGCCACAACAGATCCGATAACGGCGATCCACAATGGTACTTCAGCAGGAAGGTTGTAGGATAAAAGCAGTCCGGTTAAAATGGCACTGCCGTCTTTGATTGTTACCGGACGTTTCATCATTTTTTGACACAGGAGTTCGGTCATGACAGCCGCAGTAACGGCACTGATCATGACCCATAGGGCCTGCCAGCCGAAAAAATAAACTGCACCCGCACCCGCAGGAATCAGCGAACCAATGACAGCATACATAATGCGGGGTGTGGAATCCGTATCGTTCAAATGAGGGGAAGGAGAAATGATGTATCTGTTATCCATAATTGGAAGATCCTCCAATGCTGCATTAAGCCCGAATATCCTGCTGCCGTTGACGTTCTGTCCAAAGAGCCTTGCCCAGTTTGATGTATTGAACAAGGGGAATCTTGGCCGGACAGATATATCCGCAGCAGCCGCATTCCATACATTGCATGATGCCCATTTTGTCGAGGGTTTCGATGCGGTTGTGTTTCACCAATTTGCCCAATTGTGTCGGTACAAGTTTCATTGGACAGATATCCACACATCGTGCGCATCCGATACAGGGACTTTCCGTTTTCAGGGAGAGATGGTTTCCGTTCAGAGCCAGAATACCCGATGTGCCCTTGATCACGGGTACTTTATCCGTGGTCTGGGAAATACCCATCATTGGTCCGCCGTGAATGATCTTTATTCTTTCTGAAGCAAGACCTCCGCAGAATCCGATCACATGATGAAAAGGTGTGCCGATCCTGACAAGCAGATTTTTGGGTTCACGAACGGCAGAACCGGTTACCGTGACGATTCTTTCAATAAGAGGTTTTTGAAAGGCGACTGCTTCATATACGGAGAAAGCAGTTCCCACATTGTGAACAATACAGCCGATATCCATCGGCAGACCGCCGGCCGGGACGACACGGTTGATCACTGCCTTGATAAGTTGTTTTTCTCCGCCCTGGGGGTATTTTACATGCAGTGGAACGACTTTGATTTTTTTGTTCTTACGCAATATTTTTTCGAATATCCTGATTGCATCCGGCTTGTTGTCTTCAATGCCGATGAAGGCATTTGTAACATTCAGGATGCGCATCATGACGGCCAGACCGTGCATGATCTCTTTCGGTTTTTCCAGCATCAAGCGGTGATCTGCAGTCAAATACGGTTCACATTCCGCACCATTGAGGATAATGGTGTCAATGACTTTGGTCGCAGGAGGCGAGAGTTTTACGTGTGTGGGAAAGGAAGCACCACCCATGCCTGCAATTCCGGCCTGCATGATCCTGGTTTTTATATCATCAGGGGACAGCTTGAGAAAATCGGGATCTTTTTCCGGGGGTTTCTTCCACCGGTCTTCACCGTCGCTTCGAATCACAACCGACAGCATGTCCAGACCGAAAGGATGGGGGCGATTCTCTATCGCCGCAATTGTGCCGGAAACAGTTGCATGAACCGGTACCGAGACGTATTTCGCGGATTTTCCGATCATCTGTCCGGTAAGGACCGTGTCACCCTTTTGTACCAGGGGTTCTGCGGGAGCGCCGATATGCTGCTGAAGGGGGATGATGACTTCTTCAGGAAGGGGGGCTTTCTCGGTTTGTTTGGATTCTGTCCAGTGTTTATTCGCCGGAGGATGAACCCCTCCGTGAAAATGTTTTTGACCCATTGGTGTTCCTCATGATGAAACTGACTGAATGATTTCAGAACAGACGGTACTACTCATCCGGCGTCGAATTGAGTGTGCCGGATTGTGATTCAAGTTGACGTAATTCTTCGATAAATTCTTCCTTGTCTTCAAATTTCCGGTAAACCGAAGCAAAACGAACATAAGCGACGGCATCCAGTTCCCTTAAATATTTCATCACAAGTTCACCAATCCGGCGGCTTTCGATTTCCTTGACAAATTCGGATTTCAGCTCTGTTTCGACTTTATATACCAGATTATCAATATCCTGGACGGATACAGGACGTTTGATACAGGCGATTTCTATGCCGCGTATCAGCTTTTTTTCATCGAAAGGCTCACGCCGCTTATCCGCTTTGATGACAGTAATGGTTTTGTCCTCAATCTCCTCCACAGTAATAAAGCGGCGGGCACAGTTCAGGCACAGGCGTCTTCTTCGAATCACACGTCCCTCGTTTCTGGAACGTGTGTCAACCACCTTGTCACTGTCCTTTCCGCAGTACGGGCATCGCATGGCACGGCTCCTACGTCATCTGAATAATTTCCAGGCGGCTTTCTTCTGCCAGCTGCCGGGAGAGATCATCAGGATAGCCTTTCAGATAATATACTTTTACAATGGATGCGTTGAGGATCATTTTTATGCATAGTGAGCAGGGGAAATGAGTCGTATAAATTAACGCGCCGGTAATATCCGTACCGGATGTGGCCGCCTGAATAATGGCATTTTGTTCCGCATGAATGCCGCGGCAAAGTTCATGTCGCTGTCCCGAAGGAATTTTCAGCTTTTCCCGCAGGCAGCCGATATCCAGGCAATGGGCCAATCCTTTCGGTGCCCCGTTATACCCCGTGCTGAGAATACGTTTATTCAGAACAATAACGGCACCGACCTGGCGGCGAAGGCATGTGGACCGGGTGGCCACCAGCCTTGCGATGTCCATGAAATAGGCGTCCCATGACGGCCGGTCTGACTGTGACTTATTCATCTGAAAGGATCCTGATTCGAATCTTTGCCGGCGGTTTCATTATTTCGCTTTTTCCATCAATGTATCGTACACAGGATACCTGGCGCAGAGATCCTTGACTTCATTTCTTGTCTTCGTTATTATTTTCGGATCGTCTATATGTGAAAGAACCTGATGTATCAAATCGGCAATGCGGATCATTTCGTCTTCTTTCATACCCCGGGTCGTCATGGCCGGAGTACCGATACGAATACCACTTGTGACCAGTGGACTCCTGGAGTCAAAGGGAACCATGTTTTTATTGACTGTAATCCCTGCGTTTTCCAGAGCCGTTTCGGCCGCTTTGCCGGAAATGTCCTTTTTGGTTAAATCAACGAGCATCAGATGATTGTCCGTCCCCCCGGATACCAGGGAATAATCCAGTTCCACAAGCCGGTTTGCCATGGACTTGGCATTGGCCACAATCTGCAGGCAGTATTCCTTGTATTCAGGTTTGAGATCCTCTTCAAAAGCAACAGCTTTTGCGGCAATGACATGCATCAGGGGGCCGCCCTGAATCCCCGGCATTACATGACTGTCCACCAGTTCAGACATCATTTTTGTCCGGCCCGATTTGGGCGCTACGATACCGAATGGATTTTCCATGTCGGTTCCCATGAGGATCATCCCGCCCCTCGGACCCCGCAGTGTTTTATGTGTCGTGGTCGTGACAATATCACAGACCGGAAGCGGATCGGGATGAAGCCCTGTGGCAACCAGTCCGGCCGGGTGAGCAATATCCGCCATGAGAAATGCGCCGGTTTCATCGGCAATTTCCCTGAATTTTGCAAAGTCGATAAATCGCGGATAGGCACTGGCACCCGTAATAATCAGTTTGGGCTTGTGTTCCCGTGCCTGGGAAACCACATGATCGAAATCGATACGGCCCGTATCCTTGTTCACGCCGTATGAAGTGAAATGATAAAGCCGGCCGGAAAAATTAACCGGACTTCCATGAGTGAGATGTCCGCCATGGGCCAGATCCATTCCCAGTACAACATCACCCGGTTTGAGAAGTGTCATATACACGGCCATATTGGCCTGTGATCCGGAATGAGGCTGAACATTGGCGTAATCGCATTTGAACAGGGCTCTGGCACGGTCCCGGGCCAGATTTTCTGCCTCATCAACGAACTCACAGCCACCGTAATAACGATGTCCCGGGTATCCTTCTGCGTATTTATTTGTCAGTACACTTCCCTGTGCTTCCAGAACGGCACGGCTCACAAAATTTTCTGACGCAATGAGTTCGAGTTTGTCATTCTGGCGGTGTATTTCTTTCTGGATAATCTGGTGAATGACCGGATCTGTGGATTTCAGTGATTTCAACGGAAACCTCGCTGATTAATGAATACAGAATCATGCCATAATGTGCCAAATGGGACATATGTCCCATTTGGCAATTAATTGTCATTGCAAATATTTGATCCTCAGAAAAGTGCCGGTGTCTTTTTCTCAGACGGCCGGACTTGAAAGGGAACGCACTCGGATAAACGTGCTGTTCGAAAAGAACAATTCCCTCAGGGAATCCAGTCGTAACATGGATCCTTGGGCACAGTATGTCCCTGGTGCATAAAACGGTCTGCCTTGGTGGGCAGTACGACTTCAAGATAATCGATATGCCGCTGCGCCTGATCGCTCCATTCCAGATCACGTCTGGCCTTGAGATATTCGTTGTTGGCCATTTCGTATACCAGCTTATCATCGAAAGAAGGTTTTTTGCCCTCACGTTTGGCTACGCAGGCTTCGGCGGAATGTTCAAAAATCATGCCTTTGGTCAGGTAGGCCAATCCGTAATTACTGTCAATGCTGAAAGCCTTATTGACCTGTTGCAATGCGGCAGTATATCGGCCCATGGAAAGATAGCTTATGGCCAGGTTGCACAGATTCTTTTTATCCCTCGGTTGCGTTGAGAGTATTTTTCTGAACGTTTCTGCAGCATTGCTGTATTTTCCCATCTCCTGGTAAGACTGTCCCATGAGTTCGAGCGCAACAATATTGCCAGGGTCCTTATCAAGCACGATTTCAAGCTCTGCGATCGCATTTTCAAATTCACCGAGTTGATTGTAATAGACGCGCGCCAGATCCAGTCTTGCTTTCTGATCATCGGGAAACTGGACAAGCATATTGATGAGATGATCACGTTTCTGAAGCGGATCTTCTCCGAGAAGATTCGAGAGAATGGTCTGGGATTCCTGATCGTCCGGATTGAGTTCGACCGCTTTTTTGTAGTATTCAGTCGCCTTCTCGTTATCCATGACGGCCAGGGCCGCTTCACCTGCTTTTTTCCAGTATTTGGAGCTGTCCGGAGCCAATTCGGTCAGGGTTTCGTATTCTTTAAGGGCGCTTTCACTGTCTCCGCTTTGAGTCAAAAGGTACCCAAGTGTTTCATGGTAATAGGGTTCTTCAGGAAACAGATTTGAGCCGATCCGGATAATTTTTTCCGCACTGTCGGGGAGCTGTAAATTCAGGTAAATATCAGAAAGCAGGGGGTAGGTCCTGTTGCTGTAAATTCCTGTGGTATCCAGATAGACGACATTGCTGAAATACTCGGCAGCTTTCTCATAATTCTTTTGTCGGTAATGTTCGTATCCGAAACTGAGATAACGGGTAAGCAGGGATTTATGTTCCCGCATCAGAGAATCTCTGATGGCCTGCTCTCTCTCCGGTGTCATTTTTTGCTGTGTGACAGTACCGGCGCAACCTGTGAAATAAGCAACGGCAGTAAAAGCCAGAAAACAGGCGATCACTATACTGGTTTTTAGTTTCATTTGGGTACCCACTGAAGGCCCTCCTATATGTATATCTTTATCCAGTTGTTTAATCTGCTTTAGATGTCAATTTTATCAAAAAAATTGTAAAAAATCAAGGGGAAATTTATAATTCAACAATATATACGGCGACGAAGGGGTGTGCCGATTCGTTTTAAAAAGTGAATACATAAAAGCGTAATACTATCTGAACCGGTCGATGAACCAGCGTTCCCTGCCTGTAATACTGACACTGAGGCGTAACATTTTTTCGGAAAGGCCGTTTTGTTCAACAGAACCGCGAATACCGGCACTCAGCGAAATGTCCAGAACCGCGGCATTGACGAAGAAGGGGAATCCAACGCCGAGAGACACCCATTTTTCTGTAATACTGTTCCCTGATGGATCCAGTATGTACGCCGGCTCAATGGACAAACCGCAGCGATAGGCGATTCGCTTCCAGATGTTTGCGAAAGGTTCGGTGGTTGCCAGATATTCCATCCCGAAAGAGAACCCATTGACATTCTGGGTATTGTTGGCAGGTTTGTCCATCACGGTCAGATCCTGCCACTGATGATATTTGTAATCGAAACCCATATGCAGACCTCTGAACACTTCGGCAGAGAGCCCGATACCAAAAGCGGAAGGAATGGTCGAGTTTCCTTTGGCCGTCTCGGTTTTGTTTGAAAAAATGTGGGAGATTTCCGCTTCTGTTTCGATCTTGCATTTTGGACGAAATATCGTCCCGATTTGAAAACGGTCGGAGGGTTTGACAAGAAGGCCGGCAGTCCATCCGAAACCCTTGTGCTGATAACTGGCAATGTCATCTGAAGATTTGAATGCACTGTTTTCATAAACCAGTATCTGCTGCTCCTGGATTCTTCCAAAGTATGCATGACCTGTCAGACCAATGGATATGAGAGATACAGGTCGTGCAGATAGGGAAAAATCAAAGGCATTCAAACCGCCGCTGCCGATTACCGATTTGCTGTACGATTCACTGGCAATGGAATCGTTGAAAACCATTTTATAATCAACACGTGTCCACGGCCGCATACCGATACCCAGACTGACGCCTCTGCCGCAGGGGATGGCGAAATCAAATCCATCCAGGTTCGCATACTGTGAAACGGCCTTTTCTGATTGGTCTTCGATTCTGTTGAATTCATAATAGAATTGAAGCGAGAGCTGGGTGGATTCGATGAATGAAAGCAATGCCGGGTTGGATCTCGGTGTATTCATGGGCACCGGAACAGCAATGGACACGCCTCCCATGCCCATGGAGCGGCTGGATGAAAAATGATACGGCGTACCGATACCTGATGACGAGAGAATGGATCCCCCGTATGTATTTTGATGAATAAATACCGAACCGATCAGTAAAATGCAGAACCATCGCAAAATCTTCATGCCATTATCCTTATGCTTTATTGGCCGTTATTCATATCGGGGACAGAATAGTACAATTCCAGGAAGGGGCGGTTCAGGGAATCCGATGCGGTGGTGTAAAATGCCGCTCCCGATATATCGTATGCCTCACTGGTACCCTTGATCATGACACCGTGGTTCTGCTTTTCACCGGAGGACCACAATTGTACCAGGGTTGTGATATTGATTACGGCCGAATCTCCATAAGCCAGACCATATCCGGTATATAATGAATCATATGGTATTTCCGGGAATGGCCAGGGCGTTTCGGTCACCGACACACACGTGAGCGACAGGTTGCTGCCGGCATTCCAGTGTGGAAAAGTCAGTGTGGAATCCTGTTTTAAATGTATCTGTGCCTGATTGATTGTCGCTGTTTCAGGGATGGATGATATATCAAAGTACAGAAGACTTCGGAACCCCAGACCATTGGATACATAAAGAAAATCCGACGTGGACTCCTGAAACGTACCGGGAATGAAAACGTCATGCATCGGGTACGTATGTCTGTCGATGACGGATGTGTCGCCTTCGGCGTGGCTGTAAACTGAAAGCAGCGGCTGATCACTTGATTCAGCGCTTCCGAAAACGGCGATAAAGCTGGCATCGGTCGTGAATGCCATACCGTAATTGGGAATCGCATCCAGTGTATCCTGCCAGTGTTTGATCCATGGCAGAGGCAGATGGAAACGGAATGAGACATCCGTTGTGTCATCCGGAAGTTCTGAAATAGTAAGAATCACTGTGCTGTCCGGCTCACCGAGGTATGCGGATGAAAAAGCGCCCCATTCGGTGTCCGACTCTTCCCAGGGGGTTTGCAGAATATGAATATTCAATGCGAATTGCGAAGAAGAAGTGCCGATCACGTCAATGAGCTGAAGCGTGACGGTTGCACTGTCGAGTACATTGCTGTCCGGATCAATGTCGAAAAGTATCAGACTCATGCAGGTGATTTCATCGGATTCGCCAACAAAGAGATATGGGCCGCTGCCTGTGGCGACAACAGCCTGATAGGACGTGTCGGAGCCGGCAGCCGGCAGCATGCAATGATGCGGCGTGGTGTTGAATCTGTTTTGATAGTGATCAATTCCGATGAGGTTCCCGGAATTGTTGCAGGAGAACAAAAGGGCTGCAATAACCGGTATTTCTATAATAAAGGCAAGACGAAATTTCATGGGTATCCCGTATTTTTATGATAGACCGTGCAGCGGACAATGAGGCTTTAGTTTACTATATTTTCATGAAATTGTCAAGTAAAGAGTGATGCGCTGTCTCGAGGGTCTCCGTTCCAGTTAACACTTTTTTTCTTTATCCTTCCGGATTTGTTTCTTCAACGACGCAGAGAATCACAGGGTTTCAGTTTTTTTTGATATCATTGATTAAACAGATCTTTATGCATCCTTTGCGGCAGCAGCAAATATGTTCCTTTTGCCAATTAGATTACAAAAATTTAACGGAAAAAGATTCCCTCAGGCAAGCAGGAAAATATTGCCTTTATTCATATTAATAATATTATTATAATATTTATAACTTATTATTAAATAACATTTTATAATATCAAATAATCAATGGCATGCTGTTTGCCTGAAAGGCTGTCAGGAGTGTTTTGTGAAGGTGTTGTTCCCGGGAGGGAGCATTGTAGAGAGAGAACGGGGAGAAGAGTCTTAGGGGATATCAAAAAACGAAGGAGTATTCATGACACCGTTCACAGGGAAATTAATGAAATCAGGAGCAGGCTTCTGTTTACTGATAATGCTGTTTCTGCCGTTCTCTCTCATGGCCGGCGCTTCGGTCAGAATCACATGGCAGCCGAATACGGAACCGGATCTGAGCGGCTATAAAATATATTACGGCACACAATCCCGGACAGTCACCAATTATCCCGTGGTCATTGATGTGGGGAATCGCACGCAATATGATGTTTCGGGATTGAATGTGGGGGGGAGTTACTTTTTTGCAGTGACGGCGTATGATATCAACGGCAATGAAAGCGGATATTCCCTTGAAAGAGACATCACCATCGTGGACATGCAGCCCCCGGAAATTGAATCCGTCCTTTGCCAGCAAAATGATCTTGTCCATGTTGTTTTTTCCGAATCGGTGGAAGAAAATTCCGCGGAACAGACAAATAACTATCAGATTTCGGGCGGTGTCGTTGTCCAGAGTGCCGAGCTGCAATCCGATCAGAAAACAGTTTTTCTCTATACAACACTCCATCCCAACGGGACCTATACCCTGACAGTCAACAATGTCAGGGACCGCGCCCCGGTTCCCAATACCATTGCTTCAAATACACAGGTCAGTTATTCCTGGGGTGGAAACGATGAGACAGCCCCGATTGTGGATGGTGTGGAATTGTTCAGAAACGCGGCCAGTGATCTTCTGGTCATTACTTTCAGTGAAGCCCTGGACCAGGCGTCGGCGCTCAATAAATCCAATTATGCCGTTTCTTCCGGCATCACCATTATCAGTGCCGGTATTGATGAAACATTTGCGAAAGTCTTTCTGACGACAAGCGCGCACACGCCCGGGCAGCAGTATACCCTCACAATGAACAATATCAAGGACGGTGCGAATCCGCCGAACACCATCGCTGCCAATACAACATCCGTCTATCAGTGTATCGCGGAAGATGCGGAGCCCCCGCGGCTGATTGCCGCGAGACTGCTGAATCCGTCGCAACTTGAGCTTGAATTTTCAGAAGGGATGAATGCGCTTGCGGCCACCAACCCGGCCCATTATTCCATTACGCCCTCGGTACCGGTGGCCAGTGCATCTTTAAGTCCTGACCTGACCACAGTCACGCTTTCCACGGCCGCTCACAGCGGCGGGACATATACGGTCACTGTCAGCAATGTGGGAGATGATGCCACGCCATCCAATCCCATTCATCCGAATTATGATCAATTGACCTATGAATATATACCGCCTGACGAGATACCTCCGGAATTGATCGGTGTTGAATTGATCAATACAAATCTGATTCAGATCACATTCAGCGAAGCGCTCAAGCAGTATCCGGCCGAACTGGAATCCAATTATCTGATCAACCCGAGTGTCCAGGTTGTCAAGGCCACTCTGGATGTGTCGGAAAAAATTGTCCTGCTTCAGACCCAGTCTCACTCCAGCGGAACTTACGAAGTCCAGATCAGCAATATCAATGACAAAGCCA